>Ga0315284_10003293_pt1 | contig 22905 bp, 19 predicted proteins | sample YL17G09_16_MG_FD_203696 | JGI IMG/M metagenome (GOLD analysis project Ga0315284, IMG submission 203696) | Sediment microbial communities from Yellowstone Lake, YNP, Wyoming, USA - YL17G09_16 | ecosystem: Environmental > Aquatic > Freshwater > Lake > Sediment | place: USA: Wyoming | collected... | reverse complement strand
CAGCCTTGCCATGGCTTGTGCCCGCAAGCGCGATCAGCGAGATAAATCTTGGGATGACATTCAGAGAATTTTCCTGCTGCTCCTTACGCGCGCTCTCCATCCATTCCCGGTCATTTTGGGGGTAAGGGTGATAATGATTTTTGCCATAAAGGACTGAAGATTCATCGAGCTTGACCAGATCACTCAATAAAACGGGGATGATCTTGTTATCGAGCCTGAGGAGTTCTCGATAGCCATCGCAATTCAGATACGGAGCGGTAGAAGAGGAGTACATGTAGGAAAAACAAGCTGCAATTCCTGGGATCGGATCCGGGCTGGAAGGCTGCCCTGCTTCTGATATGGGGTGCTTATGTCAACTTCGTCCCGGCTGCCGCGACTCCCCGCAACCCAGGGTCGATCACAAAGGGCATCTTACAGCAAGCCGATGTTTCGGAATCTGCGATTCAGACAGTAGAACATAGCCGTGCGAACAGAGCCGCGCGCGTCAGCAAGCGGATATGTGAAAATTAAACAATTCGTGTCCGATGCGGCTGTATGGTCTTCAAACATCCGCTTGCTTACGCGCGCGGCTCCGTTCGTTTATGATCCATCATGCGTGCAATGCCCACTGTCTAAATTGCAGTTTCCGAATATAGGATCTTGACACACCTCTTCCAGTAACAGTATTGGGTCCGACCCTCCACAACCCTGTGCTCCTGCAGGGATGTTACCGAGGGCACCGCCAGGTCCCGCGGCGGTCGGGTAAATCTTCAAGGTCACAGACACGCCCGGACTGGAGGTTTCCACTTTTACATATTGATATTGTCCCTTCGTCAATGGCTCGGTCCACGCCTTTCTTGCGCCCGACAAGCCAATCCGCCGCTGCTCTGCAGCGTTCGCGCCGGCGGAGAGCGCCGGGACGCATGGATTGAATATTTTTCAAAACTTTGTTGACAGGTGGAATATCTTTCTTGTACAAATATGTTATCGATAACAGAAGCAAACAGGTCGAAGATGAAAAGGAAGGCGACGCTGAAGGACATCGCGAAAGTGGCGGGGGTTACCCCCATGACCGTGTCTCGCGTCATGAACGATGCCGCCTATGTGAGCAAATCGGTGCGCGAAAAGGTGCGGAAGGCCGCCCAGGAGCTGTGCTACCAGCCGAACCTGCTGGCGCGCAGCTTAAAGGCCCGGGAAACCAAAACCATCGGGGTTCTGCTGGCGGACATGGCCAATCCCTTCACGGCCCTTCTCGCTCACGGCATTCGCAAAGTCCTCGATGCGCGCGGTTACACAGCCTTTATCTGCCTGAGCGAAAACAGCGGCCAGCAGGAACAGGCCTCGCTCCGGGCCCTCTACGAACACCAGGTGGACGGAGTGATTGTGGCGACCCGCGCCACCTCACTTGGAAACCAGACCCTGTTGTCGCTGGCGGAGGGACATCTGCCGATCGTGCAGATCGGGGATCGCGGCATCAACCATCCTTATGTGGATACAGTAACCGCGGACCACTGGCAAGGAGGCTATGAGGCTACCGAGCACCTGATTCAGTTGGGGCACCGGGCCATCGGTTTCGTGGGCGTGACCCTGGTGCACGGCTCCGGGCTGCGCCGCTTTCAAGGATATCTTGATGCCCTGCGGCAGCACCGCCTGACTCCACGGGAAGAATGGATGGCGGGGCCGCGCCACGACGGCGTCCCCGGCTATTCGACCCAGATGGTGGGCTATGACGGCATCAAGCAGTTGCTAAAAGCCCGCGGACGCCCCACGGCTGTATTCGCCAGAAACGATATGACCGCGCTCGGCGTGATGCTGGGTGCAAGGGAATGCGGACTGCGCATCCCGCAGGATCTGGCCGTCGTTGGATTCGACGATGTCCCGTTGGCGGCGATGGCTTCGCCTCCTCTTACCACCGTGTTTCAGCCTATCCAGGAACAGGGGGAGCAAGCCGCGGCCCTTTTGTTGGACCGGCTTCATGCAGTGACTCCCAGGGCAAGCGAAACGATCATCCTGCCCTGCAAACTGGTAGTGCGGGAATCCACCATGGGGATCCAGCCGCAATTGCCTAAAAGGAAAAAAGCTCTATAGGTTCGCACTGCGGAGTTCTTGGAATCGGCTATGTTATCGATATCATCCAAATCATCGATCTCATTGAATTCGGATATAACCATAGGACGCGTCCAGGTCAGAAGCAGGACAGGACAGTAAGAAACCCGATGGCCGGCAGACCGGCGCACCGACTGTTTAGGAAATGGTATGGAAGCGAAACACAAATTCTCTACAGGAGCGATTTTATGACCACCCGTCACTTCCCCTTGGGATCGAAGCAAGTTGCCGTCCTCGCGCTGCTGCTCGCGCTTCCGCTCGCAGCCGTCGCGCAAATCACCACCGCCACGATCGTGGGTACCATCACCGACTCGAGCGGCGCCGTGCTGGCCGGCGCCCAGGTCACCGCACGCAACCTCGACACCGGCCTCACCCGCACCGTGCCTTCCAGCGAGGTTGGCGCCTACCGTCTTGAATTCCTGCCGGTCGGCAACTACGTACTGGAGGTCACCGCTTCCGGCTTCAAGAAGGCGAACCGCAGCGGCATTGTGCTGCAAGTCAACGACACCGCCCGCGTGGACGTCTCCCTTACTGTCGGAGGGATCACCGAAACTGTGACCGTCAGCGCCGCGCCGCCCGAGGTCAACACCAGCACCGCCGAAATCGGGCGCACCATCCAATCTGCCGAGATCGCCAGTCTTCCGCTGGTCGACCGCAACGTCTACTCGTTGCTGGATCTGACGCCCGGCGTTCAGTCCAACAACAACGGCGTGGCCACCGCCTCCTCGGGCACCAGCTCGCTCATCCTCGGCTTTCCCGAGCAGCGCACCTTGATTAACGGCGGCGTCGACGGCGGCACCGGCTCGGTGAACTACTATCTCGATGGCGGCATCAACATGACCGGCTTGCGCAATACCGGCAACATCCTGCCCAATCCGGACGCCATCCAGGAATTCCGCATCCAGACCAACAGCTACAACGCGGAATATGGCCGCTATGCCAGCGGCGTCATCAACGTGCTCACCAAGTCCGGCACCAACGCCTGGCACGGCTCGCTGTTCGAGTTCGTGCGCAACACCTTGTTCAACGCCAATGACTGGGGCTCCCAGCTGGACACGCCGCCCCTGCATCGTAACCAGTTCGGCGCCACCCTCGGCGGCCCCATTAAACATGACAAGACCTTCTTTTTCTTCTCTTACTCGGGATTGCGCCAGACCACCAGCACATTCCTGAATAACGCCATCGTTCCTACCGATCTGGAACGTACCGGCAACTTCAGCGCCTCCAAGACCCTGCCCACCGATCCGGCGACCGCCAAGACGTTTGTCTGCAACGGCGTCACCGGCGTGATCTGCCCCGACCGCCTTGATCCGGTGGCCATGAAGATCATCGGCAACTATATCCCCACCGCCAACGTCGCCGGCAGCATCTGGCAGGGCTACGTTCCCAGCCCCTACAACTCCGACGAATTCCTGCTGAAGATCGACCACCAGATCAACTCCGCGCACCGTTTCACCGGCAGCTACTTTGAGACCGCCGGAACCAACACGGTGAGGGCGGGCAGCGGCAACCTGCCCTGGGCCTACCAGCAATTCGACTGGCGGCAGCAAGACGTTAACCTCAGCGACGTTTGGGTCATCGGCCCCGACAAGATCAACCAGGCCTGGGTGACTTACACCCGCAATTTCGGCGGCCGCCTGAACGTGCCCCAGACCTCGCTCAGCGATCTGGGTTCGGCGTTCACCATCCAGGGCACGCCGTCGTTGCCGCAGATCACCGTCAGCGGCTACTTCACGCTGACCAACTCCATCGGCGGCCCGAAAGCGGGCACCAACTTTTACTCGCTGCGCGACGTTTTCAGTTGGACGAAGAGCCGTCACGCCCTCAGGTTGGGCGGCGAGCTCTCGCTCGACAAGGACATCCAGCAGACGCTGCTCAACAACTACGGCGTCTTCACCTTCAACAACGGCGTGACCAAGAACGCGCTGGCGGACTTCCTGATCGGTATTCCCAGCGCGGTCACGCAGGACGCGCCCGTCACCGGCTACACGAATAGCTGGTACACGGCGCTCTTCGCGCAGGATGACTACCGTATCCACCCGCGCCTGATACTCAACCTGGGTCTGCGCTGGGACATCCAGACTCCTCCCACTGACCCACTCAACCGCGTCACCACCTATGTCGCCGGCCAGAAGTCCACGGTCAACACGCTGGCGCCTGTCGGGCAGTTGTTCTACGGCGACCCCGGCATGGAACGCGGCGTAGTCCCGGTGAGCTGGCGCCACTTTTCTCCGCGCATCGGCTTTGCATGGGATCCGTTCGGCGATGGCAAAACCGCAGTCCGCGCCGCTGCCGGGATCTTTTACGGCAGCCTCTCGGGCAACGAGTGGAACACCATGACCAACTTCCAGCCTTTCGCCATCCGGCTCACCTTTGCCAATACCAGTACCAAGACGAGCGCTGCCGGCGTGCCGCTGGGCGCTTCGCTCAGCAATCCCTATAACGCCTTCGTTGGCGGCAATCCCTTCCCCTACAAGGGGACGTTCGTTACCGGCGGCGGCATCTTCGGAGTAACACAGGACTTCCGGTGGCCGCACTCCTACCAGTTGAACTTCTCGATCCAGCGTCAGGTCACCAAGGACCTGAGCGTGACCGCCGCCTACGTCGGCACGCTCAGTCACAACCTGCCCTTCGGACGCGACGTCAACTACCCGGTGCTCACGCCTACCGCCACCAGTGCCGGAGCGAACATCCTCTCGCGCCGGCCCAACCCGGCGTTCGGCGCTGTGCTGCTCCTGAACTCGGACCAAACCGCGTCCTACCATGGCCTGCAAATCACCAGCGCCATGCGCATGAGCCACCACGTCAGCTTTAACGCCTTCTACACCTTCAGCAAGACCCTCGCCAGCGTGCAGCTGCAGAACAATACCACTCAGGGCCTGGCCCAGAACTACAGCATGCTCTACCGAGACCGCGGCCGCGCCGATACCGACCAGCGCCACGTCTTTTCCGCGTCTGTGAACTACCGGCCCGACTACTACAGCGGCGACAAAGCCGTCGTGCGCAACCTCCTCAACGGCTGGACCATCTCGCCCATCGTCAAACTGCGCAGCGGCGTTCCATTCACCGTCACCAACGGAAGCGTCGACGCCAATCTCGACGGTAATACCAACGACCGTGCGCAGTTGATCGGCGATCCTTACATCGCCAACCCTACGGCGGCGCAGTGGTTCAACACCGCCGCCTTTGTCCAGAACAAGGTCGTCACCGGGGTTGCTACCGACGGCAACTCGCCGCGCAACATCCTCGATGGTCCGGGTTTCCGCGACGTCGATCTGGCCATCTCGCGTGACTTCAAGCTGAAAGATCGTTTCATGCTGCGCTTCCGGGCCGAGGGCACCAACGCCTTCAACATGGTGAGCCTCGGACAGCCGGGCAACAGCGTCCCTTCGGGCGCGACCTCCACCACCTTTGGTGTGATTCGCAGCGCCAGCTCGATGCGCAGGCTGCAGTTTGGCTTGCGCCTGACCTTCTGACACTCACGCGAGCGGTTTTGCGGAGCAGAGCACTTCGGAAACGGCAGGACGGAGGGCTGGTTGGCCCTCCGTCCATCGATTTGGCCAAAAAATGCAGTTCTTTGCCGGGGTTGATCTCCGGGCATCTGTGGCAGAGGGGGTAAAACAGTTCGCATGGAAATGACCGCTATGGCGCGAACTACCGAGGCAAGCGGGCAGTTTGAATTCTGGCCCCGTACGGTTTATTGAGTGGTAACAATTTACGGGTAGTAGGGCCGACCGGCCGGTCGGCCCTACGGATGAACTGTCAAATGCCCGCTTGCTTACGCGCGCGGCTCCGTTTGCTGCTCGCTGCAGACAGGCTGCGCTGTGTTCTCCGTGGCGGGCGATTTGGGATAGACCCATTTCTGGCATTTTCAGCTTCGGAATCGGGATTAAAACTATGCGCAAATTTATGATCTCGCGTCGTACCGGCCCGCCACCTCTGAATTTCTGGCTCATCATCATCGGCGTTTTCTTCCTGTTGCCGGGTGTAACCCGAAGCGCCGCGGACCGGCCGTTCGCAGAGCTGCTGCGTGAGCCTGTTCAGCTGAAGAAGGAACTCGTCGGTGTCCATCCCCGAGTTTTTCTCACCGAAGCGGATCTTGCCTCCTATCGCAAGGCAGCCCGTGGAGAGCGTGCAGCCATGTGGAAGGAAGCGACGGAGCCGCTTGTGGCTATGAAAGGCGCGCCTCCCGCGCCGACGCCGGAAGAACGCCGGTCGCAAAACGACGTGGCGCACGCGATCACTCAGATCAGCCTGGCCTATGCGATCGAAAAGAAGCCGGAGTACCTGGAAGCTGCCAGGAAATGGATCCTGACAGCCTGTCGTTATGATCCCTGGGGATACAGCAATAGCAAACCCAATGTCGATCTCGCGGCAGGTCATCTGCTCTATGCCATCGGATGGGGATACGATCTTTTATATTCCGACCTGACACCTGAGGAGCGGCGCATCATCCGGGAGAAGCTGATTCTCCAATCCAGGTTGCTCTACGACTACTATGCCTACAAGTCCGGCAAGCGGTACTCGTTCAGCCAGAATCATACCTTTATTCCCATGACCGGCCTGATGGTAGCCTCGCTTGCCCTGATGGGGGAGGCGCCGGAGGCCGACCAGTGGGCGCGCCTGGCGCATGCGATCTACGACCGCGTGCTCTCGACCTACGGAGAGGATGGCTACTACTACGAGGGATTCGAGTACTGGGTATTTGCGACCCCCTGGATTATCCATTATCTTGACGTAGTCAAGCAGTCCACCGGCGAAGACCTGTTTGACCAGCCCGGCCTGCGCAAGAGCGCTCTCTATTTCATGCATTCGCTACTGCCGGGCGCCGGATACGTGTTTGACTTCGGCGACATTTATGAAGGCCCGCTCACGCGCGCCGGAATCGGCGAGGAAGCGCAGCGCGCCATGCCCGGGGATCGCCTCCATTCCAACTATCACCTACTGTACCGGTTAGCCTCGCGTTTCCAAAACCCGCTGGCGCAGACGGTCGCACAGTTTGCCCGGGAACATCAGCATGTCAATATGGAGAACATCTGGACTTTCCTGTGGTACGACCCGAAGGTACAGACGCTCCCGCTGTCTCAAATACCCACATGGCACCATTTCACCAACGCCGGTGTCGTCTACTGGCGCTCGGGCTGGGATGCGGATGCCACCGCGGTGGCCTTCAAGTGCGGCCCTCCCGAAGGGCACAAGGCGGCCGCGCAGCTGAAGAGCTACCCCGAGTGGCGTTTGAGCACGGGCCATGCCCATCCGGACGCCAATTCGTTTATTCTCTTTGCCCACCGCCGTTACCTGACCGGCGATACCGGCTACAGCGGGATTACGCTCACCGCCCATCACAACACGTTGCTGGTTGACGGCAAAGGGCAGCAGGAGGATGGACGGCATGAAGTATTTGACGGAGTTCCCTATGACCGTCTCAATGAGATCAAGATTGTCAATTTGCAGGCGGACGCCAAGTCGATGACCGTGGTTGGAGAGGCCATGGCGGCCTATGATCCTGCGTTGGGCCTGAAATCATTCCGCCGCGAATTGCGGGTATTGTCTCGCGACCATCTTGAAGTGAGCGACACTCTGCAGGCTGCAACGCCGCGCAGTTTCACTCTGCTGTTTCATGCGGATAAAAATGTGGACATTACGGCGGACAGAAGTTTCGCCATCACCTCCGCCCCTGTCCGCGCGGAAGTCGCCGTCAAGCAGCCCGGGAAGTTTGAGCTGTCGGTTCAACCCAATTGGGTGATGGCCCCCGGGGCGCCGGGAAGCATAGAAACAGGCGAAAAGCAAAATCGTAATCCACGGGTTCACTTGACGCTGCCGGCGTCGAACGGAGCCGCTGTCATCACAGACTGGAAATTGATCAAGAAGCAGCCCTAGTTCGTACCTGCGGACAGACAGTGAGAAAAACCCAAGCCACGAATGGCACGAAAGGTTATCGGCGCGCACTGCGATAAGGTCTTTTCGTCGCGGCCATGGCTATTCGTGTCATTCGTGGCTGCTTTTAAAAGCGCAACTCTGATCTCAGATGCACGCAATCATGAGGAGGAAAGATGAAGGACCTTTCAGGCAAAGTCGCATTGGTAACCGGTGGAGCGCGGGATATCGGCAGGGCCATTTCCATCGGGCTTGCTTTACGCGGGGCGAGTGTGGCCGTGAACTATTTTGACAATCCGGGAGATGCGGATGAAACCGTCGCTGTCATCAGCAGCGCCGGCGGAAAGGCGATTGCAATTCAAGCGGATGTGACCAAGGCGGTGGAAGTGCAGACGTTGATCGAAAAGACACTGGCTGCGTTCGGGAAAGAAATTCACATCCTGGTCAACGTCGCCGGAGGCCTGATCGGCCGGAAGCGGATGGAAGAGATGGAGGAGGCTTTCTGGGATTTTGTCATTGCCCTGAATCTGAAGACTGTTTTTCTCGTCACCAAAGCGGTTTTGCCGTTTATGCCGGACGGCAGCGCCATCGTCAATCTCGCTTCTCAGGCCGGCCGTGATGGCGGCGGGGGCGGAGCGCTTGCCTATTCGAGTGCCAAGGGCGGCGTGATGACCTTTACCCGCGGCCTTGCCAAGGAACTCGCGGCCCGGAAGATACGCGTCAACGCGGTTTGCCCGGGCATGATCAATACCACTTTTCACAATACATTCACCAAACCGGAAATCCGGCAGAAGGTGGCGGCCATGACTCCGTTGGGGCGTGAGGGAGAAGCCCCGGAGGTGGCTGATCTTGTGGTTTACCTGGCTTCCGGCGCATCGTCATTTATCAATGGCGCCAACATCGACATCAATGGTGGAACCTTGTTCAGCTAGGTTCAATGCTGTTCACTTATAAATCAGGCTACTATTTCACCAATCTCGCGGAGCAGCGCCGATCCTCCCTGAAGCCTCGAAATTGGTGAAATTCATAAAACGGTGAAAGCGTAACTGTCCGCAATCTTTGATTCTTAGTTTTATAAGTCAGTGGCATTGTGTCAGTCCCATGTCGCCGCTGCGGATCGCGACCCAAGTTTAGTTTGGTATCTTAAACGTGAGTCTCGACCAACAAGACTCCTCATCGAATAAATGTGAGGCTGCAGTACACGGGGAAACTCTTCACCCAATTCTTGCTCTGTATCGCCTGTAACAGAATCCTGTCGAGCCATTTGAGTCCTCCCGGGAATGGGGAAGACGGCAGCGGCGGCAACTGTCCAGCGGCAGCTGGGATCACGATGTTTAAGCTCATATACTGGGCCGTGGGGCATGCAACGATGTTGAATCACCTCAACTTCATGCGTTCCTTCTCCATTGCTGTATAAAGCCCTCTCGCCGGGGGCGATCACCGTAAGCCAATCCTTGCCGAAAGCCAATTCCGGTGCGTTCGAAGCCTCACCCATGGGGCCAAGGCATGAAAGAGCGCACCCCAGTTCCACCAAATTGCGCCGCAGGTTCAGATCCTGGGAGCGGTCGCAAATGGTAATGGCTTCATCAAGGACTTCAGTGATGCGCTCCGCCAGCACGTGTGTCAACCGCAGACTGCCATTGGTGGCATCATAAATACACCATCCCTGACAGATCCCCGACCCCAGCGGGCTCTCCTTCGAGAAGAAGGATCCGATTCCAAGGTCCCGCTCATGGATACCACAGACCTGACAGAATGCATCGCGGATCGCAGCCGCGGCGGCTTCCGAAAAAGCGGGGCCATCGGAAAAATGCCAACATACTCCCGTGGTGGTGAAGAAACGATTTATAGGAGAATGGTAATAATCCGAATTTGGTCCATATTCGTGCCGAGATCTTGCTTTTCCTCGCAGTTCCATGAAGCCCATTACCCGCTCGCTGACCTGCATTTCCACTTCCGCGAAAAAGCAACCTTTGTTGAGACTAATACCAAGAATGCCGCTCTGAAACTGCGGGAAAACCATGGATTGGGCAATCGGGGCTGTGGTCCATTGTCTGGTCCTGTTCACTTTTATCTCGCCCGATCGGTAGCTGAATCGATAGACCTTGTAGGGACGTGCCATATAATAATAAATGGCACCGGGATATGCCTCGCGCAGCGCCTGCGAAAAGGTCAATCGGCCGATGGCTGTCCCGCTTGGGTCGGATACCTGGAATTCCTTCTCCATTGCGCTTCGGATGGGAAACTCATGATGCGGGTCACCTGCGCAGCGCTGCTTTAGCTGGTAGAGGTCATCAGGAACAATATCCCTGGGCGCCAATTCATTCTTAAGCAAACTGGAAAAAGCGGAAGGAAGACTCCCAAAAGTCAGCTTGGCAGGATCCGTTCGGCCCATGGAGGCCATTTCCTTCGCTGCGCATAGCACGTTTGCATACTGGATGTAACGGTTATTGAGGTAGAGCCAGCCGGGCTCCATCGGCCGGGCCAGATATTTCGCCAGCGAAGGGATGCTCTCCTGATCATCAAGCACAATGCAAACAGCGGGCCTGCGGCGGCCGGCCCTGCCAATACGCTGGTGAAATGACTTTACTGTGGGGGGCGAGCTGAGGAGAAGCACGATATCGATCTCTCCGATATCGAGGCCCAGTTCGAGAGCGCTCGTCGAAACGACGCCGGCGAGACGACCGTGGGAAAGTGCTTTCTGTATGCTATTTCGATCAGCCGTTTCATAGCCGGCCCGGTATGGGAATATCTCATCGGAACCAGGATGATCGGGAGTGTTCCATTTATCGACCCGATTGCATTCATCATCTGTGTCACCCGATCCCTCAGAGTCGAGATATGCAGCCCTATTCCGAAATCGTGACGAGGCCGCGACAATCCGTTCCACCATTTTGCGCGAATCGCCAAAGGCGAGAAACCGGCGGCCATCGAGCTTGGCCAAGTGACCCAAAAGCCGGACGGCATTTTCGAAGGGATCCCCGAGCGCGGTCCGGCATAGAAAAACCGTTCTCTCAGGGCACAAGCTCGTATCGTCCTGCGTGCCGATAACACGAACACTGCGGCCCGTCAGTTTCTCCATGAACTCGCCGGGTTGTCCAATTGTTGCTGTACAGCAGAAAAATTGGGGCTTGTCTGTGACTTTTGCGAAACGTCGCAGGAAATAGGCCATGTTGGTTCCGAAGACCCCGTCATAAACATGCGCCTCATCCAGTATCAAAATTCGAACCGACCGGAGGAATCTTTGAATCAGTCTCTCTCCGAGGTGGCTCATGATCCAGGCATGTGCCACATCCGGAGTCATGAGCACGACTCGACATGTATCCAGAATCCGGTCGCGCTCTTCCCTGGGAACACCTCCATCGATAAACCCGACGGTGATATGCAGCGCTTCCAGGAGGCCACGCCATTTTCCCATCTGATCCTAAATGAGGGCGCGCACGGGGTAGAGCGCAAGAACCTGTGCCATTGAATCCCTAAGGAGCAAATCGATGGCGGCGGCCATGAAGACCATGCTCTTGCCCGAAGCGGTGGATGTCGCCAGACACACATCGTGGCCGTCGAGAACCGCATCGATAGCCTTGGCCTGATGTTGATATAGCCCATCTGGGAAGAGGTTTGTCAGTGTCGCGCGCAGATCGGGATGAAGACGAGCGGGGACCTGCGCAAAGATGGGGTTGCGCGTTGGAAGTGATTGCCTGTCGGCGATGGAATAGCCGCTGTCTTCGATCGCGCTTCGAATCAGGCTGAGGTTGCTCTTATCAAACATGGGCATCGTCAGACTGTGAAATGCAACAACCGTTCCAACCAAATTGACCTTGGCAATGAGATTCGAATGTGCCGGTTAAAGAGGCCGTTGTCGAAGCGGGGATGCATCAAATGCGATGATCTCATAATTGCACGCCGTCGGCCGCATGTTGGAAATGAAGGTGTGATGCCGACAGCTTTCGGCGCGATAATAAATATCTTTGTATATGCATAAGTTTTCTTGTATCATCGCCTCAATGACACGAACTCTCTATAGCTGGATCGGATTTACGGACCTTCGGGCATCAGAACGCGATGCGGCCGCGGGCGTGGGGCCGATAGCGCAGGCGGTGAAGTCTCTCCATTTCGACCGCGTATTTCTTCTGGGCGATTTTGAGAAAAGCATTTCTGCAAAATATGTCGAGTGGCTGGCGGATGTGTCTGGCGTAACGGCGAGGCTGTTCAGTGTCAAGCTATCGGGGCCCACGAGGTTCGGCGAGATCTATCAATGCGCGAGCGACATCGTTTCGAAAACGCTGAACGCGGACGAGAAACCCAACCTGACCTTTCATTTAAGCCCGGGCACGCCGGCGATGGCGGCGGTGTGGATTATCCTGGCAAAAACCCGATTTCCGGCGACACTTATCGAATCGTCCAAGGAACATGGGGTGAACGTCGCCTCGGTCCCCTTTGACATCTCGGCGGATTTCATCCCGGACCTGCTTCTCCAGAGAGACCGTGATCTCCAGGAGAGCACGACACGCATCGGCCTGGAGACGCCCGAGTTCTCGGATATCATTTCCCGCAGCCCGGAAATGAAGAAGGTTATTGCCATGGCGCGGCGCATCGCGCCGAGGTCAATTCCTGTCTTGATCGAGGGCGAATCCGGGACAGGCAAGGAATTGCTGGCGAGGGCGATCCATCGGGCGAGCTTGCGCCGCAACAAGCCGTTCGTTGCGGTCAATTGCGGCGCCATTCCTGCGGATCTGGTGGAGTCAGAACTATTCGGGCACGAAAAGGGCGCCTTTACCGGCGCTGTTTCTGCCCGCAAGGGGTATTTCGAAGAGGCGCACCAGGGCACTTTGTTCCTTGATGAAATCGGCGAGCTGGCTTTATCCTCGCAGGTAAAGCTGCTGCGCGCGCTACAGGAAATGGAGATCAGGCGCGTCGGATCGGCCACTACGCGTCAGGTCGACGTGCGCATCATTGCCGCCACCAATCGCAAGCTGCCGCTCGAAGTGGCCGCCGGCCGTTTCCGGGAAGATTTGTATTATCGGTTGATTGTTGCCGTGCTCGACCTCCCGCCGCTGCGCGAGCGCCAGGGGGACATCAGCCTGCTGATCGATCATTTTCTGCTCCAGGTTAATGAAACGAGCGCCGACGAACCGGGTTATCGGCATAAGGAGATTTCTGCTGCCGGAAAGAATCTTCTGCTCCAACACCGGTGGCCCGGAAACATCCGTGAGTTATACAACACGATTCTGCGTGCCGCCATCTGGTCTGATGGAAACAGGATCGATGCCGCGGAAATTCGGGCAGCGCTGATGCCGAGCCAACCTGCGGAGTCTGAAAACATCTTGAACCAACCTCTTGGCGGCGGCTTCAACCTCCAGGAAACGCTGGCGATTGTGGCCCGACACTACCTGGAGCGCGCCCTGCGAGAGGCCAATGGCAACAAGACAACGGCGGCGGAACTCGTGGGTCTCCCCAGCTATCAAACGCTCACGAACTGGCTGAAGAAGTTTGACCTTGAAACTTGACTGGCACGATATTTGCAAAGACAACAGGCGTTGGGAAAGATAGAGTAGTCTGAGAGACAGGAACAAAGGGTCCTGGACTATCTCTCTGCTCCCCCCAACGCGAGAGGAGATCAACGTGGCAACCCTGCGATCGCTGACCATTCAAAACTTCAAGGGAATAAAAGATCCGGTAAAGATCGACTTCAAGCCGATCACCCTGCTCTTCGGCCCCAACAGCGCCGGCAAGAGCACAATCATCCAGGCTCTGCATTACGTCCGAGAAATCTTTGTGAACCGTAACTTTAGTCCCGAGCACTCGTTGGTGCGAGGTGAGTGCGTCGATTTAGGCGGGTTCCGGACTATGGTTCACAACCACGATTTATCTTTGCCTATCAAGTTCATCCTAGAAGTCGATTTCGGCGGAAACGAACTCCCTGACTACATTCGCAACGAGGAGGTCTTGTATCGGACAAAGGTGCACGCGGGGGTGTACCTAGATTGCCTCGCGAGTGTCCAACGGGCTTCTGTGGGCGTGTCGGTCTGCTGGGATAGTATATCTGCAGCCGCTTATGTTGAGTCCTACCGAGTCGATCTGAACGGGAAGTTCTTCTGCGAAACAAAAGCCGGTACTCCTCTTGTGCACCTTTGGCGGAACGTCCTGCGCGTCCGCCCAGAGCTCAGCAAGACTGCATCCAGCGAAGAGGATGATAGAAAGATAAGAGAGGGGCTCAAAGGAGTAACCGTATGGCTTAACTTTGTACACCCGCTGTTCGCATCACCTGACAAAGAAAGCTCGAATGGTCTGCTGCGAGAGTTGGCTGAATCGGTGAGCGTGGAGCCCTTCCAATGGTATTGGGGTGGCAATCCCTCAGAAGATCGATTACCAGGCCGCACGCTAGAAGCCAGGGGAAGCGCTCTCCCAGATTGGGAAAACCCATTCAAAAACTGGGGAGGCATTGCAGATGCGAAGGCTAGCAAATTGGACCCTGAAGAGTTTTACAGGCGTTCAGAGGCTTTTGACGAGCTGCTCAGGCGAGCCGTCGCTGGACCGGGCAAGCTTATTCGAGACATCTTACAGGACATACGCCATTTGGGGCCCTTGCGTTCCATCCCACCCCGCGTTCTAGAGCAGAGTCGATCGGTTCAGGAAATGGTTGTCTCCCCAGATCTCAGCATTTGGGAAGAGTTGTTTGGATTGGACGCGCAGACGATTGGCACAATCAATGACTGGATGACGGAACCTAAACGACTCGACACCGGATATTGGATCGATCTTAAGCACTACAGGGAGTCTGATTCAAAGCGCCTGGCGGCTCTCGATGTTGGGCAACTTGGTGACCTAAGTCAGTTTATTGATGAGGTCCGAAAGATTCCCGAGCGGATCAGGTTGTCACTTCGACAAGTGAATTCACAACGGGAGCTGAGCTTCCGGGATGTGGGAACAGGCATTTCGCAAGTCATGCCTGTTGTCATCGCAGCCATAGTTGCTCGCGACCAAATTGTGGCCATCGAGCAGCCTGAGCTGCACATCCATCCTGCACTGCAGGTGAAACTGGGCGATCTGTTTATCTCCCAAATCCATAATGCCAAGGCTCTCTTTATCCTGGAAACACATAGCGAGCACCTCATGCTTCGGCTTCTTCACCGAATTCGTGAGACAACCGAGAACAAGTTGCCTGCAGGTGCGCATCCATTGAAACTCGATCAAGTAAGCGTAATCTACGTCGAACAAGATGGAGGAGCCGCGAAAATCTATCCGTTGCGGATCGACGAAACTGGTGACTTTATCGACCGATGGCCCCGTGGCTTCTTTGAAGAGCGGGCAAACGAATTGTTTTGAAGGCTATGATACGAGAATACGCCCTTGAGCCGGAGTTGGTTGCTTCTTGGAGCAACAGAGAAGATTACCGTTACTTCATCGATAAGTTTGGCATAGGCACGCCTCGCGCCGTTTCGGCGTTTCCGAAGACATGGGTGGAGCGCGTATGGAATTGTGCTTCTTTGGAAAGGTCCCTGGATCACACGCGAATGGTAGAGCTTCTTCGGCGCTTGAAGAGTTGTATGGTCGATAGACCCAGTGGATCTTGGAACCAAGAAAAGGCATGGCTCGACAATGCTATAGACGAGCATGAATGTCGCAACTTCCATGCAATTCTCGCGCGAAACACGCCAAAAAGAGTTGCTCCCGTTTTGAGCCGCGCTGATCTAGAAAAAGCTACCTCGGAGCTATGGATTGTCGAGGATCGAAAGCGAATTCCAAGAACGACGCAGGACATTTGTGCGGCGGCTTCTCCCCTATTATCCATTAGCCGCCGCATCTGCCTGATTGATCGTTACTTTAGAGCTTCGCCCGATTCGAAATGGATGGGACCGACGGAGGGATTCTTGAAAGCGGCGTTTGAGAACCGGTCTACGGGTCAGGTTCGCGTAGAGATTCATTGTTCTGCTGACTACGATCGGGCACCAGCATCAATGCACTTCAAGAAAGAGTGCATTTCCGGCCTTAGTCGCCTCATTCCAAAAGGGCAATCTCTTCATGTAATCCGATGGAATCGGAGGACCGGAGGTGAAGACTTCCATGATCGACACATATTAACGGAAATCGGAGGCTTGCTGTTTAGCGTAGGACTCGATGAAGGTGATTCCGGCAAGACGACCGCTGTTCACATCCTATCAAAAAAAGAGTATGAATTGCTGTGGCAACAGTACCTCGGTCCCAACCCTGCATTCGACCCCCCAAAAGGGGAAGAGCCAGTGGATGTTGAAGGCAAAGGACAATGAGACTCCCTCTAAATCTGGCCTGCAGCCGAAGGCGGATGGCCGCGCCCAGGCAGTAACCCGGAGTTGTGTTCGCCCGCCGAGGCGGCAGATGAAAGTTATTTATTTGGATCAGAACCACTGGATCGAGCTCTCCCGGGCTGCACATGGTCGAGCGTCTCGAACTGAAACGCCGAATGTTCTCGACGCCATTTGCAAAGCGCGCGCATCAGGGCAAGCCATTTTCCCCCTATCGTTGGCTCACTACCTAGAAACCCTGAAGCGCCAGACGCCAGACAGCCGGGCCCGCCTCGCGACCTTTATGCTCGATCTATCTGGCGGAATAACAATTGCGCCTCTTCAAATGGTGGTCCGTCATGAAATCGAGGTGGCGCTGCAGCGCTGCTTCCCAAGCCGAGTGGTGCCCGAGCCATTCAAATTTCTCGGGTCCGGTCTGACGCACGCCGCAGGCAAGGATTTCAGCTTCGAGCTGGAGTGGCCACAAGAAGCCAACGACATCCCGGCTCCCCATCGCACGGCCTTCGAGCAACATGCCCTGGCGTCGGCAGAACACAGTCTTCTAAGCGGTGTTCTGCCAACGGGAGATCCACTGGAACCAGAGCCGGCAATGGATCTCTCCCCGAGTCGACAGTTCAAGGAAGCCCTCGAGGAATGGCGCGGAGTCGCGTCGCGGTATCCATCCGACCAACTCGAGCGGAGGATCTATGCCATTACTCTTTACGACATCAGTGACGCGCTTTGGGAGACTCTAGCCCGTTACAAAATTCCCATTGAAGAATTCGCGTCGCTCGGTGAGCCCCGTTGGCGGGTGCTTCTTGATGATATGCCCTCCCGCAGGGCGGACATGCATCTACGAAGACAGTGGGCCAAGAACGCCAGTCTGATGCCCAAGGACTCTGACCTAAACGACTGGGCCTACCTCGGCGTCGCTGTTTCTTACTGCGATATTGTGGTGACAGAGAAGCAGGTGGCCGATCTTTTCTCCCGGCGCTTCGACACGCACGCAACCGTTGTCCCTCAACTAGGCCGGTTACCCGAGTTGCTGGAGCAGAATTACGGCGACGGCCTATGAAATACCTAAACTCCACGGAGGAAAGCAGCTTCTCGGGACACGATACTCATGGCGGTCTTTAGGCCCGTCTCTGTAGATGCCACTTTTTAAATTAGAAAAGCCCCGGTCCGGCGAGAAGCGCCCTCAACCATTCCCGCAGCCCAAGCCCTTGGTGCACCAGCTCTAATCCAACAACTGGAATCTAGATTCCGCTGAAAAACCCCTGTCCAAAAAATGAGCCGAAAACGACCGCAAAAATTCGCGCCATGATTGCCCACAACAAACGATCGTCGCGAGGGCAATGATTCTTGACCCCCTGAAATCACCGACGGGCCCGGGAGAATCGAAGAATTCTAAGGCGATACGCGAGGAGAGGCTCTCAAAAAGCGTGATTGGCTGTCATTTTTGCCAGCGCGCAGCTGGCGGCCAGGGCCAGCCGTGGCGCCGCGAGATAACCGCCGCGCTGACACCAATCACGTCAATCCGGTGGTCCCCTGGGGCGCGACGCTAGACAGCGTCCTCATCTTTCTCGCCCTTGACTGTGACCAGCCCCAGGTGCTGCCAACGTTCCCCATGGGTCGCACGCCACACGCTGTAATCGCTTTCGTCAACCCAGCCGGCTGTCCGCAAGTGGGTGATTTCAGAGGGAAGGGCTGCGGGAATCTCCGGCATGTGGCCGTCCCGAAGAGCAACTAATGGCAGGAAGTTCTCTGGGCTTATGATCACGAAGAGATGCCTCTCTCGAAGGCCTGAGGTCCCAAACTTTCGGAGGTTGTCTGCCTTTTGAATCTCTTGCGGCGAGAATGCTACTTGCCAAACAGTTCCTCGGCTAATGCTCGCCAATCCGTATTCAGATGGCTCGCAATGTCTCTGAGGATTGCATGCAAGGTACCCACGCGCAGCGGCTTGTGACGGGGAATCGTGACGTGATGTTCGCCATTCAGGGTCGTCGTGATGCGAATATGGCTCCCGGTCTGTCGCGTCGATTCGTACTCATAACGGCGGAGCAATGAGATGAGGTCCTCAGCACCGATGTTGCGGGGAATCCTCATCGTGCCAGTACCTCCTCACGAACATAGTGTAATCGGATCACGGGAGGCATCTCCCCGGGCTCAAAGTGGCAGTTAACCGCGTCACGGATTGCCTCACGAAGTTCATCCCATGTGTCCGCTTCTGTGAATACGGAGTGGCCCAGGGCCTTTGCAGTGAAACCGCCTTCCGGCGCTTCCTCGATTAGAAATATTACTTCGTTGGCCATCAATCTTGCCTCCTGGATTCTTAGTATCCTGATTGTACGATTCTATGGTTGTGCAGGCATTTTCTGAATCATCCCCGTCCCCCATATCTTCTGAACCGAGACGTAGACCTGGGGACATAATACTCATCTCCCAGATCCGCGGCAAGACACGGCGAGATCATTCTCACGGCGCGCGCGCCAATCGGGGGCGGATTTGCCAGGGAAATACAGGACATCCCACACGATCACCTGGTTTTTTGCGCTTCTCATCGTGACAAAAAACCACGTAAACCTGTGGGACGTCCCTGTATTTCTACGGCCGCTTTTCGCAATGGGGAGAGGCCGTAGGTTTTACCGCGAACAGAGCCCTTCGACCCCATTGACATCGATGCCTACAATGCATACAATGATGACAATAGATCCCGATTCGAACCGGGAAGAAGGGGGTGTCAATCGTGGCCGCTCTGAACATCCGCAATCTGCCGAGGGAGTTGCATACCCGCCTGCGCGTGCGCGCGGCTCGGGCCGGACGCAGCATGGAAGCGGAAGCACGGGTCATCCTTACGGAAGCCTGCATGAAGAAACCGTCACATCAGTCTGCGCCGGCGTTGCAGGATTGGGTCGATGCGCTCTACGCTTTGGGCAAGCCGCATAGAGTGGTTGAATCCCTGATCGCCGCGCGGCGGCGGGAAAGCGCAAGGGAATGATCGCCCTTGACGCATCCGCATTCCTCGCGTTTCTCTTCCGCGAGGCAGGACACGAGCACCTCGGCGCCTTGATCGACAACGCCTGCCTCTCCACGGTCAACCTGTCGGAGGTCATCGGCAGGTTCGTGCGCGACGGACACGATGCACTCACGGTACTGCAGCACCTTACCGCCACGACCCTCGAGATCGTTCCCTTCACCGCAGACGACGCGGCCCTGGCGGCTTCCCTGGTGCCCGCCACGCGGCGGTTTGGCCTGTCGCTGGGCGATCGCGCCTGCCTCGCTCTGGCCCTGGCCAGAAAGATCCCGGCAGTGACGGCGGATCGATCGTGGTCGCACTTGCAGATCGGTGTAGAGATTCGGGTCGTCCGTTAGGGGATCGATGGGATCGGTGCCAGACCTGGGGAAGTGCCTGAATGCCGAGATCATAAGCTCCGGGAAAGACCCCAGGATCTGGGGACATAATACTCATCTCCCAGATCCGCGGCAAGGCACGGCAAGATCATTCTCCCGGCGCGCGCGCTTCAATCGGGGGCGGAGTTGCTCGGAGATGAGTATTATGTCCCTTGATCTTCTTGATCTTGGGAGGTGATAGACTATGAAGGTCAAGACATTTGATTGCGTGGAGATGAAAACGCGTGGCGCCGAGCAGGTGCGACAGCAGATTGCCGGCATGAGTCCCCTGCAAGAGCTGGAATTCTGGCGCAATCAGACTGAGGAGATCCGTCGCCGCCAGCAAGATATCCGTCAAAAGCTCAACTTAAAATCCCGCCAGCCTGCTTGAGCGGGCCGAACGCGAACGATCTGGTGACATCATAATGCTCATCTCCCAGATCCGCCGCAAGGCACGGCAAGATCATTCTCCCGGCGCGCGCGCTTCAATCGAGGGCGGAGTTGCTGGGAGATGAGTACTATGTCCCCAGATCTACCCGGATCTACAGGAAGAGGGCCGGGGAAACGTGGAAGAATCGGGCGAGACGTTTCGCCTGAGTCCGGCTGATGGCGCGGCGGCCGCGCACGACTTCTGAGGCGATCCCTTTCGAGCGGAAGACTCCCAACAGGTCTTTCTGGCGGGTGCCGCGGGCCCGCATCAGTTCACGCAGCACCTCGTCCGGAGCCGCGGCCTTTATGCGGTATCTTCGTTCTTCGTAATCTTCGATCAATAGCAGCAGCAAATTGAGCAGACGCCGCTCTTCGGGAAGGATGTGCTCCTCGCGTTCCTGCAGCGCTTCGACCTCGGCTATCAGGCGCTCATTTTCAGAGTCGCTTTCGATGACCGCGGGCAGGCTCTTGAGGAGCAGTCCGCCATACAAGTTTGTATCCGTCCCGCTGTTCATCGTTTCCATCCGCCCTTGTCATATTCCGAATGCGTCAGGATATGCCGGATAAAGACGATTCGGCTTTGGTATCGAATCTCCGCGATCAGCCGATATCGGTTCCCTCGGATATTGAATATGGTCCACTTCCCAACCGTATCCGCATGAGGATAAACCTGCCTAACCTCTTGAAGGTTGCGCCACACCGATGATTTCGCCACCCGGTACCACACGTCGAGCGCAACTTCGGCATCCGGGTGCATCAAAGAAAACTCCGCCAGCTTCCTTCTGCTGATCACGTGCAAGCATTCTCTCCCTAAGTTCTCAAATCGAGAACCTTTCGTCAACCGGAAATTTTCCGTCCAGCATATACATTTCGCGGAGAGGCCGTTTATTTCCCTAAAAGAGGGGATCGGTGGGATTGGTGCCGGACCTGCATAATTTTCTGTTAAATCGGTGACACCTGTCACCGATTTATTATTTAAATAGAAACGTTTCTACGATGGGATCGAAGGCTGTGTCGCCCCATGTATAAAAACAATCCCGGCAATTGCTTAATTCCTCGGGGTTCCGGAGCAGCTGCCGGCGGAGCCGGCGATACGGCATCCCGGACCAAATTTCCTTAAATGACTCGTTCTGCAGATTCCCCAAGGGTTGCTGCTCGGCAAAGTCATAACAGCACGAACAGACCGCGCCGTTCCAGTGCACATTGGAATTGTTCCAGAGTTGCGGGCATGCGCTTCTGCGGAGTTGAGCAGGAGGCGTCTTTCCACCATTGCCGCGGGAACGCTGATATCTCGGCAAAGTCGTTGAGAATGCAGCAGGAGCTTCTTCAGCATCAGACCGAAGCTGCTTGAAGGGATTCAACGTTCGGACCGTACATGCGTCGACACCCAGGGTGCGCGCCATCTCCTTTACCTCCGGAATCTCGTGCTCGTTGTGTTTCATCACGATGAACTGCAAGATGACGCGCGGATTATTGGCAGACAGCTGCTGCCGGGTCGCCACGATTGTACGTATTCCCTTTACGACCTCTTCCAGGCTGCCGCCGCGACGGTAGTGCTGGTATGTTTCCTGGTGGATCCCGTCAACGGAAACAATCAGGGTGTTGAGCCCCGAACGCACGACATCCGCCGCAGGCTTTTCTTCCGCCAGGGGAATTCCATTGGTGCTGCACACGACGGCAATGCCTCGTTGCTGCGCATAGGCGATCATCGGACCGATCTGCGGATTCAAAAGCGGCTCGCCCCAATCCCAGAGCATGAGGATAAAGACGTATTCTCCGATTTCGTCGATAACTTTCTTGAACAGGTCGAACTGCATCAGCCCCTGGGGTCTTTGCAGCCCGTCGGTGACGGGACATAGGGCGCAGCGAAGGTTGCATACCGCGCTGGCTTCCATCTGCAAATAGGTAGGCCGGCCCCAGGATTTTTCGGTTCTCAAGAGCATTGAGGATTCGACGCGCAGCAGGTTGGAGATCTTGCGCCACGGCAATCCCTGAAAATGATAGGAGAGGCCGCCATCCTCAATTTCGAGGGTGCGTGTGGTCAAGACCTTAATGGCTCTTGCGATATTGGCCGTCCAAGTCCCTCGCATTCTTTCTCCTGGCGGGCTCCTAGGTTCGATAGAACATCTGCCCTTTTCCTGAGGTGCCATCGAGCTCGACGCGCACTTCGTTCTGGAACATCAAATCCTCGTAGGTGACCGCGGGGCCGCTGGCGATGACGCGCTGGAATACGTCATCTGTGAGCGCCCGCAGGCCTTCTTCCAGGCGATGGGCCTCCTGGATGATCACGGGCGCCCGTTCGATGTTGTCCGCTGCATGGCTGCCGGAATAGCCTGCGAGAGTACGGATACCTGCCTGGGTCTTGATGGAGATGACCGCCTGCGGCGAGAGCCCGCTGTAAAGGCTCTCGAAACCACTCGAACCGACCACAAATTCCTCGGCATCGGGACCCACAAGCAGGTAGGCGCCCCTGTGCGCCCGGTCCATGTCCCTGAGCAAGGATTGAGTCTTTTCCTTCCCGAGGTGCGCCACGATCTCGTTCGTGAGCACAAACGTGCGGCTCAAGGTGCTCTCCAGGTGTCCGAAAGTGCTCTCGCTGCGTGCGAGCAGGGCATGACGTTCCGCGGTCAGATCCGTGATCGCAATTTGCCTGTCTGTTACGCTCGTGGTTTGGGGGCGCACTTGGAGCAGGTGGAACTCGAAGGTGGTTTTCCGCGATTTTTGCCCCCGTTCATCCACCATTTCGGTGAAGACCGGCCGCACCGCGAATTCCATGCTCACCCCCTGGCGGGTTTCACTTCCCAGGTCGTCCATGATCTTGCGAACCAGGAATCCGATGTCAAAAAATTCCTTGCGATTAATC
>Ga0315284_10003292_pt1 | contig 22906 bp, 31 predicted proteins | sample YL17G09_16_MG_FD_203696 | JGI IMG/M metagenome (GOLD analysis project Ga0315284, IMG submission 203696) | Sediment microbial communities from Yellowstone Lake, YNP, Wyoming, USA - YL17G09_16 | ecosystem: Environmental > Aquatic > Freshwater > Lake > Sediment | place: USA: Wyoming | collected... | reverse complement strand
TCAAATCAGAAGTAAGTGTCTTTGCCCCCGCAAAAGATTGTGTTGTAATGTTTACCATTCCTGGAACAGTTACGCTAGCACTTTGTGTAGATATTGCCCCCGCACTTATTGATAATCCATTTGCGACAGCAGCCGTATCAATAGCACCTACGGAACTTACCGTACCAGTAGTTGGAGTAACCCAAGTTGGAGCAAGAGTTGTGCCAGCCGAAGTTAAAACTTGGCCAGCAGTACCATTAGCTAACAATGCAGTTGTATTTACTGCTGTCTGGTATGGCACCGAACCACCTAAACCACCTGCAATATTTGTTGCGGTTGTCGCAGAACCAGCGGTTGCTGCATTAAGATTAGCAACTTGAGTAGTAGAAGAAACTACAAATGGTGCAGTACCTGTCACCACTGTAGAAGTCAATTGTCCACCAACTGATATTGTATCAGTAAAAGTTTTAGCTCCTGCAATATTCTGTGTTCCAGTTGTTACAACACCGGGAAATGAGGAACTAGCTGGTTCTAAATTTAATACTTGTCCAGTAAGAGTCGCAGCATTTGCATTAGGACTTGACCCAACTGCAGATAATGTAACAGCTGCTCCAGCTGCTGCCCAAGATCCACTACCATCTATATCAGTAGATGTCCAAATATGACCAGACGTTCCTTGTGTACCATCTTGAAGTTGTATTTTTCCTCTAGTACCCGCAGTTGTTCCTGTTTTTAATAATAAAGTGCCTGTACCGCCACCAATACTAGATTCACCAGAACTCACTTCTACATATCCAGAAGCACCAGATTCGGTAGCTCCTGAAGAAAGTGTTACGTTTCCAGATAATCTATTTGATGCATTGGTTCCCGAATTAATTGTAACTACACCAGATTGTCCTACGTTTGGAGACCCTGTATTAATATATATTGGCCCAGAGGACGATCCTGTACTAGGAATACCAGTGCTTATTACAACACTACCGGAAGGTTGATTTCCAGAAGCACCAGTTTTTATTTGAACCCCGCCTGATCCAAATGATGAAGCATCGCCACTAGAAAGATATAACGTAGTTGAAGTAACACCATCTTTTGTTTTTAAAAATGTAGCACCAGTATCTAATATTAAGTCTTGATTAATGGCTGTAGGATTAGTTAAATTAGATAAAGTGACATTTGCGCCAGTCCCAGGAGGAATATTCCAAGTACCATCTGCTCTTAAGAAATTAGCAGAACCGCCACCAGAAGCTGTCACAACTCCAGGTTGTGTAGAACTAAATGGTTGTAATGTAATTACTGACCCACCAGAAATAGATAGCCCATTTGCATTTGGTGCAGCACCGACAGCAGCAGCTGTTACGATTGTAATCGCATCGAGATTCCCTGTAAATGGATTAAAGGTGAATGCCATTATGATTTCACAACATCTACGAGTCTATTAGAGCCGTCGTATGTAAAAGTAAGAGTTGCGACAGTAGCTGTTGCTAACTTATATACAACACTAGCAATATCTGTTGTTGCGCCAACATAAGCTATGACAGTTTCATCATATGCTACCGGAACTAAAGAACTTTTAATTAATACATTTAAATTACCACTTGAATCAACATGAAGGGGACGCAAGTTCCCTGAATCATCTTTACCACCGGCTTGATTACTAGATGTTGGTATGGCAGCACCATTTACCCCAACTGAAGGATTCGATATTGTTATAGCACCAGTGATGACATTTACTCTTAATGCATCATTATCTGCATCGAAAGATCTTTGTATAATTTGTGGTTCGTCGAGCACACTTGGACTAGGATTGACTGCCATAATAATTATTCCTTTAAAAGAACTTCTTGAGTTTTGAAAACTTATTAAATCCAGAAGGGTTCATTGGCTTCATCGGATTCGGAGCTAAGCCTGTAAATTTCATATCAGGTTGATTAGATTTAGGTGGCATAACATTAGGGAGAGCAGGAGACATAGCAATTTCATTATTCTTTTGCATTGGAGGAGCACCAATTGAAGGTTTTCCAAGAAGCCCCTTCTCTTTAAGCATTTCAAAGTACTTACCTCTTGATGCTGCGTTCTTAAATCCCATTATTTACACCCTGACATATATTTCTTTAATTTATTGAATTTCTCTATTTTATCATCTACTACTTTAGGTAGATTCTTCATACCATGAGAAGAATTGATAAACTCTTCACCAATTGATTTACTAATTGATGGTACTTTACCGTCTGCCACGGCATACATGAGTCTCTTTTGTTGTTCGCTACGAAATGGCACTGTATTCTCCTAGATTTTAATGATGTAATAAAGACCAATGTTAGCTGGTTGTGTTTCTGAGCCAGTTCTTGGTGTACCATTTGACCCATTTGTAATTGGTGCTACAGCAGTAATTCCAGTTGTATTTGAATTTGCTGCAGTGATACCAGTTGAACCGCTATTTGCTGCAGTGATGCCTGTATTATCCGAACTAACATAAGGAACACCAGCGACCATTCCAGCTGCAGTAGAGGCTGTAAGACCACCAATTTGAGTGGCACCAGTTAAATTGGCAATACTTCCACCAGTGTTACTTTGAAGAGAGTGAGTATGAGCAACATCGGTAATTGTGTGACTATGGTTTGGGTCAGTAATTGTATGTGTATGACCAGGATCTGTAATTGTATGATAATGTCCTTGAAATTTATCACCTTCTACAGTACCATTTACTCCAGTATATGATATTGCACTAATAGTTTGACTACCTGCGCCTCTAACAAATACACCCTGAGTATTAGGAACATTGAAATGTGTTCCATCTGCTGCCCCATAAGTTGTACCAATGATAGCAAATAAATCAGCATATGTAGCTCTAAGATAAGAAGTACCATCGCACATCAACCAACCAGAAGGAGCACTTGATGCTCCATACATAGTGATAGATGCAGTTGGTAATCTAGGTATAGCCCAAACTGGAGCTGCTGTCCCACCAGATGCTTCTAACGCATAACCTGCTGTCCCATTTGGAAGTCTTGTTGGAGTACCGGCAATTCCTCCATAGATAATATCCCCACCAGTTGTCATTGGATTAGTTAAACTATTACCAAGTAATGTTTCACTACCAGCTGAAGTAAGAGAATATAGGAAGTTATCTGATTTAAAGTATAATTTATTATTGCTAGCCGTAGGATTCGATGGCGTTGCTCCAACTGTCATAGTAAGGGGATCACTAAATGTCTTTAAGCTTAAAGTTTGTGCAACATCTGTAGCAACAATAGCGGTAGTAGCATTTGGTAATGTATATGTTCTTGTTGTTCCAGTTGTATTACCAGCTAAAGAGAAAAGCGCCTGTTTTGTAACATCGGCGCTATTCTGTAGAGTAAAATTTCCATCTTTTAAGGTGATGGTTTTATTGGTTAGCGTTGCTGTTCCAAGTTCTGTAACAATATAATCAAGAGCTGTGTTATAAACTTCTAATTTATGTGTAGTGCTATTAAGTCTAATATCACCTTCAACCGAAGGCGTTACTGTATTTTGTGGAATTAAACTTATTCCCACATATTTTTTGTCACTGCCTAGCATGATAAATCTTTCTTAAACTAAGGTTAATGATTTAGCTGAATAACAGAGAACGCCAGCATGACCTAGCCCACCAATTGTTGTGGTAGTAAAACTAACAACACCTGCAGCACTAACTGTGAATGTCATATTGGCCCCACCATCGGTAGTTCCACTTCTAACTATTTCCCATGTTAAACTTTGTGAATTATATATTAGAGTTAATGTGCCAGCATCTGTCTTTGTAATTGGAGTATTGCTGGTTCTTTTAATGCTATATGCAATTTGAACACTTAATACGTTACTAACCGGGAATGATAGTAACGGAATAACTACAGTGGCTGCATCATAAGCTGCAATATCAAATATTTGAGGAGAAATGTCAAATGATCCTGCTACTCCTGAGAGTGCAGTGGCTGTAGCATTGGCAAATGCTATAATACCTTGACTCCAATTTGGATCTTGGCCCGACGAAGGAATTGAGATCACTGTCCCTTGAATCGTGATATTTGTAGACATTAAGTTTTCTCCATTACTAGTTATAGTTGTTTTTGATCAACTAAATAACTGATTTTACTATGTAATAAAAGAAAGAGGGGTTTAACTATCAATATAGTAAAGGATTTGATGGGTTAACTAAAAGAAACGATGTTAGCATATGTAAAAACCGACACTTTATGTCGTAATATGAATATGTTGACATTAGTGATATTTCAATAATATTGAGAATTATTGAATAAATTCAATAGAATATAGACTAAAAAACAACTATAATTGATTTATAAGTGTTTAATTTTAAGTGTTTAGCCTTTAGACTCAAAACATCATTACAGACTTTTGATATCATATAAAGACAGAATAGCATAAATTACGATATATGTCAACAATAATTTTAACAAATAACAAAGGAATATAAAAATGGCAGCTTCTTTCCAAGCCAAACAATCAAATATCCTAAATCAACAACTCAAAGTTCAAGAGCTTTGTGTTCGATTTGCGGATGTTGGATTATATACAGTGGCTACAAACGTACTCAGTATAGACATCGGTGAAAACGTAGATTCAATTACTCTAGCATTATTTAAAGACAACTCAGCAGCAACTTGTTTGCCTGTTGTTGCAGCTAATGCAAGTATCGTTACTAGCACAGTAATCACTCTAGACTTAGGCGCGGTATTCGCCGCAAATGATGTAGTTTTAATTAAATACATCGTAGCAGAATAATTAACTAATTAACTAATAAAGGAATATAATATATGTCAAGTGCAGCAAATACATTCGGTAATCCAGCAGGTACTTTTGGTACCCTCAATGGATTCTTTAAAGAAACTTATGCCGATAAACTCGGTGAACTAATTCCAGATGGAGTTAAAGTTCTTAATAAAATCAAATTCATGTCAAAAGACAAACAACCAGGTAATCTTTACCACCAGCCAGTAATTCTTGGTATGGAACATGGTGTTACTTTTGCTTCTAGCGATGAAGATGCGTTCAATTTGAACCCACCCGTTGCTGGTCAAGTTAAAGATGCTCAAATCAAGGGTAATCCAATCGTAATGCGTTCATTACTTGGTTACGTTGCAGCTTCTAGAGCAGCACTCGGTGGAGCGAAAGCTTTCATGGATGCTACTAAGTTCTTGGTTGCTAACATGCTTCGTTCAATGGCCAAAAAACTAGAAATCGAAATGATTTATGGTCAAATGGGCTATGCTACCATTTTGTCTAACGCAGCAGCAGTTCTTACCATCAACACTTCAGAGTGGGCTCCAGGTATCTGGGCTGGTGCTGAGAATATGCCAATCGAAATTCGTGACACCACTGGTGCTACTATAAAAGGAAACGTATCAGTTGTTTCTGTAGATTTATCTCTACAAACTGTTACTATTACTTCTACAATTTCATGTGTTGATGGTGACGTAATTTGGCATGGTGGCGCTTATGGTAACGAATTCCCAGGTATCCACAAGATTTTGACAATTAGCTCAGGCACATTGTTCAACATCAACGTAGCTACTTACAATTTGTTCCGTGGTAACACTTATGCAGCAGGTTCTGCAGCTCTTAGCTTCACAAAGCTAAACAATGCAGCAGCTCGCGCAGTTGAAAAAGGACAAGACGGCACTTTGTGGTGTTTAGTTAACGTAAGAAGCTGGTCAAACATGCTTTCTGACCAAGCAGCTCTTAGACGTTACGATTCTTCTTTCAGTGATGCTAAACTTGAATCAGGTAGCAAGTCTCTTAAGTTTTTCTCTCAAAACGGAGAACTTGAGATCGAACCATCTATCTATGTAAAACAAGGTTATGCATATTTGATCTCTGCTTCAGAATGGTTCCGTGTTGGTTCTACTGACATGACATTCAAGAGACCAGGACAAGGCGAAGAGTTTTTCAGAGATCTTGAAAACTCAGCAGCGTATGAACTACGTCTTTACAGTGACCAAGCATTATTTTGCATGGCGCCGGGAAAAAATGTGATAATCACAGGAATCGTTAATAGTTAAGGCTATTTAGACGATTTTTAGCATAAAGATTTTATTAGCCCCCGAAGAAATTCGGAGGCTTTTTTTTTATATTTTATTTGACATACAGAAATAAATGTGTTATAATGAGGTATCAGATAAAATGCCAGGGGAATACTAATATGCCTTATATTAAAGAAGACGAAAGAACATTTGTTGATAAGCATGATATAGCAAATACTGCAGGGCAACTTAATTACCTAATTACAACTATCATCTTACAACATATTGAATTAAATGGTCTTAAATATCAAACAATTAATGATATAGTTGGAGCATTAGAATCTTGTAAAGCCGAATTCCAACGTAGAGTTGTTGCTCCATATGAAGATTTAAAGATTACCGAGAATGGTGACTTAGATTATTTTAAAAAAGGGACACTAAAGTCCCCTATATTACTTACACTCCAAAGAATTCAGAAAATGTTTTCTTCTTAGCTTCTTCAACAGGTTTACCCTTGTCACCAACATCTTGAACCGCAGATTTAACAGGAACTGGTGGCTTAGCTTTCAATCCTTTAGCTTTAGCTATATTGCTTTTTCTAAGCTTATTCAAAATGTCTTTACCCATGATCTTTTCAATTACATCTTCAGGCATAATTTGAAACATTTGTTGCAAATCACTTTGAATTTCTTCTCTAACTAATGGCAATACATCAGCTGCAGACAAATCTACACCAGCTTGTAGTGCTGTATAGAGATAATCGGCCATCTTTTTAACAACATAAGGTGACTTTGGAAGATCGCTAGCCTCTAAAGCCTTAGTCATTTCCATATCATATTGCTCATATGCTTGTTTTGTAGCTGCTTCTCTCTCTTTTTCTTGAGCTTGGAGTTTCTCTTTCTCTCTATCACCTTTAATCTTCTTGAGTTCATCTTGAAGTTTTTCTTTTTCAAGTTGTTCTGGAGACTTTTGTGAGTTTTCAATCTCTTCTTCGATTACCCTTGCTGCAAGTTTCTTTAAATCAATACCCAAGTTAGGGTCTTTAAGGATAGATGCGGGATCTTTACGCAATTGTTCAATGAAATCCTTAGCTTCACCTTCAAGTTTTGCATATTCACTCATTCTCTTCTGTGATACCTTAGAGAATTGAAGATTCTTAGTCATCCAATCTCTTGCTTCTGGTGTATCTGGAATATCAAATGGTAATGCTTCATCAAATTCTCTACCATCCACTTTTAATCGTAGACTTTTAAGCTGTTTTACTTCAGCTTTGGTAAGATTTGGTTTAGCTTCAAGCTTATTAATCGCTGCTTCAATAGGAGCAGCTGCGGGAGCTGCCTCTTGTGAATTAAAGCCTTGACTTTCACTTGATTCTGCTGGTGCAGATGCTTCTGGGGCTGGTGAATTGGTTACACCAAAGTTATTTACTTCTGACATACATTTCTCCTATGAACATTTATATAGTTCATTGTTATAGCGTCCATAATGGATGGCTAATTTGTGTATTCTTTAATTATTTTGTTTATGGACTATATCCGTTACCATTAAATCTATTTTTAGCCTTATTAAAAGTTAATTCAGCAGATAATGCATCTCTATTGGCGTTAATTGCTTCAGGGGAATGAGCAGATGACTCCCATAACTGCATTGCTTTATTTCTTAAATCTTTTGCTGTATTTTGTAGATATGTATATTGTTCTTCTATATTTTTAAAAGTTTTAGCTTCTGGTCCAGTCTTTTGTAAGAAAGGAGCGCTAGCTCTTTCGGCCAATGGTAATGCTTTAGCTGCAACATTCTTAATGCTACCCATTCCACCCATACCTTCAGCAATCTTTTGATTCATTGGGGTTAAAGTACCAGATTGTGCTATTAATTTCTCTAATGCCGCTTGTTTTGCAGCTTGTTGTGAGTCTATATTAGATTCATTCGCATTTAATGCTTGGCTAACATCTGGTGAAACATGTTGTGATGCATATGAAGGAGTTTGATCATTATACTGGTCATTAAAACCCTTTATGGGTGTTATATTAGCCATTTCAGACTGAACAGGAAGTTCTTGCTCTGGACTTTGTTCACTTTGAACTCTTCCCAACATTAACTTCTTTTCTTCATCAGACATCTCATCATTAAATCCCATTGAAATTCCTTATTGTTAGATAAGTGAAGTAAATGACAAACATTATATTAAAGAAAATAGACACCCTGAGCCATTGTTTATGTTTATTAGCTCTCTTATGAATATCTATGACATTTTTCTTTTGACTAGGTTCATTAGCTTGCTTTGTTATGAATATTGCCATTTAAACTCCTAAATTATACTGGTACTTCTTCCCACATTAATCTAGATGCTACCGATATGTTAGTAGTAGACACTGTATTCAACAATGCCAATACTCCACCTGGTGGTACAATTATTTGTCCATCAAAGTTTTGTACAGATACCATTGTTGGAACTACTGTAGTAGCTGCGACTACTGCCGTAGTGATTGCAATACCAGACCCCATATCCGCACCTTCAAATATAACCAAGTTATTAGTTATACCGGTTAGGGCAACTGCTCCATTAAATGCCTTAGCTTGGCTTCCAGATAAAGCTAATGTTTTTCTGTTAAAAGGAGCTGCACCTGTAGTTATTGCATTGTTTCCAACAGAAGCGGCCCATACGAATGAACCTGGTGCAGTTGAAGATGCTGCCTGAACACTTACTTGTAAACTAGCTTGTAAAATAACTAAGTTTACTCCAGACGTTGATGGGTTATAAACTCCAACGATTGGTGTTGCAGATGCCGTCAATCCAATAGTATTTGCACTTAACGCAGTAGTTGAGCTTCCTGCTGAAAACAATGTACCGCGAGAGCATTGTTCATAAAATCGTCCATGAAGTTCACTAACGATTAAGTCTCCTTGTTTTCCCTGTCTAACCGGTGGTAATGATCCATCTTGTGAGCTTTGTATTCCTACTTGGCCTTGTAATAACATATCGTTTCTCCTTTAATTATATATATTTATTATACATAAGTTTGTTAACTATTTAAATAATTAATGTCTTGATTCTTTCCATCTATATTAAAATCAATTGGGTTTGCCCTTCGTCCTTCTGTTGCCATCATTACCATTGCCAGTTTCATAGTTTGCAATTCTACTAATATAGATTTAAGAAGGTCTAATGTCGGATCAGAGGTTGATATACTAACAGGGAACGCAGCTTGATTAGAAGCAATCGTCACTGGTAAGCTAGCTACCATAGTTGTTTGGCCAAGGCTTATTGCTGTACCATTTACTTCTTGTAATGATACTGGACCATTGTTAAGTTGAGTTGCACTTGGAATTGTTCCAAATGCTGTGTCTAGTGTAAATGTAGTAGTTGCAGATAAGCCAGTGTTCTGATAAGTAACTTTTATATAGTTACCATTAATAACACCTGAACGAACTATAGGTACGTTTACTAAGTTATTAATTGTTATAGTTTGAATTAATTTAGTTCCACCAGCATCTATATATTGTAATATACTCAATGTACCAGGTTGGTCTGAGAATAACAATATGCTATAAGATTGTTGGTTTACAGCAGATTCCACTGTGCCAGTAAACGTAGCACCGCTTGCTAGTTGTACAGCCGAAGTGTTAACTGTACTGAATACAAAGTTTGTTGCTGATTGGGCAACAGGCATCGAGTTTTCACCGCCAGATACGATTGCGGGTCCATATACTAATCCAGCACCATCTACTAATTGTGTCTTTTGAGTACCGTCTGATTGTTTAGTGCTTGTAGCTGCTAAAGCTGGTAATGGTAGCGATGCTGCACTAACATCAAAAGTGCCTGTACCACTGACTGGTACCGCTGTTTGGTTTGATGCTATTACAACACCTAGGGAGCCTACCATTGCCTGCTGGCCAACTGATATATTAGAACCAAAGGTATCTCTTATATTTATTGCAGAGTTAAGAAATGTGATACTACCGTCTACTGTTATAGCACCTCCACCGTCATCGACAGTAATAGAATTGCCACCATCTTGGATGTTTACAGCTGAAGCACCAGCAGCATTATTTACTGTAACGTCACCAATATCGACACCAGGCTGGGTTTGTAATGCAGCAGTTGATGCACCAGTTGGTAACGCAGAAGTTGTAACTGCAGTTCTTAAGCTGCCAGCAGTTGTAAGTGACAAAGCATCCACTGCTGCATTTGCATAAGTGGGTGCTACAGTAGTTGCCTTACCCATTACCCATATACCATCAAGACCCACTGAGCTAGATTCTGCTCTTACTAGTGGTATTCCATATGGTTGAACTCTATAGACAGTTTGTAAATTCATTATAGTTTGTGGTGTTGCACTGTTTAATGCTGTGATTCTAAAATATTTAGACCGGCACGGCCAAAAAAAGCTATCTCCACTGGCTACGGAAGTTTGCACAGCGTCTAGCGTATACCAGTTTGTGTTATCATTGCTAGTTTGCCCACTTACAAGAATTACAGTATCAGAACGCACAAATACATATATCGAGCTATACTGTGTAACATCTTCACCTGTACCGGTGAATGTAGCGTTGCCACCTAAGTTGGCAGTAGTTGAGTTTACGGATGAAACTACACCTTCTATTGTTGATACTGGCGTTGTGCCACTTATAGCTACAGTACCATCTACAGTAATAGAATTGCCACCATCTTGTATATTAACAGCGCTTCCACCAGAAGCGTTGTTAACAGTAACATCACCTATGTCAACACCTGGTTGCGTTTGTAATGCACTTGTTGCTGCACCACTTGGCAAAGGTAGTGCTGCTGCGCTTATAGGAACTGCACTAGCCCTAAGTTCTACATCAGTTAAAGGTCCTGTCACTGCTACAGAAGCCGCAATGCTAACTGGTTGAGTAGCTTGAAAGAATGTGCCGTCAACGGTAATTGAGTTACCACCATCTTGTATGTTTACAGCGGCTCCTGCAGCGCCATTGTTAACAGTAACGTCCCCTATGTCTACGCCTGGTTGAGTCTGAAGAGCTGAAGTAGCTGCACCTGAAGGCAATGGCAATGCCGCGGCACTGATGGCAAAAGTACCAGATCCAGCATCAGCCGTTACAGTACCTGAAATAGGTACTGCAGTGGCTCTTAATTCTGCATCTGTTAAAGGTCCAGTTACTGGTACTGATGAAGCTATACTTACTGGTTGTGTTGCTTGGAAGAAGGTACCATCTACTGTAATGCTATTGCCACCATCTTGTATATTAACAGCAGCAACACCAGCTGCGTTATTGACTGTCACATCACCTATGTCAACACCTGGTTGCGTTTGTAATGCTGAAGTAGCCGCTCCGGTTGGTAATGAAATTGTGCCACTAACATTAGTTATATTCCAAGTTCCACTTTGTGTAACTTCGGCAGTTAAGGCCCCTGATGGATTTACTTTAACTGCAACATATCCACCTCCACCACCCGTGGTAACTCCGTATATGACACCCTTAGTTGTAAGTGCATCTGTTGTTGCCAACATTGGAACACTAACATTCTGAACTTCAGCAGTGCCGGATGCTACTTTATAAATGGTTTGTAGTCTAAATACACCTTGAGCAGTTCCATCGTTTACATATCTATTTCTAAAATATTTTGCATGACATTGTAGTTGAAAGAAAAATCCTTGCACTGTCCCTGGTGAAGTTGGTGTAACAGTAAAGCTTTCAATTTTATCCCAATTGGTGCCGTCTGTACTGGACTCACCATTTAATACCCCCGCACGATCAACTCCAACAAATACACATATAGCACTATATTGTATTACATCTTCTGCAGTTCCTGTAAATGTAGCGTTAGCTCCTAAATTGGCAGTAGTTGAATTTACGGATGAAACTACCCCTTCAATTAATGATACAGGAGTAGTACCACTAATTGCTACAGTACCATCTACAGTAATCGAATTGCCACCATCTTGAATGTTTACAGCACTTCCACCAGAAGCGTTATTAACGGTTACATCGCCTATGTCTACACCTGGTTGAGTTTGCAATGCAGAAGTTGCTGCACCCGAAGGTAAAGGTAAACTTGCAGCTGATACAGCGAATGTACCAGAACCAGCATTAGCCGTTACAGTGCCGGAGACAGGGACAGGCGTTGCACGAAGTTGAGTGTCAGTTAAAGGTCCAGATACCGCAACAGTCGCTGCAATAGAGACCGGTTGTGTTGCTTGAAAGAACGTTCCTGAAACAGGCTGCGTAACAGCACTTCCATCTACCTTCCATGCAGTAGTATTTGCTGTATTACCAGGTTGAACAGTCCAAGTACCAGACTGGGTAGCAGCTACCGTACCAGAGACAGGTACTGTACCACTTATAGCTACAGTACCGTCTATAGTGATAGAATTACCACCGTCTTGTATGTTGACAGCAGAACCTGCAGCACCATTGTTGACTGTTACTGAGGATAATGGAGTTAATGTGGATATTTGGGCTGCAGTTAATACCACTGGAGTAGACGCAGCAGCTAAAGCTTGACCTAATGCAGGGGTCTTAGTATCAATACTTGAAAGTGAAGCAATTTCAGTATCTTGATTAGCACTAGTTGATGCACCACTTGGTAGTGGTAATGCGACAGCTGTAACTGCTACTGAATTAGTTATAGACGTAATCGTTCCAGAGTCGACTACTGTATGTAAATTAGTTCCTGTAGCTTGGGTAGCAATAAAGCTTGTATTACCAATGCTTCCGCCAGATTGGAATGGAGAGCCAAGTGTAGTATTAATGGTACCTAATGCTGTAATCTCAGTAGTTTGATTTGCTGATGTAGCAGCTCCTGAAGGTAAGGGTAAGCTAGCAGCACTAACTGGTACATCTGAAGCTCTTAGTTGTGCATCCGTTAAAGGTCCAGTAACAGTTAAGGGTGAAGTTAACTTAGTGTCTATACTAGAAAGGCTAGCGTTTCCAGTAGTTTGTAGAGCAGAAGTTGATGCTCCAGTAGGTAATGGTAATGAAGTAGCCGAAACACCTAATGGATTACCGCTATTAATTTCATTACCACTATTATCTCTGAGATTTGTGTGAATGGCTCGGTATTGAGTTATTCTAGCAGCCCCTGCATTGCCTGAGGATACAGTGGTGGCTGTGTCATTGAATACACCGCCTACAGTTTGTTCGCTTGATGCACTATATGTAAACACCGAGTTATCTGGTGTACCAATTGATACGCTACCGCTAAAATTTGCAGTACAATTTATGCTACCATCTGAATTAATTAATAATTCATACCCATTGCTAGTATTTCTAATGGCAATATTATCTGTAGAAGCAGAAATGGCCACTTCGATGGCGCCATTGACAATAGTAGCTTCACCTGTTGTGCGTAGTCGTCCCTTGGACTCATCATATGCGCCCTGAATACACTGACTATAATCGAGAGCACTGGGAGTTGGTGCTGCCACTTAGTTCCTTTTACCAGCGATTGTCGCAGTTAGTGTTCCTGAACCGCTTGATCTTGTGTATATAGCCTTTATGTATACATATCCAGCCATAGTATCTTTAATAACCAGAGTTCCAGTATTTCCACTGACAGCTACTGCTGTTCCAATTAAAGCAAAGTTAGTGCCATCATTAGAAATTAGAACATTTATAGTTCCAATTGGTGTACTTCCTGCTGACCAAGTAAATTGAACTGCATAGTTACTAATTTCCGATATATTATACACAGAAGAAGCTACATCCCCACCCATGCTCACTGCTGAGATTATAGTGGTGTTACAAACTAAGATTGGTTCCATATTTATTCTCTTTTCTTATATAATCTAGTTGTTTTTCACATAGATTCTTTAATAATTATAACTACTAACGCTTTAAATTAACATTTCCCACCATTGATTCTTGTAGAGCACTATTAGGGAGTAAACTTGATGGTACCTTTGGTAAATGGGGAATATTAGCTATGTTCTCAGCACCTGGACCACCAGCCATCTTTTGACCAGGCTGCATTGGCGCTTGCGGAGCTGCCATTAGTCCTGACATATGGCTATTCTTTAAAGAACCTTGAGGTGGCTGTCCTTGTGGGGCTCCCTGCGGGGGAGCGCCTTGTGGTGGGCCTCCTGGACCCATTGGAGGGGCTCCTGGTGGCATTATCGGAGGCAGAGGAACTTCTCCACATAACTTCAATAAGTCTGGATCAGTATTCCTTAATGCATTAAGATGATCTTGAAGATGATCCATAACAACTTTAACCAATTCTGGTTGATTACGCATATCTGGATCTGCCAATATTGATTTATGCTCTGTAATATGCTCACTATGCTTATCTGTGGGGCTAACCAATGGATTTTCTCCATCAAGCATCTTTTCATTCTCAGCCTTAATGAGTAATAATTCAGTCATTGTCCCTTCAAACATACTATCAAGTCGTCCAGTATTAATAACTTGAAAATATTGATTAGGGTCAGTGATGAGTTTCATCTGTAGCATCTGTTCTGCCATTTGAACTCTTCCGGCGATAGAATGCGACAATGGATTACCCATATCGACTATAACACGATTGACATCTTTAATCTGATCACCAGTAAATTCTTTTAAGAATGTTCTGTTGTTCTTACCAACTAAAGCAATAACCTTTGGTGCGGTTGCGAAGTCTTTAAGGATGTTAATAAGACCAGTTCCTGCACTTTCAATAAGTTTTACATAGCTTTGTTGTAATCCAGATACAAACTGAAGAGATTGTGCTTGAACTAGGGCTAATGCTGTTCCTGACTTTAAACTTGCTTCAGGATTTCCTCTTGTTACAGAGTTAATACCAGAAATAGTCTCAGATGCCTTAATGAGTTCTTCTAGGAACTTAAACACTTCAGGTGGTGTAGCAGTTAAGTTCAAAGCTTCTGGCTTTTCGTTAGCTTCTATGATATTCATAGCACCTTCAATGCTATTAAAGTTAATATCAGAGCCACGCTTAACAAATATGTTCTGAACACCAAAGGCATTTTGATTTGTCATGATGGTAGAATATAAACTATTGATACCTTCTTGAATTGGGTAGATATCAAACAATGGGCTATATCCATATGGAGTACCAAGGATTTCACTTGGAACAATTCTGTATATAGGAATCTCTCTATATGGCATTTTAGTGTCCATAAGAACAACATCATAATCCGCAAACAACATATAGCGACCTTCTGGCATCGCTTCTGTTTTTTTATGATAAAATTCATATATTGGAATGTCATCAGTATCATCATTAGACCAAACTGCAAGTCTATAAACGGTACTATCTGATTTACTAGGAAGGGCTCTGATTTTATCAGCAAGTTCTGGATACTTAGCCATTAGATTATAACGATTTTGAAATCCTCTAACCATTAACCAGTCGTTATCCCAACCTTCTTTAGTTCCATCAAAGATAACATCGAGAGGGCTTAAGTTTGAAAACTCTACTTCACCTTCATTGATTTGCTCACCAGTATCAGGATCAACTTCGTAAGTTTCGCCAGCGGTAGCATTCCATTCCATCTTAACATAGCCAGCTCCTAGAACAATTGAGAGTTCTACAGCTTTTCTTAGAACATCTTCTAACTTCTTTTCTCTCATGTAGTAGTCTAAGATGCCATTACCTAAATATGCTTGAGAAAGAGATTTATAATCGGTGTTAACTGCTCTACATTCCATTACTGGGCGAGCAGATGTAATCAAATTAAGAATGTGTTGACCGATGTTCCTAAAGTGATTGATTGGAATCATCACCAATTCACCTTGATCACCAGTGAAGTTAACTTGATGCCCATATCCTAAGTCATTTGAGAATGCACCGTGGTAGAATCTCCACATCTTATTAATTTTATCAAGATAGGCATTACCCCTGAGCATGTTAAAAAAACTAGAGCCTCTTTCCATTAAGATTGATGCGGTTTTCTCTGCGTCTTTTGCTGCAAAGTAAACTGGATCTTTATTATTAGAATCGTTCTGAGGTCCATAGAGACTCATAAGTTACCACTTTCTTTTATTCGGAACATTAAATATACGCTTGAAGATGTCTATCTGATTATTACTCTTAATACCATTTGGATTAGAAACAAATAAATCTTTCATATTATAGTCATAACTAGAAGGGTAAGGATTCTTACTCATCTGTATATTTCTAACTAAATAAAGAACAGCAGCTGCGCTATCATAATGAGATCCATCTGGGCTTCTAGCGAATTCATCTTTAGAACTACTTCCGCTCCACCTTACATTTTGTAAATGTCTAACGGTGGTGGTGCATTTTGGATCAATGATTAACTTCTTAGCCCCGATAATAGTTCTTAAGTTATTAACAGACGCCATGAAGTTATCTTTTTTAGTTACTTGAAAATCTAATTTAAAATTGCTATACTTACGAATCTCATCAAGTACAATATAGTTAATATCACTAACTCTAGCATAAGGAACCTTAAGTTCATTAGTTAGAACATTGGTCCAGAGTTCTTCTTCTTTCACCATAATTAATTTAGCGAGAAGTTCAATGTCATTTCCCTTTTTTCTAAAATCAAATATAATTTCATCTTGTATAATAATCTTAGAAGCTCTAAAGTCATAATAACCAAACACCAATGCGGTTAAATCTTTACCACCAACATCCATTGCTACATAACAATCGTAAAATGGGGGAATTGGCCATTCCTTTACAATGTCTTTTTTGATTTCTTCAGTAAACTCTGGCAGCACTGAGCTAACTTCAGACTTAATAATCTCAGCTAGGTACTCTCTACGAAATCTCTCACTATTAACCCCACCCATCTTCTGGATAATGTTATCAATTTGTTCTTTAGTAAGAAGGGGATTATCAAATATTGTTTTCTTAATTAAATTACCATTCATTGCTGCTTGTTCAATGAAGTTATTGAATGGATGTGCAGGGTCTTCTGGTGGAGTAGATGCTAAAACGATTTTACCGCCGGTATGTGTTGTAGTTGGCAACAACACCGAATAAATCATATCATCTAGGTCACTACAAAATCCTGCCTCATCGACTAATATAAGCTGACATCGCTGTCCTCTAAGTCTTTCATAGTTCTTACTATCACTACCAGCAAGTTGCACTTCACTTCCATTAGGAAATGAAAATATGAACTGACTGACGTTGTACTTAGGTTGTAATTCTGGTGGACAAGTTTCAAGTATCTGTCTAAAGAGAGGTTCGAAGATAGATTTAACGTGTTGCTTAGTATCTGTAACAAGCTTTATGATTTGATGCTTCTCAGACAATGCTTTTTCAATAGCAAGTACTGAAAGTAAAAATGACTTGCCGAGCTGCCTTGAAGTAAGCCATGTAGAAATACTATTTTCTTCTGCACTTTGAAAATTATCATACATTTCTTTTTGAACACCATGAAGTATCCAACGAAGTTTTGCTCTATGCCATAACTCCGAGCGAACTTGCGTCTTGGTTAACTTTTTTTGGGCAGTATTACTACTCATCTTGTCCCGATTGTTCTAATTGGGCCATTAACTCTTCAGACTTCAAATTCTTTGCATACACTTCAATAGCTTTGGGCTTATTAGCAATGTTAGCCATAATCTTAGAATAGATTTCAACTTTCTTTGTCTCTTCCATACTAAGTTCACGCTCTTGACTTACATTTCTTAACTTTCTTAATTCGCTACGAGAAATAAGTTCTTCATCAAGACCAGCCTCCTCCATTGAAACAATGATGGGGTTAGTTTGTTTGAGGAGTTTCTTTAAATGCTCGTTCTCGTCTTCAACTTGTTTGATCTTCTTGTTAAGTTTGACTAAAGTCAACATTTGAGCTTCGACAGTAAGCTGTAATTCTGATTCTTCTTTGAATTTATCAGCCATGTCAGAAACTTTCATACTTAGAATGACCTAGTATTTTGTGATTTCATATTAATTGAGGTCTTAACGCTTGATAGGTTAGTGATAATGTCCTTTTGAACAGACTTTAATCCTTCAAACTCTAGTTTAAGTGCATCAAATTGTTCTTTTTGTTCTTTTAATTGAGAAATACTTGCTTTATATTCATAAAAGGCAACAAATGCTGCAGAAATTAATAGAGCGGCTACTTGAGATGCAGAAATATCTTGTAAAATCAATAGTTTAATAGCGAAGGCGCAAAAAGCTAGCATTGAAATGGCTTTGAAGTCAAATTTCATTAGTGTTTTCCTTTAGTTGTAAATAAGATACTTCATATTTGCGTAAAGTGCGTTGTTTTGTTTGTGCGATAATAATCGCTTTCACCATTGCATCTAATCTTTATCTATACTTAAGTTGTTTTTTAAGGGATAAGTCCTTGTATTTATTAATATTTCTATTGAAAACAACAACTAGACTAGATGAATATAAAATCAATATGTAAAATATGCTTTGGCTGGCTTTCCTCTCATCCCGAAGATGATAATTGGAAGAAGTGTAGATGTTGCGGATTTAGTATTAAGACTAAGGAGATACATATGATAACAATGAAAGAAATTAATCCTCATAACTATCCCACTACACCGGAAATAGATGCTAACTTAGTTATTCTTTTGGATAGGATAAATCAAGTGAGAACCGCGTATGCTGTTCCAATGATTGTTACTTCAGGACTTAGGTCACAAGCAGATCAACAAAGAATAAATCCTAGTGCTCCAAAATCTAATCATTTAAAAGGTGCTGCGATAGACATTGCTGATGCTGATAGGAAATTGACCAATTGGATTAAAGCTAATATTCCTTTAATGGAACAGATTGGACTTTGGTTTGAAGATTTCGATCACACCAAGACCTGGGTTCACGCACAGATCGTCCCACCTAAAAGTGGCAACAGAATTTTCATTCCTTAATATAATCTACAATAGTTATTGCATTGCTAGGATAGTACATCTCATCGCAAATGCTTGCGTTGTAAAAGGAAGTCCCATCTTGATGAACTTGCTGTGCCCCTTGGTTGTGAATATGTCCACAGAAATGTAGGTCCGGCTTAATTCTCTTAACTGCATCTAATAAATCTTGACAACCAACATGTGCCCCAGTTAAAGTTCCATCTGGATAGACCAACTCATCTAGAATTCCGTATACAGGACCATGCGTTGCTATTATATCTACTTGAGGAATTCTATCCCAATGTTTTTTAATGTCTTCGCCGCGATATTTATTGTAAGCCCAGTTGTGGAAAAATGGAGTGACTGCAGAACAAAATATCTTTATACCTTCAATCTCAATTATATCTTCTTCTACGAAGTGAACTCTAGGACAAACCTCTAATGCAATCGCCTTTGCTTCTTGAAAGTTCTTCTCAACCCACAACTCATGATTGCCTTGTACGCTGATTATATGTTTTGCTGGTTGTTTATTTAACCATTTATGAAAGTCTTTAACAACGTGCCTCTCTCCCTTAAAACTATAATCACCACAAGAAACGAGCAGGTCACATTCTGGGATAATTAATTTATTCCATTTACAATGTACGTCACTTATGCAAACTATTTTCATTTTTCTTTATCCTTATTAAACCATATCACATATAGAACAAGTCCCGCAATACTTCCATTAATAACATCCATCGGTCCTGGAAAGAAGTAAGCCTGAAAGATACCTTCAAAGCAAAGCAAGCCACTAGCTAGTATCTTACAGAATAATCTATATCTCTCAAGAGCTTTCATAATTCCTTAACTCTAAATATTAATACGTGGTCCATATTAAGTACTTGATCATCTTCTATCTTAATCCACCTGAGATTAATTAATAACTTCTCAGCTGTGGCAATTGAAGTTGGAGGATCTGGTAGTTCACTTAAATTAGTGGCGTGTTTACTTCCATTGATTGTTGTTATCTCTGCATACAGTTTTTTTGTTGAGTTCATTTACATCTTTCCTTTATATATTCAGTTACTTGTTTATTTAATTCTTCTTCACTTAAATGTCTAAACGATGCATACATAAAGCTATTAGGATTAGGACTATGGCCCTGGTGAAACATACAATGTCCTACCAATTCGTGAGCAAACAAAGTCTTCTTATCTATTATAGATACCCTATCCCAAAAGCCTCTATCAATTTCAATAATGTGCCTACCAAAGTAATTAAACTTACATACACCAATCTCTGGATATTCAAGATTATTAAACTTTATCTCTAGTTGTCTTGGTGTCACATATTGACTGCTCTTACACTGAGACTTAACTTGGTCCACATAATCATTATAATATGGTTGTAGCTCTTTGTCAATAGTTATATTACTTAATCCTATTGCAATACCCAAATAACCCACTGTGGACAACATTAATATTCTTATGCTACTCATTATCATAGTCTATATCCAATTCCCAATCTGTTGCTTGAAGTATTTTAATTAAATTCTTTATCTTAAATGTATTATCCATATCTCCATCCATTAATAGCCAATAGCAAAAGGTGCCAGCGTCTTGACTAAACATCTCTGCTTCTTCAGATGAGATGGTGGCATTAGGATTTAATAGTTTCATAGCTTCAGCTATTTTCATTAGATTGTTTCCTTCTATGCTTGAGGATAGTCATATTCCGATATGATCTAATTCGATTGCATTCTGCACAGCACAAACCATTCCATTCAACTCCAGCTTCGTTAACAAAGATTGAGCCAGTCTTTCTCTTCCCTACTTTATTTTTAATCTTATCAATTCCACATACTTTACATTTAACTAAATCACTCATTTAATACTCCAGCAATATTTTGAATACATATGCTTAATTCTTTAACTTGGTTTTCTAATTTCTCAATATATTCTTTATCTTTTAATACAAGCTTTACTTGTCTATTCATTGTAACTTTATCAGAATTTTGATCATGAACTAAAGACCAATTCCCTACTTCAACAACGATAAGTCCTCTACTAATAAATTCATTTAATTGTTCTAATATCGTCTCTTCTGTTTTCTTTGCGACTTCAAGACAAAGGTCAGATACAGCTGTGTGCATAAAATCGTTCATTTTATTTATTCCTCGGTAATAATCTAATTGGTTGACAGCTCGCATCATCATCTGGACATTTATAAACAACATGGACACATGAAGTTAATGCTAATAGTGATAATATTAATAGTAGTTTCATTAGCTATTCTCCCCAAGGTACATCATCATCACCCCAACGGTCTTCTATTCTCCTTTTTAATCCATCCTTATGTCCATAATAATACCAAACTGGTAAACTACCATCCACTGAATAATACTCTGTTGCACTTGGATAGTGCGCCTGTTGCCAGGAAAGAAAAAGTCCAATAATTTCGTGAGGTTGCATTTTATGCTCATCTAACATCTCAAAATACAATGGCTCTAGTTCTGTTGTAATTTTACCCAATGCTCTTATCTTCTTACTTCTCTTCTTCACTAACCTCTCCTATCTCCATAAAATACCCATCCACAATATCTAAAACACGTATTATCCTCGATCTCAGTGGCAAACAATATATCCTTCATATTCTCATACTGAATCTCAATGTAACTATGTTTCGATAGTAACAACCAAGATTCTATTCTTCCTTGGTTCATCCAATATCCCTTAAGCTTAAATGCTTTAGAGCCTTTGTATACGCTGACAACTTGGAAGCATACATCCATGCTGTTCCTATGCTTTATTAAATCATCTCTTTGTATGTTCATTATCAATCCAAAACTTCTTCCATGACTTATCGTCACAAATGATTGTAGTTATTTCTTCTGCATCATTTCCTTTTGCTTCCCAAACAACTTCTCCCGTAGAAGCATCTATCAAGCTTATGCCACTACGTGGTGCAATCGGCTTAATCTCTTCTTCTTTAAATTTTGACTTAATCCATTCAATTAATTTCATAATTTATCCTATCACATTACTTTCTATATTGTCAATATTAAATTCATTTTATAACAGTGATTGAAGCGGGCTTATAGCATTGGACGAACCATCATTTTCCAGTTAATCGTTTGTAATTAAATGTATATCTGCTCTTTCAACCGGCTTCGTCCTAGGAAGCACCCACCGGTCTATTCACACCCATCACCATTTAATCAACTTTTAACTCTGCTTAAAGCCCACTTCCTTTATAATCATCAGAACCATTTGAACCCAGGCTTCGAACCTGAACTGTAGACCCGCCGGTCTAGTGTTCTACCAATTTAAACCAGAACTGGTATTCTGACAACGATAAGTCCTAACAAGGACAATTAAAAACAAGCAACTCTAGAATCTTTAGGAACTGCATTCTTACTTATAAGTCTTTCAAGAACAACCTCTGCATCTGCTATAGCTCTTGATCTACTGGAGTAATTACCCCACCAGCTCACATATGCTCTACCATCATCATAAACCGTACACTTATATTTACTTAGTGTATCAGACGTTGCACATCCAACTAATGACAACAACAGAGCTATCAGTGATAGAAGAAATACAATTCTCACAGTCCATGCTATTTTCAAGAACTTCTCTTTTGACCAATTATCTTTCATTTAAACTCCTATAAGATTATTGCCGAAGCTTTCGGGGAAGCGAGGCAAAGCGTATTCTATTCTTTCTACCCAATCAATCTACACTTCTTCCCTATCAGGGTAACATACGTCTTACTAATTGTCAATATATAACAATTACAATAGCACTTCTCTAATCTAAGCGTAATCCACTCTCTCCAAGTAAAGGGCATTCCACAATCATCTATAATACCCATTTCTATATATCTACCTATTTTCATATACCACTCAACAATTGTTCGATACTTCTGTCCTTCTTATAACTCTTAGCGTCTTTCATCTTCTTAAAGATCTTACTCCAAATCATATTACCCCTAGCTGTTTCTATGCAAAGAAGAACTCCCCTTTGTGTGACCTTATATTTAACTTTATATTTAACTGCTGTCTTAGCACCAAACACTATATATCCATATTCTATATATCTATCACATTCTTGTGAATGCATCTCTCTTAATAAATGCTTAAGATTTCCTTCATGAGGTCCTACGCTAAAATAATCAATTTCTATTGTATC
>Ga0315284_10003291_pt1 | contig 22906 bp, 34 predicted proteins | sample YL17G09_16_MG_FD_203696 | JGI IMG/M metagenome (GOLD analysis project Ga0315284, IMG submission 203696) | Sediment microbial communities from Yellowstone Lake, YNP, Wyoming, USA - YL17G09_16 | ecosystem: Environmental > Aquatic > Freshwater > Lake > Sediment | place: USA: Wyoming | collected... | reverse complement strand
TACAGAATTGATGGTTTCATAGTATTCTTATCTATCTTAAAAGATGCTGTTTTCTGATTCTATATAAATTCATGGACGCATTGATTATTAGAAAAGGGGCTCTTGGAGATGTCATCAATTCCGAGCCGTTTATCAGAGCTTTGAGTGGTTACAAACAAATAGCTTTTGAAGCTGGCTTGTATAGTGAAGTCTTTGAAAACCATCCGCTTTTAGTGCAAAAATCATCTTTGCGTGGACGAATTAAAGAATTTGATTTGACAGGCGTATACGAAAAAGATTTAACGATAAACGTCTGTGTAGCCTATCTTCAAAAATTTGGATTGAGCTTGTCAGATTTGGATCGTAAGCCACGCCTTTATCTGACAGAAGAAGAGAAGAACTGGGCCAAAGTCTTTATGCCCGGAAAGTGGGCACTTTTTGACATGGGCTATCCCGGTGGTTCATTAAACCGTGGATTTTGGGAGTTCTCTGATTGGCGTCCTGCTTGTGAGTTCATGAAATCAAAGGGATTCAAGATCGTTTACGTCGGCGGTGGGCCGTATCAAGGATTCTTGTCTCTTGATCTCAATGTTGATTCAGCAGTTGTAGATTTGGATTTGCGAGGGAAAACAACTATAAGACAGATGTTTTCTGTGGTGTCCAATTGTTCGGCATTTTTGGGATTGGATTCTGGACCTATGCACTGTTGTCAGGCATTCAACATTCCCGGAGTTGCTATTTTCAACACACTTCATCCAGCAAAGTTCTTGATCAATCCAATTTCGTCCATTGTGCCTATACACGCAACTTTGGGAGATCCATTTCCAACGGATGATCTCCTCAATGAACTGGAAAAGCTATTCCCAGTAAGTCTCCCAGTTTGATTCAAACAGAGCTTTCAAGGCTTCTTTATATCGTTCTGTTTTGATCTTACACATCCAGATGTCGTGCCCGGTCCCACCTTTACAGATGACGCCTTCTGGGAAATCCACTTGAATATCGTATTTGGACGTGATGTCGATGGTCTCTTTGCGAACGGCTTCAACCAGCCAATCTCCAAAGTTTCCTGTATAAACAAGTTCTGCGACTTTGAGATGTCCGAACATGTCCAAAAATTGTTTTGGTCCTAAAAATCCCTTTTTGATCGGGTTTACGTCGAAAAGCACGATGTCGTAATTTTTGTCCCAAGGCTTGTGTTGCCCAGAAAAAGAGAGTTCTCCAAACCATTCGGCAAAGACAATGACGTTTTGAACGCCAAAGAAGTGCTTCTCTGTTTTGAAGACCTTTTCCAGATCGTCTCCATATTTCTGGAGAAATAGCGGAATCGCTGATCCAAAAATTGGATGCGTCTGGTCGATCATCGTTTTGCGGGTGCCAAATTTGTACCACCCACGTTTTCGACTCCACTCAAAACGCATGTTGCTTCCATCGTATTTGACGAAGGCGTAACACGGCTTGTGATGTCCACCGGCTGGTCCGGGAATTTCAATGTATGTTTTCATGTGTCTTCCTTGACTATATCTATCTTATCAGGAATTGGCATATACGGATATGACAAAAAATTCTGGAAAAGGTTCGCAGTGTGCTAGCTATATGAAGCTCAAGGGCAAAACGTAGAATTCAAATTTTTGAAATCGTGAAGGAAAGCATTGTTATGTTGAAAAAATTCAAAACATTCAAAACATTTTTAGAAAACAAAAATTTCAATAGCAATAATGCTGGCAATAATATCGGCGATCTCGACAGAAGCGTCGTTACTGTTAATAGAGACGGAGAATATTTCAAAGCAAACGATGCTGGAAAGGTGGTGCCACATGACTATAAAAATGATGCTAACGCAGTGGGACGTTCTGCTTTACAAAAATTGGATGATATTATTGACCATGCTGAGTCCACTGGACAACAGCCATTTGACCCACAATTCACATTCAAAAGTGGCCCTCTTAAAAGGGGGACAGGAATGGATGAAACTGAGTGGCGTTTTTTGACAGATCATCAAATAATAGTTGATAATGGAAATGGAACAGGGGATTTTATAATCAATAAAGATAATTTTCGTAAAGTATACAATGCGATAATGTTCACCGTGGCCCGACAACTTCCACCGCAATTTTTCAAATTTTCCTAAAAATCATCTGACTGCCATGACGGCAAACCGCACTGCAACCGTCGCTTCTGGGCCATTTGGCCCACAGGGATCAGACATGGCTCAGGTTGCAGGGCGGATGATGCCGCAAGCTGTTAGCTAACAGCTACATCTGTCTCTTGCCATTCTTCATCGACAATTTCATTTTCATCGGTGTGTGAACGACGGAAATTCTCTTCCTCTTCTTCTCTGAAATTTGGCATCATTTCACATTCTGTGTATTTAATACTTACAGAATGACGTAGGAAGCTTGGATTTTCATCAATTCCAAAGGCTGACAATGATTCATCATTCGACAGATAGCAGAAATGTTTTACAAGTTGAAGTCCACAGAATTTGATGCTTGCTACTTGTTTTTCGCATTCATCCATAAACACAAGCAACAAACTATCTTGATCCATATCAACGAAAGAGCTTTTTTGAGCTTCCTGCATTCTTTTGTTGATGCCGCCAAACCAGTTGTAAGCATCAAAACCCGCTGTCTCACTGATCTCTATGTCAATAGTTTTTTCGGCACAATTCCATGATACTTCTTTCATGAATTTGGACAAGAAAGGGATGTACTTTGGAACAAGATGCCATTTGTCCGTCATTGGTCTGTTGTTGCGAGTCTTGCAACATTTGATTGGCAGTTCGACTGCATTATTTGGCAGTTCGATTCTAACTTTTTCTATTTTAGACATTTGGAATGATCCTTACTGTTAGTCATACACCTGAATGTTGTATCTATCGCTGATATACGTGTTGCCGCCAAAATCAAGACGGAACCAGACATCGTAAATTCCGCAATCCATATCTTCTGTGTCGATCTTATAGTATCCATATCGCTTTTCACGATAATCTACGGATTCTTCATCGACGATCAATCGAAGATCAGCTTCTGCTGGAACGCATTCGCCACAGCTTTGAGAGATTGATATCTTAAGGTCTGATACAATCGCTAAATTTTCGTAGTATTTTCTAAGGTCTCCCGCCGTTGGCACATTGGGAACAATTTCAATGATGAGGAATTGTTTTGAACCTTTACGAAACTTGTTTGGTTGGAAGTGAAAACTGAAATCGTACACCACCGGGATTGGCGTTGTGTACCAGAGGTTTGGGTAAACATCAAAAACCTGTTCAATGCTTTCTGATGGTTGTGTATCTGAAACTTTAACTGACCAGACATCCAAATACTTGCCAATGACGTACAAGGCTTCTTGTGCGTCTATTTCAAGTAAATGGGTGCCTGTGTCTTCAATTGTCACAGCAGATCCATCAAACGATTCAACCAGCCTGCGACCATCGGGATTTGTGTCCGAGATCTCTTCCCTGTCTAGGTAGTAAATATCAACTTTGCTGATACTTGACAGGTTTGCAAGATTGTTGCTGTTGTAGGTGAACAGTCTTAATCTAACTGAATCACCTACGGCTGGGTTTTGGTATCTTTCTTTCGTTGCCACGGCGGTATACTTCCTATTGGAATTCCTAATCTTCTTTGCAATATGATTCTAACCACTTGGTTAATGGCTTCGACTTTCTTGTCATTTTCTCTTTTTTTATGACGGTTGATCCAAAAGTTTTTCATAGATGTAAGATCCTCTTATTTCTTCTTCTTCATTCTATCTATGAGCCTAGAACAAAGCTCTGCAAACAAATCGGACTCTTCCATGTTGTGATATTGGATTGTCAAATATACTTCTGTGACAACTCTTTCTGGAACATCAAATCCACTTGCTAGTGTCGGAAAGAATCTCAAATTCCATTTGTCCGGCAATACCATCAGATTGTCTGGTCTGTCATCTTCTATTTTTTCGTGCTTCCCATTCTTGTGATGCACGACATATCCTTTTGGAACTTCTCCAAAGTTAGATTCATAAACTGCCTTGGCGTGCATTACACCTCTGGATCTGCCGGTATCATCTTTGACACACGCCAACCATCTTTTCATTTTCTTATCGAACGACAAAAATGTCTCTTTAAGATAAGGACTCAATACTGGCTCTCGACCCCATCTGTTTCTAGTTCTTTTGAGCCTGTACTCTAAACTCAAAGTGGTCCCTTTAAGATGATGCCCTTTGATGTATCTTGGAATGCACCCATTTTTAAGTCGCTTCAATTCTGTGCCACAGCCACATTCGCAGTATTTTATCTCTGTACATTCTTGACTGTATCCATCTTTATTACGCATGTGATGCCCACGGAGGAAAGGACTGTATCTTCCATTATTCCAGACCTTAACTTCACCGCCGCAGCCACATTCACAATATCTTTTATTCTCCATTTTTTAACTCCTAGATTGATGAACTACTTTCTATCTAGTGTATTAGAGAAAGAAAATTGTGATTTTTGCTTAAATTATCACTTATTTCTTCTTCTTCATTCTATCTATGGCTTCAGATTCCTTCTTCTTTTGCTCGATAAATCTTTGTATGAGCCATTTTCTTTCATGAACTGGGATCGTCATACAATCTTGTTTACTCATGTGCATGTGATACTGGAAGAAGAAGAGTTCTTCCATGAGATTTCGCCAAAGCTCTACGCTTGGGCTTTTTCCTCCTTCTTCCTTGGGAAGAAAAAACTTGTCTCCAATGGGAGATCAATCTTGAACTCCTCCGTACATGACGGACATAGCATTGGAACTTCTGTCTTTACTCCAAAGGGTGGCTGGTTAATCTCATTTCTGAGATGAGCCACATCTGAAATCGGCAACTTCTTCAGTAGAAACTGGATTTCTTTCAGCATCTTCACGCCTTCAATCTCTTCCAGCAATAACGCTGTTCTGTAGAGAAGAGTATCATCTTCACTTTGATCCCCCCAGTCTTGGATCTTTTTGTCTCTATACTGCGATATCTGTTGTTCATCTTTTCCGAGCGACAAACGATATCGGTACTTAAATCCACTTACTGGCAATACGCCTTCAAGTTGATCTGGTCCAAAATCTTGAGGACAATCTTCAACTTCCAAAGCGTTAAGGTCGATTACTGTCTGGAACTTAATGCCGCACTCTGGACACTTAATTTCTACGTCATATTCTGGCGTGTATGAAATACCACGCAAGAAAATCAACAAGTGAGTTCGATCCACAGATAGCAAATCTTCTGTATTGATTTTTTCCTTAATACATCTATCAAAGATCATATCAATAGCTTTGCCTTTCTTGACGAATCTAGGCGTAGCAAGAATTTGTTCTTCTTCTCCGGTCATTGGTCTGACATGAACAGTGGCAGGAATGTCTTTGTAAAATCTGCCCATGGATGGAAATTCAAATTCTTCCCATTGATGCAGCCCCGCCAATTTGCTCATCGCCTCTTCGAATTGATCACTTCCAGTGACTCGTACATTCGATTTAGCTGGCGTCTTAGGAACAGCAGTGCGACGTGCTGGCTTCATGAAATCTGGAAGATCTTCTTCTTCAGACTCTTCTTGGGCTGTAACTTGTGGGCCTCCTTTGGCTTTACGAGCCAAAGCATCTTTGAATGATTGAGGCATTGCTCCGCCGATTTCAAACGGTGCTTCACCTTTAACTAAAGGTTGTTCTGAAGAATCTCTGCCTGCTTCATTCGCTGCGGCTTGTTGAACTTTACGGATGGCAGCCAATGGATCATTTTCTGCATTGGGCGATTCGTCAACTAGACCTCCGTCCAAATCTTGTGAATTGATTTTTCTTCTCTGCCGATAAACATCATCTGACATAATCGTCTCCTTCATACTATGATGAATTGGGTCATCGTGTTGCTATAAGAGTATGCTGAAATTTAATTTTTCCAATATTGAAGAACTTGTTTTCCATGATAAGGAAGCACAAAAAATGCTTCCTACAGGTTACTTTAGCGTTTTTGAACAATGGCGAATTGCTAAACGACTGCCGATGTTGTCTGGAATAGGCAAACAAGCTGTGTTAGATTTGCTTAATCTTCTAACAGAAGAAGACATTTTATCTCTTGAAATGTATTTTGGAGACAAGATTGTTGTTGAAAAGCTAAATTACAGTATCACTAGGAACATCAAGGTTTCTTTGGCTGAATCAACAGATTTTTGCAACAAGCTTTGTGAAATCGTAGATTTCAGTTATTTCAGCACTTGGCGTGACGATGAATTCCTTTACATTAGTTTCTGGCGTTAAATTTTAGGAGGTCATTATGACTGGCAGAAAAGGATTTGTTACATTTTTTCTAAATATCACTGAAAACAATAAAGACATTGGAATGGAAAAATACGTTGCTTTGGTTCGTAAAGAAAATCAAGCAAGCATTGATGCTTTAGCTAAAGAAGGCTATGTGTGTATTTTTCTTCCAGTATTTGATGAAGCTTGTCGAGTAGAAAAAGTGGATATTTTACAAGACGAAGAAGAAGAAGAAGAGAAGGGAGAGTAATGTACAATTTGTTATTTTACGCATTGGCGACAATCGGATTAACCAATATTTTAGTTCATGGCCGCATTTTTGATTTGATTAAGATTGCAGGTAAAAGCATTCGTGAATGGATGCAATGCACCAGTTGGTCTAAGCAACTTTTTGAATGCTATGAATGTACTGGGTTTTGGGCGGGCCTAATCTGTGGATATTTGATTCTTTCGCATCAATGGTGGATCATATTGGCCGGTGGATTTGCAGGTAGTGTAATTGCTCAGACATTCACAGATTTGATCTACTGGCTTAGAAGTAAAACTGAATTTGAGGTTGATCACGATGAGACAAGAGAAGATTAAGCGTTTTCTGGTTTTTTGTGAGCCTTGTGCATACAAGAAAATTTACTCTACAGATAACCCAGAAGATCTGATACAGATAAAAGTATCTCCAATTCCCGGAGGATCTCCTCGTTTGGAAAAGGGAAAAACTGTTGAACGTCCAGCGAAGAAACAGCTTAATAAGGTCAAGTGTCCTAATTGTGGCAGAGGCGTTGTAATGAAACCATTGCCAGATGTTTATTCTAAATCGTATGATGAAATAGACAAACGAGAACAGAAGGCTAAAGAAGAAGCTGAAAAGAAAAAGAGGATTGAGGATGGAACCCCAGTCAAATACAAGCCACCAGAATTTTTAGGATAACATGAAGAAAAAAGTTAACATTCATGACATTAAGCAAGCGTTGCTTGATGAACGATTTCGATCTTCTTTGCCGCCAGAATTGAACGAAGATGTTCAAAAATTCTTGAAGAACCCCGGATGTGCTTGCAATCACCCGGTCTACATGAATGTCATGCGTAAGGCTGGAAAGGAAATTGCAAACTATTTCCCAATGAAAGAGACGCCTTCTCCTGAAGAAGCCGAGAAGGCCCTAGAACGATTTGCTAAGAACGAGTGGCAAGTAATCAACTGTAGCGTTCAAGACCTCGCAGCAGAGCTTAAGAAACTTCCACCGGGCCGTAAGCAACTAGATGTAGCTCGCTGGCAGGATCAAGTAACTGTAGTCGTTAACCATCTTGAGGACATTTACTAATGAAGCACATTGTTGAAATTGGTTGTACAGATAAAATGAGCTTGCATGAATTTGCTCGCAACGCATCGAGAGTTCAAATAATTGAACCAATGCCGAAGCACATTGCAAAGATTCAAAACACCTATAAAGACTTTCCTCAAGTAGAAATTCATCCTTTTGCAATTTGGAAAGAAGCGTGTGTTTTGAAGATGTACGACATAGGAGTTATTAGTTATGCCGATGGATTAAATTCGCCAGCAATAACTGAATTCAATTATGCTCCTCAACAAAAAGATGAATTGCAAATTGAAGCAAAAACATTTGATGAATTTGATGATGGAACTATCGACATGATAGACATAGACACAGAAGGTGCTGAATGGTATGTCTTGCAAAAAATGATTAGCCGTCCCAGAATTATAGTTTTGGAAACATCTTGGGGAAATTACACTAATCCATTCCTTCAAGAAATAGAGAAATGGATGGGCGATAACAACTATGCCCCTATTGCTCAAGATGGAGCTAACACTTTTTATAAGCGATTTGGAATGTAAAGAGATTTGCTCTCCATAAGCTTGTTACAACTGTCTATCATCTTTGTTGGATATGATTTGTATTTCGAAAGATCCATAGGCCACTTATCATCTCTCAGTCTTTTCGCTCCCAGCAGAATTGCATTTTCATAAAGATCTTTGGCGACATTGAATTTCTTTGTCAGATGGTAATGCACATCTCCGGCTAGGCACCAGAATTCGGCCATCAGTGGCTTGGAAGACAAACAGATAGACAGGTTCTGCAACGTAGGTCTTACCTTTTTGAGTTGCATCAATTGAACCATGGCGAAGTAATAGTGATTCATAACAGCCGAAATTGATGCTGTTTTGTCTATGAACATGTAGTGCTCTGAAACAGACAGAAATTTCTGCCATTTCCCTAATGACAACAAGGTGCAGGCTTCGTAGTAATATGGAGCCGTGGCCATTGGGTAATCTTTCTTCCAGATGTCGATCTTGGACAAAATGTCTTCGTAATCTGTACGTCCACTAGAGTACAAGACTATGTTCGAATCTATCCCAGTGCCTTCTATCATTTCATACACAGGGTTTACAACGACTGGAGTACCTGTCCATGCTCTAATGTCTTTTGTTAAAGTCTTGTTTTGCAAAATCGTAACATAAGTCATTTGAGATATTTGACTTAAAGTATCATGCCCTTTAGCGACTGCTTCCCATGGTTCAAGATATAATGTGGGACCAGTGGTGTTGTTAATCAATCTGTTTCTGGCTTCATTACGGGGGCAGTCCATTTTGAAAACTTCAACCCCTGCTTCTTCACAGATTTTGATTGTGTCGTCTTTGCTGCCCAAATCAGCCACCATGATTCTGTCGGCCCAGAGAATGGAATCAAGGGATTTTTGCAATGTTTTGGAGTTGTTCTTGGTCAATAAGTGTACTGTTAACATCAAATTTCCTTTGAATCAATTCTTCAATTGCATTGGCTTCATTTTGGAGATTGTAAATTTTGTATTTGGCAATCAAAGCTCTATAGGCGACCAAGCTTCTTGGATTTGAAAGTAATTCAGCATACAACTTTGTGGTTTCCATACTACTCTTAAAGATAGTGGAAAAAGGGAATTTTCCTCGTAGATTGCAAGTCGTGGTGCAGATATAAAATACCCTTATTGCTCAGTCGGAGGAAAAAATTGGCTAACGAATACCTTAATAATAAGACGTTTGAGTCTATCATCCAATCATTTCAGTTTCACAAAAGAGAAAAAGAACGATTCTTAATGACACTTGGGGATTATGAGGAAACTCACAAGAGAAGACTGTCTAAGTATAATGATGACGCAAAGAAAGAAAAATTTGATATAGCTTCTACCAATTACAACACTTCTTGCACGAACTTCAAGGATTTTCAAAATCAATTGGCTTATGCTTTCTATATTCTAGCTCAGAACATTACAAATTACGCTAAGTTTAGTGGCATTGATTCAGAAGACGCCGTTCAAGAGGGCGTCATGATCTGCTTTGATAAAATTGATCGCTTTGATCCTCGAAAGGGCAAGGCTTTCAACTATATGACAACCTGTATTTTGAATCATTACAGGCAGCTTTATCGAAGTGCCAGAAATTACAATGAATTGAAAAAGAAATACATGGTGTATCTGTCAGATAGGTTTGATAGTGTCATTACCAGAAACGGCAGAGAAAGATCCCAAAACAATAGAAGTTATGTTGACAGAGATTCAAATTCATGGTAGAATATACAGATATGAATAAGCCAAGCGTTGCCAACCCGGTATACGCTATTGAAATGCAAGAGATTGTAGACAAGCTTCGTAAAAACGGATATGGAGAACTGGTTGACTGTCTGTTAGATGACGACAACGAGTGTTACACCAAACGTGGTCGTCTTAATAAGAGTGCCACAATTCGTAAACTTGGTTGGAAGAGCAAACAACTGGAAGATGCACTTGAAGGAATGAAAGAAATTCTGAATTGTGAATTCCAGTTATTTGAAATCGACGAAGACGAAGAAGATGAAGAAGAAGATTAGTTCTTCTTTATGTAAGCTCTTGCGTATCGTAGCGTAATATCACACATACACAAACCGTTTTGAGTCATGTCAAGCGGCTGGAAGTTCACTGATTGTGGCCAGCAATCGTCGTAGACCCAAGTCTCTACGGTTTCTCCGCAGCCATCAAACAACTTTAGCGTACATTGACGAATGAAACCTTCAAGTGGCCCTTGCTTAGCATTTGGTACATTTAGTATCGCTCTTGACTCACTTACAAAATAAAACTCATTGATCCAAGCCCAGATAGGGTGATTGTATAGATCAAGATCAAACACAGTGACTGTAATCGGTTTCCAGTCTGGTTTGGTAGGATAAAACACTTCTTCAATCAAATGTTGTACGTTCATTTCTTTGAACGCTAAAGATGGACGAGCACTCTTTTCTGGTGGCAAACATTGCAGACTTCCATTGGCGTCTTCATCTCCAATGATTTTGTCAACGGTAAACATCCAGCGAAATTGTCGCTTACAGAAGCGACCATCGCCTTCAAGTCCCATTTGTAAGCCCATTCTGTTTGCCATAAGTTCCTCAATAAAAAAGGGGGCGGAAACTCCGCCCCCTTCATCATAGTATTGTGATTGATATTAACCGCAAGGAGTACAGCAGTTGTTGATTGGGAAATCTGGACAAATTGGAGTGTAGATGACATCGGAGTAACGTAATGTCAGTTCAATCGTAGCCTCTTCAGAAGAGGCATAGTCCAATTCTCCAAAATTGATAGCTGTCGGCCACATTCTTCGTAGCTCCCAAGTTTCCATCAATGTTCCGCAACCATCATACATGCTAATCAAACCAGTAGCAGAATAATCTGCCGCCCGAGATCCCATTGGCAACTCAATAGGCTTGTGGAAAGCATATACTGAAGCCAACCAATCAAATAGCGGCTTCATCATGAATGGATTGTTCATGTCCGCAGCATCAATGTAAGTCACTGTGATGGTTTCCCAAGTAGCTTTACCCGGAATGAACATCTTGGCATTCAAAAAGTTAATTTCAGTTTCTTCAATAGCGAGATTTGGCCGTGCAGCCATCTTAACAAATGAAGAAGGAATCCTTCCCCCGCCGCAGATGTTGAAAACCTCGAAGGTATATCTGAATTTTCTTTTGAATATGACGTTATTGAAGCCAAGGGCTCCAATTCCCATTGGAATTGCCATAGTGATCTCCTATTCTTTTGTTTAGTTTCCGCAACCAGTACAGCAACTTGTTGGAATAAAGTCTGGGCAGAAGCTTCTGTATTTAACATCCCAATAACGGAGAGTTAATTCAATTGTAGCTTCTTCAGATGAAGAATAGTCCAATTCTCCAAAGTTGATGCCAGTTGGCCAGCAATGTTGTAGCTGCCATTGTTCTAGTATCACGCCGCAGCCATCATACATGCTTAGAACAGCAGTAGCGTCCCAGTCACGTCGATTGCCTTGTCTCAAGTTCACGGGGTCTGTGAAGTCATACATTGTGGCAAGCCAGTCCCAGAGGCTTCGCATCTGGTCATGTGCTACGTCCATATAGGTCACAGAAATTGTTTGCCATGAAGCTTTACCCGGAATCCACATCTTAGCGTTAAGGTGATTGATTTCAGTTTCTTCGATTTCGAGGTTCGGTCTTGATGCAACCTTGACAAAGTGTTCTGGAACGACGTTCTTTTCATTCTTGCAAAAGCCTTGAATTTCGAACGTCCAACGGAATTTCCGCTTGAACACAACATCTGGTTGGCCAATAACACCGATTCCCATTGGTTTACGATCAGCCATTTTAATTTACTCCTATGAGGTTATTCATATTTTTACAACTCCTGACTCAACTACTAAGCTGCGGTCCAACAAACCCACAGCCTATACACAGTCCTGTAGGTTCTGGTCCGCCGCAAGATGAAGTTATCTTTACTCTGTCATATCTAATTGTTAAGTCGATATTGCACTCATCATTAGATGCGTAATCAAGATCGCCAAAATTTATAGATTGTGGGAAGCAATTCAATAATTCCCATTTCTCAAGTTCATTTCCGCATCCATCAAAAATTCTTATGATGCACTCAGAAACCCACCCTTGTTTTTCACTCTGTTTAAGATTTACTCCACCGGCGTATAGTTGGAAGTCATATACAGTCGCAACCCAATCATACAGTGGTTTCATTCTTTCGTCTGTCGTATCTATGTATGTGATATTAAGTGGTTGCCAACGACCTTTGCCCGGAATCCACGTACTAGCATTAAGAAACTGGAGTTCCAATTCATCAATTTCTAGTTGAGGACGTGCCGCAACTTTCACATAATGCTCTGGAATGGGACCGAGCTTTGTGTTAAATGTGCAGGTATATCTGAACTTTCTTTTGATGATTCTTTTTGACTCACCTAATTCGCCAATGCCCATCTGCTGTGCCATTTATTGACCTCTTTCGGCAAATAAATCTCAGGGCTGAAGGACTCAACCCTGAGATTATTTTCTTGACTTAGAATGTGGTGGAACTTTCTGAGAAGTCCGAACCAGTTCTGTGAATGGAGAATTCGATGAAGATGAATTCTGCTGCTCGAATTGGAATGACACCGATTCTGGCTCGCATTTCATTTCGGTCGATAACATCTGGAGTGTTGAGCGTTGTATCGCAAATCACTTTGAAGTCATCTACACCACGTCCAACCTGAATCTCTGTAAGAATTGCCGTGGCGATTCTTACAAATTTGGCTCTCAGGATTTCATCGTGTGGATCGAAGAGCAACTGACGAGAAGCAACTCTAATTCTCTTTTCGATCACGAACATCAGTCTTCTGACGTTAACACGATCAAGAGCGGTTGGCGTTCTTTGCAGTGTCTTTTGACCCCAGATCACAAATCCTTGGAAGTCCACGAATTGTACGATTGGGTTGATTGCGTTTCTGTAACCATACATCAAATCCCGTTCTTCCAGAGTTGGTCGTGAGAACACATCTGTAATATTTGGGACGATACCACGGTTCACACCGGCTGGTGCAAACCAAGGTGCTGAAAGACCATCTGATCTTGCAATTGTTGCCATAACAGAACCGGAGGGCGGTGCCCAAATATCGACTCTGTTATAGTTGTCTCTGATTTTAACCCATGGCCAGTAGAGAGCACCGAAGTCAGAGTCGAATCTCGTGGTGTTGAGAGGATGGCTACCATTCTGCCAATCCACGATTTCATTGACTGTGAGACCGAACGGAGCATCTACGATTGCCATACAATCCATACGGACGTTTTGACACAAATCCAACATGGCTGTAACAACAGTTGTGCTGGCGTGGCCGGGAACGGCAATCAAGTCGATGTCGATCTGTTCTGGTTCACTCAGTGCATACATGCCTGTGTAGGCCAGTTGATTTCCGACAATCAGGGCGTCCTGATCATCTGGGTCGGAAGGAATACCATCAGAGCCTCCAACGAGGGTGTAGGTTCCATCCAGAGGCGAGGCCGCATTGCTTGTGTTGTCTGAAACTCGAATCCAGTCAGATACCAAGGCCATGAAGGTTTCAACATAGAATCGGCTGTTTTCGTCTTTTACAAGACCACCCCAGCTTTCAACTTGTGCTCCACCGTTATAAACCTGAATCGAGAAGTTACCTTCACGAACATTATTGGCGATGACTACTTGAGTTGCATTACCGTCGATACCGGGACTATCGGCTGTCACAGTAAATGTGATAGCTCCTGTGCTGTTGGCATCGCCGTTGACTCTACCGTAGTTGTATGTTGATCCATCACCAGATGTTCCAACCGGGCTGGCACCTGTGACTGTTACGTTAGCCAGTCCCAAGAGTGCGTCGGCTGTGCTGTCTGGCTTGACAAGCATTCTTGCGTCACGGCCATGGTGTAAGGTTCGCAAACCGACGTTATCGCCGTCTACAAAAGCCTCGAATCCACCCGGCAGCAAAGCGATCTGAGCATTGATTTCATCGACAACTTCAGTAGTTGTGGATTCAATTCCTTCGAGAAGGGCCAGATCAATAACCTGAACTACGTTGTCGATCAACACATTGTCTGTTCCATCGACCACAACTTGAAGATTCAAGTCTGTCAAACCAGCGAAGTCATATTCGCCTGCTGTTTGATAGGTTTGTGGATAACGGTCGAGCGAGCCAGTGATGCTGGCTTGTGTCATGCTGATTCCAAGTCCCAGAGGATTGGTTACTCCAACAGGACCACCGTAAATAGCGTCTTGAACAGATACGAATTCCAATTCAGCGTCTGGGCCGAAAGAGAATGTTGTCTGAACGCCAATCTTGGTGTCGTTTGTATGCGTGATGAACTCAATGCCGTCAATGTCTCCAACCAACTGAAGATTTAGATCTTCTGCAAGTTGAGCGGCTGTATAAACTCCAGTCAAAACAACAAGTGTTTTTGAATGAAGAATGCCGTTAAGTTTCCATCTAAAGAACGAGTCTGTTACGAAGTTGTATCCTAAAGCGGAAGTATCCGACGTATCAGAAAATGTTGTGTTTGACAGAACTTGAATCTGTCCTCCAGCGGATGGAACATCAATTTCTGCCGTTAATGCAGCTTCATCACTGACAGCATCTTCGTCTGCTACACGAACAACATATAGTTCGTTAGCAATTAACAGATACTGATCTGCTGCATAAATGAGGTAAGGATCGCCAGATTCGGGATGCGGATATCCGAACATCGTGGTTAGTTGACGCTGGCTTGAAACCATTGTCGGCACGTTGATCGGACCTTTGCTCGCAAACCCAATGAGTCCAGCCCGGTGAAAGGATTGTTGTGGAGCTACGAAGCTCAGATCCTTTTCGGTGATCCTTACGCTCGGCGAAATTGTATTCGATGGTGGAAATCCCCTTAGAATAGCCATGTCTTAATCTCCCTTGCGAATCTCAGAGTTTGGAATGTATCTAGTAGAGATGAGGCCCATCTTCTCCACTCTGTCAATAATATCTGTCTTAGCTTCATCTTCTATGAGCCTGATGTTTTGCTTTTTTCCGACGCCCGGAATGATTAGCGTTGTGAAAGATCGAGGAGACTTCCTCGATCTCACCAAGATTTGTACAGGACTTCTGTGTTTGTTTGTTATTTCAATCATTCTTCCAATTCCTTTACAGCTTGTTCTAATCTACTCAAGACTTCTGTTATGTTATCTTCATCGGGCGAGTCAGTGATTTCAACTCTTGTCTTAAGAACGGCTTTCTTTCTAACAATTGGCTGAGCCACAAAGGACTCGGCGGTGAAAGCAAACTGATACTTAAAGACTCTTACTTGTTTATCTCCCGGCTCAACATTTACGTTATTAGCAATTGAGTCGAGCTTAACACCTATCTCCCAAGAGATTCCTCTTACACGTATGTATGCCATCGGACTGAATTTTGTTACAATCTGTGTCAGAATCTGATTCATATCTTCTTCGTATAGCGTCCAAGCATATAACGTGTAGCTGATATCAACAGGAATTCCTCTGCTTACGCCAAAAACTGTGTCTTTTTCGTATCGCTCACTTGTTGTAAATCCCGGCTTCCAGTTGTCTCTAAAATCTCTCAGGTAATCAATTGCCTTATGATATGTATATCTGCTTTGATTATAGTTGTAGCTTGATGCGTGGATCGCCAACATTGGAAGCCTGATTCTGTCCACTACCAAACTTTCATCTTTTCTTGTGTTCTCTTGAAGTATGTAAGCAACTGCTTTCTCTTGTGTGGCCCAAATAATTGGAATTTGATGAGCTTTTCCAGCTTCATCAATTACAATAATATCTCTGAAGAGATCCATGCAGCCTTCATCTGTACCACGAACTGATTTGGCGTAACGATAAACTGTATTTCTATTGGGCTCACTCATCCCTTGTTCATTGATGATGTGGCCGGTTTGTTGAGGATCACATAGAGCAGAAGCTCCTTGCCCCATTTTTTTCTGAGTAGCGTCTTCTAACCAAGAAATATCTCGGCTTGTAACATCTTTTTGGCTCTCAAGAAAATCTTTATGATCAATTGTGCCAGATGATTTTTCAGTTTCTCCATCACGACAATACGGAGGAGGGGGATCAATATTCAGATTTTTGATAAAACCCGGCTCGTTACATGACACTAAATTATTTGGTTCCGACATAATCCCTCTTTGTTATCTATGTGTCTGAGACTCTTTCTGACAGATCACTATTGTATAAGGTATGAAGCCGCACAAAATCTTTAAGAATAACAGCAATCCAATGCGTAAAAAGATACGCATTATTTCTGAATTAAAAGAACCAAAAATTCCTTTAAGATTCTTCAAATCAAACCATCCTCCAATGATGGTTGAATTCGTTTGGGAAAAAATTGATGTTATTGAGGGCCAGATTGACCACCAGCTAGATTCATCGTCTTGCTAAGATCCTTGACACTATTGACTTTGAAGTCTGGTTGTCTCTGTGTTACTTTGCCTTCTCCAGTTGTGAGAGACTCTTGGAATCTATCGCACATTACTTGGAGTCTGATTTCTCCCCACAACTTAAAAACTTCCACATTCCTTTGTTTGATGACCCAGTTCTCTCGTTTATGAGGTGTGAAAATTCTAGCACCAATTTTTGGAGCATGACCAAGAGATCTCAATACACTGCTGTAGTTGAACTCAAACATCATTTCATCTGGGGAGTCAATTCCGAATGTTCCCAAGGCATTTTGTGATGGAATTGGATCATAATATCCATACAACTGTATTGGATGTTGAGACCACAACTTGTCTCGTGCTTCAACATAAAGCTCGTCAATGTTGTTTACGTTAATGAACAATTCGTAGTAGAACAGTGGCGTGCCACCAATCTCGATAACTTCTTGATCCCACACATTGAACAAATCATGTTCTTTGTTTTCTGGATCGAACTGTTGCAATGCTCCAGTAACATTGTAGGTGCTACCGTCTGGATTCTTTATGGTCATGCAATATATACAGTTAATGTTGGAGGAAAAATATGAGCGACATTCATGTAACTGGCCCAATCGGAAAAGCTATTGCCGATTCGGGAATTGAAAACTATATGGAAACAATGGTTGTCAAGTGGGATGAAAGCAAAAGTTCTTCTAAGTGGTGGCAACTCTGGAAAAAAGTGAGCTTCATCGCTATCACTAATTTTTTGCTTGCGAGATTAGATGATTTGATTTCTTATGTTGACAATCTTGTTGCTAGTGGCATCGACAAGAAAGCTACAGTTTTAGACGCACTCACCCGCATCTATGACAAGATCATCTACGAAGCAATGCCAATTTGGCTAAAGCCTTTTTCACCACTGATCAGAGGTATTGTCATTGGACAAATTATTCCAGCGGCAATTGACTTCTTTGTCAGCAAATACCGTGAAGGTAGCTGGAACAAGAAAGATCCAGAAGTTGTTGCACAACTGTTTGGAGTTCCGGGCGATCATCGTCCATCTTAATGAACAAAAAAGGCCCGGTGAAAACCGGGCCTTTTTCTTTATTCCTCGCCAAAGTTTTTGCCAGTTGAAATCCAGTATGCTTGTAAAGCAAACATCCCAAGTTTATTGGGATCATCTGCTTTATAAACTTCTACCAATTCTTGATCTTCGAAATCTCCGCCTCTCAAGACTCTGAATTCTGATCCGGCATAAATAACAATAGCGTCATCTTCTATATGAACCATAATTTCCTCCTTGTTTAAGAGAGAGTAAGTTTTGACGTAATTGAAATTGTTCCACCGCCGTCTGGAATGTCGAATGGAGCACCGCTGAATCTTTCCAGCCACATCAACTGTCCTGTTTCATTGGTCACATAGTAACCATACGACGTTGCGTCTGTTGTGAATGCAAATGTTTGTTCTGAATAGACGGCAGTTGTTACACCAGCAGATTGAGTGGTGGTCCAACTTGGCGACACCAATGTAATTGCAGCATAACCCGTGCCTCCTCCAACTTCTGTAAGATCTCCAATAACAGTTGAGTCAGATGGAGTTACGTCATTGGAAAACAAGTGCAACACCGGATTATCGGCATTAACCATTCCAACGATATACTGAAGTAAGAGAATTTCACCTTTTTGATCCATTTCATTCGTTATTTTCATAACGTGTGGACTATATCATCACCCACTTGGGGTGCCGGACGCTTTAACCTGTAATTAAGAGGACTGAACCTCGCAGGTAGTCTCTACACCTTCCTGCAATGTATTGCAGGCTTGGCTCGGGATTGCCATCGTCTTTACGTTACGGTTTCCCCGAATTCATCCAGTTCATTTATAAGATTGCTCTTATAACGCCCAATCATTTAGGAACTACTAAAGCCATGATTTACTCCTTTGTTTAAGATAACAAAAATATGTATACAGCTTAGAAGAAAAATCGAGTAAATTTTCTCCTATATAAGACATGAACAAAAATGCTATTTATGGATCTTTGCTAGGCGATGGATATTTAGAAAAAGGCAAGAGAAGTAAAAATGCCAGATTCAAATTCAAACAAAGCGTCAAGCACATGTCTTATGTCAAATACATGTTGTCTTGTCTTGGTGAATTAACGACTGGCAAAATATCAATTTACAAAAGCAGAAAGCCTAGTAGAATCAATGGCAAAATAAGTCATTCTCTTGACTCTTGGAATGGTGAGTTTTGCGAAAGTGCGACAATCTGGAGCCGTGCATCTGATGTTTTTACAAAGCTTCATGCAGATTGGTATTATTGTAACAATAAAGTTGTGCCATTAAATTTGGTCTTGAACACGGAGATTTTGGCTCATTGGTTTGTTGAAGATGGAACCAACAATATTAGTGTTGTTGGTCAATCCAAAGGGGCTTCATTTGCAACTAACGCATTTACAGAAAATGAATGTGAATTTTTAGTTAGCCAGTTAAAAAACATGGGGTTCAGTCCAAAAATCTATTCATCGTCAACAGGTCCAACTATTAGAATAATGGCAGAAAGCTACTTTGATTTTATGGATTCAATAAGACCACATGTTCTTGAGTTTGGTTGTTTTGATTACAAGGTGGATGTGTCTCTTGCTCCAAAAAACAGAGCAGGAGAAAAGTGGCGTGGCCCAAAACTAAATTTGGATACCGCCAGAAAGATGCGACAATTGTTTTTGGAGAGTAAACCAAAATTAAGTGAATTGGCAAAAACCTTTAATGTATCTGTATCTACTGTTGGTAAAATAGTGAATAATCAAATGTACAAAGAATCTGATTCCATTAAGTTGTCTGGGCAAGCAGAAGTAAAAATAGGATACAAATATGGCAATTAAGGACCGAGACGGGAAAGTGTATACTCTTAGAGGGCCTAATCCTTTAATGAAGACCCAACAAGAATGGGACCGCAGTCGAATTCAATTGTTCAACTTGAAAGGCTGGAGGAACGAAGTTATCGTGCATGATGAACGTAATCCAGTTGAAGCCTTTGCTGCCAATTTGATTGACATTGGTAAAGATCTAAACTTGAAACAGAATCCAGCCCCAAAACGAGCCAAAACAATTGAGCCAAAAAAGTTCATTGATGAAATTCGTGAAGCTCCAAAAGAAAAGCCAAATGTCTTTAAGATTCCAGAACCAGTACAACCAACCTTAAATGTTGATCCAAAAATGGCCAGAATCCTCAAAGAACGAGGAGTGGAGTATTATTGTGCCCCTGCTATCGGAAGAAGAGATCACACAGATGATCTTTATGGCAGCAACTACAGCACCATTGAATACGGTGAAAAATTTGTATTCGATGCAGTTGTGATAGATCAATCAGATTTGGAGTTGCAATTCTGGTGCATTCGCCCAGTAACCGCTCAATCTGTCATCTATCGAAAGATCAGACAAGGTGGAGAACGCTGGTGGAGAATCGCAGATGTAGAATCAAAAACTGGCGGCTGGCTAGCCAAAGCTGTAACCTCTGACTCCAACCCCGATTTTAGCTGATCTCTTTTGAGTTGATGGATATTTTCACACCCATCTTTTCAAATTCTACTCTGTAATCTTCTACAGCTTTTTTGTAAGCCGTTTCATAAACATTCATGATCAGCTTACCAAATTTCTCCACATCTTTATCTGTAAGCAGAGCCGTAGCAACTCTTTCTACAAGCTCATCGTGCTGTTGATAATCTGATTTCAGCAATTCCGAAAACCACTTCTTTAATGTAAAGCAGCGTGGATTCGACATGTACTTTACGAAGTTGCTTTTATTTTCCTGATGCTCTTGATTTTCCAAGACGACCTTCCTTTCCTGTTGGGTCAGACTTAGCGGTGTCTGCTTTTCCTGAGATTGAAACTCCTAGTGGATCGCCAACGGCTCCCCACCAATTGAAGCCTCCACCATCCTTAACCTTGACCTTTGGATCATAAATGGCTCCTCCGCCTTGCTCTGCAAACCATTGATCGTACCCCTTAAGGATAGTGTGCTCACGCCGTTTGATTCCCAACAAATCATTCATTGAATTATGTTGTGTCCTTCTATCTGGTTGTGCTTTAGTTGCAGGTGCAACTGGTGGCGTGAAAATCTGTGGAGCAGCGGAAAAATTAAGTTCATTATCTTGATCATAGTCTCCTTGTGCAGCAGGTTCTTGTGCAGCAGGTTCTTGTGCAGTGGAAAAATTAAGTTCATTATCTTGATCATAGTCTCCTTGTGCAGCAGGCAATTCTTTATAATCATCAGGAAGTTCTTGTCTTCCTAATCTTTTCCTTCCAACGAAAATTGGTTTGTCTATTTCAGTGCCAACTTTGGCCGAATACATGCTTTCAACATCTCTTTTGACTCCTTTTGGATTTGCTTCTCTCTCGTAATTTGACCCAGCAGTAGCATTGGATGGCGTTAGTTCTGTTTGATTCAAACCAGCTAGACTTGGATCTATTGCATCGTCTCCTCGTTTTACAAGAATGTCATCCTGATCATCAGCACTGTAAAGCTCATCATCGTATTCATCGTTGCCGCTACCATCAGAATCGGATTTTTCTTGATCTTTTAGCAGTGCATCAAAATCAATTTCACCTTTTGCGTTAGTGTATTTTTCAAGACTGTCATCAGCCACATCTACTTGTGGAGCATCATCAACATTGCCGCCAGTACCTTGAGCCTTATATTGTTTCTTATCCTTGTTTTGCCATGCTTTGTATGATGAGGCTGCTTTCCTAACTCTCCAGTTAAAGCCATTTTTCCTAAATGCCTTGTAAACATCTTGTCTAACACTATTGGGATATATGAAAAGTTCATCTCCATCATGTGGAATCAATTCTCTTTTTGTTGTTTTTTCTCCGGGACTACTAAACAGAACATTAAAAACAAATGACGCTACTTCATCAGTTTCTTCTGGAGTCAAACCAATACCGTGCAACAAATCATAAACGTCAGAGGATCTGTTTTCAGTATCTTCTTTGTGTTTTAGATCTCCAAACCAAAAACGTACATCTGATATTTGATTCATCAATTCAGTCTGCACTATATTGACTGGATTATCCTCTTCTCCAATACCTTTGTGTTTATCTGTGTGTCCAACTGCTTTTGTTACACAATTCGGAATCTTATATTTATCTGGTGGCTTTTCCTCTCCAAGTGATTCCCATCCAGCTTGACCTGATCCAGTTCCCTGTGTGGATAAAACGTCAATGAAATTATTCCACTTGGTATTTCTGATGTTATCTTCTGGACGAATTTCAGGTTTTAGATTAGTAAGACCTTGATTGACTTTTGTGATAATTCTATGCAGCAAAGGACTGTCGTTTTTGGAAACTTTTGCTGTATTAACCTTATACCATTCATCATGACCAAGACTATTTGTAGATCTTCTTGCAATGATAGAAGGACTGCCGTCACCATATTTGATTTCAGCATATCTTCCTCTGCCATATTCTTGTACTTCATTGTCTGGGTTTACGATGTCGTGGCTAACCTTCATTTCATCTATTGGAATGTATTCTTCATAGGTCTCGCCATTCGGTCCTTTAGTCACCTTGATCTGTTTCTTAATTCCTGTGTTTGGAATTTCATAGGTTAAAACATTTCCTTCTTTATTCTTTCCTACCAATTTATAATTTTTTAATACATTTTCAATTTCTTTTGGATCAATTTTAATAAGCTGCGAACCTTGTTCTCTTGGATCGACCATTTTTCCTTCTATATCGAATTTAATTTGTTCCTTTCCTTTGAGTTTTTCTATTATTGTGTCTCCGGTTATTGGCGTTCTTTTCCCTCTGAAATTTACTTCAATTGGTTGTCCGTTTAGTTTCGCAATGGCTTGTATTATTTTTCCTTGCGTTTTGGCTGTATTTCTCTTTGAGAAAAGATCATCAGTGTTAACTGCAAGGTGATATCTTTCTTGGCCAATTGCAGTTTTTGGATATGGTCTATCCACAAAAAATCTATGAGTTTTCAATCCTCTTTCATCATCAACTAACAAATCTGTAAGCTTATCTGCAAGAGCATCAATATTTTGTGGAGTTGGAGCATTAGGACCGTCTAAAGTAACACTTTCTCCATTTGAACCACCAATATCATTTGCAACAAAAATGATTGTTGCTGGACCTAACGCATCTGATGAACCTAAAGTTGGATTTGCTCCCATAGGCCATGCTTTGTATTGTCCTCCCGGATTGGAGGGATCTCTTGACAGCAAATCTCTGAATATAGTTTTTGCTAACGCCTTTGTGTGTAAAATATTTTCTGGATCGTTTGATATAAATTCTTTAGATATTTTCATCAGGTCTCTAAGAATAGTCTGTTTTTTGGTGCCAGTTAGCTTTCCGACTTTCAATAGCTCTTGAAGATACATTGCTTCTGGACCATCTAAGTCACTAAACTCTTTTCCAGACAAAATATCACTATAAAGTTTTTCAATTAGATTACGAGAATCTATTTCTGATCTTGAAATGAATTCGGCGTTCTTTTT
>Ga0315284_10003289_pt1 | contig 22913 bp, 20 predicted proteins | sample YL17G09_16_MG_FD_203696 | JGI IMG/M metagenome (GOLD analysis project Ga0315284, IMG submission 203696) | Sediment microbial communities from Yellowstone Lake, YNP, Wyoming, USA - YL17G09_16 | ecosystem: Environmental > Aquatic > Freshwater > Lake > Sediment | place: USA: Wyoming | collected... | reverse complement strand
TTTATTTCAAACTTTTTTGACTGTCAAGCAAAATATTTTGGGGGCTGGGGGTCAAATCTTTATTCTTGACAATTGGTAAATTTCTTGGAGAAAAATAACACCTTTCTCAAAATCGCATAGCCAGAGAGCATAGCTCAAAGCTCAAAGCTCAAAGCTCAGAGCTCAAAGCTCAAAGCTCAAAGCTCAAAGCTCAAAGCTCAAAGCTCAAAGCTCAAAGCTCAAAGCAAGACTCTCGTACCTGACTGAATTTTTCAGTCAACTTTTATAAATTCTCCAGTCTTTTCACTTCTCAATGTTCCTTGTCTTTTTCTGAAAGCCCCCTGTTGAGACCCCTTTGCATTATTCCCACATTCGTGGTAACATTTATTTCGGAGGGGGCGAAAATGAAATTTGTGGGTGTCAGAGAATTCAAAGAGGATGTGGTGAAGTATTTAAATGAAGGGAGTGAGATCGTGGTGATGAAGCGGAAAAGACCGATTGCCCGTCTTACCCCTGTCGAGAAAAATAGCCCGGAGATCATCCTTTTGGAAATTGGAAGGGTTCTAAGCGAAGCAGGGGTTTCAAAAAAAGAAGCACTGAAGGCGCTCGACCAAGCCAGAAAGAAGATCTATGGCTAAGATCGTCGTTGATGCCAACGTGATCATTTCAGCCGCTTTTGGGGGGGAACCTCTGGAAGCAGTCGTTTGGGCACTGAAAGACCATGAAGTCTATTTATCGGAAGCCATCGCACAAGAATTGCTGGGAGTCTTATCCGGACTTTCAAAAAAACTTTCCGAAGACCAGCTCTCGTTTATCCATGAAAAAATTCAGCAATTATTGACTCTGGCAACGCATATTTCTCTTGCAACCCATGTGGTTTTATCAAGGGATCCCAAGGATGATCATTATCTCTCTTTGTGTAAAGAGACAGGGGCCGAATTCCTGGTCACGGGAGACAAGGACTTGCTTAGTATTTCGGAGGACAAATTGAAAGCCAATGGAATTTCATGCAAGATTGTTTCCCCACAAGAATTTTTAGAGTGTGTTTCCTGAGAATAGAGAGATTTGGGAAGACAGGGGGTCAAATCTTTATCCTTGAATTAACGTGATTGCGACGAACTTTGCTATATTCTCGATCCCAAGAGGCATTTATGGTCCAGATTTCCCTGGCGAAACCTTCCGCCTCCTCAAAGAAAAAGAAGAGCGGAGCCTCGGGCTCAAACCTAAACAATACACTTTAACACTTTAGGGAACCTCTAATAATTATCAATTTGTCACTCGCCTCCGCGCGGATGCCCCACAGCTTGCTGCGGGGAGGAAGCGCGAGGTGACCGCGCCGAAGCTTTGGCGAAGGCGGGTGTCGCGCTCCGGCGGAGTTCCGCTCGGCTTTGTCACTGATGCCCCGCAGCTTGCTGCGGGGAGCTTCACTCCCGCGCAGGCGGGAGTCCAGTGATGTCAAGGGTTTCTGGATTCCTGTTTTCACAGGAATGACATTTTTAGAGGCACCCTTTAGCATGAGGTTCTTATTAAAAGGTATCATGGGGCTTGGTGGGAGGTTTCTTGCCGTGGGTAACAAAGTTCATGAATTTTCTATGGACTTACTTTACTATAAAGAGATTTCTTTGCAGAGTTGATATCTCCATCAGTAATTTCTACACCTTTAAGAATACCCTTAAGGGAGACAACTTTTTTACCAGATGGAGCAAGTTTTTTGAGAACAGATACCTTGAGATCCATGACGTCTTTTTCAATTGCCTCTATTTTTTGTAGCATATCCACGGTGCTTTTTGTAATGATCTGTTTCGTAGGGGTCACCTCCTCTTTAATATAGTGAAACTATTTTTATAGAAATAATTTATCATATAAGGACTTTAATGTCAAAAAACCAATGACACACGCTACCTTCTGTCTTGACTTCACCGTCACTATTCGTTATTCTTACCATTCAATAGGGTTTTTTTATGGCCGAACGATTGAAGATTCTGGTCACCAATGATGATGGAATCCATTCGGAAGGTATCATCGTCTTGGCAAAAGCTCTCCATAAGGTTGGGGATGTCCTGGTGGTCGCCCCAGATAGAGAAAGGAGTGCCATTGCTCACTCTCTCACCCTTCACAGGCCCCTTCGAGTCGAAAAAATAAAAAGGAATTTTTATGCAGTCGATGGAACTCCAGCCGATTGTGTCTATCTTGGTGTGAACGCCATCTTCCCTAAGCGGCCCCAATTGATCGTATCAGGAATTAACAAGGGAGGAAATTTAGGAGATGATGTCACCTATTCTGGAACTGTTTCTGCCGCTTTTGAAGGGACGTTGCTGGGTGTTCCTTCCTTTGCTATCTCCCTCGTTTCAAGAAGCAAGTTTAAATTTCATACGGCTGCACAGTTTGCTGTAAGAACGGCACAGTATATTATTAAAAAAGGGCTTCCCAAGGATACTTTTCTGAATATCAATGTCCCAAACCTTGAGGGAAAAGAAATTAAATCCTATAAAATAACAACACAAGGACGATGGACTCATGATGGGAAAGCAGTCGTAGAGAAGATGGACCCAAGGGGAAAAAAATATTATTGGATCGGAAGTGAACAATTAGTCTTTGATAGAAGAGGAGATACGGATTTTGAGGCCGTATCGAATTCCTATATCTCCATCACTCCACTTCACCTCGATTTAACGAACTATTCTTCAATCCGAGAGTTAAAAAAGTGGAGAATTTAGAGTTAAAGGAAAGGAGGTTCCATGATGCGATTCGAGCAAACCTTCATGAATTTTCTCCTTCAACACCAGGAGCAACATAACCGTACATACCACTTCCTGATCCTCATGGATTCGGTGATGAGTGCCGCAAAGCATATCCAATACTACTATCTGACCGGGGCATTGAAGGGCAATCTCGGGTTAGCAGGCGATGTGAATGTGCAGGGTGAGGATGTGATGCGTATGGATCAGATCGCGCAGGAGATTACTATCCACTATTTGAAGAGCTCGGAGCGGGTGATTCATGCGGTCAGTGAGGAATCGGAAGAGATCATCCAGATCAATCCTGATAAAGGACGTTATTTTGTCTATTTCGATCCTCTGGACGGTTCATCCAATATCCCTCATGGACTGCCGATCGGCTTTCTCTTCGGAATTGCAAAACGTAATCTGGAAGGTTTTGAGGACGGCCACCTGAGGGCGGGAAAAGATTATATCGCTGCCGGTATGTTTGTGATTCCGACCGGGACTTTCACCCTCGGACTCAGGGATGCCGGTACCTGGCAATTCCACATCGACGAGACGATGAATTTTGTGCGGCCGACCCGGATGATTCTTCCCGAAGACACCAAAAGCTGGGAGCTATCATTCAATGCATCCAACCGCAACACCTATGCCGAAGGGGTTCAGAAGTGGATCTTGGAGAATGAAAGAAAGTATGCATTCAGATACCTCGGAGCGTTAGCCGGAGATTTCCACAGGGTCCTGGCAAACGGCGGCATGTTCATGTATCCAGCCATTGTGAATCATCCCAATCCAAAAAAGAACCGTCCCGAAGGCAAACTGCGCCTCATGTATGAAGCGGCGGTAGTGGCCTTCATGTGCCGCGAAGCCGGTGGAACGGCGGTCAATGAAGCGGGAGTCCCGATTCTTGAGATCCAGCCGGGGAAACATCACCAGCGAACAGCGCTCTACGTAGGGTCCAAGAAATTGGTAGAAGATATTGCCCAAATCTTAAAAGCAAAAGGTTAAGGCTAAGGTTGAGGTTGAGAATGCTGATTCAAGAATTGAAGAACCGAAGCACGAATCACCAACACGAGTCACCACAAAAGGAGAAAAGACCATGGCAAAAAGCACAGTTTCCTCAGCCGATTTTTCAAAAGCCCTTGAAGTGGGACGACCGCCCAATATCAAGACGCTTTTTCCCAATTCAAGAGCCTTAATTGTAAGCGGAAAAGTGATCGATCGAGCCATGATTGCTAAAGGGAGAGCGATCACAATGGCTGCAAACGGCAGGAATCAGTTTGTCATCCGGGGAGCCCTTCAAGCCGCCCAGCGGGCCAACGCTCCTGTGATTATCGAGATCGCAAAATCGGAAGGAGGCACAAAAGCCTATTGCGCAGTGAACTTCTGGAATATGGCCATGCTCGTCGATACTATTTGCAACGAACTTGGAATTACCATTCCGGTGGCGATCCACGCCGACCATTATGGAATCAGGAATGAGAAGGAACTTGAGGCTGCTAAGGTTGAGATACCAACCTTCTTTGAAGCTGGAATGACCTCGATTGCCATTGATGCCTCGCATCTTCCGGATGACAAAAACCTCTTAGCCAATATTGCCATCCATCCCTTTATCCCTCAGTGGGCAGGGCTTGAAACAGAAGTGGGTGAAATCAAAGGAGAGGAAGGGCTTTCCACGGTGGAAGAAGCCCTATTTCTCATTCAGGGTCTGAATGCCCATGACATCTTCCCGGATTGGATCGCCCTGAACAATGGAACGACCCATGGGATCGAAGAGAAGGATTCAGGAATCCAGGTGCAATTGACCGAAGATATTCACAAAGCATTGGAAAGATATAAAGTCTCTGGCGCTCAGCATGGAACCTCTGGTAACAGCTCCGAAAGGCTTCGCCAAATCGTTGCCAAAACCCATACCACGAAAGCCAATGTCGCCACAGCCCTGCAGATGATCTCATGGGGTGTCCAGGTGAACGATTATGGAAATGCTATTCTGGATGGGGATGGGAATTTTAGCAAAGTGAAAGGAGAGGGTGTCACCGAGGAGATGTGGACAGAGATGGTGGCTCATGCCCAGTCGAAAAGCTGGAAGAAGGGGGACTACAAAAATCTTAATCTCCCGTTTGAAAATAAACTGCTTGCGCAACCCAAAGAGATCAGGGACCGGATGGCGAAGGAAGTTGAAGACTTTGCTTACAAGATGATGACGGAAGTCTTCAATTCCCAGAATACAGCACCCCTCGCCATCGAGGCCATTTTGAAGGCAGGGTCCTATGATCTTGGTCCCAAAGTCACCCGGATGGAAGACCCCACCGAATGGACAGAGAATAAGATCATCGAACTGGCCTCGCGGCTTGGAAGTGAAAAGGGACCTGCAGGCAAGTTCGATGATTAGTGTAGTGAATCTGACAATCCTTTACAATGGTCTAAGAGGTGTCATTCCAGCCCCGTATCAAGTACGGGGTAAACTCCAGCGGGAATCCAGGCGTCGTCCCTGCAGAAGCAGGGATCTATTATAAAGAAACTGGGTTCCTGTTTGCACAGGAAACCCTGGATTCCGGATCAAGTCCGGAATGACAAAATGTGTAAAGTCATTTCTGGAACGGCACACTGCAAATGAATGGATTATTATTGATGTTCGTATAAATAATGGAACGGCGGATTGACAATTCATGCCCCCTCACCTTTATCGTTCGACTGAGCTCGCGACGAAGTCCTCTCCCCCAAAATGGGGGAGAGGGGAGGGTGAGGGGGACGCAGAAGAAAGCACTGGATTCCATTACTTTTGCGAAGCTCAATAGTCACAAACCGGTAGTTATGGAAAAACACGTTTACATTGAAACCTATGGCTGTCAGATGAATGAACATGACTCCGAACGGATGCTTCGGCTCTTGGAGAGTTATCACTACCAAGAAACCAAAGACCCGAAACAAGCTGATCTCATCCTTATCAATACCTGTAGTGTTCGGGAAAAGCCCGAACATAAGGTTTACAGCGCTCTGGGAAGATATAAGTGGCTGAAGGAGAAGAGGGGAACGATCATCGGAGTGGCTGGGTGCGTTGCCCAGCAGGAGGGTGACAAACTGTTAGATCGGGTTCCTTATCTGGATATGGTCATTGGAACACATGCCATTCCCATGCTTCCACAATTATTACAAAAAATCGAAGTTTCGGGAGAGAGGGTTTGTGAAACAAGTTTTGATCAAAATGGGAAATATCTGGAGGCTGTTCTTCCCGAGAAGCCTGTGGATAAGGTGAAGTCCTATGTAACCATCATGCAGGGATGTGACCATTTCTGTTCTTTCTGTATTGTCCCTTATGTGAGGGGAAGAGAAAAGAGCCGGTCCAGTCGAGAGATTTTTGAAGAAGTGAAGCACTTGGCTAAAATGGGTGTGAAGGAGGTTTGCCTCCTCGGTCAGAACGTGAATGGATATGGGAAAGGATTAGAAGAAGAAATAAGTTTTTCAGAACTGCTTGAGCGTATCAACGAAATAGAAGGACTACAAAGGATTCGGTTTACAACCTCCCATCCCAAAGACTTATCAGGAGAATTGATTCAGGCCTTTTCGAAATTGAAGAAACTTTGTGAGCACATCCACCTTCCTTTTCAATCGGGCTCGGATAAAATTTTAAAAGCCATGCATCGCGGCTATACGAAGGAATCTTATCTTGAAAAAATAGACCGCGTGAAAAAAGCCTGTCCATCTATTGCCCTGACTGCCGATGTGATCGTTGGATTTCCGGGTGAGGAAGAGAAGGATTTTGAAGAGACTCTGGATTTGATGAGAAAGGTCCAATTCGAGGACCTCTTTTCCTTTAAATATTCCCCAAGAAAAGGGACCCGTGCTGCCCAGTTTCAGGATAAGGTTGAAGAGAAAGTGAAACAGAATCGGCTCTCCATTCTTCAGGGAATCCAAAAAGAGATCACCCTTCAAAAAAATCAGGAATTGGAAGGTCGGGTGGAAGAAGTGTTAGTTGAAGGCCAGAGCAAACAGAGTGACCAAGACATGACCGGAAGAACCCGATCCAACAAGATCGTCAATTTTGAAGGAGATTTGAGCCTGGTGGGAAAGTTGGTTCCTGTCCGTATTACAAAAGCTTATCCCCATTCCCTCAGAGGTGAGATAACCTCAGCTCAGGATCCTCCAATTTGCAATTTGCGATCCGCAATCTATAATTTTTAAAGGGCTTACTCCCATTCTCTCCGTCGCCAAATCGTTCAGAGTAATGAGTTGTCTTGACCAACATTTCATCTGATGTACAGTTTCAGAAAAAGTCCTGTTTGAATGTCTTCACCTACAAATCTTCACTCCGAGGCAGGTCTTAAGATGAACGATTACGGGAAGAAATATACACAAAAAAGGCAGAGTCATTCTTGAACCGAGCTTCAACATAGCCTTAATAATGAGCGAGTGTCGTGGTTTGTGCTGTTAGCTGCAGCTTGCACCGTCATAGTGTTTGGAAATACTTTTTCACCTTTGCTGACATAAGCTTGCGACGTTCCTGCAAAAAGTCGTCGTACTCGTTCACGGTCATTGATTCGACTCCATCTGGAATGCAATGCATCGCAAGATTCTTCTTCAAATCCTTGATGTCGGTGATTCCACCGATCCTTTTCTTGCCACCATTACATTGGTCAAAGACAATCTTGAAGTAATCCGAAGGTGCACGCTCACCAATTGCTATGTTGATTTCACTTTGAGCAAGAGCGTAGTTAGCAATTTGATTGTAACGTCCTTTTGTCATCCCGGACTTTTTGAGATACGCTTTTGGGAAAATGTGGTGAACATCGCTTCGGTTAAGTATTAGGTCTGTGACAGTGATGTCTTTAGACAGAAAACCTTTGTAGTTCAACTTGACTTGAGCAGCTTGAAATACCTTGAAAGATGGGCTAATGGCAGATGATGTGTTCATCTCTTGCGGAAGCATAGAATCCCAATAAGCGTCCGACAATTCTGCATTAATGACGGCATTACCGTAACGATCGAACCCTTGCTCGTGGATTTGGCGAATGTCATAATCAAAAGTTGACTCAGGAGAACCTGAGTAACGTCCTGTAAGCACAGACATAACAAACCAACGACGAACCGTTTGCTCAATGTCAGCTGCTGGCTTGGACTGTGCACGTAAAGTCAAGTAAATGATGTATGCGAAATTCAATGCGTTCTGAGAACCGATTAGCGAAGGGTCAATGAAACCCGCCGAACGGACAATCATCACGAATCGCTTGAAATGTGTCTCATTCATAAAGTTTATAATACCCTGCTTGAGTTGAAAAAAGGATTTCTCGGCTATGGATTCTTCGTACTCTTTCGTCTCAAAATTGCGTCCTGAAAGAAGTGCAACCAAGTCCTGCAATCGTCCTCGTTTGAACTCCGACGTAAAGGCAACACGTAGCATATCCGTGTAGAGTGGATCATACATTCCATCATTCTCGTTTCTCAACCAAGACATTTTTGAGAAAAACTCTGTTGTAGCGAATTCTGGATCATGGTTTTTTATTTTCCCGTAGAAGTCGGAGGCAACACATAAGTGGCAAAAATAGTCAATCGCTTTGCGTAGAGTATTACCGCCATAGATTTCGTTGCTGGCAATCTTAGACATTACGAAATCAGCTTGACTGAGTTCAGTCCCCAGCGAATTAACACGAATGAAGATGTCGGTGACCTCTTCAATGGTCAAGTCAGAGTTCAATTCTATGAGTCCAACCGGATTGTTGACGATCCCTCTAAGCCTCTCAATATTCTCATACACTCTATCTCTGTCTGCAGAAGCATTGGATTTACAGTATGCATCGACCAATTTGAGGACCTTGAAGTCAGGTGAGAAAACAGAAGTGACATCAGAGAGCCAACTTGAATCCTTTCCAATTAAAGGGTTGGTCACCTCGAATTTCTCATCTTGTGGATTGAAGGCAATGCGAATCCGGATGGTCTCATAATCGTCTGTGATAACCTCTCTGCCAAGAAGAGATGCCATCAATGCAGTGATTCTTTGTTGCCCGTCGATAAGGACACGTTTACCCGTGGCTGCGGAGCCGTCTTTGAGCTTAACATTGGGATTGCGCCAAGCGATAAGATAGCCGACTGGATAGCCTTTATACAGAGAATCAAGAAGATTTCTCACTTTGACTGCTCCCCAGACAAAAGGGCGTTGAATTTCTGGGATTGCGATCTCGTCCGACTTGATCCATGTCAGAAGCGTTTGAACTGGATGATGGTTAACTGAATAGTTCTGTTTCGGCATATTGTCGATCCCCCATATTTGCTATGTGCAAGTTACAGCTAACTCGTTCCAAATTGCAGGGAGGTGCGGTTATTTCAAATCTGGCCGAAGATCAAAATAACCTCCACATTCATATTTTATTAGGACTGTTGAACCAAATATACCAAAAGTGACCATATTGTCAATACTCAAAACGAAATTGTTAAAATGTTCTTTTAACAATTGCCACTTGAAATCTTGCATAGATGAGAGAATTTTCGGAATCACGACTTCAGGAAGTTATCTGCAGGTCTGACATTTTTTGAAAGGGCGCGTCCTAATCTTCGCACCAATTATTTTGGGGCTCGAAGTGTACAATTACAAACTTTGAACCAAAAACTCCACACTTAGGACTTAAGAAAGAGAAGCTTAGCCAATCTTGTCAATAAATGCTCTTGTGGCTTTTAAGGCATCTTTAATCATATCAACAAGGTAAAGATTTCCTCTGTAATATCCAGCAATATGCAGGGCCTCATAGAGGGCTTCAAATTCTCTTTGTAGTTTTCCGTCGTGGACTGCCAAGTATTTTTGCAACGCCCTTCTATATGCATCCACAGACCTTGGAAGCTCTTTCTTACTCATTCCCTTCTTCAGGAGATATTCATCTATCGCAATAAGAATAGCCAGATAAGCAGTTCCACATGCCTCTCTTACAGGCTTTATATCTATATAGGTCCCATTTTGAACAGGAACAGATTTTAAGATTTCTTTGGCATTATTTAGATATCTCAACGCCTCTTTCATATAACCCTCTTATCATTTTCAAATTAATGATATTTCAAATCTTGAATATTGTCAATGCTTTCCGCTTTCTCCTTGCCCTTTGAATCCTTGGTTAAGTATGTTTCATGACGATGCTTGAGATGATGTTGGCGGCTTCATCGCCGCGGTCGGCGGCATTGCTAAGATGGCGATAGATCTCTCGCATCTTGAGCATGTAGACCGTATCCGTTCCTTTGAAGAGATCGGCCAACGCACGATGGTATGCTTTCTCCATCTCGTTTTCATATGCTTTTGCCTGAACCGCATGTTCTGAGGCGATCCTTGGGTAGTCTTTCAAGATTTTGACTGCGTCGTTTAACTCCCTTGCTGCCTTCCGAAGTATATTGACCATCTCTTTGATGTGCTGGTCTCCTTTCACCTCGTAAATTTCCATTTCATCCACTGTTGTATCCGCATAATCCACCACATCGTCAATAGCCCTCGAAAGGGCAAAGATATCCTCACGGTCTATGGGAGTGATAAAGGTCTTATCCAATTCTTCGATCATAATCCGCCTCTGTTCATCTGCCTCCCGCTCGATTTTCCGAACGAGATGAGCATTCTCCTTGGATCCGTTCTCTGCATAGTTCCAGAGAGCCTCTAACCCTTCCATTGTTTTAGAAGATTGGTGGAAGAGTATGTCGAAGAACCGGCTTTCGCTACTGGAAAACGGCATTTTCCTTTTGAAGATACCAAATACCATATCTTTCTCCTTTTCATCAACCCTTCGACTTCCCTTACTGGCCGATGGCTCAGGGTTGACCCCTTCAACTTCGTTCAGGGCAAGCTCTGAGCGGCGAACAGCGCTGCCGAATGGGTCAAAATTTAGGATGGATCATGCGAATCAAAAAAAAACTTAATCCTGCCATAGCAGCGGATGCCGGGATGGTGATGAACCAGGCCAAAATGATATTTTTAGCCACACCCCACCGAACTGCTGAAATCCTCTGTCCAGCACCCACACCCATGATGCTGGAGGAAACCACATGAGTTGTTGAAACTGGCCCTCCGAATAAAGCCGCTCCCAGGATCACCGCTGCAGAGGCTGTCTGTGCACAGAAGGCGTGGACCGACCTAAGACGGTATATTCTTACACCCATGGTCTTGATGATCCGCCATCCACCGCTGGCTGTTCCCAAAGCGATGGCCGTGGCGCAACTGGCAATTACCCAGAAAGGTATATGAAACGTGGGAGAGAGTCCAAGAATGACTAAGGACATTGTGATCAACCCCATTGATTTCTGGGCATCATTGGCTCCATGGCTGAGGGAGAGAGCAATGGAGGAGAGGATCTGCATCCGATTAAAAAAATATTTTGCCTTGGGGGTTGCATTTCTGGATAGATGGATTGTTACTTTAAAAAAGAGTGTACCGAAGATTAAACCCAAGATAGGAGAGAGAGTCAGGACAAAGACCACATAAATGAGGCCTTTCCATATAATTTTATCAGGCCCATAGGCAACTAAGACAGCACCTACCATTCCTCCTACTAAGGCATGAGACGAACTGGAAGGAAGTCCCCAAAACCATGTAATAAGGTTCCATGCAATCGCACCAACCAGCGCGGCGACAACCAGGCTGATCGAAAGGGCAATCACATCTGAATGGAAGCTGGTAATATCCACAATGTTTGTTCCGATCGTTTGAGCGACTGCCGTCCCAAATAGGAAGGGACCGATGAATTCGCAGATCGCAGCCATCAGAAGGGCTTTTCTTGGAGAGAGAGCCCCCGTGGTAATAATCGTCGCCACCACATTGGCGGCATCATGAAACCCATTGGTGTAATCGAAGAAAAGGGCCAAAGCAATGACGAGGATAGCAAAAAATAAAATCCAGCCTTCGATGGGAGACCTCCTTCCTTCAAACTTAGCTACCTGTATAGACAGCTAATAAAGGATAAAATAAGGTTTGTCAACATTTTATTAAGATTTGACTCCAATTCCCTTCTTCCTATTATCCCTAACTATAGTGACCGTCATAAATAAGTAGACACAAATTTCAGTTTTGTGTTTAATACCTTCCGAAAAACGTTCAAAGACTTTTTTCGGGAGGGATACCATGAAAGCATTAACAATAACCAACGAGTCCGTGACACGTGAGAACCTATTAGAAATGGCAGAGAAGATACCGGGAACCTGGATTGGGATACGTATCGCTGCCCTCCTTCTTCTTTTGGAAGCCTGGAAATCATCCCAGATCGCCAGACTGTTCGGTCTAACCCGCTTGAGCGTCGTGAGATGGATCCAAGGGGTAAACGAGAAGGGGGTTTTAGCGGTAGAGGCGAAGAAACAACCAGGGCGTCCTTGTCGTCTTGACGAGCAGATTCAGAGGGCTTTGGAGAAGGACTTAGAAAAAAGCCCCAGGGCACTGGGTTTGAAGCGAAACCGGTGGGATGGGGTGGTGGTGGTGGAGTATCTGGAGCGGATTCACGGGGTTCGATTGAAGGTGCGCCAGGCTCAGCGATGGATTCGTCGATTAGGGTTTTCTTTGCGGCAGCTGATTTACCGTTATGCTCAAGCCACGACGGAAGGGGTGGAGGAGTTTTGGAAGACCGTAAAAAAACTTCTGACGACCAAGAGAAGTAAGGGAAAACGAATCCTCCTTTTTTCGGATGAAGCAGGGTTTTGTCTTCATCCCAAGCTGGGGAGGATCTGGGTGAAAAAAGGAAAGCAACCTTTGATCTTGACGAAGAGGCAGCATCACAAAAGGCTTAACGTCTTTGGACGGGTGAATCCTATCGAGGGCACTCATGGGATGGTGTGTCAAGAAAAAGGGAATACCGACGGTTTTATTGCCATGCTCAAGAATATCCTTCTTCGTTATCAGCAAGTGCTGATTGAGCTTTGGGTGGATCAAGCCCGTTGGCATAAGGGAAAACGCATTGTGGAATTTCTTTCCTATCATAGCCGATTGGTTATAAAATACATTCCCAAGTATCATCCAGAGCTTAACCCCCAGGAGATGCTGTGGCGAACCATGCGATATGAGGAAACAACGGATACCTATTACGAGACATTTGAAGAATTGGTACTCTCAGTTTTTAAAGGTTCTCAAAGGTGGAAACCAAAAAAGATCATGTCATTATGTCACTTTATTTAAGACGTTCACTATAGCTAAAATGGCAAATACTTCCCTTCATTTTTCTTCATATCCAGTGTTCCTTGGAGTTCAAAGATATGATTTACTGAAACAATACGGTCTTCGATGGTATCGAGCCGTCCCGCCCTTTTGATCTCCTCAAAAACTTCCTCCATGGCCTTCACTGCAGCCCGAAGCCCATGGTTGGCATAAATCACCATCTTCACCTTCAACTCCTCCAACTCCGTAAGGGTAATCATTGGGTAGTTAGTCGGGACGACCACGATCGGCTTGCGTTGATCAAAGCGTTTGATGAACTCTACTATCTCATCAGGCGTCTTCTTTTTAGAGTGAATGAATATTGCATCTGCACCTGCATCGACATAGGCATTGGCCCTCTTCAGGGCTTCATCTTGACCCCACCCAGCTATCAACGCTTCTACCCTCGCAATTACCATAAAATCCTCGGACTTTTGGTTATCCTTGGCAGCCCGTATCTTCCCCTGAAATTCTTCTATGGGTGCAAGGTGTTGACGACCGCCTTCCAATAGGCTGTTGTCCTTTGGAAATTTCTTGTCCTCGATGCAGACTGCAGCAATACCTGCAGCTTCGAACATTTTAACCATATAAATTACATTATTGGCATTCCCGTACCCTGTGTCACAATCTGAAACAACAGGGATAGAGGTCGCTTCACTCATCTGCCTTGCGGCTTCCAAATATTGGGACATACTTACGATGTTTGCATCTGGAAGAGCATAGGAGGCAGAAATCTCTAAACCACTGGCCCACACGCCTTCAAATCCAGCCCTCTCCACCAGCTTTGCCCCCAAAGCATTATGGGCCGCAACGATTCGGATAACCCCTGGCCGTTCGAATAACCTCTTTAACTGCGCTGATTTATTCATCCTAAAAACCTCCCTTATTTATTTAGACTAAAGGTACTCCCTTCGTTTGCATAACCTCCTACCTGTTTCTCATAGTTTATAATCATGCCGGGCAGTGGGGCAGCATTTGCTCGTCAAGTGAGGATATTCTGAGAACTACTACCAACCCAACAGGCCTGCGGGAAGCATCACGTTAAGAACTTTTACGAAGATAAAGTAAACCCCGACACTGAATACTACCCCTATGATTATATTGCGCCCCCATCGACCGCGTTCCATGACCCTCGCTTCGTAGATCACTAATAGGGAAGTACAAATGATGAAACCCGCAGATCGGAGGAATACCGTGTAAAGAAACAGTCCCAAGAGCATCATCACCGATGCCATTTGAGGTCTTCTGTACCACTTCACGCCGGTTTTGGTTGAGGAAAGATCAGCGAGAGGTAAGGCCTTTCGCTTTTGGGATGTTGCATGGGAAAAAAGGAGAATGGCGCTTACGATTAAAAGGCACAGAAGGCCGATAGGCCACACATGAGGGCCAATGGCTTGTGGGATAGTGGCTCTAGGCGTCTTATACTCCACGATGATCAAGAGGATGGCTATCGGGATGGTCATTATCGCGACTGAATGATCAAAGCTGACTGAGCGCTTCATAATTTACTCCTCTCAATATCACTTCATTCCCAAATTGCTTTCATTGCGCTTGACTCTCTTTCACCTCTGGCCGGCGTCGGTAGAACTTGATGGTGGAATAGGCAAGTGAAAAGACTACCGCAATCAGTATTACAAGCGTGATGGGACGGGTGACAAAAATACTCCAGTCTCCGTTGGAGATGGCCAGCGATCGGCGAAATCCTTGCTCCATCATATCCCCCAATACCAGCGCAAGGAGCAAGGGTGCTCCTGGATAATGGTGTTTGTGCGCAAAGTAGCCGACGATTCCGAACAAAACCATCAGTAAGACGTCAGATACAGCAAAGTTCACGCTGTATACCCCCAAAACGCAAAAGGCGAGTACCGAGGATTGGAGTACAGCCCGTGGGAGATCCAAAATTTTAGCGAAGAGATTGACCAGCGGCAGGTTCAAAATAAGGAGCATGACATTCCCAATATACAGGCTTGCGATGATCGCCCAGACCAAATCGGAATTGTTCTCGAAAAGTAGCGGTCCAGGTTTTAAACCAATCATAACAAATGCACCCAGCATGACGGCCGTGGTCGCACTTCCCGGTATGCCTAGAGTCATCAACGGAACCATAGCCCCCTCGGACGCAGCATTGTTGGCTGCCTCCGGCCCTGCGACCCCTTCGATGGCTCCTTTTCCGAATTTTTCGGGGTGCTTGGAAATCTGCTTCTCCACCCCGTAACTTAGGAAAGTGGCCGTCGTGCCACCGGCGCCGGGAAGGACGCCAACAAAGAAACCGAGAATTGTCCCGCGAACGTAAGGCATAAAGGATTGCTTCAGTTCATTCCAGGTGATCCAGTACCGACCCGTAATCTGTTGCCGATCTCCCCCGAGTCCAAATTGCCAGATCTGTTCTGCTTCGCTTAAGACCTCGGCTACGCCGAACATCCCAAGAGCGACCACGATGAAATGAATTCCTTCCATTAAATGGACCTGGCCGAAGGTGAAACGGATTTGACCGGTCTGCAGATCAGTTCCTATGGTCGCCAATAAAAGCCCGAGGATCGTCATGAATATCCCTTTGATAGGAGAGCCAGTAGTAAGGGCGCTCACCATTGTTAAAGCCAGTAGCATCAGGGCAAAATATTCAGGGGGAGCGAATTTTAGGCCCAACTTAGAGATGGGAACTGCCAGAAACATAAAGGCGATAGCACCTATAGTACCCGCGAAGAATGAGCCAATGGCCGCTGTGGCAAGAGCGGCCTTTGCCCTTCCTTGCCTTGCCATTTGGTATCCATCAAGGCAGGTCATGATCGAAGCCGATTCTCCTGGAACATTCACGAGTATGGAGGTTGTAGAACCACCGTACATAGCACCGTAATAGACACCTGCCAGCAAAATGATTGCCGTGGTAGAATTCATGCCGAAGGTAAAGGGGATAAGGATAGCGATAGTACTTACGGGACCAATCCCCGGCAAAACCCCGATAATAGTTCCTATTAGACAACCCATGAAGCAATACAGCACATTCTGGAAAGAAAGAGCTATGCTGAAACCCATATAAAGATTGGAAAAGGCATCCATTGTACGGACCTCCTCTGCGATTTACCCCGGAAACAGAAACCCAAGACCTTGGCCGTGGGTGGCCGGAGAGTGCCCCGAAAACTCGCCTTGCAAGCGGGGCTTCGAGGCACTCTCTGAATGAACACTTCTTTGTCGGGAAGCCTCGCCCTTTGGACGTGGAGCTTCCATGCGCCAGCTATTGCCGGGATGTCGCCCCACATGAGCGTCGTGTGAGGAGCCATGGGTCTGTCCGTGGGGCTCCAATTACATGTCACAAACGACAGTTCCTATTGCACCCTCTTGGATTAGGGACTCGATCTGCTCTGCGGAATATCCCAGATCCGTCATTATTTCCAGAGTATGCTCTCCCAGCTTCGGAGGATTCGTGCGAACCGGGCCTTGCCAAGAGTCAAAAATCATTGGTAGAGCGGGTAATTCGGTCGAGCCACCCTTAGGGCCTGTAACCCTAAAGAGATGTCCTCTTCCTCGCAAGTGCGGATCCTGGAAAAGATCCATAGGAGTGTTAACGATCGAATAGGGAACTTGACTCTTTTCTAAACGATCAACCAGCGTATCACGTGGGAGCTCCCCCACAATTTTCTTAACACGTTCGTTGATGAGGGCGTGCTGTTTAATGCGTCCGACATTGGTGCGAAGGGAGATGTCTTCCCAGAGGTCATGGACCTCAAATTCCTTGCAGAACCGCTCCCAATGGGCATCGCTGGTGATTGCAATAAAAAGTTGCTTTTGATCCTGGGTGATGAAGATCTTGTATACGGCCCACCCCGCATCTTTACCCATGCCGCGTTCAGGCATCGGTGGAGGGCAGAGTCCCGTGACGCCGGCTTTGGCTATGTGCTGGGCCACGAAGAAAACGACGGTTTCAAAGAGCCCAACCTTGATTTGCTGGCCACGGCCGGTCTTCTGTCTCTCGTGTAGAGCTGCCAAGATGCCAATGATCCCGAACATTGCGCCGCCTATGTCGGTGACGGAGGTGCCTGCTCGAAGGGGTTGGCCCGGAGGGCCGGTCATGTATGCGAGCCCTCCCATCATCTGAGCTGGCTCGTCCAGGAGGGGGCGATCACCATAAGGGCCTGGAAGAAAACCCTTGATGGAACAATGAATGATCCTGGGGTTGGTGCCAGCCATTGTTTCGTATCCAAGGCCCAATCGTTCCAGCACTCCAGGAGCGTAATTGTCCACTACCACATCAGCGGTTTTTAGAAGTTGAAGAAAGATTTCCTTTCCCTTCGGATTCTTTAGGTCCAACACCATGCTCCGTTTGTTGGCGTTATATGTCAAAAAGAGGCTCTGGTCAGGACGGGCCCGGCACTGGTCGCCTCCGTTAGGTCGCTCAATTTTGATCACCTCTGCACCTAATTCAGAGAAGATCAAGCCCGCAGTAGGCGCAGCTACTATGTGCCCCAGTTCCAGAACTCTGATGTCTGACAGCAAAGGTTTCATGCCTTTCTTTCCTCCCTTTCATGGTATAGATGCATTATTTCGCCATAGACCCGTAAGCCCACAATAATCTTATTGGCATCCAGATCCTTTTTATTCCTCAAACAGACATTGAGACGTAGTTCCAGCCTTTGCGTGAGGGATTTAGATACTTAAAACATTTACTACTTCTTTTTGACCATACCTAACTTCGTCAATACCTCTGTAATAGTAGCCTGTTTTTCGTCCAGAAAGGCATCAAAACCCTCCACCATGAAGGTATCATCCCATTCGTATTTCTTTAGTATCTCCTGCCATGTGGGAGTCTTCACCATTCTTGCCAATGTGCTACGCCAATACTTCATGGCGTATTCTGGCATGTTGGGCCCCCCAAGGGCGTACCGGAAATTTCCCCAATCCATATTGACACCCGCCTCACGGAGAGTGGGAACATCCTTTAACGAACCTGCCAACCGCTTCCCAGAACTTACCGCTAGGAGGCGGAGTTTCTTCGCTTCGAACAATCCCATAACGTCGTCTATGGTGGAAATTAACGCCTTGCCGCTTCCCTCTAAGACGAGCACACTGGCCTCAGTACCCCCACTGTAGGCAACATAGTTGATCTTCGAGACATCCACACCCGCTTTCAAGAACATCGCCCCATAGAAAACGCGATCATCCGACGAACCTCCTGTCAGCGGAGTTTTCTCCGGTTTTTCCTTTAAGTCCTTGATCAGGTCGCCGAGTGTCTTGTAAGGTGAATCCGATCTAACAGCGATGCCGTAATAAGTGGTAATTAGACTGGCAAGTGGAGTGAAGTCTTTGTGACAGTAAGGATTGGACCCCGTACCATAGTGCATCATTCCGGAGATCGATTGAAAGGAGATCATATAGGGATCACCCTTATAGCGAGTGACGACCATGGTTGGGCCCACAGACGAGGAAGGCGCGTTCTCAACGGGCAATGCCACAGTTACGAGTTTCTCCTTTACGAGGGTGTTAGCAACAGCCCGTGTGGTGGTGTCAAAACCGCTTCCTGGCGTTGACTGGGCGAGGAATATCACTGGTTTTGTTGGGTATTTGGCCTCTTGGGCAGGTGTGACCGACGCTCCAATAACAATCATAAATGTAAGCAAAAGAATTATCGTTACCAATGAAACCAAAAATTTTCCTCTCTCTCTGCAATGTACCTTGTTCATAACCTCCCTCCTTTCATTCAGTTAATGTTAATATATGTCCCGATATCTACCCTTCACTTCTACCCCATCTTGACCTGCTGATCCGGGGCTTTTTGGAGAACCCACGGCTTACCTGATTTCATGATGGCGCTGTTCAGTGGGTGGGGAACTACTTTCTGAACCATCTCGGACACGCTCATGAGGGCGTCCAAGTCGATCCCGGTCTCAATGCCCATCTCTGTCATCATGTTCACCAGATCTTCAGTGGCAATGTTTCCCGCTGCATTGGGAGCATAGGGGCATCCACCAAGCCCGCCGATGGCTGCGTCGAACTCGGTTACGCCCGCTTCCATTGATGCCAACGTGTTGGCCAATGCAAGGTCCCGGTTGTTGTGAAAGTGCATATTAAAGTGGATTTCCGGGTACCTCTTCTTCATGTGAGATACCACATCGTAAACCAGTTTCGGGTTTGCCACGCCAATAGTGTCAGAGATGCCAACGTTCCTGATGCCCATTGCAATGTATCGATCGACGATTCGCTCCAATTGTTGAACAGGCACCCTTCCCTCAAAAGGACAGCCAAGGGCGCACGCCATTCCACCGACTACGGATATCCCCGCATCCAGAATCATCGGGACGAGATTCTCGAAATCTCTCAATGACTCCTCAATAGAACGGTTGGCATTGGAACGATTATGAGACTCGGTGACGGACATCATAAGGTTGATCTTGTCTGGCTTGAGGGATATCGCCCGAAGGACACCCTTAAGGTTCGGCGCCGAAACCCTATAGGAGATTCCGGGTAATCGTTCGATCCTCGACATCACTTCCTCGCTGTCGGCTAATTGCGGAATCGCCTTAGGATGAACAAAGGAAGTGACCTGGATGTTCTTCAGGCCCGTTTTCGACAAAGCATTGATAATCTCAATTTTCTTGTCCGTAGGGATAAACTGTTTTTCGTTTTGAAAGCCGTCCCTGGTGCCCACCTCGACGATTTTAACCTTTCCAATATTACTTCCTAACATAGGTATCTCTCCATCAAACAGTCTTCATTCAACGCCGGTAAGAGTAAGATTCACGACTATAAACTTGCTCGACTTAATTTCGAGTTTTCCGTATTCATGGACTTGGGCGTGGCTTGACTCGGAACCACAATCAATTCCCTTGAATTCTCTATTAGCAATAGTTGTGCCAAGAAGCGAGAGATTTATAACTTATTGTTAATACTAACTCTTTATGTATAATTGACCCGTAAGCCGAAATCGGGGCTTGACTTTTTGTTTCTTCATGGGTATGATCCGTTTCAATCCTGAAACAAGATTGAAACCGGGAGGAGCCTTGTTCGGTCACAAATTAAAGATCGGGTTCATTGGCTCGACGAAACAGTTCATCAATTACGCCCAGACTCTGTCATACCAACAGAGCGAGTACGTTGAAGGTAGATTCGCGTTGGCCACCCTGGATGAGGCTGTACCGATCGGTAAGAGTATGCAAAGAGAAGGCATTGAAGTCATTATCAGCCGACGCGCGACGGCCCAACTCCTTCGCGAAAGTCTTGCTATTCCAGTCTTATCTGTTCCTTTCACCGCGTTTGACCTCCTTCTGAATGTAAAGGAGGCGGCATCACTTGGCAGAAAAGTTCTCCTTACCACGTTCCCCAGCCGTCTCGAGAACTTAGAAATTTTGGAGGGGATTTTTGACATTGAACTGGTGACAGGCGTCTTTCAGGACTCGAAGAGCCTTGAGAACGTAATCATCTGGGGCAAGAGCCAAGGCTGCAAGGTGGTCATTGGTGCCGGTAATTCCATGAAGTTTGCCCAGAAACAAGGAATGGTCGGGGTGGAGATACACACGAGTGAAGAGGCCATTGCCTCCACCATTGAAGACGCCAAATCGATTGCACGATCCCGGCGGGATGAACAAGAGAAATCCCTCCGGTATCGGGCAATCATCGATTCTATGTCCGAAGGCATCATCGCCGTTAACAAGAAAGGGGCGATTACAACAGTCAACCGGGCAACCAAGGACTTACTCAATATTATTGACGGTGAGGCCATAGGAAAACACATTGCCCAGTACATTCCTAATACCTCAATCCTCGAGGTTGTGGGTACGCAAAATCAACGGCTTAACCAAGTGGAGAAGATCAATCAGGATCACTTCGTGATTAGTCACATACCAATCACGGACGGTCAAGAAATCGTCGGTGGTATCTTGACCTTCAAGGATATATCGAACGTGATGAAGGCTGAAAATGAGGTCCGCCGCTCTTTTGCTAAAAGGTTAATCGCCAAATACAACCTCGACGATTTTATTCACAGAAGTTGGACCATAAAGGAGCTCATTAACAAGGTTCGAAAGTTCGCCGCTACTGATTTGACGGTTCTGATTACTGGCGAGACCGGAACCGGCAAGGAGATTCTGGCTCAAAGCATCCACAACCTCGGTCCACATCGAAAGGGTCCATTTGTCTCCATCAACTGCGCCGCCCTGCCCGAACAACTTCTGGAGAGCGAACTCTTTGGGTATGAAGAGGGTGCTTTTACTGGCTCGCGCCGCGGGGGCAAGCTAGGCCTCTTCGAGTTGGCTCACAATGGTACGATCTTCCTTGATGAGATCGGGGCTACTCCTCTCAGCGTCCAGGCCAAGCTACTCAGAGTGTTAGAAGAGAGGGAAGTTATGCGTGTTGGGGGCGACCGCCTGATCCCAATTACTGTTCGGGTTATCGCCTCCGCCAATCAGAACCTTAGTCATGAGGTTCAAGCCGGCCGTTTCCGTGAGGACCTTTTTTTCCGGCTCAATGTCTTGGCCTTCCACATTCCGCCCCTCAGGGATCGGATCGAGGATTTGCCGCTTCTGGTCAATGAACTAGTAATAAAATCCTCCTGGCGATACCGGTTCCCACCGATCGAGATTCCCTCGCGGTACATCAATATGTTGAAGCAGCTGCTATGGCCTGGTAATGTTCGTCAGCTGGTTAACTTTATTGAGAAAATGGTTATCCTTTCCGAGGGTGAATTCAACCCACAGGTATTCGAGAAATTGTATGCCGAACTTCTCGACTACTCCTTGATCCATGAGGAAGCAATGGGCCAGGCACGGCTGTCATTGCTACAAATGATCCGCCAAAAAACTCGCAAGGACGAGACCGAAATGATCCGTCGGGTGCTGGAAGAAGCCCAGTTCAGCAAGACCGAAGCGGCTAGAAAATTAGGCGTCAGCCGAACCACCCTCTGGCGAAAACTCAAGACTATGGGTTAGGAAGTTAGCATCTTTTTTCCGTGATAAAGAATTAGGCAGCATATCTGGCAAACTCTTTTCGGCGCTCTTCCCAATAGGTGTCCCATTCTCCATTCAACTTTAATAGCCTAAGTTTAAGAAGAGGGTTGGCATTTCTCTTAAACCAACTTATTCCTCGCTTCTTAAACCTATGCGTCACTGCAATATCTGCTGTCTTCTCCACCGGCCCAGATCCGTATCCTCCTGCCTTTTGCCTCTGAGTTAAATATTAAACTTCCCCTTTCAAACTTTTAAAGCGAGATTCCTTTGGGAATGACTGCAACCTCTTCGAGGGCCCAGATGTTTTGTCCCAAGAATCGGGTAAAGCTGGAAAGAGAGCGGTGCAGAAAGGGATAGGTAAGGGACTGAACCATCGAGGAGGTGTTCTTTTCTTTTCCCACCTGGATAAAGCTGGTGATAAAAGAGGAGAAGATTTTGAAGGAAGCTCTTGAAAAAGCTTTTGAGAAGCAGGATAACAATTTTTGGATATCTTGTTTGGCATTTTGGATTTTCATAGGCTGTTCTCCTTTCTTGGTTAAAGCAAGTACGTGCTTTCTTTAGCCAATAAAAATTTGGGGTCTGCCCTTGACATTTGATAAAATTTGGAGGTCTAACTTTCAAAAATCAATTTAAAAAATGGGACTAAATCTTTATACCTAAGGGGCTATTAATCCGAATCTCAAACTGTCAATTTTACAGATTCGCCCCTAAATGATGTTGTAAGAAAAAAGGTTGCGGGGTCACATCTTCAAATGTCAATATATTTTGCTAACGGTCATCCTGGTATGAGTGAATAGTGTAGACGCGACACCACTACAGGGGGGCACCCATTTAGATGGATGTCTATCCATCTCAAAAGGCAAATTGGAGAAGGTCCTTGGGGTTTTCGATTACAAAATCGGCACCAGCTCTGAGCAAGGATTCTTTCATAGCCTTCCGTTTGAAGTGACCACTTAAAAAACCGATGGCAACCATTTGTAATCTCTTTCGGGCGGCCTGGACGGCAAGCATATCATCCACGACATCACCGACATACCCGCATTTCGGACGAGGAATACCGACCTCTCGAATGACCCTCAGAAGGGAGTAAGGATGAGGTTTTAAAAAACTTTTCCATCTCCCTGTGGAACGAAAAATACG
>Ga0315284_10003288_pt1 | contig 22918 bp, 8 predicted proteins | sample YL17G09_16_MG_FD_203696 | JGI IMG/M metagenome (GOLD analysis project Ga0315284, IMG submission 203696) | Sediment microbial communities from Yellowstone Lake, YNP, Wyoming, USA - YL17G09_16 | ecosystem: Environmental > Aquatic > Freshwater > Lake > Sediment | place: USA: Wyoming | collected... | reverse complement strand
TCTACAAGCCCAGCCAATTGGAGAGCGGCACGCAGTACAAGTGGCAGGTGGTCGCCAAGAGTTGGGCCGGCCAGACGGCCGGACCGGAGTGGTCCTTTGGCACCGAGACCCTGGCGGACCTGGAAGCAGCGACGGTGAGCACGTCGCTGCGCCGCGCCACGGCTGGCCAGGCCATCAACGTCACCTGGCAGGCATCCAACCGCGGTCCCGCGCTCACGTTTGGCGGCACGTGGTCGGACCGCGTCTACCTGTTCAGCGGCACGACCTTCGACCCCAACACCGCCACGCTTCTGCAGACCGTTCAGCATCAGGGCAATCTCTTTGCGACGGGGCAGTACACGGCCTCTGCCACGGTGACCATCCCCGAGGGAATATCGGGCGATTACGGGATCGCCGTCGTCACCGACGCGTTCGATCAGGTGCGGGAGATGATCGAGACGAACAACACGATGCACTTGGGCATCCACGTCTCGGCCCCCGAGAAGTCCGTGCTGATGGTCAACGTCCATGGCCCCAATTATGACGGGGATGGACTGAGCATCCAGCAGACGCTTCTGAACGCGGGCGCCGACTCCGAGTTTGTGAACCTGAGTTCCGAAGGCGACGCGGCCAAGCTCCTGAAGACCGGCAGCTACGACCAGGTCTGGGTGTTCGATCTATCGAACTGGACCGACAGCTACCCCGCCGACTACCAAGCCATCGCCGACTGGTACAGCGCGCACTCGACCGGCGGCATCATCTGCGATGGCCGCATGATCTCTTCATACTGGTGGGGCCGCTGGACTGGTGAAGGACAGAAACTCACCGCCAACTACTTCGAGAACCTCAAGGCCAACGGCGGCGGGCTTGTGCTCGGCACCGACCACAGTGCCTACGTCTCCGGCATCAACACCATCAACAGCCTGATTGGGCTCAACCCCTTCTTCGGCGATTTCAGCCTCTCCTATATTCCCGTCGACACCGCCAGCCTCCTCATGACCACGCCCAACGACATGGGCGTCCAGCTTTACGACGACTCCTCCCCCGGCCAGACCCCGTATGGCTTCCAGCCCAATGGCCGAATCCTGTACTCCGCGGCCTGGCACTCGGGCAACTACTACACCCCTGGCATTTCCACAACGATCGAAGGCGTCATCGGCTTCCATGTGAAGATCACCTCTCCGGAGCCCGACGCCGTCTACTACCAGGGTCAAGCCATCCGCCTCGCCGCCGACCGCACGGGCGGCCTACCGCCGTTCACCTACACGTGGACTTCCAGCATTGACGGCCTGCTCGGCACCGGACCGACGCTCGACCTGACCAACGTCTCCGTCGGCACCCACGTCATCACGCTCGCAGGCGCGGACCTGAACAACAGCGCCGACCAGAAATCCGTCAGCATCAAGGTCCTCTCCGCGGCCGACCTCCATCCCCTCAATCTCACTGCCCCCGCCATAGCCGCCCCCGGCCAGCAGATCAACGTCGCCTTCCGCGTCGAAAACCTCGGCAGCCTCGCAGCCACCGGCTCGTGGCAAAATGCTGTCTATCTTTCCGGTGACAACCAGCCTGGAAACGACACCTTCCTCACCTCGGCAATGCGCGCCCGCGATCTATCGCCGTCCGGCGACTACTTCGACCAGTCCGTCTCCTTCACCTTGCCCCCACTTCCTGCCGGGCAGTATTTTCTGATTGTCAAGGCCGACGACGCCGGCAACGTCTATGAAGCTGACCGATCAAACAACTATGCCGTCGTGCCGATCGAGCTGCGGCTGCCCCCTAAGGTTGTCTCGGTGATGCCCGCGCCGTACACGAAGGAGCCGATTCCGCTGTTCTCGCTGGGGCTGTCCACGGCCGTCGTCGGCGAGGATGCGCGCAAGCCCGAGACGTATGAGCTGCGCAACCTCGGTCCGGACCGGCTCCCGGGCACGCCCGACGACCAGGTGATCCCGCTGCTGCCGGCGTATGCCGACGGCGCCAAGCGTGTCAACCTGATCGCCGTCAGCTCGACGCAGACGGTCGATCTGCGGAAGTGGTCGGTGCTCGACTACAGCAACGGCGCCGCCGGCAACTGGGTTGTCACACCCGACGGGCAGAGCGTCACGCAGACCATCAATGGCCAGACCACGTTCCTCGCCGCCGACTCCGATTTCATCGACCGCCAGTTCATCGGCGGAATCCGCATCGGCAACGACGGCGATCACGACCTGGTGGGCCTGGTGTTCGGCCTTCAGACCGATCCCGGCAGCGGGAAGCCCAACAACTACTACGTTCTCGGCTGGATCGGCCCGCAGGTGTCCGAAGGCCCTTCCGGCTCTCCGCAGAACACCGGGTTCCGTCTGATTAAGCTCACGAACACCGCCGGGCTGGCCGAGAACGCCGTCAACGACATCCTCTGGAACGGCACCAGCGGCCCCAATTCCCAAGTCCTCGCCAGCAACGTCGGTAGCGAGTCCCTCGGATACGCCTACAACACCGACTACAACTTCTTCGTCAACTACCGGTCTGACGGCTACATTTACGTCTCGATACGACAGGCCAGCAACGACGGCCTCATGTGGGCTGCCACCGTGACCGACCCCAGTCCGATCGGCGCCGGCAAACTTGGCTTCATGAACTACAGCCAGTCGCAGGTCACCTACAGCGGTCTGCAGCAGTCTGAGCAGTTGGGCGAGGGCGTGTACCAGCTGACGGCGCGGTCGGGCCCGGCGGGGCTGCGCGAGCCCGGCGGGCTGCAGCTCGACGGCAACGGCGACAACCAGCCCGGCGACGACTTCGTCACGACCTTTGTTTTCGACCAGACCCCCCCTACCGTCTCGGCGGCCACCATCGCGGCCGACCGCATCACGATCACCTTCTCTGATCTGGCCGGCATCGACCCCGCCACCGCGACGAACGCGGCCAACTACACCCTCATCAGCAGCGGCGGCGACGCCACCTTTGCCGAGGGCAATGAACTGACCGTCTCCTCCCGCATCACCTCCGTCCAGTTCGACGCCAACACCAACACCGCAACTCTCTTTCTCGCCCCAACCGTCGAAGACGAAGTCTACCAGTTGACCATCAACGGCACATCCGGCATCAAGGACCTCGCCGGCAACCTGCTCAACGGCGGCAACGACGATATCCGCCAACTCACCCTCATCACCTCCCCCGCCTCTGTCGCCGTCGCACTCTCACCCGACAGCGACTCCGGGTTCTCCAACTCCGACCGCATCACCCATGCCACCGCCCCCATCTTCATTGTCACCGTCAACAAGCCCGGCACCATCGCCGTTGACTTCAACAATGACGGCACTTCCGATGCCTCGCGCATCGTAGCCGCCGCCGGCAGCTACCAGTTCACCGCCTCCGCATTCACTGACGGCCCTCACACCATCGCCGCCACTCTCGCCCCCCCTGCCGGCTCACCCGCCCAAGACAGCGTCGGCATCACCATCGACACCCACGGCCCGCGTATCGTCCCCGGCAGCCCCACCGAGCAAGCCCCACTTTCCCGACGCACCATCCACTTTAGTGAATCCATCGTCCCTGATCCGGCCGTCTTCTCCCTCGTCACCTTCGTCGGCCCAGACGGCCAGAGCATCCCTCTCACCGGCGTCGACGGCTCTGGCGACACTCACACCGTCGCCTTCGCCCACATCTTCGCCCCCGGGCAATACACCATCACCTGTCCCGTCCAGGTCGTCGACCTGGCCGGCAACTTCGCCAACCAGAACAACGACGATGTCAACGGGACGGCCGGCATCGACAACCCCGTCGATACTTTCACGTTGTGGGCAGACACCACAAAGCCCTCCATCACCTCGGTCACGCCCGCGGGCCTGGTCAACCAGGACCTCAGCTCGCTGACCGTCTCCTTCAGCGAAGCCATCGCCCCAATCAGCTTCGCCCCCGCGGCCGTCACCATCACCGGCCCCGCAGGCTCCGTCAGCCAGTCCTCCATCACCGTGACCCAGATCAGCACTACTCAATATCGCATCAACTTCCCCGCTCAGTCCGCTGATGGCCTGTACACCATCCTCATCTCCCAAGCCATCACCGACCTGTCCGGCAATCCCCTCTCCAGCCCCTTCGAGGGCCTCGTCACGATCGACAAGACCGGCCCGTATCTGGCCGCCAGCAATCCCTCTGGCACCGTCAACGCGATGGTTGACCAGATCGTTGTGACCTTCAACGAACCCGTTCGCGCTGATTCCGTCTCCGCCAACGATATGCAACTCGCCGGCCCCGACAGCTTGGGTATCCCCATCACCGGTGTCACTCGCATCTCCGACAGCGTCTACCAGGTCACCTTCCCCAGCCAGCGCGCCAATGGCACGTACCTCTTCACCGCTGGCCCCGCCATCCTCGATATCGCCGGCAATTCCATGCCCCAGGCCTCGCTCGCGATTTTCACCATCGCTCTGCCCGACCTGGCCGTCGATCCCGCCGCGGCGCCCATGACGGCTCATCACGGCGAGGCCATCGACGTGACCTGGACCGTGCGCAATATCGGCCCAAGTGCCGCGGCCGGCAATTGGTCCGACCGCATCTGGCTCTCACGCACTGACCGCATCGACGCGTCCGCCCGCCTCCTGCTCACGCGCGCGGCCGACGTGACAACGCTCGGTCCCGCTGAATCCTACGCCCCCACTGCCCCCGTCGCCTTGCCAGCCGATCTCTCACTGGCTGAAGGAACGTACTACATCATCGCCGAGGCCGACGCCCCCGCCTCCGGCGTCGTCGAATCCGACGAATCCAACAACGCCTCCGTCGTCGCCAGCGTCAACCTGACGCTCCCTCCGCTCCCAGACCTCATCGTCACCGACATCGCCGCCCCCCTCACCGCCGACCCCGGCTCAACCACCTCCGTCACCTGGAACGTCCGCAACCCGGGCGGCCAGACCGCATCCGGCACCTGGAAAACCGAGGTCTATCTCTCATCCGACCAGAGCGTCGGCGGCGACCTGCTGCTGGCCACCGTCGCCTACACCGGCGCCGTCGCCGCTGATCCTGTTGCGCAGTCCGCCACCGTCACCATCCCCACGCGCGGCGTCGGCCTGCAACAGTGGTTCGTCATTAAGACCAACTCCACCGGCGACATCTTCGAATCCAACCTGGACAACAATACCGCCATCGACGACCAGTCCATCCTCGTCCCCGTCAAGCTTTCCATAACGATTCCGGCCGATTCGATGACCGAAGGCGCCGGCGCGATGCGAGCGATCGTCACGCGTACCGGCAGCGCCGACCAGGCTGTTGTGGTCCAGCTTGCCAGCAGCGACACGAGCGAGTTGGTCGTGCCGCCCACGGTCACGATCGACGCCGGCTCGTACGCCGCTGCCTTCAACATCACCGCCATCGCCGATGGCAGGGCTGACGGAACGCAGACCGCAACCGTCACCGCTTCTGCCACCGACGCAACCTCCGCCACCAAGACCATCTCCGTCCTCGATGCCGACGTTCCTTCGATTACGCTGATCCTCGATCTCCCGTCCATCACCGAGGGCGGCGAGGGTGTCCAGGGAACCGTCAGCCGCGACTTCGTCACCGATCAACCCCTCACGGTCCGCCTCGCCGCCTCCACGCCCGACCAGATCAACCTCCCCGCAACCGTCGTGATCCCAGCCAACGAGCCTTCCGCCACCTTCACGATCACCACCGCCAACGATCAGGTGCCCGAGAAGGAACTGTCGCTCACTCTCAACGCCACCGCCGATGGCCACCACTCCGACCACGTTTCACTGAAGGTGATCGACGACGATGTGCCCCTCCTCCAGATCGAGCTGCCCGCCACCTCGATGTCCGAAGCCGCCGGCCCGTTTGCCATGACCGCCACGATCCGCCGCTTCGGCGACACCTCCGTCCCCGTCACCGTCACCTTCACCAGCAGCGACCTCACCGAAGCCGTTGTCCCCGATCGCATCGTCATCCCCGCTGGCCAGGCTTCCGCCGACTTCACCATCGGCGCCGTCGATGATTCGTTCGTGGACGGCACACAGACCGTCACCCTCTCCGCCTACGTCGTCATCCCCGCCTGCGGCTGCAACGTCGCGCCCCAGGGCCAGGAAGTCACCGCCACCCTCGATGTCCTCGACAACGACGGTCCCAGCCTCACCGTTGCCATCGACAAGGCCTTTGTTGCTGAGGGCATCACCGCCGCCGCTACCGTCACCGTCTCCCGAAACACGGACCCAACCGACGCCATCGAGGTGCAACTGCTCTCTGGCGATACTTCCGAACTGACCGTTCCACCGACCGTCACCATCCCCGCCGGCCAGACCTTCGTAACCTTCACCTGCGACACCGTCCAGGACAACCTCACCGACGGCAACCAGACCGTCGCCATCACCGCCTCGGCTCCCGGCTTCACCGACGGCTCAGCCCGCATCGTCGTCTCCGATGTCGATCTGCCCGACCTGGTCATCAGCCGCATCGACGTCCCAGCCAACGTGCTCTCCGAGAAGTACTTCAACGTCACCTACCGCATCTCCAACGAAGGCCTCGCCACAGCGATACCCAACAACGCGTCCGGCGACTTCCCAGGGTCCTACCAGCAGCGGATCTACCTCTCCAGCGACCCCTACCCCGGCAACGACCTCCTCGTGAGCGTCACCGACTTCACCGGCAAGCTGCCCGTGAGCCTCTGGTTCGAGCGAACCCTGCCGGTCCGCGCCCCCGTCAAGGAAGGCGACTACTGGATCGTCGTCGCCACCGATGCCACCAACAACGTCACCGAGGCCGTCGAGTTCAACAACGTCCGCGTCAGCCCCTTGCCGGTTCACGTCCAGGCCGCCTACTCCGCCACCGTCCACGCCAACATCGATCAGGCCCCCGCTGGCACTCCCGTCATCCTCTCCGGCCACGTCTCCGCCTCCGACACCGCTGCCCCGGTCCCGTTCGCGATGATCAATCTCCACCTGGCCGTCGGCGGCACCACACGCATCATCGCCGCCGTCGCCGACAGCAATGGCGACTACGCCGCCACCTTCCGCCCCCTCGCCACCGAGGCCGGCCACTACACGGTCGGCGCGGCCCATCCCGGCCAGACCTCCGCCGCCGTCCAGGATGAATTCGTCCTCATGGGCATGCGATCCGAGCCTCCCCAGCCGTCCCTCACCGTCCGGGAAGAGGCCGCGCCCGTCGATGGCCAGCTCTTCCTCCGCAATATGAGTGAAATCCCACTCACCGGCCTCCAGATGCAGCTCATCGGCGTCCCGCCGAATCTGACGATCACGCTCAGCCTCGGCCCCACAGGCTCCGAAACGGTCCTCCCCGGCGACTCCTCCCTCGCACTCACCTACCGCGTCAGCGCGTCCGATGTCTCCATCAGCAGCGCGCTGATGCGACTCCACATCACCAGTGCCGAAGGCGTGACACTCGATGTCCCCTTCCAGGTCAGCGTGGAAGCCCTTCGCGCGCGCCTCGTCGCCAATCCCTCCTTCCTCCAGGCCGGCATGCTCCGCGGCACCCAGACCGTCGTCCAGTTCCAGTTCACCAACCTGGGCACCGCCCGCACCGGCGACCTCGACGTCCGCTTGCCCGGAACCTCCTGGATGACCCTCGCCTCGTCCCAGCGTATCGCCTCCCTCGATCCCGGCCAGTCGGCTACCGTCATCCTCGTCCTCACTCCCCCCGCCGACCTGCCCTTCGGCAGCTACGACGGCAGCCTCGTCGTCGCCTCGGACACCACCGGCCTGTCCGTCCCCTTCAGCTTCCGCGCCCTTTCCGAAGCCAAAGGCGACCTCGCCATCACCACCGTCGATGAGTACACCTACTACGCCCCCGGCGCGCCGAACCTGGCCGGCGTATCGGTCAGCGTGCGCGATTCACTGTCAGGCCAGGTGGTCGCCAGCGGCGTCACGAACGACGCTGGCCTGTTCACGTACACCGGCATCCCCGAAGGCTACTACGACATCACCATCGAGGCGACGCAACACGCCACCTATCGCTCCACCGTCCTCCTCAAGCCCGGCCAAGTCAACGAGATCCAGGCCTTCCTTCGCCGCGAAACCGTTCAGTACAAGTGGACGGTCGTTCCCGTGGAAATCGAAGACCGCACGAAGATCACCATCGAGGCTGTCTTTGAAACCAATGTCCCGATGCCCGTCGTCACGGTCGATCCCACGACCGTTGACCTGGCTCCGCTGAAACACGCCGGCCAGGAAATGCAGGTCGAAATCACCATCGCCAACCACGGCCTGATCGCGGCGCAGGCGGTCAACCTGTGGTTCGGCACCGACCCTGCGTTCCTGTTCATGCCCCTCGTCTCGGACCTCGGCGACCTGCCCGCCAACAGCTCCGTCACAATCCCCGTCGTCATCCGCCGTGTGCTCGAACCATCACAGCCCCTCCCCGCCTCCGCCGCAGCCGCTGCCGCCCCCATAGCCAACGCCGCCGGCGGCAGCGCCTGTCTGATCCCCGCCCTGGCCAAATGGTCCCTCACCTGCGGGCCCATCACGCTCGGCTACGCCGTCCCCATTGTCATCATCAACCCCGACTGCTTCCCGACACACACCCCCCCGCCCATCGGTCCCTGGGGACCCATATGGGGCCCCGGCGGTCCCGGCGGCCCCGGCGGCGACGGCCCCGGCTGGACCCCTCACTGGGTCCACGAGGTCGACACCAGTTGCGACCCCTGCCTCTTCGCTGCCCTCAAATGCGTCATCTCCTTCATACCCAACCTCCCCGGTTGCATCCTCGGCCTCTCCAACTGCCTCTACGAGATCTCCTCAGGAGTCAGCTTCAACAGCGTCCTCGGCTGCGTCGGCGCCGTTGCCGGGTGCGTCAACAACCCCATCGGGACGGCCATCAACATCTACTCATGCATCAAGGACATGCTCGATGGTTGCACGTATGACGGCCCCACGGACTGGGAGTCCACGACCAGCGTCGGGGCATTCCAGGCCGCAGCGGGCGGCGCGGCCTCCGCCGGACGGTCGGCCATTCTTGAGAACATCGCCGAACACGTCCGCCGCATCAGCACGTACCCCAATGCGTACGAAGCATTCTTCGGCAGCCCCGTGTGGGTCAATTCCGAGATGGGCACGGACTATGAGAACTGGATGACCTCGTTCAACCAGAGCATCCAGTCGGCCAGCGACGCGGGCCCGCGCATCTCGCCGGCGGAGCGCGACGCGCTGCTCACCATGCCCCAGCCTAACCGCGTCAGCGCCTCGCAGGTCTACACCTTCCTCGATCGCTGGAACCGCAGCATGGATTACTACGCGGCCGGCATCTTCAAAACCACCGACGTCCCCGAAGGATGGAGCACCGACTTCATCGCCACCGATACCCTCGCCCGCAGGCTCGCCGCTATCGAAGAGGCGCACCAGCGCGACGTGGCCGACGGCTACAACAACCCCTTCGAAGGCCTCAAGGCCGACGTCGAGCTCCTGCAGACCGAGAACAAGTCCGGCGGCATCTGCGCTCGCGTCAAACTCCAGATCGACCAGGAGGCCGTCCTCACACGCGACGGCTTCAAGGCAACTCTCGAAGTCAACAACGGCACCGGCGGTCGCCTTGAGAAGATCGGCGTCGATGTCAAGATCTTCGACGAGAACGGCGCCGACGTCACCGACCTGTTCGGCATCGAAGACCCCACTCTCAACGGCATCACCAGCGTCGACGGCAACGGGGTCATCTCCGCCGCCGCCACCGGCACCTCCAACTGGATCATCATCCCCACCACCGACGCCGCCAAAACCGGCCCCACGCGCTACTTCGTCGGCGGGCGGTTCACCTATAACGAAGGCGGCAACCAGATCACCATCGACCTCCAGCCCACGGCCATCACTGTCCTGCCTCAGCCCGAGCTGGACCTGAAGTACTTCCACGAGCGAGATGTCCTCAGCGACGACCCCTACACCCCACTCGTCGAGCCAGCCCAGCCCTTCACCCTTGCGGTCCTCGTCCAGAACAACGGCGCCGGCGAAGCCCGCAACCTCCGCATCATCTCCGCGCAGCCCCAAATCATCGAAAACGAGAAAGGCCTCCTCATCGACTTCAAGATCATCGGCACCGAAGTCGCAGGCCAGAACCTCGAACCCTCCCTCACCGCCAATTTCGGCAACATCCTGCCCGGCCAGATCAAGATCGCCCGCTGGCTGCTCACCTCGACCCTCCAGGGCCAGTTCATCGACTACAAGGCCACCTTCCAGCACATCAGCCCCCTCGGCGATCCCCGCCTTTCCCTCATCAAGAACGTCGAGATCCACGAGCTGATTCACACCGTCCGCGCCTATGGCGCTCTCGACGACGACATGCCCGATTTCCTCGCCAACGACCTGCCCGACAAGAACGATCTGCCCGATACGCTCTATCTCTCCGACGGCAGCATCGCGAGCGTCGCGCTGGCCGCCAACGCCCACGCCGATGGCAACGTCAGCCGCGCCGACCGCGAAGTCCAGCTCACCTGCGACCCCGCCGCCGGCTGGACTTATCTGCTGCTCGACGACCCTGGCATGCGTGACTATCGCCTGGCCCGTGTCGTCCGCTCGGACGGCGTCGAACTGCCCCTAGACAACTGCTGGCAGACCGACCGCACCTTCATCGAAGGCGGCAATCGCCCCGTCCTGGAAAACAAGCTCCACCTCCTCGATCTCAACTCCACCGGCCAATACACCCTCTACTATGTCCCGCGCGACCAGATCGCCCCCACCATCCTCTTCCTGCAGAACCTCGGCCAGATCCCTCTGGAAGCTCCGGTGTCCAGCATCGACCTCGCCTTCAGCAAAGACATTGATGCCGCAAGCTTCGACTACCTCGACCTGGTTCTCCAGCGCGACGGCGGAGATAACCTCATCACCATCGCCGTCACCCTCAAGCCGATCAACGCCCAGCACTACCAGATCACTGGCCTGGCGCCGCTGACCGCCACCGGCGGCCATTACACGCTCACCGTCAACGCCGCCGGCGTCCAAGACCTCTGGGGCAACGCCGGCTTCGGCTCCGCCACTTCGCAGTGGGACAAGGTCGCCGATGTCCCCGTCGTCATGCAGGTCACCGGCCTCCCGCCCGCCAACACCAACGCGCCCCTCTCCTTCTTCGACGTCACCTTCTCCGAGCCGATCAACCTCGCCACACTCACCAGCTCCGATGTCACCCTCACCCGCGCCGGCTCCCCCAATCTCCTCACCGACCCTCTCTCCATCGTGCAGACCGGCGACAAGACCTACCGCATCGGCTCCCTTGACGCGCTCACCGCCGCCGAAGGCAACTACGTCCTCACCATCAACGCCGCCGGCGTCCAAGACCTCGACGGCAACCTCGGCCTCGGCAGCGTGACCGCCCGCTGGACCATGGACACGACCGCGCCCACCATCGACGCCCTCGCCGGCGTCCCCCACGGCCCGACCGGCTCGTCGCTCGACTTCTTCGATGTCGTCTTCTCCGAAGACATCAACCCCGCCTACTTCGGCACGTCAGCCTTCACACTCACACGCGACGGCGGACCCTCTCTCATCACCAGCGACATGGGCATCACCAGACTCGCCGGCAACCGCTTCCGAATCGCAGGCCTCAACTCCATCACCAAGCCGCAGGGCCTCTACGCCCTCACCGTCAGCGCCGCCCCCGTCCGCGACCTCGCCTCCAACCTCGGCGCAGGCGAGATCGCCGTCACCTGGTCCGTCGACACCTCCGCCCCCAACCCCGCAACCGGCCTCGCCGTCTCCCCCGACACCGGCCTCTCCAGCACCGACGGCCTCACCAGCGCCTCCTCACTCACCCTCACCGGCGCTCTCGCCGAGCCCGGCCTGACCGTCACCGTGTTCGACCTCACCGCCGGCCGCGACCTCGGCAGCGCCGCGGTCACCGGCACAACCTTCACTAAGTCCCTCGCCTTCGATATAGCCGGCAACCATCAGCTCCGCATTCGCGCCACCGACCCCGCTGGCAACTACGCCGACGCCCTCAAGAGCGTCTTCATCGATAAGATGGCCCCGGGCATCAGCGGATTCGCCGGCGTCCCCGATGCGCCGATCGATTCGCCCCTGGCCGGCCTCGACATCACCTTCTCAGAACCCATCGACCCCGCGAGCTTCGACGTCAGCTCGCTGTCGCTCGCCCGCAACGGCCTACCCCTCACTTTCACCAACGTGGTGATCTCCCCCCTGACCTCCTTGACCTACCACATCGCCGGCCTTCCGCAGTTGGCCGACTTTGCCGGCGACTACGTGCTGACCGTCGACCCCAGCAAGATCGTCGACCTGGCCGGCAACCCCGGCTCCGTACCCGGCCGCGCTTCGTGGAAAGCCCTCCAGCCCGATCATACCCCCCCCACCGTCGTCGAGACCATCCTCCCCGATCGCTCGCATGTCGACCGGATTCAGATACGTTTCTCCGAGCCCCTGAGCCTCACACCCACGATCGTCGACGGCTCCATCGCTCAGGCCGTCTCGATCGCCCGGCTCCGCACCGGGTACGCCCCCCAGATCATCCCGCTGGCCGCCTCCCAGTTCACCTACGACAACACCACCTGCACTCTGACCTGGTCGCTGAGCCCCGGTGGCGTCGATGCTCTCCCGGCCGGTCGATATGAATTCCTGCTCGACCCGACGAGATTCGCCGACCTGGCCGGCAACACACTCTCTGGCAACGGCCGCGCCACTCTCCCCTTCGGCCTGCCCCTGTTCGACGCCGCGCAGAACATCGCGGCCGCCGGCTCCGGCATCTCCGTCGACAGCTACTCGGTCCCCGCCGTCGCCGACTGGAACTCCGACGGCCTGGTCGATCTCATCGTCGGTGAAAAAACCGTCGACGGCGGCAAGGTTCGCGTCTATCTGAACACCGGCGACGCCGCCAACCCCGCGTACACAACGTTCTTCTACGCCCAATCCCAAGGGTCCGACTTGGTTGTCCCGGCCGTGGGCTGCCTGGGCGCATTCCCGCGGCCGTTCGACTGGAACAACGACGGCCGCAAAGACCTCCTCGTCGGCCAGGCCAACGGCTCCATCAGCCTGTTCCTCAACACCAACACCGATGCCGACCCGCAGTTCGACGCCGGCTCCTTCCTCCATGCCGGTCCCTCCGGCGCCAAGACCAGCATCAACGTCGGCGCTCGTGCCACCTTCGACATCGTCGACTGGAACAACGACGGCTCGCCTGATCTCGTCGCCGGCGCCCTCGACGGCAAGGTCCGCGTGTTCCTCAACCACGGCGCCCCCGGTTCGCCTGACCTGGCCAGCCCCGTCGTCGTCCGCAACGGCGCCGTCGATCTCGTCGTCCCCACCGGCCGCTCCAGCGTCGCCGTCTTCGACCTCAACCGGGACGGCCGCAAAGACCTGATCCTCGGCAACACCGAAGGCCAAGTCCTCTGCTACGAGAACCGTGGCTCCGACGCGGCTCCGCTCTTCAACAGCTCCATCGCCATCAGGGCCGCCGGCCAACCCATCGACCTGCCCAACGCCTCGCGCTCTCGCCCGTTCATCGCTGACTACAACAACGACGGCACGCCCGACATCCTCGTCGGCTCAGCCGACGGCGCCGTCCGCCTCTTCGCCGGCCACCACAACCCCAACACCTTCGCCAGGCAATTCCTGGCTGTCTCCGCTGCCTCCAACGCTCCCGCCGGCGAGGGCGTCCTCGTTCACTTCACCGCCCAGCCCGATGACCCCGCCCTGAACTACACCTGGGACTTCGGCGACAGCTCCGCCACCGCCGCCACTCGCCTCGTTGATCACGCCTTCGCCGATGATGGCTCCTACATCGTCTCGCTCACCGTCACCGACGATTCACTCGAAGACTCCGCCACCATCACCCAGACCATCGACATCCGCAACCTCGCCCCCACGGCCACCTTCACCGCCCCAAGGTTCGTCTCCGAAGGCTCGACCGCTGTGGTGAAGTTCTCCCGCGCCAAGGATCCCTCGGCCGCCGATACCGCAGCAGGCTTCCGCTACAGCTTCGACTTCAACAACGACGGCCTCTTCGAGATCGCCGACAGTGCCTCATCCTCCGCCATTGTCCCCGCCATCTACCTCGACCACGCTTATCAGACCCGCACCGTCCGCGGACGAATCGCCGATCAGGACGGCGCCTACACCGACTACACCGCAAGCATCCGCGTCAACAACCTCCCCCCACGCATCGCCCGCATGCCCAACCGCTCCGGCAAGGTCAACCAACCCCTCATCGTCAACGGCTCGTTCACCGACCCCGGCAACGAAACCTACACCGCCTCGGCCACCTTCGGCGACAGGACCCCGCGGCAGACCCTCGCGCTCGCCGGCAAGTCCTTCGTCCTTAACCACACCTACGCCAAGCCCGGCACTTACCTCGTCTACGTCACCGTCACCGATGAACACCGTGCCAGGGCAGGCTCACGTTTCTACGTGACCGTCGGCGGCACACAGATCAGCGGCTTCGCCGTCAACAATGGCGACGCCCAGCGATCCATGGTCAACACCCTCAGCCTCGCCTTCGATGGCCCCGTCACAGCCCAGCCCGGCGCGTTCCTCCTGACCCGCCGCGACGGCAACAACGCCGACCTGACCGCCTCCCGCTCCCCCGACGGCCGCACCTTCACCTTCGACTTCGCAGGAAGCAGCTTCGCGAACGGCTCTCTCGTCGACGGCGTCTACGACTTCCAGGTCGTCGGCAATCACCTCCGCGACCAGAACAACAACCCCCTGACGGACAACGCCGTCTTCACCTTCCATCGCCTCTACGGCGACTTCGACGGCGACCACGACGCCGACGGCACCGACCTGGCCGCTTTCCGTTCCGTCTACAACAAGCCCCTCCAGCCCGAACGCTGGTTCTTCGACTACGATCAGGACGGTACGGTCAACGCCACGGATTACGGTCAGTTCAAGCGACGCCTCGGAACGAGGTTCGAATTCTCCGTCTGGGAGATCGGCAATGGCCCAGGCGACCTCTGATCCGCAGAAAGTGACACTTGTGCCAGGCAATCCGCATGGAACTTCGGTAAGCTGACTCGGGGGAGTGATGGAGAGGATAAAATGAGGAGAGTGAAAACCACAGTATTGGCCGTGTCGATCATCGCCCTGGCGGTTGTGTGCCCCGCCGGAGCCGATATCAATTACGGCTTCGGGCAGGACTCCTACACGCTCGACCTCGGCGCGACCGTGTCCGTCCCGCTATACCTCTGGCTCACTGGCGAAGACCTCGCGCGCCTCAACAGCCACACCGCATGGAATGGTCTGGCCTCCGCCGGAGTGCGACTCCAGTGGGCCGATCCCTTGCCCGCGCAGCCCGCCCAAATCGCTGGCCCCGCCCAAATCGCCCCCAACACCGCTGACTTCGACATGCTCGCCTCAGATCCCGACCCCGCTAAACCCATCATCGACTGGCTCAGCCCCGGCGACGCCGGCCTCTGGCTCTTCCAGGACATCCACGACAACGGCGTCATGGCCACGCTGCCGGACCCCTCAGAGAGCGAGGGCCGCGTCTACCTCGGCGCCTTCACCATCACCGCCGGCCTCGAACCCAACCAGACCACCACCTTCATCGCCTCTGACTTCGATATCGACACCGATAACATCGTCACCATCAGCGGCAGCGACGACCCCCTCAACCCCGGCATCGTCCTCGACAGCGACGTCGGCCAAGCCACCTTCACCATCACCTCCATCCCCGAACCGGCAACAACTCTGGCCGTGGTCGTCCTCGCTGGATGCCACCTCGCAACCATCGCCTGGCGCCGCCGCAAGTAGACCCACTTTTCTACTCGGAGAGTTCGCGCCGGGTACCCGCCCCCGTGCAAGCCCAGGGATGAATCCCTGGGCCCTTCGTCAAGAGACTCACGCCTCCCCCCGCACTGTGCCACGAGCCTCCCGGCGTACTGCGAATTCCCGCTTTTCACCTTGCGAATCAGCCCCATGACGGTATATTCAACATGGTCATATCGCGAGCGTTCACGTTTTGAGTGCCTGGGACTGTGTAGCCAACTGAATACGTCGTCTGCTTTCGTCGCGGCTGCGCGATCCGGGTGTGTGATTTGCGTTGTGACTGATAACTCAGCCCTCAACCGCGGGCAGGGTCGCTCCCCTCGGGCGGCTCTGCCTCTTTTTTTCCCCCACGCCCTTGGGACCGGATCATCGGGGTGATGTAACGCGGATCGCCCGGCAAGCGCGCGCAAGCGAACTCCCCCTGTACGCCGCATCGCGCCCTGCGTTCCTCCGGCTTTTCGCGGTAAACCCCTACTTCACGCCCAGCAGATGCTCAATCACCATCCGCTCCAGCCCTTCGTAGTCCCGGCTCTTGACCAGCTCGGCCTCGGCCGCCTTGTCGAACGTCCGCACCTTCTCCACGGACTGGCAGAAGACCGTGGCCTCCCCCGAGATCGACCTTGTTGACATCGTGACCCCGAATTTCATGCATTCACCCCCCGCTCAGGCCGCCATCGCCGCCGGCAAAAACTGCTCCTGCGAAAAACCCATCGCCGGCACCCTCGCCGAAGCTCGCGAAATGGCCGAGGCCGCCAAAAAAGCCAAGGTCAAAACCTTCGTCTGGTACAACTACCGCCGCTGCCCCGCCGTCGCTATGGCCCACAAGCTCGTCAAGCAGGACGCCCTCGGCGAAATACGCCACGTCCGCGATTGCTAGCCCCAGGACTGGCCCAGTGAATTCGCCTTGTTTTTCCCAGCGATTCGGCGTTCCCCACGCAGCTCACGACCTGGAAACGGCCCTGGTCATCTGCCGCCCTTACCTCAGACCTCCTGTTGAGGCGCAGAGTCCCACCGCATGCAGGGAAGTGAGCCCACGGGTAGAATACCGAGCACACGTGGTAACGTGTGTGAACAAGAGGAGAAAGGACATACTCATGCCTCAAAAGGATGTCGTCAACATCGCTCTCATCGGTGCTGGTTTCATGGGCCGCACCCACTCCAACGGCTGGGGCCAGGTTTCCCGCTTCTTCAAAACCCCCATCAAACCCGTCATGCACACCGCCTTCGCCCTGCCCGAGGAAAACCCCCAGGCCATGGCCAAGTGGGGCTGGCAGAACTTCTCCACCGACTGGCAGAAAACCGTCGCTTCTCCCGACATGGACCGCGTCGATATCGTCGCCCCCAATTACATGCACACCCCCCTTGCCAAGGGCGCAGTTGGCGCCGGCAGGCACGTCGCCTCACCCGGGCATGACAATGTAAGGTCGGATGAAATTGCCGACTCCGCGGAACCCACCAGCCCAGTCCGCGAAATCATCCGGTGGCTTGGGTTCGACCGCCAAGCAGCCGCCGCGCAAGGGATCTGGAGCTTGCCGAAACGAGTTCTTAGCGCCCTTCCGACGTGGCTTGGGGAACTGCTGTGTACGCGACGGGCCCTCGGCCAAACCAAACGGAGCGCAGCATCGCAGCCGAAGGGGACCTACGGGACGCGTACTTCGCGGTATCTTCAGGCGCCTGACAAAGACGGCGCTGACGTGCCACCCGAGGCCCATCTTGCCAGTCGAGGCGCAGGCGATCGGGGATTCCGCAAGTTGCTTATCGTTCTGATCCTGGCGGCAGTCATAGCGGTGATCGGCGCGCTCACCTACCTCGGAGCTACAACCAAGAATCCCCTGGTGTTGACCCCGCTGTTGCCTATAGCCGTCAGTCTACTGCGGGATCTCCGCATCATGATGCTCTCATGGGCGTAGAGTAGCCTGGCGCTGGGCGGCTTCAGCACATGCCGGGAGCCTCTTGGATCCGATGAATGCACGGCCCGCAGTGCAGGCTGTCACCACTGCGGGCCCTGTCAATCTGTAACAACCATCACTTCACGCCCAGCAGATGCTCAATCACTATCCGCTCCAGCCCTTCATAGTCCCGGCTCTTGATCAGCTCGGCCTCGGCCGCCTTGTCAAACGTCCGCACCTTCTCAAGCAGCAGCTCGAAGAACCGCTTGCTGTTGGCCAGGTGCGCCGTGTTCCTCTCCTGCTTCTGTGTGCGCATCGTCTTCACATCCAGGCCGATGAACGCGCCGGTGTCGGGATAGCCAGCCTCCTCCAGCACGCGGACCTGGTTGAACGCCTCGCGCAGATTGGCCGCCGCGAAATTCTTGTCCTCGTCGAACTTCAGCCCGTTCTGGTCGTTCAGGTGCACGCTCCACAGTTTCTTGTGATAGAGCGCAAACGCCATCTCGTCCGACGGATCAAGACCCGCCAGCTTCGCATGGGCCGTCTCAATCAGGCCGCCGACACGCGTCGGATCGTCCGACGCATACGCCGTCGATATCGCGTGCCCGATCGTCGGCACATATGCATGATCCATCGGCTCGTTCGGCTTTGGCTCGATCGCGATCCGGATCTTCTTGTTATGCCCCAGCATCTTGTTGATCGCCGTCATCAGCCACTCATGCGCCTGCCGGGCATTCTTCGACTCGCGGATGTACGTCCCTTCACGCGCAAGCCACAGAACCATCAGGTCGCACCCCATCGCCGCGGCGATGTCGACCGCCAGCAGCGACCGATCGATCGCATACTGTCGGCACGCCGGGTCGTTCGCCGTGTAGGCGCCGTCGATCGTCCGCGGATCCTCCCACAGCCGAGGCGCCACGAACTCCGGCACCAGGCCCTCTTCCCGCAGCAGCTTGCCCAGCTCGCTCGCCTGCTTCACAGTCACGGCGCTCGCCTGCTTGTTCAGATCCGGTACCGCGTCGTCATCATGGAACTGCACGCCGTCAAATCCCAGCTTCTTGTATACCTTCAGCTTCTCCGAAAACTTCAGAGGCTGACGCACAGACGGGCCGAACGGATCGGCGCCTTCGTGAATGTTCCACGGGCCGAACGAAAACCGGTACTGCGATCCCTTCTTGGCCATGAATGTCCTCCTGATAGACAAGCCGGCCAGAAGTGTATCGACCGGTGATCGATACGCAAGGCGATGCCGCCAAACCCGCGATTATCGGCACTCGCAAGGCCGTCATGAGAACGCGCCCGGAAATCCGATAATCCCGATGCGCCCGCCGTTGGTGCGCCTTGTATCTCAGGCGATGGCCGGCGGACGCAGCCGTCGTCCATTGCCGGAAGAGCTCTCATGAGCAGGTACTCCCGCCGTTCCATCCGCCAGGCCGGCTTCATCGCCGCGGGGTCGGTCCTGTCGCTGACGGTCTTCTTCTCGGCCCAGATGTTCGCCCAGCCGCCCACGCTGTACGAGCCTGCCCCCATCAGGCCCGTCCGGCTCCCAGAGACGCACCCCCTCCTCCTGCCCGTCGAGACCGAAGCCACTTTGCCCGCCGAACCGTTCGCCATCCAACTGGGCATGCCGGGCGGCATCGACCACGATCTCGACAGTATTCTGACGCAGCTTCACACGATCGGCTGGCAGCGATTCATCCCCGATAATCCGCTGATCGTTCAGCAATTCGGGCCAAACGAAGTCGTTCTCTCGGACAGACACGACATCTGGGTCCCGCCAGGGCGCTACCTCCGCCCTGAAGACGGCGAGATCGATGCCGTGCGTCCCTTGGCGCCCTGGCACAATGATGACGGTTTCCACGACAGTAACCCCGGCGGTGGCCCCGAGCCCCCCCGCCCGCCAGACGTCGATCCGCCTGTGCACATCCCCGAACCCGGCGCCCTGAGTTGGCTCATCGCACTCCCCCACCTACTGACCAGACGCCGCCATCACTTCTCGTGAGGCGCAGGGTCCGGGCTTGCGCTCGGCAGGTGCGGAGTCCCCTTCTCGCTCTCGTCAAACACGCCCGTGTAAAGTTGCTTCCTGCTGGCTTTGTCGCTGGGCGTGGTCGAGACAACCTCCACCCGGCCGTCGCGCCAGCGGATGAACTCATGCACGATCTGCCCATCCTTCGCGCTGATGTACCGTGCCACAACGCGATCGGCGAAAAACTGCATGTGCGCAAATCCGAACAACACGCGGGAAAACGGGCCCCGGTCGTCACGGTGTTCGGGTTTCTGCTCCCGACCGCCCCCCCCCGAGAGCACGAAAGTCGTCCGCCACCCGTTGATCTGAAGGTGCTGGAGATCGTGATCATGGGCGCCAATGTAGAAGTCCACGTCGGCCTCCTTCACCATCGGGCCCCACTCGATCTGCAACACCGCATTGTCTTCATGCGGGCCGTTGCTGAAGAGGCTGTGATGGGCAACGCACAGCAGCCACGGCGCCTTGCGAGGCCTGGAGAGTTCCTCCTCCAGCCACGCGGTCTCCTTGGCCCACTCGGCCCTCGTCACCTTGTTGCGATCGCTCTCCAGCATGAGCGCGGTCACCAGGGGGTTGCCCTCGGGAAGATCCAGCCGATACCACTTCGCCGGAAGCTTCCATCGCGACTGCGGATATTCCCGCGGGTATTGCAGCACGTGCTTGATCGTGTCGAAGTCGTAGTCGTGGTTGCCCAGCGTCATGTAGAACGGGAAATTCAGACGCTCCGCGTCATAGGCGTCCTCGAAAATGGTCTGAAACAGTTTGTCCCGCACGCCGCCCGGCAGCTTCTCGTACATGTTGTCCCCCGTCGTGAGCACCCCGTTGAACTGCAGGCCGGTTCCGGCAACATACTCGGCCGCCGCTCGGGCGACCATCCTCTGGTCCTTGTTGCTGCACCCCCAGTCGCCGAGGATGAGAAAGTTGGCCTGATCCCTCGGAAGCGGACGCATCGTCCATTCTCGGATGACCGGGCCGTTGTTCGGGCGCGCGTCGTTCGCCAGGGGGACGGTTCCCCCCTCGTCCTTCGGCCCGAAGACACTGTCACAACCGCACAGTGGCGCAACAAGCAACGCAATCAGCAGTCGGCGCATTCCATTCTCTCCGCACGCGGCCCAGTTGCCCCCAACAGCAATGCGCATCGTACTGAACCATCAGGAAGGGCGAAAGAGGACCAACGCCCTCCGAGACAGAGCTGCAGCATGCGGCAAAGTCGCCCAGACCCTGTCTTGACACTGCTGTCAGCAACATCTAATGTCTCTTGTGACGAACCACGAGGGAGCTGTGCCCATGCCGGTTCAGATGGAACTGCACAAGATCATCATCAGCGAGATGCAGGACAAGCAGTTGATCGGCCTTAAGGAAGTCGATGGCGAGCGGAAGTTCACCATCGTGATCGGCAGTTCGGAGGCGATGGCCATCGACCGGCGACTCAAGTGCAGCCCCACGCCGCGACCGCTGACGCACGACCTTCTCGCAAACGTCATCGAAGACATGGGCGGGGTCATCGAGAGAATCGAGATCAACGATCTTCAGACGAGCACCTTCTTCGCGAAGATCTACATCCGGCAGAACGACCGCCTGCTGGAAATCGACAGCCGGCCGAGCGACGCGATTGCCCTCGGGATCGCCACGATGGTCCCGATCTTCGTCGCCGAGCACGTTCTCGAGGCCGTCGCTGATTAGACAACAAGCGAAGGCCGCCGCCAATGCGGGGCGTGACGCGTTTCCCGACACGAACAACAGCACCCGGCACAACCGGCCCTCCTCTGGCACGCACGTGTTCATGCCCGGCGGATGCCCGACAGCGCGAGTTGACAGCGACCCGTGTGCCCACGATCGCGGGACAACATGGATTGAGCGGGGTACTATTGCGTATGGACGGGGATGAGATCGAAAGAGGACCCCGATGTTGAACGTCTGGCAGCAGCCATTGCCGAACCTCTACACCCAGCTTTCCGACGAGAAGCTCCGCGAACGCATCGCCGCGGCCAAGGCTGCGCTCAAAGGCAGCCTCGTGATCCTCGGCCATCACTATCAGCAGGATGCAATCATCGAGTTCGCCGATTTCCGCGGAGATAGCTTCGAGCTGTCGCGACGAGCCTCCGAGCAGAAAAACATCGAGTACGTCGTGTTCTGCGGCGTACACTTCATGGCTGAGTCGGCGGATATCCTGACCGACGAGCACGTGAAAGTGATCCTGCCGGACCTCGGCGCCGGGTGTTCGATGGCCGACATGGCCAACCTCGACCAGACAGAAGAATGCTGGGAGCAGGTCCAGAAGCTCTGCCCCGACCAGACGGTCGTGCCCATCACGTATGTGAACAGCTCAGCCGCCATCAAGGCGTTTGTCGGCCAGCACGGCGGCGCCGTGTGTACCAGCAGCAACTGCCGCAGCGTCCTGCAATGGGCCCTGAACCAGGGAGTCGGCAAGAAGGTCAAGATCCTCTTCCTCCCCGATCAGCACCTCGGCCGCAACACGGCCTACGCCATGGGCTATCCTCTTGACCGCATGGCCGTCTGGGACCCCCAGCATGAGCTTGGCGGTAACACGCCGCAGCAGCTCGCGGCGGCGGATTTCATCCTCTGGAAGGGACACTGCTCGGTCCACGCCCTCTTCCGCCCCGAACACGTTGACCAGGTCCGCGCCAAGTACCCGAAGATGAAGGTCATCGTGCATCCCGAGTGCAAGTGGGAGGTGGTTCAGAAGGCCGACCTCTCCGGCAGCACTTCCCTCATCCTCAAGACCATCGAGGCCGCGCCCCCCGGCAGCCAGTGGGCCGTCGGCACCGAGGTCCACCTCGTCAACCGCCTGCGCCACACGCATCCCGAGCAGACCATCATCGTGCTCAGCGAGTGCCAATGCCTCTGCACCACCATGTTCCGCATCGACCTGCCGCACCTCTGTTGGGTGATGGAAAACCTCCTCGCCGGAAACGTGGTCAACCAGATCGTCGTCGATCCGGACACGCGCAAGTGGGCCTTGGTGGCGCTCGAGCGAATGCTGGCAATCAAGGGGCCGGGCCCCAGCCCAAGCCCCCCAAAGCCTCTCTGACCAGCGAACTGTGCCGTCTGTAACGACCAGCCAAGGTCGCCCACATCAACCCCGGTGGACAAACGTCCCAATCGCACACAAGCCGATTGACCGCAACTCGCCCATATCGTATCTCCTCATATGGACGCGTCGTGGCTATATTCGCGGAGGTGTTGCTATGGCTGACAAATTGGACTGTGGCTTGTACCCCACTCTGGAGAAACTGGAATCGAGGCAGTTGCTGTCGGCCGCGCCCGTGGCGCTGCACGGCAGGAACCTCATGATCAAAGGCACCCGCGGCGATGACACCATCGTGATAAGCTTG
>Ga0315284_10003287_pt1 | contig 22924 bp, 27 predicted proteins | sample YL17G09_16_MG_FD_203696 | JGI IMG/M metagenome (GOLD analysis project Ga0315284, IMG submission 203696) | Sediment microbial communities from Yellowstone Lake, YNP, Wyoming, USA - YL17G09_16 | ecosystem: Environmental > Aquatic > Freshwater > Lake > Sediment | place: USA: Wyoming | collected... | reverse complement strand
AGCATCTACAGAACAATGATATTTGTTGACTCTTCCTTCGCATGGAATGAAAGTCGTTCCATTGTCTCCACCTTTTGTGTATATCTTCATTTGAAATGCTTTCTGGTATGAAAAAACCCAGTCATGAATGACTGGGTTGAAAGTGACCTCGGAGGGAGTTGAACCCTCACGCCCGAAGGCATCGGATCTTAAGTCCGATGTGGCTGCCAATTACACCACGAGGCCAGTACAATCACAAGTAGCGAAGGTGAGACTCGAACTCACAGCATCTCTGGGTTTAAGCCTGAGTGGTCTGCCGATTGCCTACCGAGCCATATCAAATCATAACAAACAAAAAGAAGCAAATTGCGATGACAATTAAGCATCCAATGCACATTCCAATGAACTCAAATACTTCATCCATCTCAACCTGCTTCAAAAAAGAACCGTTTACTGATTTACGATCAATACATGCACCCCGACCTTACGCCCGCAAGCGGTAAACTTAATTACTTATCGAGCAGCACCTTGTTAGTTAGCGTAAACCCCATCAAGGCTATTCGGTTGTAAACGATGTCTGTTTGGTTATTTTACAATTTCAGAAACAACACCGGAACCAACGGTCTTGCCACCTTCACGAATGGCAAATCTGCTGCCCACTTCAAGAGCAACAACTTTGCCAAGATCAACTTCGACATCCACAGTGTCGCCCGGCACAGCCATCTCCACTCCATTGAGCAAGTTTGCTGAACCAGTTACGTCTGTTGTGCGGAAGTAAAATTGTGGCTTGTACCCGTCAAAAAACGGAGTATGCCGACCACCATCTTCCTTCGACAACACATAAATCTTTGCCTTGAATCTGTTGTAAGGCTTGATCGAGTTCGGAGTGACAATCACTTGACCACGATCAATATCCTCACCTTTGACACCTCTCAGCAAAACTCCAACATTGTGTCCCGCCAGACCTTCGTCCAGCGGCTTGTTGAACATTTCAACTCCCGTGATCACGCTTTCCAGCGTATCACGCAATCCGACAATTTGAACCTTGTCTCCGACATGAACCTTGCCCTGTTCAATCTTGCCAGTGGCAACGGTTCCTCGGCCTTCAATCTGATGAACACCTTCGATGGCCAACAGAAATGGCTTCTCTGTTCGACGTTCTGGAACCATCACATAGTTGTCCAAAGCGTTCAACAGATCTACGACACACTTGTTGGCCACAGCATCATCTGGATAATCCAAAGCTGCTTTAGCATTACCTCGAATGACCGGAGTGTTCGCACCGTCAAATCCAAATTTTGTAAGGAGTTCACGAGCTTCCATTTCGACCAGATCAAGGATTTCTGGATCATTGACCAAATCACACTTGTTGAGGAACACCACCAGAGCCGGAACATCTACTTGGCGAGCCAAGAGAATGTGTTCACGGGTTTGAGGCATGGGTCCATCTACTGCTGAAATCAACAGAATGGCCCCATCCATCTGGGCTGCACCAGTGATCATGTTTTTGATGTAATCGGCGTGTCCCGGACAGTCAATGTGAGCGTAATGCCGATTGTCAGTCTCGTACTCAACGTGCGAGGTGATAATCGTGACGGTCTTGGAAGGGTCACGGACTGTGCCCCCTTTTGCAACGTCAGCATAGCTTTTCACTGTTGCCAATCCCTTTTTGGCTTGTACAGCCAGAAGAGCAGCAGTAAGTGTTGTTTTTCCATGGTCAATGTGACCAATGGTTCCCACGTTGACGTGTGGTTTGTCGCATGTAAATGATGTTTTTGCCATTTCTAAATCCTAGTGTTGTACCTTCCTTACTGTGACAAAGAAGGTGGGGTACAATTTTTGGAGCCGATTCAATTCAGTGCTCATGGAGGGACTTGAACCCACACGCCTTGCGGCACTGGTTCCTAAAACCAGCGTGGCTGCCATTACACCACATGAGCAAATTTAACAGTGGGTCGTGTAGGATTCGAACCTACGAACTCAGAGAGACCAGATTTACAGTCTGGCTGCTTTATCCACTTGCATAACGACCCAATCAAACACTTCTAGTTTTTCCAGTGGGTTATGTAGGAATCGAACCCACTGCCGCCACTGCACATATTGAGGCAACTGGTTTACAGCCAGCCGTGCAGAACATAACCCTAAATTTGCACTTCCAAATCTTCAACTTCTTCTTTGAACTTTAGTTCTGAACGCAGTTCCTGTTTTGTTTTCTCTCTCTTCGGATATTTGTCCGAGTGACAGAGATAACATTGAGTATTGCCACAGTCCCAAGCGTCTTTCTTACGGAAACGTCCTTTTTGTTGATCACAGACACAATCAATCTTGTAGGGATCACGTCCCGGAACTCGACTGTAATTGATGTTGCTTTCAACGTGTGAAAGGTAGTGTTTCCTCCACTCCCGATAAGTTCGGGCGTAATCTTCGTGCCATCGTTTCATATTGGACTCCTGCATGGTAAAGCGTCCCCACCGCAGCGACCATGCAAGGCCGACACTGCGATGGGCTACGCTTGATGCAGTAGTCCCGATGTTTTCCGATCATGTTCCAAACTCCTCGTTCTGAAATCTTCGACAACCTTCTTCAAACTCCGGTCGAGACGGCAACGCCGGATCAACAGAAATTTTCAGTTCCAAAGTTGCAGCCAGTTTAGCAAACAGTTCTGGATAATACCAGCAACGATTGTGTCCTTGCTGATCTAGCCATTCTTGCGTAATCTGACGAACTTCTTTAAGTTTTTCGCTATCATCCATAGTGCCCAAGGTGAGAGTCGAACTCACACTCCATAAGGAACTGCGTTCGAACACAGCGTGGCTACCGTTACACCACTTGGGCAATCTCAGTCTTCTTCAAGGTCGAACAACTTTTCGCAGTGAGTGCAAAAATAAATACGTTCATCTTGCTTCACAACGGCCTTTTTTCGACCACAAAAAGGACATTTTACTTCTTTGTTTTGTTCAGTCATAGGCGGAAGCGGCGAGCGTCGAACTCGCAAGGGGTTTGAATCCCTGTCTCTTTAGCAAAGAGGTTAGTATAGCCACTTACAATCGCTTCCAATAAACCGGACAAGTGTGTGATGGAGATTGTTCATTTTCTTAGATGTAATCCCTATCTTCATTCCGGTTAGTGGGATGCTCTGGTGTCGAGCCAGATTCTTCGGGGTTTCAATCCGACGCATTGACCGCAGTTGCTTTCATCCCGTGTGGATAGTGTTCTGCAACACCATCCCAATATCCATTCCACCACCATTCCCAATCCTTGCTTCCGCAAGTATGAGGACAGTGATCATCACTGATTCTTCCAGAGGCTAGTCCACCTCTGTAAGCTTTGCTCCAAGGTCCGCCTTGTCTTGACATGATTCAACAACCTTGTATTGAGTCTTTCTGTGTCTTTTCCAAGATCTGTGTGAAAGGTCTTGTCGTCCAATATCATCCCAAGCCTCAACAAGATTGCTCATGTTCCGACTGGCACGAATTGGAACTTTGTATTCATCCCAAATGATGAAGTTTCTTTTGCCGTTCGCACGGCGTTCCTGAGTTGTCCGTGGGTGTCTTAACCATCCCATTTTGATCTCTCCTGTAACGCACTATTGCGTTACGGAAAGAATTGTTTGCGATATTTCATCGTATCCTCTTTCTGAAAAAGAATCATGTGATGTATTTCCTCTCCCGTGCTTCCCCTACAAGGTTCCACACTTCGCATTTTGCATTCCGCCGAGGCGGACAAAAGGAACCACCATGGTTCCGAATGAACGAGAAAAGTTTGTGGTTTCCCACAGTGGGTCGTGTTGGTTTCGAGCCAACCTCTATTGCTCTTCAGGCAATCGCTTTCACCAGATTAGCTTACGACCCGTCTTTCCAAAATTTGTATCAAGTCCAAGATTTTTCCAAATCTTGATTTCCATTGATCTTTTTCTACCACAATGTACTCGTCGTAGTCGAGATCAGTTTTGCCAGAAAGCCAAATGGCTGTCAAGCGATGGTGGCCGTCTTCCATTTGGATTTCTCCATCTTCGCATCGGGCCAGTATGATTGGCGGCAATACTCCACCCTCACACAATGTCTTAATCATAGCTGGGATCTGCCCAGCCCTTCTCAAATTTCTCTGAGACAACCAGATCTTTGTAATGTCCATGAGAACCTCCGTAATTGGAGGTCCAAGGACCATCACGTATCAAAATCAAAGTCATCATGCAGTAAATTCCTCTTGTGTCGGAAATCTTCATAGTAACAACAGCCAGCTAGGGAATTCTGTAACTTCAATTCCTTGAAGTCCAGATACCAGCAACAAGTGCTGATATTCTTTCCCCAGTGATTACTCCATCTGATTACTTTGTCTCCAGCATCCCAATATGTTGATCCACTGTAGGACACATAATCAGGATGTCGTTCTGGTAACTCACATCGAGTAAAATTGGCAACTGTTTCTATGAAAAAGTTGTCAAAGTTATATTCCATCAAGCGGAAGCGGCGAGGGTCGAACTCGCAAGGCTGTTACACCCGCCAACTTTCCAAGTTGGTTCCTAAACCACTTCGGGTCACTTCCGTTTCACTTCATATCCGTTGTATTCAAGCATCTCTTTGCAGAGGCTCAACAATTCTTCTACAGACATGTCATGTTTGGCTTGGTTCGCATCTCGACAACAAATTCCTAAGTTGTCAATTGTGCTCTCCCCACCTTTTGCCTTAGAGATAACATGATCGAATTGATATGTTAAAGGCTCTTTCAAATCAATCTTTCGTCCGGTTAAGTAACAAGTTGTTTCCCAACCGAATTTCTCAATCACATCTTTCCAATTGAATGTTATCGTTCTTCTGCCAAGATTACCTCGGCCATTTCTTTCTCGTTGAAAATCTTCAGTTTTGTCTTTCAATTTTCTGTCTTGAAAGTGTTGGACTTTACTAAGAATAACCAAATCTTTACGACGATTGGTTTGTCGTCTTTTTGATTTTTCCTTCTGTCCTTTTCCGCAATGATATGACACTGTGCCTATTGAACAACTCAGTGTTCGGCATATTTCCTTATACGACTTGCCAGCCTGTCGTAGTTCTAAAATTTGTTCTTTCATGCTCTAAAAGAGCGTGTTCGATTAAATTTTAGAACCTTAATTGAAGCGGAAGCAACAAGAATCGAACTCGTGAGGCTTTTACACCCAGCCGCTTTCAAGGCGGTTTCCTCGACCAACCGGACTACTTCCAAAAATTTGTGACTTGTCTGGGACTCGCCATTGGCTTGTGCAGCCGCAGGCCAGACTTCGAACCTGTATTATTGCTCCCCCAGTCCCAAAGTTGTTAGGAAGAACAAGTCACAAGCGGAGGAATGAGGTCTCGATCCCCAAGCCATTATAGCTCCAACCGTTTTCAAGACCGATGCAATAGGCCACTCTGCCATCGCTCCAATAATCATCCAGATTTTCAAAGATCACAAGCGGAGAAGTGAGGTGTCGAGCCCCAAGCTATTCATCATAGCTCCAACTGTTTTCAAAACAGTGCCCGACGCCGGTCGAGTTACTAATCCATTCAGTGCCCATGACAGGAGTCGAACCTGTACGCTCAAGGCGGCAGTTTTTGAAACTGCTGTGGCTACCGTTACACCACATGGGCAATCATCTTCCAAATTTTGTAGTGGCTTGGGTGGGAGTCGAACCCACAAAACACTAGACTCTCAATCTAGCCGCTTTGCCGTAGTTTTGCGTACCAAGCCGTCACTTCTTGTTTCTTTTGACACCATTACGATGTCCACACACTTCACATTTTTTCCAGTCGCCCACAAGATTGCAGTCGCAGCCACTACACCAGTAGAGTCCAGCCTTGAACAATCTTTTCTTTTGGCGATTTGTCTTTCATTTGTCTTCGTGTTCTTCGTACTTGTCCATTAGCGATTCCAACAAAAAAAAAGCCCGGCAACCACTTGGGTTGCCGGGCTTTTTCTCCCTCGGTCAGTCCATAGCGGTTGCGTTATCCCCTTGAAAGGGAATAAAACAGACTCGACAATGAACTAAGTAAGGATCGCATGATGGCTTCGTTTTCTCTTTGTTGTGTGAGCTTCGCTCACGTGTAATGATATAGTAGTCGTCTCGGAAAATTTTTGCAAGCCCTTTTCAGGAAAAAATTTTCCGAACATGCAAGTAAGACGCAGACATCTCTCAAAAGGTTCACGGAGTTTTACAAGATTCTGAAATATTCCCGAGCGGGAATATTTTGTGTCTTGAGCACGTCAGGATCACGTTATATTCCCGAGCGGGAATATTTTGTGCCCGAACGGGAATAGAAAAACCTCGAACGGCTTGCAAAAGCACGTTCGAGGTTCTGGTAGAAGGCGAGAACATTTTCCAGATCTACTTTAAGCGTGGTGGTTGCTGGGGACCACCCTTACTCACCTAAACCGAATCCTACCCCAGCTTCGGATTATCAAGCACGCTTGGCGTACTGTGAATCGTATTGTGGATGATTTGGATCATCCGTGTTACGACTGTTGTGTCGAGTGAAGAACACAGTCAAACCAGAAAGCGATGCTGCGAAGCCGAGTCCAATGAGTGACCAAGCAACTGGAATCGACACAATTGACTCTTCGGCTGTGTCGGCGGCTTCCTTCACTGGGTCGATGGTGAGTTCTTCGTACTGCTTTCTGAAGATCGGCTCTTCAAGAACCACTGGGATCAATTTCCCTTCTTCAACTTTGTACAGCGTCTTTGTTGTTGACTCAGCGGTTTTGCTTTCGTGAATCAACTTTTCCACAGACGAATCCAAAGTTTCCTTTTTGGAGTCACGCTTTTCGGCGTACTTCAAAAGTTCTTTGAGGGTTTCTTCGTTCAGCCGGTGATCAGCCAAAGCGATTTTCACCAAATCCTTGTTGCTGAGTCCTTTGGACTCTTCAGATGATGGACGGCTGTAAAGTTCTCCGACGCCCAATCCAGCGGCTCCGAGACCGGCAGCAAGCATGGTCGCCGATGCAAGCCCCAAGAAACTGGCCCTCTTGGCGAGTCCAGCCACCATTCCATAGGTGCCTCTGGCCGCTTTCCAGCCAACCCAAGCTGTGACAAGTGCTCCAATTACTGTCAGCACTTCTTTTGTGGCGTACTGCCCAATAAACTCCCCGATTTGATTCATTGCAAGACTCCTTGAACCAGTGATTTTACAATCCGTTTGGCAGCTTACATGCTTGCCGTGAGGAGCGGATTCTATCTTTTCAGAATTCGAAAATCAAGATGGGTTGCAAAATTTGTTATTCAAACTCCGGCACGTTAACCGTATTCGGCTCTGATCTGTTAAATTCGAAAGAACTTCTCCACAAGACAGAATTTTCTAGCCCTTTGTCACGCAAAGCATTTGACAATTCATGTTCTATTCCGGCTCTGGATGTTTCTGTTCTCCAAATAACTGCTGAGTAATCGCCACTGCCATCAGAGTTACGAAGGATCATGTCTGGGATTTCACTTGGGCTGACTTTGACTTCGCCAAATTTTGTTTTCACAAAACAATCATGATCTCTAATGATGATTTTGGTTGTATTGTCGATGCCTGATTGTTCCGGGGCGGTGCCCATAATGGAATTTGCTCCGCCAAGAATAGCGTTGGCACCAAGTCCTGCTCCAATTGTTCTTGCCATAAATGGGAACAAGCTTCCCCAAGGGACTCCAGACCCCAACAACAAACCAATGGCCGCAGCACCGAGTGCTCCATACTTCAACATTGTTTTGTTTTTGTCCCACCATTTTCTCGCCCAAGATTTTTCTTTTGGAGGAACTTGTGGGACTTCGATGTTTTTAGGGATTGGAGGGACTGCCTCTGTGGATCTGGTCGGAGATGCTTCCGGGAGTTGTTGTTTGGATGGCAATTTCCTTTTGGAATTGTCTGGGACACGAGGAATATCCAAAGCGAATGATTGATCATATTGCTTGCGTGACTCGCACAACATGTTTTCTGCCTCAATCAAGCACCTGATGCCAATTTCTATATTGCGTCTATTCGCAAATTCTTTGAATGATGTATTCATGTGTTTTATATAGAACGAAATATTATGAATTTCGAATTTCTGTGTTTATGAGATAAATAGGTTATGCGATTCAGACACTTCATCTTATTAGAACAAGATCCAATGGGCGGAGCACCGGGTGGTGATCCAATGGGCGGCGGCATGGGCGGACCTCCAATGGGCGGTGATCCTATGGGTGGAGGGCCACCACCGGGAATGGGATCAGGTGGCGATCCAATGGGCGGCGGTATGGGTGGGCCTCCAATGGGCGGTGCCGCACCAACACCTCCAGAACCACAACCAATTCCACAACATGCAGATGTTTGGACTGTTTTGGATTCAATTCTGAACGGCAATCCTATTGCCCAAGAAGAAAAATTGAAGAAATATCAATCTCAGAAGTCGCAACTTTCTGATCAAAACGCATCACCCCCTCCGGGCGGACCACCTCCGGGAATGGGTTCTGGCGGTGATCCAATGGGCGGCGGCATGGGCGGACCAGCTTTGATGAGCTAGGCTTTACTTTAAGAAAGGTGTTCTGTTAGAATGCCTCGATGTTTAAGACAGCAAGAATAGCTCTCGGCAAAGGTTTTCTTGATCGTTTCACCATTTTTGAGTGGAAACGATTCTTCAGCATCTACTTCCACGTATTCAATACTGTGGAACAAGATCGTTTCCACACGCACGCCTTTAATGGCATTGCCATCTTGCTTTATGGATGGTATGAAGAGGAAGTTAAAGAAGAAGGTCGATTTTCTTACAGAAAAAAAATCAGACCCAGCATTCGCTTCATTCCTCGGTCTTACAATCATCGCATTTTGAGATCAAAGCCGAACACACTCTCTATTCTCTTTACTGGGCCTTGGTCCAAAACATGGACTGAGGAGAACGAACAGTTCGTTCGCACCCTCACTTGGGGCAGAAAAGAAATTCAAAGGAAATCACATGGCTAAAGCACTCGTTTTCTCAGACCTGCACATTCACGATCATAAAGATAGAGTTGAACGACTAGATGATTGTCTCAAAGTGCTGGAATGGATTTTTGAGACAGCCGCCGAGAGAAATGTGGACTACATCTTCTTCCTTGGGGATTTGTTCCATGAACGATCCAAGATCGACACCAAGAATTACATGATTACATTCGATGTGTTCATGAAACACATGTTGAATGACGCCTCGACTAGACAGATGTATCTGTTGGTCGGCAACCACGACATGTATCACAAAGAGAGTTGCGACATCAACTCTGTCAAACCTCTGTCTGCCATCCCAAGAATCTCGATTGTTCAAAACCCGGTTTCGATGGAACTCGGAGGCAGAAAGATTGACTGGCTTCCTTACAGCGAGAATCCAATTGAAGACTTGAACAACTTCAAGAAGAAAGGCGTCGGCGATATTTTGTTTGCTCACATTGCGGTGAGCGGGGCATCAACTAACACATTTTATGGCGTTCGGTCTGATGTGATCGTTGAACATGACAAAGAGATGGTCCGTGTTGATGCTTCGTTATTTGAAGACTGGGACATGGCGATGTTTGGTCATTATCATGGGGCACAGCCGCTTTCTAAGAAGGCTGAATATGTCGGTTCTCCGTTGCAACTTACATTTGGAGAAGTATTCCAACAGAAACATTTGATCATTCTTGATTTGGAGACGATGGAGAAGGAATATGTTGTTAATGATTTCAGTCCAAAACATTTGATTGTTTCAGAACAGGATGTTGAAAACTGTGCTTATGACCTCACTGGTCAATTCGTAAGGATCACATCCGATGACATGGGCAAGAAAAATCTAATTGATCTTCAAAGAAAAATTGCCCGTGAATATAAGCCTCTGACGGTCGATGTGAAACAGAACGACAGGAAAGCTGAAGATAAAGACTCTACTGTTGTTGAGGACGCTCGTTCAATTTTGACTGACACAAAGCAAATGCTAGAGCAGTACATCAAAGACAAAGGTGTTCCAGATGGGCTAGACCCCATACGACTGCTCGCTGCTGGCGAAGAGTGCCTAACAGATCTTGTTTCTGCTTAGCAAATTTGCATCTTAAAGAATCGAGACAATTCTTTAAGACAATTCTCTTGTCGCATCGCAAGCGATGGTTTATGATGGCTTTTTAGAATTGGAGCAGGCATGAGAAATCTGAAATTTCGATTAGCACACGCAGAAAATATCATGTGCTTTGGGCCTGAAGGAGTTGATTTTCACTTTGCTGACTATGGCCAAGTGATTCAAGTCAAAGGCATCAATCTTGATAATCCCGGAACCAATGAAGATCCGGCCAGCAATGGGGCTGGCAAGAGTTCCATTCAAGAAATTTTGTCCATTGGACTGTATGGCAAGACTGTTAAAAGTCCTACCAAATTGAAAGGCCGGGAGATTCTAAACACATTGGCCACCAAAGGTCATGTTGAAATACAATGGGATGATTATCGTGTAGTTCGAACCTTCAAGAAAACGCCTACTGGCATGACTATGAAGATTCAAGCATGGCACAGCCCAGATCATATTTGGGATACAGAAATTACCAAAGGCGGCAGGCCCGGCATAACGCAAGATTGGATTGATGAAAAACTTGGTTTGAATCACAACGCATTCTGCAATGTTGTTATCTTTGATGATTCGAGCTTCTATTCGTTTCTTGAGTCTGATGCTGCAACAAAGAGAGAGTTTGTAGAGAACTTGTTGGGATTAGATCAGTATCGCAAGTACAATGACAACGCAAAAACGCTTCTTAAGAACAGCAAGAAAGCTGTTGACCTATTAGGAAGTGAATACAACTTGCTGTGTCAGACATCTGAGATGTGTGATCGCAGAATACAAACTTTGGAACAGCAACAAACTCAATGGAAGACCAGTAAGGGACAAGCCTTAAAGGATGTGATGACAAGGTTTAAGACAAAGCAAACCTTGCTGCAAAGCACCGATACTGGCGAGCAACTGGCTAATTGGCAGAAAGGCCAAGACAGAATCGTTGAGTTGACTGCTAAGATTGAAGACAAAGAGTCAAAAATTAAGAACGTCAAAGACATTTTGATTGAAGCTCGTGAATCGGCAGAGTCTGCCAGAGATCGTAAAAACGCTCTGACATCTGTGGTTCAACAACATACTTCAGTCATCAATTCAGCACAAATCGAGTTGGAAAAACAACTTAAGCAGATTGATAAACTTGACAAGCTTGAAGATGGTGCTGAATGTCCAGTTTGTCTCAGTGTTATTAAGAAGGATAGTTACGGAAAAGTGCTTAAGCACAGTCATGGAATAGTTGAAGAACAGCGTGCTTCCATCCGTAACGAGAACGCTGCAATCACTCAGCATTCTGCGGACTTGCAAAAGCAAGCCAAGGATGTTTCAGATAGTCAAAAGAGGATTGGTGAAGCTGAAGGAAAGATTGCCATTTTGGAAGGGGAGATTCGTGAATATCGAAAGGAAATTGCCAAGTTGGCTGCGATTAGCAAGCCAGATGGCAATTCTGCCGAGCAAGTGCTTGAAGCAGAGATTTCTGAATTAAGGAAGCAATGTTTGCTTTTGAAGGAAGAGTATGATGGCAACTCTCCTTATGCAGAGATCATAATTCAAGCACAAGTTGAGAAAACTGAAAATAAAATTCAGTCTGACAAGAAGGCCGCTGAGATCAAAGTTGCAGAAGATCAACTGCCTTATTATCAGTTTTGGGTTGAAGCATTTGGTGATCGAGGCATTCGAAGATATGTGGTAGATGGAATCATTCCCGCTCTCAATGCTCGAATCGCTTATTGGTTGTCATATTTGATTGACAGTAAGATCGAATTGACATTCGACAATGAGCTTTCTGAAACAATCACTCGCAGCGGAAATTCGGCCTTCTATTACTCTATGTCAAATGGAGAAAGAAGAAGGATCAATCTAGCTGTATCTCAAGCTTTTGCCTACGTGATGATGCTTAATTCTGGTTGTTGTCCAAGCTTGGTTTTTCTTGATGAAATTACAGGCGGAGGAATTGACAAGGCTGGGATTGTAGGCATCTACAAAATGATATTTGAGCTTGCCAAGGAACGGCAAGTATTCGTTACAACTCACAACGAAAACCTGATGTCCATGCTGCAAGGATGCGAAACCGTGACATTGAAAAAACAAAATGATGTCACAGTTATTTCCTCATAAGCAACAGGTTTTGTTAATACTGATTTAAGTCTTTATGGGTGGATTTTTTTGTAGCTGATAAGCTTAGCTACCTTCCACCTATAAGAAAGGAAACAACCATGTCGGTTAAAGCTTTACAAGATTATACGTTCGTCAGTAAGTACGCCCGCTACTTGCCAGATCAGAAAAGAAGAGAAACGTGGGCAGAGGCAGTAGATCGTGTGCGTGATATGCACATCAGGAGATATCCCCAAATAGAGCAGGAAATCACTTGGGCTTTTGAACAAGTGAGACAACGCAAGGTTCTTGGTTCTCAGAGAGCACTTCAATTTGGCGGACCTCCAATCGAAAAGAAAAATGCCAGAATCTACAATTGCATCGCATCGTATTGCGACCGATTGAGGTTCTTTCAAGAATGTTTCTGGCTTCTTCTATGTGGCTGTGGGACTGGCTTTTCTGTACAAAAGCATCACGTTGCCAAGCTTCCAAAATTTGCACCAGAATGGACTCCAGATACTGCTGGCGGCTCGACCACAATTGTAGTGGGAACTCCTGAATGGAAACAAATGGGAGAAGGTCCGCTTCAAGAATTGTTGTGCAAGAAAGCCTCTCTTAAAGAGACCAGCAGTATGCCCAAGAAGGTATACATTATTCCAGACTCAATTGAAGGCTGGTCTGATTCTTTGGGGGTACTTCTCAGTGCTTATTTTGAAGACGGTGAATTCCCAGAATATCGAGGTACAGAAGTTGTATTTGATTACAGCTTGATTCGCCAAGAAGGTGCTTTGCTTGGGTCATCTTCTGGCAAGGCTCCCGGTCCCAAACCATTGATGAGAGCTTTGGAAGAAATTCGAGACATTCTAAACAAATGTGTTGAAAACAAACAAACAAAACTGCGTCCAATTGACGCTTACGACATTGTAATGCACGCTTCTGATGCTGTGCTTTCTGGTGGCGTTCGTCGGTCGGCAACAATCTGTTTGTTTTCTCCAGACGATGAAGAAATGGCCACTGCCAAGATTGGAAATTGGTTCATTGATAATCCACAACGTGGCCGCTCAAACAATTCTGCTTTGTTGTTGCGTAATAAAACCATCAAGGCAGATTTTGAAAAATTGATGAGTTACGTGCGTGAGTTTGGAGAACCGGGGTTCGTCTGGTCTGATAGCACAGAACTTGTTGTCAATCCATGTGTCGAGATCGGTTTGTATCCAGTTGACATTGAAACTGGCTCAACTGGTTGGGAAGCATGTAATCTGTGTGAGATCAATGGCCGTTATTGCAAGACAGCAGAAGATTATGCTGTTGCTGCCAAAGCTGCCGCCATCATTGGTACATGCCAAGCTGGTTACACTGATCTGGCATATCTTGGCCCAATCAGCAAGAAAATCATGTGTCGTGAGGCGTTGCTGGGAGTTTCGATCACCGGGATGATGGACAATCCTGACATCTTGTTTGATCCTAATCTTCAACAAGAGATGGCTAAGTTGATTTTGGATGTCAATGAAGATATTGCTTTCAAAATTGGCATCAATCCAACCGCACGTGCAACATGTGTTAAGCCTGCTGGAACAACTTCATGTGTTCTTGGCACATCATCTGGAATTCATCCACATCATGCCATAAGGTATATCAGACGTTCTCAGGCCAATCATCTTGAGCCACCAATGCGTCATTTCAAGCGGTTCAATCCGTTGGCTGTTGAGAAGTCTGTGTGGAACGTAAATGGCACAGATGAAGTAATCGCTTTTTGTATTGATGTTCCGAAGGGAGCAAAAACAAAGAACGATATTGATGCCGTTGCCATGCTTGAATTTGTTAAGCTCACTCAACAAAATTGGGTCGCTGCTGGAACACGTAAAGAACGATGTGTTCAAGATTGGCTTGGGCACAATGTTTCTAACACAATCACCGTTCGTGAAGATGAATGGGATTTGGTTACTGAGTTCATTTTCGACAACCGGCAATGGTTCTGTGGAATTAGCCTGTTGCCGATTTCCGGCGATAAAGATTATCCGCAGGCTCCATTCACCGCCATTTACACTCCGAGAGAATTGGTCTCAATGTATGGCGATGGCTCTGTCATGGCGTCTGGTTTGATCGTAGACGGTTTGCACGCCTTTGGCGACAATCTGTGGAAAGCTTGTGATGCTGTTTTGAATCAAGGAGAGCCACTTGTTGCACCAGTTCCTCCTGATGCCACAAACACCATCAATCTCAAGGACTCTCAAAGATTTGATCGTGAGACAGCCGAGTACAATGCTAAACAAGATTGGATTCGTCGTGCCAAGCAATTTGCAGAGCGGTACTTAGACGATGACGTTCGCAAAATGACGTACTGTCTCAAGGATGTCAACAACTGGAAATATTGGTGCGATCTCAAGCGAGAATACCAAGATGTTGATTTCACAACGATGATTGAAGACGAAGACAACACCAAGCTTGAACAGACTATTGCCTGTAGTGGCGGAGCATGTTCTTTAAGTTACGCTTGATCTTGTCAAGCATCGCCGTCTCCATTAAGATGCTTACAGGTGTTTTAATGGAGACGGACAGATGGAAAACGGAAAAATTGTAGTTATTTGCTTGCTTTTTATACTCTTGATTGTACTTGTGATTTTTGGTCCTGTATTTACAATTTGGAGCTTAAATGCAATATTTGGAACGCAAATTCCGGTCAATTTTACCACTTGGGCCGCCGTCAGTTGGTTGATAGTGATATTTCACGGCATAAGATTCCAAGCCAAGAAAAACTAACGACTTCAGATGGATAAATACTTCCCGTATCAAGTTGATTATTGTGCCTGCCATTGGCACCATCGAAAGGGATAAGAAATGTCTTGCAAGTACATCGTCGTGGTCGGGGGAGTTTATTCTGGCACCGGTAAAGGCATTAGTGCCGCATCTATCGGTCTTTTATTAAAGATGCGAGGTGCCAATATCACCCTGATGAAGTGTGATCCTTACCTCAATGTAAATGCGGGAACAATGAATCCTCGTCAGCATGGCGAGGTCTATCTTTGTGATGATGGATCAGAAACAGATCTTGATCTGGGACACTATGAACGGCTTGCGGGTATCACAGTTTCCAAGATGAACATCTTCACCAGCGGAACTCTTTACAAAGAGATTTTGGAAGAAGAAGAAGCTGGAAAATATCTTGGAGACACAGTTCAAATTGTTCCGCATGTCACAGATAAAATTCAACAACGACTGACTGAAGTCGGCAAAGATATGGATTTTGTGATTGCGGAGATTGGCGGAACTGTTGGAGACTTCGAGTCTGGATGCTTCTACGAAGCCATCAGCCAATTCAAACATCGTTGTCCAGACGATGTAATGGTTGTGATGGTCGCTCCAATCATTTGGAACGCCACTGTTAAAGAATACAAAACAAAGCCTCTTCAAAATGCTATTCGATCTTTGAGACATGACGGTCTCTCTCCAGAGATGCTTTTGTGTCGTTGTGACAGGGACATTCCTTCACATATTTTGGACAAAGTATCCAAACTGACTGGAGTTCCCAGAGCGGCTGTATTTGAAGCTCCAGACGTTCAAACCATTTATCAAGTGCCAATTGAATTCTTCGACCGACACATTGATGATTTGGTGGCAGATCGTTTTCATTTGCCTCGTCGTGGGGTGCGTATTCACAAGTATCGAGATCTTGTAGAGAAATACATCAATGGGCATGATCTGCCCAGTGTAACAATTGGAATTGTTGGCAAGTACGAAAATTGTGATGAAGCATACATCTCTTTGAAAGAGGCTCTCACACATGCTGCTGTACAAAACAATGTAAAGCTTGTGATAAAATGGATCACAGCTAAAGATCTTGAAAGCGGAAACACAGATCTACTTAAAGAACTATCTGGAGTTATCGTTCCGGGAGGTTTTGACTCTCGTGGAGTTGAGGGAAAAATTCGGGCGATTCGCTATTGTAGAGAGAACAAGGTTCCATTTCTTGGAATTTGTTTGGGACTTCAATGTTCTGTAATTGAGTTTGCCAGAAACGTCATGCACATGGACGGAGCCACAAGTCAAGAGTTTGACGGAAATTGCAAGGTTCCCGTTGTTCATTTTGTGAATGGCCAACATGCCAATATTAAGAAGTCTGCTACGATGCGACTGGGGGCTTACGACTGTGAGTTGGAGAAAGACTCTATTATTCGTGAGCTTTACAAGAAGAAGCTGATTAGCGAAAGACACAGGCATCGTCTTGAGGTAAACAATGAGTTTATAGCAGGATATGCAGACAAAGGGTTTATTGTTTCTGGAAGGAATCCCGGAACTGGATTGGTTGAAATGATGGAACTTAAGCGTGACATTCATCCATACTTTGTGGGTACTCAGGCTCACCCAGAATTTAAGTCAAAATTGCAAGAACCCGCTCCGTTGTTTGTCGGCCTAGTCACTGCGGCTTCAAAATTCGTTCAAGAAAATTCCCACTGAAATCCTCCGGCACTCGACTGCTTGCCACGAGCACATCTTGAGATTGTATCTTTTATACCAGTCAATCGCTCAGCTTCAGCGATTGACTGGTATTTTTGTATTACAATTCCATTTAGTTTCTGGATGACGGGTCTGGCTTTTTTCTTTTGAGCCTCTGTCAATTTCTGTTTTGTTTTTTCTGTATGTGTTCTTCCAACCCATGTATGAACATGTTTTTCCAACCATGTTAGATTTGCTTGCCTTATCTTTTCTTTAGTCTCATCTGCGTGAGACTTTCCAAATCTTGGATGATCTTCGCCACAAATTCCCAGTTTGACTTGGCTCATTTTTTCTTTGGTGTCTTCAGAATGTGGAACGCCCAAATTCCACGGGATGTTTCCTTTGAGTGTTTCACTAATCTTGTTACGGACTTCTTGCGTCATTGCTGGCTTGTTGGCGACCTCACAGATGTTGTAGCCATGCCGTCTGTCCGCAGCTTTCGTTTTGTCTATCAAATGTTGTTCTTTACAAAGTGCTTCATCTTCATTGCATTGTTCTACAATCTCAAACACAAAACTGTCCTCACCGTATTTGTTCCACGCATTCTGCAAGTGTTGATTATCATGTTTGTTCTTTGTCAAATTTTTGTGATGTTCATAACATCGGTATTCAATGGTCTTACTGCTTCCGATGTATATCTTTCCGTTGGAAATGTTTCTGATTCTGTATATTCCGCATGTTTTTGAATTCTTAACTGTGCTTGTAAATTCCATTATTTCTCCTTATCATATATATCGTTAATGAATTGAATTTAATAGACGACTTGGAGACATTTTTGAAAAGCTGCGGCAGGTAAGCTAAATAAGGACGATGAATAATTTCAAAGGATTTTTGTTAAACGAAGAGAAAAACTACCTTGGGAGAAAGGTGGCTAGCGTTTTGACTCCTATGCAGGAGCTTCAAGATGATATGCAGAACATGGGGGCACGACATCTTGTACGTGTGGCGGAAAAGCTCGTAAATGACATCCGTAAGATTCTCCATGGTCACTGGGAACAACAACAGCAACATTTCCTGAAAGAACTTCAAAGGATTGGCGTTGCTATTCAAAAAACAATCGAAGAGAAGGGAGATTTACGAGAAATCATTCCTTCTGCTACTCAGGCCCTGCAAACTTTGTCAGGTAAGCTTGGCGTAAAAGTCAACAATCTACAAGGTCCAGAAATGCAAGCTGGAGAGCCAGTTTCTCAAGACGATTTTGAAGTAACTGGAGATGGACCATCGCAGCAGCCGCCGCAACAACAGCAACAACAACAGCAGCAGCAGCAGCCACCACAGCCGCCCACACAAGGGATGCCGCCATTGCAATGAAAGTCATTGCTGTAATTCCTGCTCGTTACGCATCGACACGCTTTCCTGCTAAATTGATGCAAGATCTAGGAGGGAAAACTGTTATTCTTCGTACCTATGAAGCAGCAAAAAACACCAATTTATTTGATGATGTTTTTGTAGTCACTGATTCAGATTTGATTCTTAATGAAATACTTTCTCATGGAGGAAATGCCATGAGGTCGATGAAAGAACATAAAAGTGGAAGTGACCGAATCGCAGAAGTGGTCGCCAATTTAGATGTTGATATTGTCGTAAATGTTCAAGGCGACGAACCCTTCGTCAGTGCTGAAATTTTAGCAAAATTGATTGAAGTTTTTAGAACTGATACTGATAAAAAAGTTGATTTAGCATCATTGATGTTTGAAATTAAAGATGAAATGGAAATCAACAATCCAAATAATGTAAAAGTAGTAGTGGATCAAAATGGATTTGCATTATACTGTTCACGATCTGTAATTCCATATTCAAGAGAAAAGAATGTCGGAGTTCGCTACTTTCAACACATTGGAATTTACGCTTTTCGTAAACAAGCACTTTTGGATTTTTATTCTTTGCCAATGAAATCATTAGAAGCGTCAGAAAAGCTAGAACAACTTCGCTATTTAGAATACGGAAAACGCATTAAAATGGTCGAAGTAGCACATGCAGGGATCGGGATTGATACTCCAGAGGATTTAGAAAAAGCACGAAAGTTAATTGACTACTCAGGGTAATAGTCGTACTTCTTTGTATCAGAATGATACTTCCAACTACTTTCGGTTTTCTGAATGCTAGGGTCAAATAGAGGTTTGTTGTTGAACTGATAGTAAGGCTCAACTTCTCTGTTGCTCATTTTGTATCCAACTTCAATTCCTAAATCTAGTGGATTGTCTTCATCGTCAAGCATGTACTTGACTTCTCCAGCTTCTTTGTCCATGTAAGAACGCATCTCTTTGCGACGAATTTGTTTCATTAAGCCAGATTGGTATTTGGTTTTGCTGTCAACTACCAACCAAACTTTATGTTCTCCGTCTATAAGATGAGAGATGTCAATTAAAGAGCTTGCTGGAATTTTTACGTTCTCTCCACGCTTTTTACGACGATCTCTTTGAGATTTGTTCTCTAAGTTGTGATATCCAAAGTGAAATGGATCTTTAGACACAGAAACCAATACATTGGATTCAACAGGATCGACTTCTGTTATTTCTCCTGCTTTATCCATGATGTCCGCATATTCCAGAGAAGGAATACCATTGTGGACCTTGTAATAACGATCTAAATCGTGGATGCCAAAGTAAACTTTGTCTCCCTCTTCCTGCTTCATGTCTAGCAATGGATTATCAATGGCTTCTTGAAGAAGTCTTTTTTGCTCTATCCATCTGTTGAAATTTGCTAATGTCATGGAATACTCCTGTTTCACGTATTTATGTGTCTTGATCGCATTTTGATTTACTGTTATAATACCAGTTGGGAGTATCATCTATGTGTGGAATTGCTGGATTTATCGGTTTGTCTAAGAAACCGAAAGCAACTTATGAAATCATGACTAATCTGTTCGATTTCCTCGAATTCAGAGGAACGGATGCTTCTGGCATTTGGGCTACTGAAGCAGGAAAGAATGGAAAGGTCTATTATCACAAGGAACCTATTAAGTCTAGTCAATTTGTCCAGAAAGACTTCTGGAAGAAAACACGTAGATCAAAATTGAATCTTCTTTTGGCTCATGCTAGATCTACTTCTAAAGGCGGCGGTCATGCCAGTAACAACGGCAACAATCACCCATTTGTAAGTCTCGATAAACGAATTGGAATGGTCCACAATGGAACCATTGAAGAAGCCACTTTTTTAAGCAAGAAATACCAATGTATTTCAGAGACAGACTCAGAAGTAATTCTCAGAATCTTTGAGAAAGGGATGGAAGACAAACTGGAATTGGATGACATTCCAGAAAGAATTTCTCACCGACTTGGCGGCATTAAAGATGTCTGGGCCACAATTACAGAAGGTGCAATGGCTGTTGCTCTCGGAGAAAGAGAAGATGATTCGCAAAGAAATCTGTTTCTTTTCAGAAATGATCAAAGACCATTGTGGCTTGCAGATCTTCGAGTTGGATTAGGACAAGTTTTCTTTTTCTCTTCTCCTGATGTATGGTATCGAGCTATGGGAGCTTGTGCCCAAGGAGTAAAGTCTATTGTCAAAGATCAAAAGTTAATAGAAATTCCGCCAGATGAAGTTTGGGTTCTGCACGTTGATGATGATAATCCTTATGTTTCTTCGGAGGGTCAATTCTATAGATTTGAAATGGATGTGAAAAAAACTGGCAAAGATTGGGAACAAGAATTCTTTGCCATACAGGGTCCAAAAACACAAATTTCTGTAGTTACAGAATTGAATGTTGATGAAGACCTCATTGATGTTCCAGAAAAACAGGAAAAGCCAAAGCAATCACAAGCTCAACATTGGAGGGATCGCAGCGAAACAAAGGTTGATGAATATGTAGATCCATACGATTTGAGATATTCACAGGGCGGAGTTGAGCATGAGTCAATCTGCGATACAATAATTGCGTTGGTGCAAAATATCAAAACAACAGCAACTAACTCTTGTTTGGAAGGCACCATTCCACCACAGCTTTACCAAGATATATTGGAATCCTTGGAAAGTACAAAGGTTGATTTACAAGGAACACTACGCCTGTCTGGCGAATAGGAGGAATATGAATGATGATTTTGATGATATGCAAATAGATGATATTCTTGAGAACAATACGACTAAGAAAAAAGTTAATGGATGTAGAAAAGGCAAAAGTGTTGAACGAAATTTATGTAAGTTGTTAAATGAATTTTTTGGACAAGATGCTAACTTCTCCAGATCTGTCGGATCTGGAAATAGATGGTCGCAGGTCAATTTATCTAAACAAGCTAAGCAAGTTTACTCTGGCGACATTTGTGTCCCAGAAAATTTCAAATGGGTTATTGAATCCAAGGGTGGCTACGAAGATGACATGGAACTGGCCAATGCTGTTGATGGATCATTGCCTCAACTAAACAAGTTCATCGAGCAAGTCAGTCGAGATGCAGAGTATACTGGCAGGAAGCCGATTCTTTGTTGGAAGAGGAATCGTAAACCATGGTTGGCTTGTATTCGTTGGGCAGACTTCACAGGTCTTGAAAAGCAGTTCCCTTGTTGCCTACAATATGGCTATGGTGAGAATCATGAACCTTGGGTGATGATCTCGTTTGAAAAATTGCTCAAAGAAACTGACAGATCGTTTTGGTTTGGAGATGATGTAAAATGATCGAAGTCTTGCAAAAATTGATCCCAGAGGTGTTTGCCAGTATCAATCGTGGCGATGAATGGGACAGCCTGATCGTCAATCGAAGAAAGCCGTGGACGTATCGTGTGTTCCGAAAATTTGGAGACTACAGAGTATGTCTGCACGCTTTTGACACATGCTCGACGGAAGAATCATTTGCTCATCCGCATCCATGGCCCGGAGCGTTTTTGATGCTTAAAGGATCTTACGTGCATAATGTTGGTTTCTCCCCCGATCTTCAATCCGAACCAGTATTTCATTTCAGAGAGGTCATTCGACCTTATTCGATGTATGAGATCACTGATCGTCGCACATGGCACACAGTTCAACCATTGGAAAGAACATACACCGTCATGGTCAACGGAGAGCCGTGGGAAAACGCTCACGCTAATGTGCGTACCACCAAAGGCAAAGATCTGGACAAGATGGAGCCAGATGATCTCAAGAAACATCTTGATGAGTTTTTGGTGTTGTTAAACAACTACATGCTCGCAACGCCAGCTTATTTGATGGATACAGATTAGTCTTCTCTGCAAGTCCAAAGAACCAGCTTAAAACCAGCCGCCTTCAGATCCTTCATGGTCTCAAAAGCATTTGGCAGAGGCATTCCAATTTTTGGAAAGCAATGTTCAACGATTGTTCCGTCGAAATCAATTAGGATTACACTCAAACAAGCCTCCAATTACGCTGATCTGTAATCACCGTTCCATTGATGACTCTGCCGCTAGTGCTACCGTCGTTTGCCGATAACTCGTGAGTTGGGCCTTCTGGGTGGCGGATTTAACGACCGATCAGACTCTTTGACATGAATGTGTTTCAGCTTTTTCTCTATCTGTGCTGGAGAGAAAATGTCTTTTGCATCTTTGTTTGGTCCATAGATAGCGATGTTTTTATGATTGAAGAACAGTGTTCTGTACTCACCTGTGTCGATGTATTCTTCGATTGTCATACCAGCTTCTAAAAATGCTCTTGAAAACAAAACCTGACCATTTGAATATTCCTCCAAATCATGAGGTAAAAAGCCGAAGATGTCTCTGACCTTTTCCAAGGCGGCAGAACTAGCGATACCATTAGAGACTCCAGCGTGTCGTTTGTGAATGTTTTCTGCATATCTTCCAGTTTCATCTAAAACCAAGCCACACAGATATCCACAGTTCTTTTTTTCGTACATCTCAACCAACACTGAATCGAAATTATCGAGCACTGGCTGGTAATCATCTTCTACAAAGATGTAGTAATCAAACTGTGTTCTGTACTTTTCGTAAATTGCAGACCATTGTCCGTATGATCGTCCGATATTTGGCATGTCATGAACGACTACCGGAACGTCATTGATGGTTGATAGCGACTTAATGTATTCTTCAAATTCTTCTCTTTTGGATGGGTTGTCTGGATTTCCAATAGAGATTTGTGTCAAATTGTGTGCGACTTTTTTGAGTCGTTCAATGTGCTTTTCCAAATAGCTGTCATCGAAATTGATTTCCGCTCTGGAGCCACTCCAAGAACCTATGGTATACAGAATTGATGGTTTCATAGTATTCTTATCTATCTCAAAAGATAAGGTTTTCTGGTTCTATATAAATTCATGGACGCATTGATTATTAGAAAAGGGGCTCTTGGAGATGTTATCAATTCTGAGCCGTTCATCAGAGCTTTGAGTGGTTACAAACAAATAGCTTTTGAAGCTGGCTTGTATAGTGAAGTCTTTGAAAACCACCCACTCTTGGTGCA
>Ga0315284_10003285_pt1 | contig 22929 bp, 16 predicted proteins | sample YL17G09_16_MG_FD_203696 | JGI IMG/M metagenome (GOLD analysis project Ga0315284, IMG submission 203696) | Sediment microbial communities from Yellowstone Lake, YNP, Wyoming, USA - YL17G09_16 | ecosystem: Environmental > Aquatic > Freshwater > Lake > Sediment | place: USA: Wyoming | collected... | reverse complement strand
CTCAACTTCTGCTCCCGCTCGCCCATCCTACGATGTCACAAGTTGGGCCAATGGGCAGAACAATGTCCAATTCGCGTTCAAATATGTCGGTTACTACGATTGGTACTGGTATCTCGACAGCGTTCAAGTTGAAACTGTTGATCTTATTTCTAACGATGTCGCCACACAGGCGATCAATTCACCCACTTTTGCAATTACCGGTTACAACTGGCCCGTAAATATTCAAGTGCTAAATGCGGGCGATAACACCGTTAGTTTCAGGGATTCAACGTATATTTACCAGACCGTCCGGATTCCAGCCATGTATGAGGATTTCAATGATCCTGTAGGCTGGACGGGCGCCAATCCGCCCGCCGGATGGACGGTGCTGGACAGTGGCTCGGTACCCGGTTGGCAAAACCAGGATTGGCACCAAATGATATTTTTAGGCGACAGTGTCGCCGGCGTTACATACGCTTACAGTGTGCAGCAGAATGAATGGTTGATCAGCCCGCTCGTCGATGCATCTTCCCTCTCTGACGTCCATCTCACTTTCCGCACCTATTACAATTGGGAAGGCACGACCGACACAGCTTACATATTAGGCACGGTCGATAACTGGGCCACCACTATTCAGATCGACAAGTGGTTCACCGATCACGGCAGCTCGACCGCTATGGCGAGATACGACTTCGATATCTCCTCCTGGGCCGCTGGTGAACCCAACCTCCAGATCGCGTTCAAATATCTTGGCCTCTACGACCTCTACTGGTACGTCGACGACGCCGAAATATACACGCCCGCGCCGCCGACATATGTCTATCAGTCCAGTCAGGCTGTAACAAACCTGGTTTCGCTGGAAAGCAGGGCGGTGCCGTACACGGCCACCTGGAATGACCCCAATGCGGGAGAATACAATATCAGCACATTCACAAAGCTCGCAACCGATGTTAATCGTCTTAACGATACCCTTAGTATGGGCCTTAATGTTTACGAGCACTACGAATCGGGCGGCCCCGATGCCGGCTACTATTCCTGGGCCTCCGATAAAGATGGCGGCACCGGCAGCCCTTATAACTGGCGCGATATTTCGGCCATTGGGACTCCGATTAACTGGAATTTGGGCACCACCCATGACCGCCGCACCGGTCGCATACTCCTGGGCTTCAATTTCCTCTTCTACGGCAATACTTGTAATTCCATATTCATCAGCGAGAACGGTTTTGCCAGTTTTGATTCGATCGGAGCTTCGGAATATTTCAACTATGGCATCCCCAGCACCAGCGGGCAAGACAACCTCCTGGCGTTGCTATGGGATGACCTGAGCGGTGTCGCTTCAGGGCAGGCCTACTTCTACACAAACAATGTTGATACAGTCATAATCTCCTATATCAATTGGGACTTCTCCGCCGATGCCAACCAGCGGATCGACATGCAGATGATTCTCTGCGGCTCGAACGCTTCCATCAAATACCAATACCAGACGGTTGGGCCAGTCATTACTCTCAGTCATACAATCGGTATTGAGAACCAGCCGGCAACGATCGGCCTGCAGTTTGAGTACAACGGCGCGCCGTTGGGCAACATCGCCTTGCCCGGTCTGGCCATTTCATTCCGATACAATCCGCCGGCTCACAACATGGCGACCACGCAATTCCTCGCCCCCGGCCCGAGCGGAAATGTGGGCGTGCCGATAATTCCACGGGTTGTTTTTTCAAACATGGGCCAGTTCACCGAGACCAACGTCCCGGTGCGGCTGCTGATTACGCCCGGTGTTTACAACAATGCGCAAAGCATCGCCAGCAGCGAGCCCATGACCTCGGATACCGTCTCGTTCGCCTCATTCACACCTGCAACTTCGGGCGTATACACGCTGACGGCGATCGCCGAATTGGGCAGCGACGTGATACGCACCAACGACACGCTTCGGATGACATACAATGTTTACGACGCGGTATTTGATTTCGAGGCCAACAGCGGCGGATTTGACGCCACAGGCAATTGGGAGTGGGGTCATCCAACCAGCGGTCCGAACGGAGCAAATTCCGGCGCAAATTGCTGGGCCACCATTCTCGCCGGTAATTACACAAATACTTTCAGTGAATTGAAATTCAACCTCCAGGTTGGAACAACTGCGCCCTCCATATCCTTTGCCCATTGGTACGACACCGAAGTGCGTTACGATGGCGGCAACTTCGCCATCTCCACTAATAATGGAGTATCATGGAACGAAATTTCGCCCATCAATGGATATGACGATACCTGCTTCACGCCACCAATTAAAGGCGATTCGATATTTACCGGGCATATACACTCTTTCTGGGGCACTGAGACTTTCCCCTTAACGGCATATGCCGGACAGACCGTAAAAGCCCGGCTGGCATTCAATGCCGACGCTTCACTCTATTATCCCGGCTGGTATGTCGATGACATGGGCTTAATCGACTGCCAGATATTCCGTCCGGCCAACGACATGCAGGCCACTGCTATCCTGTCACCGCCGGCAACGGTGGTTGTGGGCGTCAGCACCCCTGTGAAAACCAAATTCACCAATATGGGTAGCTCCCCTCAAACAAACGTTCCTGTCACTTTCAAGATTTACGACAGCACCGGCGTTCAGATCTATACGGCCTCCGGCACGATACCGAGCATCGCCCCTCTGGCGATCGACTCGGTGACCTTTACGCCGTTTACACCCTCAACCATCGGCACTTACTCATGTAAGTCATATGTATCGCTGCCGGGTGATTTCAATCCTGTCGATGATACGGTCAGGAGCACATTCATCGCCGACGTTCACTACGGCGAAGGCGGCCCGGACGCCGGTAATTATCGCTGGATCGACAACACGGTCGTGGGCGGTCCGACGTTCAACTGGATCGACATGAGTGGCGCAAGCATCGTCCACTTCACCGGCGGTACCGATTACGGCTATTGCTGGCGAATTCCTATGGGCGGGACGTTTTACTACTACGGTGTCGGGCAAGACAGCCTGGGCCTGGACGTCAACGGCTACGTCTCGTTCAACCGCGTGACGGCCTCCAACAGCTCGAATTACGCCTTGCCCTACAGCAGCACGCCGCAGAACATGATCGCTTTCATGTGGGACGATATGGTCATTCCCGATACGGCCACGTCCGTCAAGTACCTCAACGATGTCGCCAATAACCGCTTCGTCGTCGAATACAACAACATCAACTTCTACTCCAATACGCCGATGTCCGACTCGGTCGACGTGCAACTGATCTTCGACCGCGATGACAGCTCGATCGTGATCCAGTACGCCCACCTGGGCACGGGCTTCCAGACCGATTTCGGCATCGGCTGCGAGAACGCCACCGGGACGATCGGCCTGAGCTATTTCAATGATAACACGCCGCGGCTGAACATGATCACCGAGGGATTGGCGATCAAGTTCTTCTACCTGCCGTACCAGCACGATGTACAAATGGTTTCGATTGACGCGCCGACAGGAATTATCTACGGCGGCTCCAGCCAATCGATTGTGGCCACGGTGCGTAACAACGGAATCAACACCGAAACGTTCAACGTCAATGCCAATGACGGGCGCGGGTACAACAATGTCCAGACGGTAACGGCGTTGCCGCCGGCGACCGAAACCCAGGTCACATTCCCGAACTGGACGATCAACCAGGCCTGTTCCACTTACACCCTGATCGTGACCACGCAACTCGGCGGCGATCAGGCCCCCTCTAATAATTCCAAGAGCGTGGTCTACAATGCGATACCCGCCGGCAATACCCTGGTGCAATATGATGATGGCGTGGTGAACAACGCCTGGAGGTGGACAGCGCCATTCTGGATCATGGCTAATGAGTTTATGACGCCATACCAGGGTGTCACTTTGAATGCCATCACATACCAGTTCACCAATCTGGACCACTACCCGACCTGGCCGGATGCCGACAGGGATACTGTCGAGCTCTCCCTCTACGTGGATGACGACCATGACGGCTTGCCGGATGCCACACCGTTACTTACCAAGCGTGCGGTTCCGCCGGAGCATGGCCCACTTATCTGGAAAATCGGATGCGAGGGTAATGTGACCATTAACTGCCAGTCGTTCTGGGCGGGATGGGCACAAATCGACACCGCCACGATGAAGGAAGGCATGTGCGTTGACGCCGCCACCAACTATCCGACCCGATGCTGGGTTGGCAGCCCGACCGGCGAGTGGTCTCAATACGACGCGGTTGTCGGTGACGAAATGATTCGCGCCTACTACAACAACACCAACCCCGGCTCGGCGCCGGATATCGTTTTCGGCTCTCTTATCCTGACACCAGCAGCAGAATCAGGCTCCGCCGATACGGTCACCAATACGATCGATAACGTCGGAGGCTCCTGCGGCCTGCTCTATACGGTGACAAACGTTATTCAAAGATATGTCCCGCTTAGCTCATCTCGTGGCCCTGTAAGCCAGGGTATTATCAATCCGAACGTTGAAACGGCAAGGCCGGTTGAGGGTATCATCCAACCGATTAAGGTCGAAACTGTCACCAATGAAAAGGGCACGTTTATCGAGCCGGAGTATCCGCCGGTGATCACCGCGCATGGTGGTCCGGACACTTATGGTTATACTTGGATCGACTCGGACGAACCGGGTGGACCTACTTTCAATTGGGTAGATATCACCTCCAACGGCACTGAAATCACGACGTGGACAGGCTCTGTAGATGACGGTTACGTCACCGGTATTCCGATTGGCATAACGTTCAACTTTTACGGTATTGATTATTCCGATGTTACTATCACTACCAACGGCTGGATATCATTCCTGCCTCAGACCAACAGTTATTTAACCAACGCCACGATTCCGTCTACAGGCAATCCCAACGGCATTATTGCGGCCGAGTGGGAGGATTTGGATGGCGGCACGGTGGGACATTGCTATTATTATTTCGATTCCGCCAACAACCGCTTTATCGTGTCCTGGGTCGGCTGGCCTTATTACCCGGACCCTGCTGATCCACACGATATCCAGATCATTCTTGACGGCGCGACGGGAAATATTACCACGCAATACCGCAACAACGCCGGCGCATGGCAGGCTGAATCGACGGTGGGAATCGAAAACGAGACCGGCACAGATGGCTTGCAGGTTGCTTATAATCAGGTTTACCTGCACAACGACATGGCCATACTCTTCGAGCCACCCGTATTCTGGCTATCAACCGATCTGTCAAGTGGCTGGCTGCCGGCCGCCGATCCGGCCCTACAGTTCAACGTCTATGCCGATGCCGCCGAGCTTGATACCGGCACGTATGTGGGCGCCATAGTGGTTGGCTCGGATGATCCGGATGAGCAATCGACAACGATTGTGGTTACATTCGTCGTTTCCCCGCCCAGCGGCGGTGGCTGCGACTATGTCCCCGGCGACATCAATGGCAACGGTTCAGCCAACGGTATCGACGTGACATACGGCGTCAGTTACCTCAAAGGAGGCGGAGCCCCCAGGGATTCCTGCAATTGCCCGCCGCTGGGGTACCCATTCTATGCCGCCATGGATGTCAATGGCAACTGCGCCGCCAACGGCATCGACATCACCTTCTTTGTGGCGTATCTCAAGGGGCTGCAGCCCGCGCTGAGATACTGCCTGGATTGCCCACCGGCAAGGCTTGCGGCTCCGGCTATCGAGGCCCCGCTTATCAAGGCCAGGGATATCAAGCCCGCAGGAGGTGCCAGGTAAGCTTTAGTGAATAGGTCTCGAGAGGATCTCCCCTCTCGGGCCTTCAATAAGGCCAAAGAAAAGTCCGGGTTCCCAGAAATGGGGGCCCGGATTTTATCTAAGGCAAAATCGAATGAATCATCGCTTTCCCATTACGAAAAAAACCGTCAGGTCTAAAGACCTGACGGCACTGGTAAAAAAATAGGGATTCAACATGTTGAACCCCTACTCAGACGATCATGATGTCGATATTCTACAAATTGGCAATGATGCTTGTGGCGTACTGGGAGGTTGAAACCTTGGTGGCGCCTTCCATCTGACGTTCCAGATCGTACGTGACGGTTTTCTGGATAATGGTCTTCTCGATTGCACTTTCGATGGCGCGGCCAGCCTCGGACCAGCCGAGATACTCCAGCATCAAGACAGCCGAGAGAAGAAGGGAGCCCGGGTTGACCATGTCCTTATCGGCATACTTGGGGGCGGTACCGTGAGTAGCCTCGAACAGGCCGATAAAATCACCGATATTGGCGCCCGGGGCCATGCCCAGGCCGCCGACCTGCGCCGCGCAGGCATCGGAGAGGTAATCGCCATTCAGGTTGGGCGTGGCGATAACGTCGTATTCGGCAGTGCGGATTAGAATCTGCTGGAACATGGAATCGGCGATACGATCCTTGATGATGATCTTGCCCTCGGGGACCTGGCCGTTGTGTTTGGAGAAAAGCTCTTCTTCGGTGATGGTCTGTCTTGAATACTCCTTTTGGGCCAGCTCATAGCCCCAATCGCGGAAAGCACCCTCGGTATATTTCATGATGTTGCCCTTGTGGACCAGGGTCACAGAGCGCCGCTTATTAGCAATGGCATAATCGATGGCCTTGCGCATCAGGCGCTGGGTTCCGGTGACAGAGATTGGCTTGATTCCGATGCCGGAATCGGGGCGGATCTTCACTTTCATTTCATTTTTGAGGAAGCTTAGAACCGCACGGGCCTCTTTCGACCCTTTTTTCCATTCGATACCGGCATATACATCCTCGGTATTCTCCCTGAATATGACCACGTTCATCTTTTCAGGGTTTTTTACCGGGGCCGGGACACCCTGGAAATACCGTACCGGCCTGACGCACGCGTAAAGGTCGAGCACCTGACGCAGAGTTACGTTGAGGGAGCGGAAACCGCCGCCGACCGGGGTGGTAAGCGGTCCCTTGAGCGCCACGATAAATGTCCTGATGGCGTCAAGAGTATCCTTCGGCAGAACCTCGCCATATTTTTCCTGGGCGGCCTCGCCGGCATAAATATCGAACCAGACGATTCTTTTTTCGCCTCCGTATATTTTCTCGACGGCGGCGTCGACAACGCGCCTGGTGGCCCGCATGATATCGCGCCCTATGCCATCACCCTCGATTACCGGGATGATTGGGTTGGAAGGAACTTTAAGTTTCTTGCCGACGATTGTTATCGGCTTGCCATCCTTGGGCGGCTCGATTTTTTTGAATTTCACCAATTCATCCTCCTATTTCATCATTGTTGGCATTTATCATATGCGCTGCATTGAGATATCGCCTATGACGCTGCTTACCGTTACCAGCAGCTTCTCGCCCGCCTGCGCATAGCGGTCGTCGGTATATTCGAGTTTCGGGAAGAAACCCTCCTCCTGCCTATTGTCGAACCGCAGGTCCCCAGCAATCGATCTGGCAGAAATCTTCAAAGGGAAAGAGGAAGGCAGGAAGATCGAGGTATCACCGATTATACCCGAGACGTTCAGGGTGTTGACGCCGGACTTGAGCAGGGCTCCGGTGAGATCGATGGTCAGATCACCGATCAACTGGCTGGCGCCAACATCGCCTATTTCCTTGCCTTTGTAATCAATACGAAGGTCGCCGACCATGCGGCTGTGCGATGAGGCGCGGGTGGCCGCATGCCATCGAAAACGATTCTGGCTGAGGAGTATGTAAAGTCCGATAATTATCAGAATAACCGGCCACAGCCGCCCTGCAAAATGCCAGAAGTTGAAATCGGGGTAGATATTTCCGAGCAGGAAGATAATGCCGACGCAGATAATCAGCAGGCCGGTAAAGACGCGGCCGTCCAACTGCCAAGTCTTCAAGCCGGGCATGGATCTACCTGCCTTTGCGATCATAGGGCCGGTCGAGGATCATCCCCAGTCCAATGACGACAAGGAGGAGTGGCCACCAGGTATGAAGAAATTCGCCGAGGTTAAATTCCAGGTAGCTGAAGCGATCGAGGAGCAAGACCGTGCCGAGAGCGATGAAAATCAAGCCCCAGATTATTCCGGAAAAGCTGCGATGCATAACCCTCTTTTGGGGATCACCCAAGATTGTGACACCCAAGACCTTGGCATGAATAAATCCCTTTGATTAATTCAACGTAGGGGTTCAACATGTTGAACCCCTACCCAGTTGCCAACTTCATTAGCGCCAATGCGAAGCCCGCGGCGGTCAAAGACCGCAGGGCACCCACTATCTTGTCAATCCAGCTTAAAATCGCCATGCTTTTGCAGATGGGCGATCACCCCGCCGTCGCTCAAGATACGCATCATGGATGGCGGCAGGGGTTTGAATGCCAGCGTCTGGCCGTTGGTCAAGTCGCGGATTCGGCCGCCTTCAAGGTCGACCTCGAGTTGGTCGCCGGCATTGATCTTGTCGGTATCGCAGATTAGTACCGGGATACCGACGTTGACCGCGTTGCGGAAAAATATCCGCGCAAATGACTTGGCCAGAACTGCGGCAACACCCGCCATCTTGATGATAGTGGGAGCATGTTCGCGCGATGATCCCAGCCCGAAATTTTTGCCGCCAACCACGAAGTCGCCGGGGGTCATCTTGGAGGCAAACTCGGGATCGGCATCCTCCAGAACATGCTTGGCCAACTCCGGCAGATTGGAACGGAGGTGAAAATACCGTCCAGGCGCAATATGATCGGTCGAGATGCTGTCGCCGAATTTCCAGGCTTTCCCTTTAAGCATTTTCAATCACCTCCTACTTCTTTCCTCTGGCCGTCGTTCGGGGGGAACGTCTGCCAGATTTCTTTGTCGTTTTGGCCGCGGCCCGCTTGACAGTTGCTTTCTTTGCGGCGGTGCCTTTCACGTTTGATTTCGACTTCAAGGCGTCCTTTACAGTTTTGGTGGCCTCTGCGGCCAAGCGGCTCAACGTTTTTTCGAACTTCTGGGCCTTCGGACCATATTGGGCGACCGCCTTCTTAGCCATAGCATCAATTTTGTCCGAGGCCTCCCTTGCGGCCGGTCTGACCACAGCCGCGGTCTCTGAGGCCACTCGCTCGACTGTCCTCTGGGCTGATTTGGCCAGGGTCTTGAGCGCCTCGGTATCGATGAGTTCGTCCTTACCGATGCTTTGCAGTTCTTTGGTGTATTTCCGCGGGTCGGCGATCACGCCCTCGATAGCCGTGGCAGCGATAACGGCCGGCGAGCCAAGATATATCGAGGCCTCGGGATTGCCCATGCGGCCCTGGAAGTTTCTGTTTTGTGTGGTCAGGCATACTTCGCCATCGGCGGGAATGCCCTCATGGATACCGACGCAAGGGCCGCAGCCGGGAGTCACCATGACGGCGCCGAATTCGAGCAATGTCTGGTAATAGCCGCGCGCGATGGCCTCCTTCATGACCGATTCGGAGCCCGGAACCGCGATAAACCTGATATTAGCCGCTTTCTTCTTGCCTTTGACTAATTTGGCCACTACCTCCCAATCCTCGATTCGGGAATTGGTGCAGGTGCCGAGCAGAACCTGATCGATTTTGATGCCAACGGCCTCATCGATGGTGCGGGTGTTATCGACCGTGTGAGGGAAACTGATGGTCGGCTTTAGCCGCGAGGCATCGATTTCAACCACGCGCTCGTACACGGCGTCGGCGTCGGCGTCCAACGGAATCCACTTTTCGCCGCGACCCATCTTCTCGAGGAAAGCGCGGGTCACGCCATCCGAGGCGATTAGCCCGACCTTGGCGCCGGCCTCGACCGCCATGTTGGAAAGCGTGAACCGTCCCGACATTTCCATGTTCTCAATGGTCGGGCCGCAAAATTCGAGGGCTTTGTAAGTGGCGCCATCGGCCCCGATTAGTCCGATGAGATGTAATATCAAGTCCTTGGGGAATACCCCCAAAGGTAATTTGCCTGTTACATAAACCTTGATCGTTTCCGGGACCCGAAACCAGGTTTTGCCAAACGCCATGCCGATACCGACATCGGTGGAGCCCATGCCGGTCGCGAAACAGGTCAGCGCCCCGCCGGTGCAGGTATGGCTGTCGGCGCCAATCATAACCTCGCCGGGATTCACATATTTTTCATTGATAACGACATGACAAACGCCCTTACCGACATCCTCGACAATGGCGTTCATCTTTGACGCGAAATTGCGTATAAACTGGTGATCGTTGGCGAGCTCCTTGCGCGAGGCGGGAGATGAATGGTCCAGGAAAAAGACAGTCCTCCGGGGATTGGCCAACTTGGTGACCCCCAGCTTTTCGGTCTGCCGGATCGTAAGGGGCCCGGTGCCATCCTGGAGCAAACAGAGGTCGACGGTCGAGATAGCAATCTCCCCGGCCGTTACTTTCCTCCCGGAATGGCTGCTTAATATTTTTTCAGCAAGGGTCTGACCCATTCTTGCTTCCTCCTTGAGGAGGCGGGAACTGACTTAGAGTCTTGGTCCGTCTCCAGAGCTTAATATCCTAAAACAGACAACATCTCTTTGTAAATCGTGCCCGACTTTCGAAGCTCTCCGAGTTCCTGGTCATTGAGCTTGAGCTCGATTACCTTTTCTACGCCGCCGGCGCCCAAAATGACGGGAACGCCGATATATAAATCCTTAATGCCGTACTGGCCGGTGAGGTAGGCCGAACAGGGCATAAGCCGCTTGCGATCGGTTAGAATGGCATCGACCATCTCTACCGTGGCGGCCGCAGGGGCATAGTATGCGGAACCGGTCTTGAGAAGCTTGACAATTTCGCCGCCACCGTCGCGAGTTCTCTTGGAGATGGCCTCGATGCGGTCTGGCGCAATGAGCTCGGTGATCGGTATACCGGCGACAGTAGTATATCGAGGAAGCGGGACCATAGTATCACCGTGGCCGCCGAGGACCATGGCCTGGACATCATTGGGCGATATGCCGAGCTCCCAGCCGACAAAAGTGCGGAAGCGGACGGAATCGAGGACACCGGCCTGGCCAAAGACGAACTTATGGTCGTTCCCCATCTTCTTCCAGGAATGGAATGTCATGATATCGAGCGGATTGGCGACCATGAGAACCATGGCTTTGGGGGCGTGCTTCTTAATATTCTCCGTGACCGAGCCGACGATCTCGGCATTTTTCGTTATGAGGTCCTCGCGCGTCATACCGGGCTTGCGTGGAACACCGGATGTAACGACGACGATATGCGAGCCCTTGATATCGGCGAAGTCGTTCGAGCCAACGATGCTGGCGTCATAATTGCGAATGGGGCCAGCCTGCGCCAGGTCCAGAGCTTTGCCCTTCGGCATATCCTCGATGATATCAACCAACATGATGTCACAAATGTTACGCTCCGCGAGATACATCGCGGTGCATTCGCCAACGTGGCCGGCGCCAATAACTGCAACCTTCTTCCTCATCCTTTGCCTCCTTTAAATCTCATAGTACAGGTACGATAAAACACGCATCTCTCAAAATAGCAACTCTGGCGTCAAGCCCCTTTTGCGCAATAGCCTCGTCTAATGTCGCCTGAAGCGATTCCTTGGATTCATAATAAACCTTTCTAATAATTTTGTCATCAATTTTCGTAACATACCAGATTTTTATTTTCTGCAGACGCCGGGCAGTCTTGATAAGTTTGTGCATCCCGAAGTTATTATCATTTAGCGCCTTAGGTTTAAGGGCGCTCTCCGGAGTCGGGTAGATTTCAGTTTGATCGACGAAGTATTCCGAGCCTATCCCCTCGGAACATGCGCCTACCACGACCAATATTCCGCCATCCCCGACGGCTTCCGCGCCATGTTCCTGGGCTTTCTGAAGCTGATATAAATTTATATCGAGAGGCGGCTCACCGACTGCAAATACGATATCGTATTTATTCTCAATTGCAGCCGTATAGACCCTGCGAGCACAGGTAACAGCCTGCTGAAATGAGGCTTCGAGGTCGCCACAAAAAACGCCCGCTATTCCTTCATTGCGAGATGTAACAAGCTGAATCGAGAAAATGGGCTTGTTATCAAGTAGATGCACGGCCTCCATGAGATCCCTGTGAACCGGATTGGTATCCAGGTTAAGGCTCTTCGCTTCTTCATATTTGGCGTAACTGTGGTTGAGAACGGTCGTCGTAAAGCCAGCCAGGCCCGGAACGAGCGATTTGCGTCCGCCGGTAAATCCCGCGAAAAAGTGCGGCTCGACCGAATTGATACATACCAGGCATTCGGCCCTGGCCAATCTCTTATTGATATCGACCGGCGTGCCCCGTGATGTATATCCCAAATGCGTCAAGTTACTCTCATCACGGCAATCATGAATGAAAATGCGGCCGTCAAGAGCTCGGCGAGTTGGTCCAAATATCGTATCCAGCTCCGAATCGGTCGGAGCGCGATGCGTGCCTGTGGCAACGAGAACTTCGATCGAGGAGACCGGGATCAATTCCAAAAGAATTTCCAGCATTTTCCAGGTCGGCAGACGCCGGGTGGCGTCATTGACTACAATCGTCACCTTCTGGCCAGAAAACGAAACGGCGTAATTTTCGAAGGCTTTTATGAGATTGGCGCGAACATGATCATCGTTTAAGATGGTGGGCGATTCGGCCTCTAAAAGAACAGCGCCGTCGGGGAAGTCGACATCCACCAAGGCGCCATCATAGGGAATCTTAACTCTCATTACCTCTCCATACGGATTCGTATGGATTTCCGTTATGAAAAAAAGAAGGCCATCTCGGTTTTGGCCGTGGCCTCGCCATCGGACGCGTGGACTGAGTTCTTGGTCAGGCTGACCGCCAGGTCGTGGCGCACAGTGCCGGGGGCGGCTTTGGCTGGATCGGTGGCGCCGATAAGGGCCCTGATTGCAGTTATAGTATCGCCATCCGATTCGATTATCATTGGGATGATCGGGCCACTCGACATAAATTTACAGAGCTCATCGAGGAATGGCCGACCCTCGTGAACAGCGTAAAATTTGCGCGCCTGGTCGTATGTCAAATGGACCATCTTCATATCCACAACACGGAATCTGGCCCTTTCGAGGCGGTGTATAATTTCGCCGATCAGATGGCGCTCGACGGCATCAGGTTTGACGATTAGCAGAGTTCGCATATTAGACATGGACACCCCGTTCGGCAGCAGCGCCCATCTCGTAACCTAACTCACAGGCAAGCCTGTTTTTCTCCTCGGTACCGCGAGGGGCGCGCGCCAGGACCGCTTTCAGAATCGAATCTTTTGAGCAGATGCCGGTTATGCCAGCAACTGCCGAGATTGAAACTACGTTGGCTACAACCGGCGTACCGACCTTTTCGCGGGCGGTGCGGATAAATGGCAACGAAAACGCATTCGGGGATGGCACCTGGCGGACCTTATCGCTGTCGACAACCAGCAGGCCGCCCTCTTTAAGGCTGGGGTAATACTGATCGCATGATTCCTGGGTCAGGCATAGGAGCAGGTCGAGCTCAGTGGCCTTGGGGTAGTAAATCTCACCATCTGAGACGACGACGTCGGAACGCGAGGCGCCGCCGCGGGCCTCCGGACCGTAGGATTGTGTTTGCGTGACATTTTTGCCCTCATAGACACCGAGCGCCTCGGCCAGTATGACACCGCCCAGCACCAGCCCCTGTCCCCCGGAGCCGGAGAGGCGGATTTCGTAACGATCGAAGGTTTGTTTTTTTTCTGTCATTTGAATTTAATCTATTTTTATGAATCCCATTGGAGGGACGTATTGCAATACGCCCCCAGATGATTTTATATCTTTGCCGAGTTTTCTCAACGCTCAAGCCATTGTCGGGTTTCGCCGCTCGTCTGGCGACTCGCTCCAGAAACCCGACTTACAATCATCCCGATGTCACCACTTCGCCGAGCTTTTCCTCGTCCGCGGCGCGGAAGCGATCGATTATTTTCTGGTACTCCTCGACATAGCCGGGTTTCTGCGTTTCATAAAGAACCCCGATCACGAATTTGCCCTCGAGCTGCTCTGACGTCATTTTCGAGGCCACGGTGGCCGGCACGGCGTGCTCTTTTTGCCAGAGAATCATCTTGACTGCGCTGCCCTCGCGATTCATGCGACCGTACTGCGTGTGGCAGTTCGAGATGACCTCGACCAGCGAAAAGCCCGGCCGCTCTATCGCCTGGGCTATGAGCCTGGAAAGCTGTGTCGCATGATAGACAGTGCCGCGGGCCACGAAAGTGGCGCCTGAGGCCTTTGCCAGGGCGGCGGGATCGAACGATTGCTCGATCATTCCGTAGGGGGCGGTCGAGGCCAGTTTCGTCACAGGTGTGGTTGGCGAGTATTGGCCGCCAGTCATGCCGTAAATGTAGTTATTCACCAGTATTACCGTCATATCCATATTGCGGCGAGCGGCATGAATGAAATGATTGCCGCCGATTGCCAGCAGGTCGCCGTCACCGGAGACAACGATAACTTTCAGTTTCGGATTAGCCAGCTTGACCCCGGTGGCGAATGCAATCGGACGCCCGTGCGTAGTATGGAGCGTGTTGAAATCGAGATAGACCGGTATGCGGGCCGTGCAGCCGATTCCCGAAACGATGGCGACGTCGTCCTTTTGCAGGCCGAGGCCGTCGATGGCCCGAATCATGGCGCCCATGGCGATTCCGATACCGCATCCGGGACACCAGACGTTGGGGAATTTCTTTTTCGGCCTTAAATATTTATGGGTAATATTAGATTGCTGTTCCATTTATGCATGCTCCTCTTTGATGACATCGACGATCTGCGACGGCGTGATAAGCTCGCCATCGTAACGCTGCAGCGGCACGACCTTGACGTGCCGACGCGAGAGCCGCTCGATTTCGCCTATGATCTGGCCCTGATTGAGTTCAGGCACCACGACTGTATCGACATTCTCCAGAAGCGGCGCGATCTTATCGTCAGGAAACGGCCAGATCGTGTAAGGCTGGACCATGCCGACCTTGAAACGCTTCTTGCGCGCCATCCTGATTGCCTGGCGGGCCGCGCGAGCCGTTGATCCGTAGGCGAATACCATTATGTGGGCATCTTCCATCATGTCTGCCCTGATTTCGGTGATCTGTTCCCGATGACGCATTATTTTGAGTTTGAGCTTATCGAGTTTTGCCTTGATCTCGTTGGGTTTGGCGGTCGGGAATCCGGACTCGTCATGCGTGAGGCCGGTCAGGTGGAAACGGTACCCCTCTCCGAACGAGGCCATGGGCGAGAGGTAATCGGGGGTGATCTCGAAATGCTTATACCACTCCGGCGGGTCAACCGGCCTGATGCGGTTCAGCACACCAACAGTTGAGGGTTCGGGTAATGTGACTATCTCTCGCATATGACCCAAAACCTCGTCGGTCAATACTGTCACGGGGACGCGGTACTGCTCGGCCATATTGAACGCCTTGACCGTCATGTCGAAACATTCCTTAACGGAAGATGGCGCCAGAACGATCGGGTAATAATCGCCGTGGGTGCCCCACTTGGCCTGCATGGTGTCGGCCTGCGAGACTTTGGTGGGAAGGCCGGTCGACGGCCCCCCGCGTTGGACATTGACTACGACGATCGGCACCTCTGCCATGTAAGCGTAACCAAGGTTTTCCTGCATCAGCGAGTAACCCGGCCCGGAGGTGGCTGTCATCGATTTTGATCCGGCCACAGAGGCCCCGATAATAGCGGCTATGGAGGCGATCTCGTCCTCCATCTGTATGAAGTATCCACCCACTCGTGGAAGATTGCGCGCTAATAGCTCGGCTATCTCGGTCGATGGTGTGATCGGATACCCGGCGAAGAACCGGCATCCGGCGGCCAGCGCACCCCAGGCGCAGGCCTCGTTGCCTTGCATGAGAAGCGGCTGGTTCGATTTATATAATTTTATTGATTCGGCCAAATCTACCTCTATGCTTTTGTGTCGGGTTTCGCCGCTCTCCGCCTGCAGCGGATCGCTCCAGAAACCCGACCTACATTATTTTTCCGTCGATGTTATCGCGAAATCAGGGCAATGCAGCCAACAGATGGCGCATTGCGTGCAATCCATGCCGCGCGCTACAACCGGATAACCGTCGGGATCGGTATCAAATACATTTTGGGGGCACATTTCTATGCAAATGCCACAGGCCTTGCACCAACGCCTGTAAATAATAACAGGGTCGGGTCGTCGCGGCGGTTTCTTCGTTGTTTTTTCTTCTACTTCGCTCATTATTGCTCTTTATACCCCATACTGAAGATTCTCATCTCACAACGGGCGCAGCCCATACGGGTTTAAAGACACGCTCCGCCCCCATAGCTTATTAACGTCTTTTTCCAGCCTTTTTTGCGGACACGGCATGCCGTGTCCCTATCTTTCTCTTGGCCGTCGCTTTTTTCGCAATCTTGGCTTTCGCTTTGGGCGCAGCCTTCTTGGCTTTGGCTGGCCCTTTCTTTTTCATACGCTCGGCAATGAGCCCCGGCACTTGCGAGGGTATATCCGCGACCGGCACGCCAACCGCGTTGAGGGCTTTGATCTTGTCGGCCGCCAGCCCGGATGAGCCGCAGATGATGGCGCCGGCGTGCCCCATCCGCTTGCCCGGAGGGGCGGTGCGCCCGGCGATGAACCCCACCACCGGCTTTTTCATCTTTTTACGTATGAAATCGGCCGCCATTTCCTCATCGGAGCCGCCGATCTCTCCGATCATAACTACTGCGCTGGTGCCGGGATCCTTTTCGAACGCCTCGAGGCAGTCTATAAAGTTTGTGCCGATTACCGGGTCACCGCCAATACCGATGCAGGTCGATTGCCCCATGCCGGCGTTGGTAAGCTGGAAGACAATCTCGTATGTCAAGGTGCCGGAGCGCGAGACAACACCGATATTGCCCTTTTTGTGAATTTGGGCGGGCATGATACCAACCTTGCACAGGCCGGGGGATATAACACCTGGGCAGTTAGGCCCGATAAGCCGAACGCCTTTGGCTTTTAGATAATGGTAGACTTTAAGCATATCATTGGCCGGCACACCCTCAGTGATACAGACAACTAGTTTCACTCCAGCCTCGGCCGCCTCGTAGATGGCATCGACAGCAAACTGCGGGGGCACGTAGATCACCGACGTGTCAGCCTTGGTCGCCTTGAGCGCCTCTTCCATGGTATCGAAAACCGGCACGCCGCAGCAGGTCGTGCCGCCCTTGCCGGGTGTGACGCCGCCGACAACCCTGGTACCATAGTCAATCATCTGTTGAGCATGGAAAGCCCCGTCGCGGCCGGTAATGCCCTGAACGATCACTTTTGTATTTTTATCAACGAATATCGCCATTTTTCAATCCCTCTCTTCCCCGACTATGACGCCTTTTGCAGGGCCATCTTAACCACTTCTTCCATCGATGATGTTGCCTGTAGGCCGACCTGCTTGAGTATCTGGTGCCCCTTTTCCTCATTGGTGCCGGTCAGACGAACGACGATCGGGACTCTCGGCCTGAGCTGCTCCACGGCTTTGATTATGCCATTGGCCACATCATCGCAGCGCGTAATGCCACCAAATATATTGAAGAGGATTACTTTCACCTTGGGATCGCCAGCGATAATTCTCATTGCGACAATAACTTTCTCCGGTGACGACGAGCCGCCGATATCCAGGAAATTGGCCGGCTCGCCGCCAAAATGCTTGACCAGGTCCATCGTGGCCATGGCCAATCCGGCGCCATTGACACAGCATCCGATGTTGCCATCGAGCTTGACGAATGAGAGGTCGGCTTTCTTGGCGGCCATCTCGTCGGGATCCTCGGCGTCCATGTCACGAAGCGCCTCAAGATCAGGGTGGCGGTAAAGGCCGTTGTCGTCGAGGACGATCTTGGCATCGAGAGATATAAGGCTGCCATCCTTAGTGCCCACCAGCGGATTGATTTCGGTCAGCGAGGCGTCGTTGTCCATGTACACCTTGTACAACTTGGAGATGATGGTCGCGCACTGGCGGACCAGCTTGAAATCCTTATAGATAAACATGGCCAGCCCGGTGGCCTCGAATAATCGGAGTCCCATGATCGGATCGACCGCGAATTTCATGATCTTCTCGGGGGTCTTGGCCGCTACCTCCTCGATGTCGATGCCGCCGGCCGGGGAAACCATGATGACCGGCTTCTTCGTCACGCGATCGAGCACGATGCCGACATAGGCCTCGCTGGCGATATCAACCGCGTCGGTAACGAGCACCTTCTTGACAATCAGACCTTTGATATTCATTCCCAGAATATCCTGCGCCGAGAAAAACGCCTCATCGGGGTCTTTGCAATACTTGATGCCGCCGGCCTTTCCCCGTCCGCCGACATGAACCTGGGCCTTGACCATGACCGGACGCTCGAAACGCACAGCTATATGCCGGGCGCCATCCGGCGACGATGTGACCTCACCTTTTGGAATGGGGATTGCGTATTTTGCGAAGATATCCTTGGCCTGATACTCGTGTATTTTCATCAGATTCTCCCGGACCCACCACCGGTCCACGTTAATACACCACCCTGACTACCCGTTGAAAAACAGATTTACATATAAGTGAAATTTTTCTCCTGTGTCAAGTATGGTTTATTATATGAATTATCGTAATTTTGATGTCAGTGATTTTCTTATCGTTAAATCTGTTTTAATCTAAATGAAATTAGATCTTCAGAAGATGCAATTAGCTCTTGGGATTGCTGTCGTTTGGCCCGTTGCGATAATGAAGCATGGGTGAATTTGATGGACCCCATTTGAACTGTTAAGCCAGTCATGATAGTTATCATTAATTGCAGCAATAACTTAAAAAGATATAGCCAGTTCGAGTTTGATAATGTCTCTCTTTGAGCTCAGGCTGATTTTCGTTTTAGCGGCCAGGGCTCTGCGGGAATTGATTACCTTATTGGGCGCGCCAAGAAAATCGAGCGCCCAACTGCCCAAGAACACTATGATAGCCATCCCTTCGGCAGTTTGGATTGCGCTATTTTCTTCACCTGTTCCCATACTGCCGGTACCGTTGGCCATTGCAATCAGCATGATGGGAATAGATACAAGTTCCGTGGCCAGCAGGATATTGCCGGTCCTTTTGTCACCGATATAGTAATGTCCCGCCCCGTGTACAAAAAAGCCGGGGCCGAGGCCCAATAAAAACGCCGCGGTAGCTGATTTTCGAGAGAATTGAATTGTCTTTTGCAGGTTGGCATCAGAGGAGTCACCGCCATCAGATTTGGCCCATATTATTTCCGCATGTATGACCAATATCAGAAGGCTGATTCCAAATGCTTGTTTGTATGACATCACATTAACATATTAGGCGTTAAGCGGGCATGTCAAATGATAAATTCGGGCGGCCAAAGGGCGCAAGATAACTCTTGACATAAAGGCCGAATCCTGCTAAAATAAACTTAGGAATAGAGCGTTTCATCTACTGGTTTTGACAGCTTCTTAACTTAAACTACATATTTGGAGGTCGCTATGAATTGCGCGATACGAGTGTGTGTTTTACTGATTGTTGTGCCCTTTGTGAATGTTTTCTCAAGAACCCTGGTTGTTGACCCCGGGAATCCAGACCAGGTCATAATCGGAATGGATGCTGCCAATGTCGGCGAACAAGCGATAATACCGATAACCGTGATAACCGACGAAAGCGTCGACTTCATCAATATTCCAATTGCCTATGATGATGCGGCCGTTGAGTATGACTCCTGTGTTTTCCAGGGTCCGCTGGCCGAATATGCCGCCATCGAAGCTGCGGAACGCCCCGGGCTGTCGATGGTCACGATTTTTGGTTGGAGCAACGTGCCGGGGGACATGGATAATCCATATATGAATACCCACAGCCAGCCTGAGGTCGTGGCTATCCTTTATTTTGGCGTTTTGCCGGGGACACCCGAAGACACATACCCATTAACGATCACCAGCGATCCAGTACATGGATTTTTGGTTTTCGGCGATTCAATAGGCACCGCTGAATGGGTACCCTGGTATCAAAATGGACTCATACAGGTTATCAGCGAACAGGGATTCGCCGATTCCGTAATAGTCGGAATTGACACGGTCACGGCAGGCGAGCAAGCCACCGTTCCCATTACCATACAAAACGACGAAGATGTTTCTCTGATTAATATACCAATAACATTTGATACTGTTAATTTCAGCCTGGTTGGGTACCAACTCTTTGGAGATATTTACCTATGGGACAACGTATTTATTGGGCGAATTCCCGATACCGAGATAATAGCGATCAGGGCACAGGCCGGTGTTGGCGAATCGGCGTTAAATACGGAGGGAATTCCGGAGGTTGCCATCGAGCTATATTTCGCAACAAACCCCGCAGCGTGGCATGGCAATTTCCCATGTGTCATTGGGACCGATCCGATAACAGGCCCCCTGTTTTTCCGCGATCAAAACTTTAATGAATGGGTTCCATATTCCAGGAATGGCAATGTTCACCTGAATGCCTTAACAAACTGCGATTTGCGATATGATTATCTCTGGGCATACGGATTCTGTCAATCGCCTTCTTTTAATCGCCGGTACGCATGCAGAATAGCAAACAATGGAGCTAACGCGGCTGAAAACGTCGTCCTCAGCATAGCCTTTCCATCGGTTTTCACTTTGGTTAGTACCAGCCCAGTAGCGAATGTCGACGGAAACGAAATGACGTGGAATATCGGCACTATGGCCGCAGGGGGATCGTCTCGAGTAGATTGGTATGTCGATATCCCGGCTGGAATCGGGGGCGATACGGTGGTTACAAGATCCTATGTAACCACCACTACAAACGATATCAACATTGCCAATAACTTCAGAGATTTCGTGGAAATAGTCGGCTTCTCCTATGACCCGAATGACAAGACTGTCGATCCTGTCGGATATGGAGACGCTCATTATGTCTCCAGCAAAAATGCCCTCATGTACACGGTCTACTTCGAGAATTCCGATTCAGCCACCTTGCCCGCGACCGATATTCTTATTCTGGATACTCTCGACGCCAAGCTCGACTGGTCTACGGTAGTATTCGGACCGATGAGCCATCCCGACCCCTGCACAGCCTGGGTCGACCTGTTAACCGGTGAAATTACCTTATGGTGTGATAGCATTCTACTTCATCCGGATAGCATCCCCCCCGAGGGCGAGGGCTTCTTTAGTTTCAGTGTCCAGCCCAAATGGAATGTCGCCACCGGGGATGTAATCGAAAATAAGGCGGCGATCAGATTCGATTTCAACGAATGGATCGCGGCGCCGCTAATCGGGTCTGTATATAGCTCCATAGATGTCAGCAAGCCGATATCGCGAGTTCTGCCACTGGCAGAAATCCTGTACAATCCCAATTCACTTGAGATTTTCTGGGAGGGTAATGACGGGGCCGGGTCAGGGGTGGCATACTATGATATCTATGTGTCGGCAGACGGCGGCCCTTTTAACTTATTGATCGAACATACAACCAGCACGTCATCTGTTTACTATCCTGGAGAGGCCAGCCACGGATATGAGTTTTATAGTATCGCCACGGATAATCTTGGCCTTCAGGAATCGGCGCCTCCTCAACCTGATGCCAAAGTTACAATTTTGACATTCCTGCCGGGTGATGCCAATGGCGACCATTCCTTTAATGGCCTCGATGTCGTCTACCTGGTCGCCTATTTGAAGGGATATAATCCGCCGCCCAATCCGCTTCTGGCCGGTGATGCCAACGGCAACTGCCAGACAAATGGTCTCGATGTCACATATATGGTCACATACTTGAAGGGATATGGAGCGCCGCCTGTTCTGGGGGATTGCCCGGAGTAAACGTGGAGATAACCTAACAGGCTGTCACAATAAATTGCGACACGCAATAAAAAAACCGCCCCGAGTTTCATCGGGGCGGTTTTAGTATACTCTCCCGCAAGCGGGATCTTCGGCCCTGACGGCCCTACGACCGGCGCCGTATCGCCTCGAGCCAAATGGCCTCTCCCACCCCTATAGGGGACGTGATGAATTATGCGGAAATTTGAATTGCGATAGTAGGAACCGCTCAAACGCACCCGCTAGAAATGGGGCAACTGAGAAAGGTATTACAATGACGTATTCGGCATCAGGGAATTCCAAATTATGGCTATCAACCCTTTTACCAATTCCACCAGAGACGTCACTTTTACCCACATATAGTCCTTTGCCCTCCTTGTCGAAAAAAAAGTAGACGCCCGCATTTTCTGCGCAAGGTATGTAGTTTTTCCTCATACGACGAAAAAAATACCTGCCATGTGAAGATTCGATGTCCCTTTTAAATTGGATTTCATTATCGTTAAGCAATAATTTAAAATTCTTGCTTTTTATGGCCGAATCTACTCCTAATTTCGAAAATTGACTTATGACAAGGTCACAAAATTCGTGGAATGCTGGAATAATGTCCTTTTCATAAAAGCTCTTCACGAAGGCCTCCGCTAAATCACTTTTCAATTCCTTCTAATTTTTCTAAAATATAAAATTGACGAACCTTGATTAGGTAATCCTTGTATTGACACGTACAGATTATTTTGCTCGTCATATAATACAGAACCCCATTCATTGCCATAATAATCTACCGTTCGATCAACCAATGAATTATTTTGATAAATATACGCCTCTTTTGCTTTCTCATAATTGTCATGAGTCTCGAGCCAGATCATTGCCAATTTAAGCGGAATGGTATCTGGCTCAGCGCTAATGGAAATATCATAAAACGAAATGCCGTTTATTCTTGATTGGGGTGTATTGCCCGTATATACAAATAAGTCGACCTTTCCGTGGCTAGTCCAGTTTTCGCCAGCAAATGTCGAAGTGACATCAAGCTCAAGATGAGTTTTAAAAGCATTTTCCAAAATGGTAATTGATGTGCTGTCAAAATTGAAACTCTCGAAGACATCATCACTTTTAATTCTTAATTCTGAAACAAAAGAGGACTTTACATAAACATTTTCGCTATAGTTAAATATGGCACATCGCCACCATTTAGAAATAGGTGTGTCATTAATGGCGACCTCGTCGACAAGTTCTATTAATTTTATCCTAGCTCCGCGGGTAAGTTTGGCAACAGTTTGCGATTTGGTGGTTGGGGCAATTCTTGCATTGACTAAATCACCATTTATCCATCCGAATAGTTCATTTTCTAAAGAGTCATC
>Ga0315284_10003283_pt1 | contig 22936 bp, 23 predicted proteins | sample YL17G09_16_MG_FD_203696 | JGI IMG/M metagenome (GOLD analysis project Ga0315284, IMG submission 203696) | Sediment microbial communities from Yellowstone Lake, YNP, Wyoming, USA - YL17G09_16 | ecosystem: Environmental > Aquatic > Freshwater > Lake > Sediment | place: USA: Wyoming | collected... | reverse complement strand
GCGAGCGCGCCGTTCGCCTCGAGCCGTGGCGTCGTGCTGTTGCTCGATCCGCTGTTCTCCTCGAAGGAAGCGAACTGAACGGTTGTCAGGTACAGCCGGCCGACGGCCGAAGTGTCGAGCACCCCGGGTGCGGCTCCGGGTCACCGTTTGAGCCGGGCCGCCCGACCTGTGTCATTCAGACTGAGCATCAGTGCGGTCGGCCCTGCCTGTACGTGTCTGAGGATCTCGACATCCCTTCATAGTGATGGGGCCCGCCGGCCTCTGAACCGAAGCGTCCGGGGGGCCGTTCGCCTCTCGCCAAGTCCATGACGGCCGCCTACGGTGCCGGGATTAGCGGGAGGCTCTGACACGCGGCCCACACTCCGGCCGCCGGGACCGCGCCGAGCCACTGGCGAGACCGACCCGCAGGGACGTGTCCCAACGGAGGTCACGGGCATGAGTGTCTTCCATAGCGTCCAGTGGAGCGTCAACCCGCCTGATGAGAAAGCCTGCGAAGAGGCGGTGAAGGCGCTCGCCGAGCACGTCAAGTCCGTCCATCCCACCGCCAAGAGCTTCCGGACCTACCGTCAGGATTTCGGGCCGCTCCCCCTCGTCGCGTACTTCGCCATCCTCGAGTGGGAGAGCATGACGGCGTGGGACAACGACCTCCAAACGCCGAGCTGCGAGGCGATCTGGGCGCCGATCTACAAGATCCTGCAGAGCGGCTCGATGGTCCAGTCCTTCTGGTCCGATTCGCAGCGGGAGAGCTGGTTCGAGCGCTGACCTCGAGGTAGTAACGCACCCTGGGCGCACCCCACCCTCGGCTCCGCACCGGGCCCTCCGCTCCGTTCGCGGGATGGGACGCGCACCGGGCGTCCCGGGCCACTTCGTGACGGGTGCCTCTACGCGACGATGCCCAGCCCTGCGCAACGTTGACGCGCCCGGGAAGGCGCGTGCAGTCGGGAGGTGGAGACATGCGAACGATCCGCTATGCCGGCCCGAGCGTCCAAGGCGGGCCCAGCGTGCAGTCCAAGCGCGGGGCCACAAAGGACGGCGACGTCGACGGGTATCTCGAGCGGCTCGCCAAGTACGTCCCGGCCGAAGTGCTCGCGGCCTACCTGCTGCTTTCAGAACTCACCAAGGACCGGGACCTCTTCGTCGTGGTCTTTTGGGTGTGCTGCCTGGTCCTGGTCCCCGGCTACCTGTGGGCTACCAGAGTCGCCAAGTCGGCTGCAGAGCGGCCCAAGTTCCGGCCAATCATGTACATCCTCGGGATCGTCAGCTTTGCCATCTGGGCGCTCAACACCGGCGATGCCCTGCTGGACAGGATCGCGGGGATCGAGCAGAAGCTCGTCGCTGTGGACCGCACCTTCGCCGTGGTCACCTTGGTCTTCGGAGCCCTCCTCATCCCCCTGGTTGACATCGCCTGGGACTACTGGCGGGCACAGCGGGAGCTGAGCAAGCAGGCGGGGCTGAAAGAGCAGGCGGGGCTGAAGGAGCAGGCGACGCAGGGCAGATAGGCGCCTGACGCTACCCTCGTCCCGGCCCACGGATCCGCACCGGGCGTCCGGGGGCCAAGTGCGTCTAGCAGACCCCGTGGCAGAGGCAGGAGCGCACCCTTCAGTTGCTGCTGGACACGGCGGGTTCATGGTGATGGGGCTCCGCCCGCCCCCGAAGCTTCGGGGGCCAAGGCCTACCTGCGCTTGGCCGCCACGGCCGCGCCCAGCGCCCGCCTGGCCCAGGCGAGCAGGATTGCTCCGTCCGCCATGACCTCGTCGGGAATCCGGCCGTAGGGCATCCTGCCGTGCCGCTCGGGGAACTCCGCGTCGGCGTCCGCGCCGAGGTGGAGGAAGGCCGCCCCCTGCGAATCGACCAGAGCAAACATGACGCCGTCGGCAAAGACCCCGTAGCCGCCAAACATCTTCCTGGCGGTCACCGCACCGGCGAGCGGCACCAGGGCGGTGGCAAGTGCGTCGGCCGTGTGCGTCGCAGAGGCCGTCAGCCGTGCGCCTTCGACTCCCACCGGGTTAGTCCCTCCCTCAGTCGCCGATCACCGCCGGCCGGTTCGCCGAGCGATCTGAGGCGAGCATATCGGCACGGCACGACGGGAGATAGGAGGCCCTCTGTAGCTTCCTCACGACGCCCTCGGCTCCGCACCGGGCGCTCCGCTCTCTTCGGACCGAGCGAGCTGAGGCGCGACGGCCGAGGCAACCGCGGATAGTCGCGCCCTGAGGTCAGTGTTGCCTGGGCTCGTTTGTGACCGAGGCCTCTAGTCAGCTCCAACGGGCGCATGCGAAGGTCCCATGGCCGCCAGCGTGAGGCTCTGACGTGCGGTCCGAGGACCAGCGGCCGGGACCGCGCCGAGCTACTGGCTTGGCTGACCCGGCCGCCCGGACGCGCGCGAGGCGCCTCCCGCGCGCAGGAGGTATGCGGTCTCAGCGGAGGCCAACAGGGGCATTGTGCGCCCGGTTCCGAGGACCCCGGAACAGCAATGGTGCCAGTCGGCTGGCACCTGGCGGGTAGGCACGGAAGATCGTCGGAGGGACTCCGTGACGCATCAATCATTCCGCATGCTCAGAGCTCCGTTCCTGGCCGTGGCGCTGGTCATTGTCACGCTCGTGGCCGGGGCGTCCGTTCCTGTAGCAGCCGCGCCGCCTGACCATTCGGCTGGGTTCGAGAACCCCCGCACGTCGAAAACCGCGACGCTGCTGTACTTCACCGACGCTCACGAGATCGGCCCGGTCCTCACCGGTGGCCAGGACCGCGGCGGCGTCGCCCGTCTCGCGACGGCGATCTACACCGTCCGTGCGCAAAACCCCGCCACATCGGTGGTCTTCGGAGGCGATCTCGCCGGCGGAACGCTCTTCGGCGGGCTGTACTACGGATTCCCCATTGTCGAGGCCTTCAACATCATCGGCATCGACGTCGCCAACTTCGGCCAGCACGACTTCGACTTCGGCGTGGACAACGCCCGCGCCCTGGTGGCCGCCTCTGAGTTTCCGTGGATCACGTCCAACCTCGTCGACGCGGCGGGCGACCCGTTCATCGAGGGCGGCACCTGGGAGGTCCAGCGCGTCGGCAAGTTCCGGGTCGGCTTCATCGGCCTCACCGACGCCATCGACACGACCATGGCCAGCGACGACCTCAACGAGGTCGACCCGATTGTGGCTGCCCGCGCCATCATCGATGAGATGACGGCGAGCGCCCAGGTCGACATCATCGTCGCCGTAGCCCAGTACCCCATGGCGGACGGCCGGACGCTGGTGCAGGCCGTTCCCGCGATCGACGCCGTCTTCCTCGAGGAGATGGCCGAGTACCAGTCCTTCATCGAGTACGAGGGCGACGTCCCGCTCATGGCATCCGAAGGGAACATGGGCTCGATGATCCGCCTGGACATCGTGAAGGAGCGCGGGGACTACGTTCTCACCCCTTCCGTCGTGGAGGTCGACAACACCGTCGCCCCCGACCCGGAGCTGCGCGCGCTCGAGGAGTACTACGCGGCCGACATGGAGAAGAACCTCTCCACCGTGCTCGCCACCGTCGTGACGCCCCTGCTCCTCGCGGGTAGCCGCTACCAGGAGACAGCACTCGGCGACTTTGTTGCCGACGCTTACCGGGCCTACCACGGCACCCAGATCGGCTGGATGAATGGCGGTGGACTGCGTACCAGTGCACTCGGACCCAACTTCACGAAGCGCGACGCCTACGCCATCGTCCCCTTCGACAACAAGGTCATGGCGGTGGAGGCCTCCGGCGCAGGCATCGTGCAGGCACTTGAGCAAGCAGTGTCCCGGGTGGCAACCTCGGGCGGCGGGTTCCCCCAGGTCTCCGGCATGTCCTACGCCTACTCCCCGAGTGCCCCGGTCGGTGCGAGGGTCAGCGACGTGCGGGTGGCCGGTGTGCCGATCGACCTCGCGGCGACGTACACCGTCGCGGTGACCAACTACGTCTTTAATGGCGGCGATGGCGTGACAGGCTTCGCAGGCGCCACCGTCCTCGTGCCCGTCACGCAAGCACCGAGGGATGCCGAGACGGTCGTGAGCCACGCGACCACTCTTGGGGTCATCAACGTGACCACCGAGGGCCGCATCACCGTCCTGCCGTAGCAGGCACGGCCAACACGGCCCAACTCGAACCGAGCCGCGCGACGTTCCCCGCATGGTCACAATCTCGGTCAGCGCGGGATCGGCCCCCTGCTCGTTCTTCGGCGAGCAGGGGGCCTCCTCATGCCCGCCACGAGGCCTGAGGAGCCCCCAAGACGCCCGATCGAGGTCTCAGTCGCCACATCGCAACTGAGAACGGCCCCCCGCGACGGCACCGGACGGTCCGCTCTCCTCGCGGGATGGGACGCGCACCGGGCGTCCCGGGGCCGCTTCGCGACCGAGGGCCGCTTCGCGACCGAGGCCTCTTGCCAGCCGCGCCGGGAGCGGCGTCGAGCGGATCGACTGGTTCAACGGTGGCCTCTTCGACTCCGCCGACGTCCTGCGCCTCACGGCGCCCGAGATCGGGCTGCTCCTCGAGGTTGGACGCCTGGATTGGGGCCGGATCGAGCCGGCGATCTTCGGGACCCTCTTCGAGCGTGGTCTCGACCCCGCGCAGCGGACCCAGCTCGGCGCCCACTACACGAGCCGCGACGACATCTGGCGGCTCGTCGAGCCGGTCGTCATCCGGCCGCTGCGGCGCGAGTACGCCGCGATGCAGGCGCAGGTGACGCAGCTCACCCTGCGCCGGGATGCGAGCCCGAAGAAGGGACCTGATCCCGAGGCGCTCCGGCTCTTCGGGGCGTTCCTCGATCGCCTCCGGGCCGTCCAAGTCCTCGATCCCGCCTGTGGCTCGGGCAACTTCCTGTACCTTGCCCTCGGGGCGCTCAAGGACCTCGAGCTCGAGGCGATCCAGTGGGGCTCGCTCGTCCTGCGGATCCCCCAGCAGTTCCCGGGCGTCGGCCCCGAGGCGGTCCTGGGCATCGAGATCAAACCGTATGCCGCCGAGCTCGCCCGGGTGACGATCTGGATCGGCGAGATCCAGTGGATGCTCAACCACGGCTTCGCGTACCGCCGCAATCCGGTCCTGCGGCCGCTCGACAGCATTGCGACGATGGACGCGCTGCTCGACCTGTCCGACCCGACGCACCCGCGCGAGGCCGAGTGGCCGGCGGCTGAATTCGTTGTCGGGAACCCGCCGTTCCTGGGGAACAGGCTGCTTCGTCGCGGGCTCGGCGGCGAGTATGTCGAGGCGCTCTGGTCGGTCTTCGACGACCGGCTCCCGCACTCCTCGGACCTGTCCTGCTACTGGCACGAGAAGGCGCGAGCCCAGATCGCAGCAGGGAAGACTCGGCGTGCCGGCTTGCTGGCCACGCAGGGCATCCGCGGCCAGGCGAACCGCCGCGTGCTCGAGCGGATCAACGAGTCTGGAGCGTTGTTCTTCGCTCGGTCGGACGAGCCGTGGGTACTCTCAGGTGCGGCAGTCCACATCAGCTTCGTCGGCCAGGACGACGGGTCAGAGGGCGACCGCGAGCTCGATGGACGTGCTGTCGGCGATATCAACCCCGACCTCACGGCCGGCGTCGATCTGACCAAGGCCAAGCGCCTGCCAGAGAATGGTGGCATCGCCTTCTACGCCGACATCAAGGGCGGACCGTTCGAAGTCACCCGTCAGCAGGCCGACGAAATGATCGCGATGCCGAATCCAGACGGCCGCAGTAGTCGGGATGTCGTCAGGCCGTGGATCAACGCCCTTGACATCACCGAACGCCATCGGGACATGTGGATCGTGGACTTCGGGGTCGACATGCCGTTGGCCGAGGCGGCGCTCTACGAGGCGCCGTTCGAGTACGTTCGAGAGCGGGTCCTGCCGTTCAGGCGGACGGTGCGGCGAGCGACCTACCGCGAGCATTGGTGGCTCCATGAGGAACCGATCTCCGGCATGCGGGCCGCTCTCACCGCCCTTGGTCGCTACATCGTGACGCCGCAGACCGCCAAACATCGTCTTTTCGCCTGGATCCAGGCCGGCGTCCTACCATCGTCGTCTCTGGTCGTCTTCGCCCGCGACGACGACTCCACCTTCGGCGTCCTCCACTCGCGCGCCCACGAGGCGTGGTCCCTCGCGCAGGGGACCCAGCTCGAGACCCGGCCCCGCTACACCCCCACCACCTGCTTCGAGACCTTCCCCTTCCCGCGCCCCGCCGACGAGGAGCGCGAGGCCATCGCGGCGGCTGCCCGCGAGCTCGTCCGCCTTCGCGATGGCTGGCTCAACCCGCCTGGCCTCGACCCCGCCGAGCTCAGTAAGCGCACCCTCACCAACCTCTACAACGCGCGCCCCACCTGGCTCGAGCACGCCCACGCCACCCTCGACACCGCCGTCCTCGCCGCCTACGGCTGGCCGGCGGACCTCCCCGACCAGGAGATCCTCGAACGCCTTCTGAACCTCAACCTCGCGCGCGAGCCCGCCTGAGTCAGGAAGCGCGGCAGCCCTCTTCTCCCCGCTGTGGGCAGCCACAAGGCAAAAGACGGCCCGCGCCCCCGGCGCCTGGACGTCTCGACAGCATCCGCTCCGACCCTCGCTCCCGCAGCGTCACCATGGAAGCATAGTGTCGATCTCGGCCGGCCTACGTCACCACGATGCCGAATACGATGGCGCAGCGGCAGCTCGTCTCGATGGAGAAGAGCGGGAACCCGCAAGGGACACTGCTGCGCGGGAGCCGGCGCGTGTCGACGTCCCCATTCAGCGCGGCCATCACCGCGGGTTCATGCCCATACGGACTGCCGCCAACACCGACTCGCACTGCTGGTGCACGGGACTGTGTGCAGCTCGTCATCATCTGATGGCGACCGACGCCTGCCTGGAGGATCCGTCGTCCCGGTTGGCCCTGCTGTCCGGCATTCGTCGAGTTGACTCCGGCCGTACCCTCACCTTGACGGGATCGGACCGGCCGAGGGAGGTTGGGCCAGTGTTCTTGGTGGCGCTGATAGCCGGCGTTCTCATTGGCTGGTTCGCGACCGGGTCCCCGATCGGTGCGATCGGCGGTGGAGTAGTGGCCGTCGTCGTGGTGTTCGTACTGCAGGCAGCAGTCGGGATCGCGATGACCGGGCGCGCCAGAGGCGCCGTCCCGGTTGATCTCTCGACGCCGACGCCCGATCCGCTGACGCCGGATGCATATGCGGGCCTGCCCCTCGCGGCCCGGAATGCAGTGATCGTCCGGATCGTCAGCCTGACGTCGGGTCGATCGGCCGAGCACATTGTGACCCTGCTCCCGGAGCTCATGGGGCGCCAGCGGGTGTCGAACATCGCCACGCAAGAGGCGGCAGAATCGCTTGTTGCCGACCTCAATGCAGCTTGTGTACCGCGCGCTTCAGTCAGCAGCGTGTGCGCCGCCGAGGTGCGCTTGGCAGGGAAGGCCGCGTTGCCGGCCAACGACCGCGTCAGGGCGATCGTTGAGCGCAACTGGGGTGGGGCAGTTGACGAGACCACGATGGCTCAGGCGATACTGACGTCGCGGCTGCCTCGGATTGATCGCACGGTAACGCAACTCGTTGACGACGCAATGAGCGGCCGGGCAGACCTCGCCTTTGTCGTTGGGACGATCCGCAAAGTCGGTGAATTCCACGCGCGCGAGATGGCGAAGATCCGATGACGGCGTGCGCGTCTGCGGCTGAGATCCAGCGACGATGTGCATTCGCCTGCAGTCGCCTCGGTAGCCGGCAGGTCACCTCGCCACCTCGCGGCGGACGGGCATGGTCCTGATCGGCTGGATGATGCGCGCCATCATCCTCGGCGCGAAGTTCGACGAATGCCGGCGCTGCAGCGTCCCCGGGCCCCACCTCCTGCTGCGCAAGACGCACTGGTTCACGATCTTCCGCATCCCTGTGGTCCTGCTCTGGATCAGTCACGGCATACTCTGCCCCGAGTGCGGCGACATCGAGGGCATCGGCTTCCTGGCGATGCGCCGGGCCCTGCGGGACGGGCGACTGCCGCTTGGTCGGGCGCGGCCCCGCTTCGAGGCCCTCGCCCGCGAGCGTCTCGGGGGTGTCGATCCCGCCGACTGGAGGACCTTCGGGCTCGAGCCGGGCAGATCCGAGGACGAGGTCCGCGCGCGGTGGCGGCAGCTCGCCAAGCAGCTCCATCCCGACGCCGGTGGCGACCCCGCGGCCTTCGTCCGCATGCAGGCTGTGTACCAGCGGCTGCTGGCGACCCCAGGGGTTACGGTGACCTCGGCCCCGGACCCGGCCGAGGTGTTCGACCCGGTCATCAAGAACCCCAAGCGCGGTCCGTTCGATCTCTACACGAAGGCGTGGCCGTTCCTGGCGGCCGGGGTTTTCGTTGTCGGGATGATGCAGCCGTCGACCACGGGCACCGTCGGTGGTTCGGGCGGCAGCGGGACACCGACTGGCCCGGCTCCAGTGACGACGGGCACAGCCCACCAGTGTTGGGCGACGGGATCGACCCTCAACGGCTGTCGCGACGACACCACGACGACGATGCTCTTCGGCGAGCAGGTCGGGCGATCGGTCACGTGCTGGTTCGTGGAGCCGCTCAACTACCAATCCGCGAGCTGTCGCTGAGCGGTTCGGCGCAGCAGCGCCCCGCCCGAGATCGCACGACCCACTGATGGTGGCGTTCCCGGCGGCGCCGCACAACCTGTAGCCGGGCGAACCGGCCGAGTGGCCCTTCCCCAGCGCACCTGCGGCGCGCCACACTGAGCGGTCCTGATCGGACCCGGCCGCGCGCGCCGCCGATCGGGCAGGGGCGCGCCAGTCCGGGGTGAGCGAGGTCCTGGCAGGATGGATCGCGAGACGCGCGTGACGGCCCCGCCGGGCGCTCGTCCTGTCCCGCCCGAGGGCAGGGCGTCCCGCGCACCCGACGCGCAGACGGCCGAGGCGTACCGGCGCGCGGCGGGCCAGCGCTGCTGGGCCTGCAACGCCCCCGACAGCGAGCCCGTGCGGCTGCAGCGCCGGGTGGGGGAGCGCTGGTCCGTCGACGCGACGGTGCGGCTCTGCACGGCCTGCCTCGCGGCCCTGCGCACGCCACGCCTCGTCCGCCAGTTCGGGCTCGGGCGCTGGACGGCGGCCCCAGCGGGTCCGGCGGCCGCTGGAGCGGTGCCCGGGGGTAGTGCCGGCACTGAAACGGACCCGCCTGGCGAGACGCCGCCGCCGCTCGCGCTCCTCAAGGGTGCCTGAACCCTGGTCGGCTGACGCGCGGCGTCGCGCCGCCGCCCCGGCCACCCCCGCGGCCACGGCCCCGTTGGCCGTGCGTCGGCTCCGCCGCAAACTGCACGCGCGACTGGATCGGGGCGCACTGGCGCGCCCACCATCGGCGCGTCCTTCCGCCCGCCGCACCGCGCCGCATACTGTCACCTGACGGCGCGAGCCACTCTCGACGAAGGTGCCCGGATGGGGTGGTGGTCGAGGGGCTGAGGGTCGGAGAGGACGTGATTGGGGTGGCAAAGGCGAAATCGACCAGCAAGAAGGTCGCGTCTACGGCCTCGAGGGTGCTGCGGGACGGCCGCTACAGCGACGCGGCCAAGAGCGCGGCGGGTAGCGCCCTGAGTCAGAAGAAGCCCAAGAAGAAGAAGTAGGGCGCTGGCACAGCTGCTCAAGCTAGTCCTGGCGCACCGGGACGTCTTGAATGCTGGGGCGTCGATGCCGCGGTCATGAGGATCCAGAATGAGGTCCAAGCGGCAGCTGGCTCGCTTAGAGCGGCATTCGGAGTCGTCGACCACGACAACTCGAGGCACCCTGCAACCGCGATCAGGAGGGTTCGGTTCACACGATCCAGATTTCGTCATCTCCTGACCCTTACCCGAGCATCGCCATCGTCCGCGAGCGCTTCCTCTGGCGCGAGCCGGACGAAGGCAGAGTGACGGAGCAGACCGCAGGCATGGACACCACAAGAATGGGTCGCGGCGATGCCGCAATCCAGCGCTGGCTGACCGCTGTTGGGCTGCTGCTGGCGGCCGAGGAGCAGGCCCGCGTTGAGACGGCCGTGTCCGATGCGATCGCCGTGGTCACGGCCGCGGCAGCGGCCGAGGGCGCATTGGGGATCATCGCCGGTAGCCGTGCCGATCGGAAGGGCAGCGATCGATTCGAGGACATTCTCAGCGCCGCGCTCGCGCGGGCGGAGGTCACGGCGCCTCCAGGGATTCCGCTCCATCTCGTCGATCAACTCCGGGCGGTCCAGCGGACGCGGAGTGGGGCGCTCCACGTGGGCACGAGGGTCCACCATTCGGAGGCCGAACGCGCGAGCGAGGCGGCGCGGGAGCTCTTCGGGCTCCTCCCGCGCCTGTCGGGCGTGCCCGCCCTCCCCGCTGGCGGCATTGCCACCGCTGTCGCTGGTCTCATTGGGATTGAGGCTGTAGGTGTGTGGATGAGGTTCGCCGATGATCGAGTGGCGGCTGGAGACGCGCCCAACGCCGCCGATGCCGCGGCTCGTGCGTTGGACGCGGCTCTGGTCCGGACGCGCCCACCTCTCCCGACCGACATCCGCTACGTGTCCCGAGGTGAGGAAGCCCGTGACGTGTGGCAAGCGATGGGCTACGTCGAGCAGCGGATCAAGCGCCTCGAAACCTGGGTGGTCCCATTCGTCATCGGACTCCACCCCGCCGCGTATCGCTCGCTGCGCGAGACGATCGGTGAGGTCGTGCCGGAGGATCGTGGCGGACATCCAACCCGGGTGGTTCGCTCAGCGACCCCAGATCTGATGTCGGTTCGCCGGGCTCTCGAGACGGTGACCGAGATCGTGTGGCGACTCTCGTCCTCGTCGTCGTTGACGGCTTTCGAGCGGGACGATGTGATCGTGGGATTCGCCCAGGAGTTCATCGCCAAGCAGCGCCTGTAACGTTCAGCCCCAGACGATCTTGCCATCGTGCACCGGGCTTTGGGGGCTCGCGGGGCTCTCGGTTCGAGCGCGGATGCTTCATGGAGCGTGTCGTAATGGAAGATCTTCGGCGACGGGTCGGCCACGACGGGATTTACGCGCGAAACATCGGGGCGCTGATCGCGCATCGGGACTTGCCGGCTCGCGGCCCACTCGCCGCCGCGTCCGACGACCTCGATCGCCTGGGTTTGCTTATCGAGACCACCTCACCCCGCGACTCAGCCCTGCACGCCGAGGCTCGAGGGCTCGCGACGGTGGGCCCGGGCGGGCACCATCCGGGCGCCCGGGGACCAGGCGGACGACGAAGCGCTCGCGGACCCGCTGATCGAGCCGCTGACGGCCCGTGAGCTCGACATCCTCAGCCTGATGGCCCGGGGCAGGAGCAACGCCGAGATCGCCGCGGAGCTCGTGGTGTCCCTGACGACCGTCAAGCGGCACGTCGGCAACGTGCTGGGCAAGCTCGGCGTCAGCAGCCGGACCCGGGCCCTCGTGCGGGCGCAGCGGCTGAGTCTCGTGTAGCCGGAGCGCTGAAGCGTACGGACAGTACTTCGTGGCCGAAGCCGGCGCATGGAGTGGATGGTTGATTCTCCCGGCCCCGCCGTCCCATGCTTGCCTCGATCCCTAACTGGCGGACCATGGACGGACTCCTCACCACCAAGCTCGGCTCCCAGGCCCGAGGAACGCACGCCGTCAGCCGTCCACGCCTGCGCGCGCTGCTCGACGCGACGGCGGACGCCCGCCTGGTGCTCGTTTCGGCACCCGCCGGGTTCGGCAAGAGCACCCTGTTGGCGGATTGGCTTGCCAACTCCGATCTCGCCTGGGGGTGGCTGTCGCTCGACGTCGGAGACAATGACCCGGCCCGCTTCTGGCGTTACCTCCTGGCTGCCGTCGGCGCGATCGACGGCGCTGGGCGTCCGCTTGGCTCCGATGGCATCACGGCCGAGGGCGAGGACGCAGTCACCGAGCTGCTCGATCGCCTGGCTGCCTGGCCGAGACCATGCGTGCTCGTCCTCGACGACTACCACCTGATCGAGGAGCCGTCCGTCCACGAGCACCTCGCGTTCGCCCTCGCGCACCTGCCGCCCCACGCGCGCATCGCGATCGCGACCCGGTCGGACCCGCCCTTCCCGCTGGCGCGCCTTCGATCCCGCGGGGAGCTCCTCGAGATCCGCGCAGCCGACCTTCGCTTCACCGTCGACGAAGCGACCGAGTGGCTACGCGACCGAATGGGGCTCCCCCTCTCATCCGACGAGATCACACAGCTCGCGGAGCGAACGGAAGGCTGGGCCGCGGCACTCCAGCTCGCCGCCCTCTCGCTCCGCGGACGCCCCGATGCGGGAGACCTCGTCCGCCGCTTCGGCGCGAGCCACCGCTTCATCCTCGACTATGTAATCGAAGAGGTCCTCGCTGGACTCACCCAAGCGTCGCAGGAGTTCCTGTTGCAGACCTCCATCCTGGAGCGAGTGTCCGGGCTCCTGTGCGACGCCGTCACGGGCGAGGCGGGAGGTCAGGAGCGGCTCGAGGGGTTCGAACGAGCCAACCTGCTCATTGGTGCCCTCGACGACGAGCGGCACTTGTTCCGCTATCACGCTCTCTTCGCGGAGATCCTGCGGGCGCGACTCCAGGCGGCTCATCCGGAACTCGTGTCGCTGTTGCACGAGCGGGCTTCCGCCTGGCTCGAGGTGCATGGCGACATCGACGAAGCCATCCGCCATGGGCTCCAGGCTCCGTCCCTCGAGCGAGTCCGACGCCTGCTTCGGGGCCACTGGCTGGAGCGCCTGATGCGGGGCGAGATCCGGACGGTGCGGGGCTGGCTCGACGCCCTGCCCGACGCTTTCGTCCGCTCGGATCCCCAGCTCTCCGTCGCCTACGGCTGGAGCCTCCTTCTCGCGGGCGAGTCGGCGGGCGTTGCTGCCCGCATCGCCGACGGCGAGCTCGCCCTCGACGCCACCGACCTCGATCCATTCGACCGCTCGGTCCTCCCCTCCCAGCTCGAATCGCAGCGAGCCAAGCTCACCGAGATGGAGGGCGATCTCGACGCGTCCGTCCGCCATGCCCGGGTCGCCCTTGAGCTCATCCCCGCCGACGTCGACCCGAGGTACGGAGCGCTCTTGCGGGGCCAGCCTACCATCCAGCTGGCGCACGTCCTTCGCAAGACCGGCGATCTTCCGGCCGCCGCAGCTACCTATCGGGCCGCGATTCCGCTGTTCGCCGCCGGGGGCAACTGGCTGGCAGTCGCCCGCTCCGTCTGCAACGTCGCGCGGTTCGAGATCGGCGCCGGCAACCCCGACGCCGCCCTCGAGCTGTGTCGCTCGACCCTGCCCGCGATCCCTGCCGGGTCGTCCGCCGTCGCCGCGATCCTCGTCGCGACTGCCGAGGCGCTCCTCGCGATGGGCGGGCCTGACGCGGCGGAGAGCGACCTGACCCAGGCGATGGAGCTGGCGCGTCGCGGCGGAGACAGGCCGACGCTTGTCGAAGCGACTGAGGTCCTCGAGCGGATCGCCCGCTCGCGCTCGAGCGGTGCGGTCGATGGCATGTCGCCCAGGGCGCCAGCCTCTCCCGCCGCATCAAGCCTCGTCGAGCGGCTCACCCCTCGCGAGCTCGAGTTCCTGCGGCTCGTGTGTGCGGGGCGATCCAACAGCCAGATCGCCCGGGAGCTCTTCGTCACGGTCGGCACGGCGAAGTCCCACCTGCACACGATCTACGGCAAGCTCGGCGCCGCGAACCGGGTCGAAGCGATCCTGCGGGCCCAGGAGCTTGGTCTCGCGGGCTGACGGGCGGGCGAAATCAACCAGGCGGACCTACCTCCCGATAGGTGTGCGCAGGCGGGGTTGAGCCCGAGAGTGGGATCCAATGGGGACGCGGACTGTGGCCCCGCAGGCGGATCTCGAGGAGTCTTCGATGCTCACCTTCGTTCTTCTCGCGGCCGTGGCGATGCACGGCATCGGGCACGTCCTGTTCGTCGGCCCGGCGATTGGCTTCGCCGACTGGGGGTCAGGCCACTCCTGGCTCCTGACGGGACTCCTGGGCGACGGCGTCGCCCGGACGATCGCCGGCGCTATCTGGGTCTCCGCTGGTGTGCTGTTCCTTGTCGGGGTCGCGGGCTTCGTTCGTGACGCCGATTGGTGGCGGGCGGTCACGATCGCGGCTGCTGTCATCTCGTTGATCGGGACCGTCGTCTACTACGACGGGATCAAGCAGCCGAGCGGCGTCGCGGCCCTGGTCTTCAACGTCCTGGTCCTGGGCGCCCTGGTAGTGGCCCGCTGGCCCTCGACCACAGCCCTCAACTCGTGATCGTCCGGACTGGCCGGCGGCAGACGGACATCCAGCGCCCGGAATTCGTCCCCGTGACGGGCCCCGGTCCCCTTGCATCAGGCAGGTTGGATGAGATGGCGGCTTCAGCAAATGAACCAAGTCACCTTGTATCGCATTCGGGTCCGCGGTCATCTCGGCCCGGCGATGGCGGACACCTTCGAGGGAGCCGTCGTCGAGCGCGAGCCACACGGTGTCACCGAGCTGCAGGTGGAGCTTCCCGACCAGGCCGCACTCCACGGACTGCTAGCGCGAGTCCGCGACCTCGGGTTGCCGCTGCTCTCCGTCGAGGTGATCGACGAACCTTCGCCGGCCTCCGGACCCAGCGGTCGTCGAGTCCCCGCAGCATCAATTCGGGAACGAGATGCTCGCCATGGCGGCCGTTCTTGAAGGGCGATCTTGACGCTCACCGTTCAATGACCGTGGGTGTCGGGCAGACGTACTGGCGTTGTTTCTTGACCGCCTTCTCCATGACGACCAAGGAGCGCGAACGATGGCGACGTTGACGGAAACGGGATCACCAGCGAGGCCGATGCCGGAGGGCCGGGCTGCGGTGGACTGGGTCGGCCGTGTGCCGTTTGCGCTATCCATCGCGCTCGCCCTGGACACATTCGCGGCAGCCGCGACCGCCTTGCTCTTTCGCGAGGCGCTCCGCGGACCGGCCGTCAACATCGGGTCGATGCAGGGCACAGCGCTCGTCCTGCTCGTGGTGACACTCCCGGTCCTCGCAGCATCGATGGCGCTCGTCAGCCGCGGTGTGACCGTGGCCGTCATCGGTTGGCTCGGCGCCCTCGGGTCGATCGCCTACCAGAGCGTGCTCTTCCTCTTTGGCACGCCATTCAACGCGTTCTTCTTCCTGTACGTCGCGATGCTCTCGCTGTCGATCTGGTCGCTCGTCGCGCTGGTCGCGCGAATGCCGAGTGCGCGGCTCGCCGAGGAGGTCGGGGCGCGAGCCCCCGTTCGCCTCGTCGCTGGCTACCTGCGGATTAATGCGGCTCTGTTCCTCGGACTCTGGCTCAAGGCGACCGTTCCCGCCGTGCTGAGCGCGGAGCCACCGGCATTTCTGGCGGGAACCGGGATGACAACGGGTCCGGTCCAGATCCTCGATCTTGGTTTCACCCTGCCCCTCTTGACCCTCGGCGCCGTCCTGCTTCTGCGGCGCCGGCCGTGGGGCTACGTGCTCAGCGGCGCGCTGCTCGTGACGCTCGCGATCGAGACTGCAAGCATCGGGGTCGATCAATGGTTCGGCCACGCAGCGGACCCGGCGTCGCCAGTCGCGTCCGACGCCTTGACTCCGGTGTTCGCGGTGATGACGGCGCTCGGGCTCGCGGTTCTAGCCCTGTTCCTTCGGCCGCCGGCGGTTCGCCGCAATTGACTGGCGAGGGGCCGGGAACCGATGAATGGCCTCGAGACCCGGCCGCTCGCTCTGAGTGGTCGAGCCAGGGTCGGTCAGCCATCCATTCTTCGGCAACGGGGAGGTTAGGAATGTCTCAGGGCGCCTCGGTTCGGTGGTGGATGGCCGTTGGAGGACTGGCCCTCGTTGCCCACGTCGTACTCGTTCGCCCACGGCTCTTCAGATGGGGCGCAACAGACGAAGAGGCCGAGCGTGTCTTCCCCGGCGACGACGAGGTGCCCGGAGCGCAGATCCACGGCACCCGAGCGATCACCGTCGACGCTCCGCCCGAGCGGGTCTGGCCGTGGCTGGCTCAGATCGGCTACCGGCGGGCGGGCTGGTACGCGTTCGACTTCGCCGACAACGACAGCATCCCGAGCGCGACGCGGATCATCCCCGAGCTCCAGGCCCCCGAGGTCGGGCAGATCATCGGCGAGGAGGGCAACGCGATCCGGGCGATTGAGTCCCCTCGATTCCTGCTGCTCGCATTCCATCACCCGCGCGTTGCGTGGATCGTGAAGGACGGCCTCTGGCCGCGCTTCGGCGACGAGAGCTGGGCCTTCGTCCTGGAGCCAATTGACGGCGGACGTCGGACGCGGCTGATCACCCGCCTCCACTACAGGCTTCCGTTCGGGATCCATCTCCTCTGGTGGCCGCTCTTCGAGGTCGCCGACCTCGTCTTCCAGCCGCTGATGCTGCGCAGGATCAGAGATCGAGTGGAGTCAACCGTTGGCGAGCCTGAACCTCCGTGCCGGAGCTATCGAGCACGATCCAGTTGATCGAAATGATCGTCACCCGAATGCGACCAAGTCACGGCCCACCAGCCAGAAGCCGATCAATGACGCGACGGCCAGCTGCCGCGCCGGATGGCGTGCCGGGTCAGGATGCCGAACCACGTCTCGATCTGGTTCATCCACGACGCCGAGGTCGGAGTGAAATGGAAGGTGCCGCCGCCGCGAAGACTGACCTGGGCACCTTGTAGGGATGCCGGAAGGGATCGGGCGGCTGGCCGGAGGGGATGATGCCGCCTGTGGCCTGGCGTCCTGCCACGAAGGCCGCCGCCGTTCGTACCACGCCCACACTGGACCGATCGGGTCGCTCGACGGCCCGCAGGGTAGCCCGGGTTCCGCAGCTGGATCTCACGCGAGTATCTATGGGCGCGGATCCGGGGTGTGGACCGGGCGACGCTCAGGCGGAGGCGGTGACGGCCGGGGTCGGAAGCTCGGCGTAGCGTGGCGGCTCGGGGACGGCAAGCGTCTTGAAGATGGCCGCCTGGCGGGCCGTCAGCTCGGTCCGCTGGAGGACGTCCCCGGTGGGCCCGGAGAAGCGCCGCGAGGCGGTCCACGTGATAGTCGCGTGGGTCGTCGCCGGCTCGCGGGCCATTGGCGTCACGAGTCCCTTGACGGACTGGCGGCTTAGGTCCGACAAGACCGTGACCGGCCAGCGTCAAGGCTTGCCGCCGCCGGGCCCGGGCGCGTGGATCTGGAGAGGAAGCGCAGAAGACAAGGCTCCCAGTCGCTCGGCCGATGCCCTCGCTCTCGGTCGCCGCCGCACCGACAGGAACACCACCATCCGTTCGTAGTGTTGGGCTTGAGGGCGTCGAATCCGAGAGCTCGCTGCGCCGACGTAGCCTGGGCCCAGAACTCGCGGCGGGCATGGGCGTGATCAGCGCCCGAGCCCGCACGGCTCCTCGGAGTGTAGTCTCTGATCGGAACCCGCAGCGAGTTGCCCGAGAGACGCGGCGATGACCCTCACCGACGACCTGCTCCGCGAGGCGATGTGGACCGGGCACAGATTCTGGACCGCGCTCGCGGCAAACGACGACGACGACCTCCGCTCGATCCTGACCGCGGACGCGCTCGCGGTCCTCGCGCGCGGAGCCTTGGTCCCGGGTCCGATCGATATCGCCCCGAAGACCCCGGAAGACATGTTCCTTCCACCCGGGCCGGCCATCGCGTCGAGGATCCGTTCTCACCTCGGCACGGAGTTCGAGAACGACGGCCTGCCAGGGCTTGCCGACAAGGCTGAGCTGCTCGAAGGCGGCGAACTGCGGCTCATCTACCCAGTTGTCGGCATCGCACGGCCAATGCACGAGGGTGTACCGATCCTCGTCTGGCGGATCGAGCTCGTCCAGGACGAGGGCCAGTGGCTGGTCGATCCGCTTCGCCGCCACGACCGACCCACCATTGAAACGATCGACCTGGGGCCGCTGTTCGGAGGGCGGCAACTAGACACCGGGTGAAGGGAGGCCCTGATACGAGTGCGCGAGTCCGGCGTCAACGACGATCGCGCGAACTAGCCGTTCGCGGACGACACACGTGCTGCCAGCACCTTCCTCAGATCGTGCCGCAATGCCTCGACCGACCACCGGCCCTCGGTCAGAATGGAGACGAGCTCGCCCTCATCCACCCGACTTCGGTCCACGAGCCAGCCCACCGCGAGGCGTGCCGCCTCCTCGTTGTCGAGATTCTCCCGTGGGACGAAGAAGGCGGGACAGGTGGGCTTCATCGCCTCAGTTTCCTCGGCCGCGGGCATCACGACTCCCTCGACCGTTCCGGGTGCCGCTTGGCGTCCTCGACCAGCGACGCGAGCAGGTCGAAGGCGAAGAGGACCTTGGCGGAGTTCTCCTCGGTCGCGTAGCCGGTCGAACGGCCGTGGAGGACGAGCTGGCGGTTGAGTCGCCGGCTTCCAGGAGCGACCACGCCGAAGTCCTGACGCGCCCACAGGATGGTGACGGCCTCCACGATCGCCGGTCCCATCACCGCGTCGTAAGTGGCGACAGCGTTCTTGATCACGCCCTTCGGATTGGTGTCGGTACTGCCTGGCGCGAACGCCTCGATGGCGATGCCCTCGATCTGGGGTAGAAGGGTCGGGATGCTCACCCGGTAGCGGCCGCGTAGGTGGTCCTGGAGGCCGTCGCGGATGAACCGCCGGCGTCGCCGGAATGGCGCGAGGTCCATCCAGCTTTCGACGATGCGGCCGAACTCGCGCGAACGGGCCGCCGCAGTCATCTTCCGGCGCAAGGCGAGCCGCTCCCCTTCATGGGCCAGCCGGCCCACATCCCAGAAGAAGCTTGTGCTGGCGCTTGGCAGCATCCACCAGCCCATCTGCCACAGGTCCTCTTCGTAGATGCGCTGCTGCTCCGACGAGGCCTTTATGCGCTCCATGAGCGAACTCGTCGCCGCCAGGGCGGCCGGTCGAATGGATGCGATCAGGCCGTCGCGCACGGCCTTGCCGATGCCGCTCATGTAGGAAGACGTGGCCTCGGTGATCGCCCGGCTGAGGTTCTCGCCGGCGAGGCCCGGCAGCCCAAACTGAGCATTGGTCGCAGACAGAGCGGTCAGGTTCTTGTCTGCGATGAGGCCCGCCATCGAGCCCGCCACCGATAGCCGCGCCGCATCCTGCCCGGCGAGCAGCGTCCCGCGCCAGCCCTCGACGAGCTCAGCGCTGATCCCGCCCGTGAAGTCGCCGAAGAGCTTGCTCAGGCGCAGCGGATCGAGCTTCGGGTAGGCAGCGCTGAGGTCGGTCGTCAGAGCACCCGCGAGCTTGCTCAGGTGCAGCGGCTCCCCCGACACCGTCGCCGCAAGCTTCGCGCCTCGAAGGTCCGCGATGGCGCCCAGAGACGGGAGTGTGAAAGGCGAGCCGCTCCCGACAGGCTGGTCCTCGGCCTCCTCGTTCGACATGCCCGCATTGTACCCGCCAACCATCCGATGTAGAACACCCGTTCAGGTCTTGGGAACCACACCCTGGCTCGCCGAGCGCAACCCGCCGATCCTCGTGTGTCGCCTTTCAGCGGCCGGCGTCGTCGAAACAGTCACGACGGGTTCATAGTGGCCAAGGCGTCGGTCGAGCTGAGCGGCAAGATCACTGTGACCTTCGCCCACCCGGGCTGATACTCAGCCCCTGCCGGGCTACGCCGAGGCTGCCTTCGACCCCGGCTGCGCACCGGACGCTCCGCTCTCCTCGGAGGATGGGAGGCGTGCTGGGCGGCCGGGGGCCGACCCCTTGGCAACACTTCTGGCAGTTTCCGCCTGCGTCCGCCGGTCCCGCCGCCCCCACTTTCGGAGTCCTGAGATCCAACCGCTCATCGGCGGACGTTGGCGGACGCCGGGGGGACAACCTGGAGCAAGGGATCGGGGCACGGGAGCGCGGGGGAGGGCAGGCCCTTCCGGCCAGGCCGTGGGGTCGGTGTCGCGCCAGTCGATCGCCCGTGGGGGCCGGCGACGTCCTACTGGGGCAGCCAGTCGGTCGTCGAGAGCGAGGCCAGCTGGCCAGGCCCGTTGCATGGCGGCAGCCCATCGGCCGCCATTGTCAGCCCCCTTATGTCGAGCGAGCCGCCCGCGAGCGCCAGCTGGAAGTGGAGCGGCATCTTCACCGACCGGTCGCACCAGTTGCTCATTTGAAACGAGAAGGCGCGCGATTCGGACGGTGAGATCAGCGGTCCGTCGGCGTTGACGGACGGTCGACTGCGAAGCAGGACGTTGCCCGCTGGGTCGACGAGGGCGACTACGGGCGAAGCCGGGAGTCGACACAACACGCCGCCCAGGGCCCTGACACCGACATCTGCCCCCCGGCTGCCGGCCGCTCCGCCCAGTGGGCCGGCCGTCGCATCGACGTCCGCTGTTGTGCACGGTCCGATGGCTGGCGTGGCCGACGTCGGCGTCGCGCCGGTTGGTGCCGTGGATGGAGCCCCGCTGCCCGTGGCGGATGCGGTGGCATCGGTCGCAAGTGTCGGGGTGGCGGTCTCCGCTGGCGACGGGCTCGGGCCGGTGGTCCCTCCGCAGGCCGCGAGCAGCAACCCGATCGTGGCGAGCGCACCGGCCGGCAGGAACGAGCGGTGGCGGTAGCGCCTCGCCGGCGATGCGATCATGCGCTCAGGTCCCCTGCTCGGTCGGGCGTCGCGGACGCGGATCCTACCGGTCGCACCCTCTCGCGAGCAGTGAAGTGTAGCGACTCGAGCCGGCTGGCCGGCTACGTACCAACCGGCTACGACGCGGAAGGGACGTCTGGCTACTGACACGCGCGTTCGCGGCTTGGTAGCATTCCGTGGCGTCGCAGCACTCGGGTCGCCGAGGGCCCCGTGCCGCCCCTCGGTGTCGGGTCCACGCGCCTCCTCCGCCTAGGACGGCCGTGGCGGCGCGGCGTCGCCGCCTCGTCCAGACCAGGAGCACGGGGAGAACCGAATGCAGGGCCTGCACCGCCGGTGCCTCCCGGCCATCCTCGCGGTTCTCGTCGCGATGGCGCTCGTCCCGCTCACGCCGGATGGCGCCGCCGCCGGCTCGGACTACGCCGCCAACTGCACCGTCCGACTCCGAGAATCGCCCTCGACGTCCGGCGCGACGCTCGTCACCATGCCCACGGGCACGGTGGTGACCACCATCGACACGGTGTCCGGCGAGCCGTGGTCGGCCACGTGCGGGACACTCGTCTCGGGGAACACCTGGTATGCGATCACCGCGGTCGACGGCACGAGCGTGTCGTCGCTGTACGGGGTGAGCGTCGCATACGCCGCCTCCGGGCTCTTCCAGCCGTCGGCCTCACCGCCGCCGACCCCCGCGGTCTACCTCGAGGGGATCGACGTCAGCCAATACCAGGGGACGATCGACTGGACTCAGGTTGCCGGCGCAGGCAAGCGGTTCGCGATCATGAGGGCCACCCTGGGTCAGACCTACCTCGATCCGATGTACGCCACGAACCATGCGGGCGCCCTGGCGGCCGGATTGCAGGTGACGGCCTACCACTTCGCTACCCCGTCGGCCTCCCCGGGCGACGCGTTCTTCGAGGCGGACTGGTTCGTCCAGAATGCGGCGCTGCTTCCCGGCGACCTCGTGCCGGCGCTCGACCTCGAGCAGGCCGGTGGGCTGTCGGCGACGGACCTCCAGGCTTGGGTCGGCGCGTGGCTCGGCGAGGTGTACGCGAAGCTCGGGGTCCGGCCGATGATCTACACGAGCCCGACCTTCTGGAAGAACTCGATGGGCGACACGACCATGTTCGCCGACCAGGGCTACGCAATCCTGTGGATTGCGCACTGGTTCACGTCGAGCCCGACGGTTCCCGCCAGCGACTGGGGTGGGCACGGCTGGACGTTCTGGCAGTACAGCAACTGCGGCTCCGTGGCAGGCATCTCCGGATGCGTCGACCTTGACCGGTACAACGGCACCGACCTGACGGGGCTCACGTTCAACTACAGCCTGCTGCCGCCCGTCACACTGGCTGTCACACCGGCGAACTCGCCGCCCACCCTCGTGGCGATCGCGCCGGCCACGGTCCGAGCCGGGGGTGATGGCCTGATCGTGTCGATCCAGGGAGCGGACTTTGCGGCCGGCGTCTCCACCGCCTACTGGAACGGGACACCGCTGGCCACAACGTTCGTCTCCCCGATGCAGCTCACCGCGGTCGTGCCGGCCGGCCTCACCAGCACGCCCGGGATGGGTTTCGTGACCGTCTTCACCCAGCCCCCGGGCGGCGGCACCAGCGGTCCCGCGGCGTTCAGCGTCACGACACCGACGCTCCCGAGCATCAGTATTGGCGCCGCCAGTGCCCTGGGGCTCAAGCCGACGAGCGGCTACACCACCAGGACTCCGAATGTCCAGGCCGTCGGCAAGTACATCACCTGGAAGTTCGCGGGCGGCAGCGCGCTTGCCGGCCAGCGCGTCAACGTCCTGATCGCGAGGAAGACCGATGGCGTCTGGGGCGGCCCCACGTACCTCAAGTCCGCGTGGGCCGACGCCAACGGCAACGTGACCTTCTGGTACAGGTCCGGCACGGCCGCGGCCATCAACGTCCGCGTCCAGTGGCCGGGCGACTCCAACTACGCCGTCGGCACCTCGAAGGCGCTCGGGGCCTACTGGAAGTAGCCTTCCGACTCGTCGGGGCCGAATGCCTCTGGGCGTCGGTCGTCGCCGCGTCGCATGCTCGTCGCCTGCGCGGGAGGCTCTGACGCGCGGCCCACACTCCGGCCGCCGGGACCGCGCCGAGCCACTGGCGAGACCGACCCGCGAGACAGGCGGAGCTGCTATGGACGCGGTCCGCGAGAGGAGGGAGAGGGGATGAGCGAGCACTTCGACAGGTACATGGAAGGCTGGACCAAGGGCGACGTGGAGATGCTCCTGAGCGCCTGCGCCGAGGATTTCGTCTTCGACGATGCCATTGACGGGCGCTTCACGAAGGCCGAGTTCCCGGCCTACTTCGAGTCTCAGAGCGAGGGTGTCCTGAAGATCACGGACGTCGTTACGGCGGAGATCGGCGGTCTCGAGACGGCATGGTGCTGGTGGAGCCTGGAGGCGCCGACAGGCGCCACCGTGGTGTCGCAGGAAGGCGCCGCCCTGGCCAAGGTGGGACGCGACGGCGTGCACTGGCAGAAGGTGACCTACTACGCACGCG
>Ga0315284_10003281_pt1 | contig 22950 bp, 19 predicted proteins | sample YL17G09_16_MG_FD_203696 | JGI IMG/M metagenome (GOLD analysis project Ga0315284, IMG submission 203696) | Sediment microbial communities from Yellowstone Lake, YNP, Wyoming, USA - YL17G09_16 | ecosystem: Environmental > Aquatic > Freshwater > Lake > Sediment | place: USA: Wyoming | collected... | reverse complement strand
GCGGCGAGGAAGCCGGCGGCGCGGACTGGCAGAACATCACCTACGAGGGCTACGGCCCCAACGGCGTCGCGGTTCTCATCGAATGCCTCACCGACAACCGCAACCGGGCCGCCGGTGACGTCCGCGTTGCGATGACCCGCAACGGCGGCAACATGGCCGACCCGGGATCGGTGGCCTACCTGTTCTCCCGCAAGGGTGTGGTGACGCTGGAGAAGAACGGGCTGAGCGAGGACGACGTGCTGCTGGCGGTTCTGGAAGCCGGCGCCGAGGAGGTCAATGACCTCGGCGACAGCTTCGAGGTCATCTCCGAGCCGGGGGATCTGGTGGCCGTGCGCACCGCGCTGCAGGAAGCCGGTATCGACTACGACTCCGCCGACGCCAGCTTCCAGCCTTCGGTCATGGTGCCGGTCGACCTGGAGACCGCCCGCAAGGTCCTCAAGCTCGTCGACGCACTCGAAGACAGCGATGACGTGCAGGACGTCTACACCAATATCGACATCTCCGACGACGTCGCCGCCCAGCTCGACGAGGACTGATTCCCCGGTATGTCGCTGCGCGGCGATGTCGGCCCCGGCCGTTAGGCTATCGAACAACTGTTCGTAGCTGCCGGCGGCGAAAGGGTGATCCGTGCGGGTGATGGGAGTCGATCCTGGCCTGACTCGCTGTGGGCTCTCGGTGATCGAGAGCCGCGGCGGCCGTCAGGTCATCGCCCTGGATGTCGATGTGGTGCGCACCCCCGCCGAGGACCCGCTGGCTCTGCGGCTGCTTGCGATCAGCGACGCCGTCGAACACTGGCTAGACACCCACCTGCCCGACGTGCTGGCCATCGAGCGAGTGTTCGCCAACCAGAACGCCAACACCGCCATGGGCACCGCGCAGGCCGGCGGGGTGATCGCACTGGCCGCTGCACGCCGGGGAATCGACGTGCACTTTCACACCCCCAGCGAGGTCAAGGCCGCCGTGACGGGTAACGGACGTGCCGACAAGGCGCAGGTCACCGCGATGGTGACCCGGATCCTGCAGTTGCAGCAGAAGCCCACCCCGGCTGATGCGGCCGACGCGCTGGCGCTGGCGATCTGTCACTGCTGGCGGGCGCCGATGATCGCCCGGATGGCCAAGGCGGAGGCGATGGCGGCCGAACAGCGCAAGGCCTACCGGGCGCGGCTCAAGACGGTGTCCCGGAGCGCACCATGATCGCGTCGGTGCGCGGCGAGGTGCTCGAGGTCGCACTCGACCACGCCGTGATCGAAGCGGCCGGGGTCGGATACAAGGTGATGGCCACCCCGTCGACGCTGGCCACCCTGCGGCGGGGTTCGGAGGTCCGGCTGATCACCGCCATGATCGTGCGGGAAGACTCGATGACGCTGTACGGCTTCGCCGACGGCGAGGCCCGCGACCTGTTCCTGATCCTGCTGGGGGTGTCGGGTGTGGGCCCGAAGATCGCGCTGGCCACCCTGGCCGTCTACGACTCCACCCCGTTGCGCCAGGCCCTGGCCGACGGCGACGTCGCCGCGCTGACCCGGGTGCCCGGCATCGGCAAGCGCGGTGCGGAGCGGATGGTGCTGGAGCTTCGCGACAAGATCGGAGCGGTGCCCGGTGCGCCCGGTGCGGTCGCCGGAATAGGCCATGCCGTCCGGGCTCCGGTCGTCGAAGCCCTTGTCGGCCTTGGCTTTCCGGTCCGGCAGGCTGAGGAGGCGTGCGACAAGGTGCTGGCCGGTGATCCCGGGGCCACCACGTCCAGCGCACTGCGGACGGCGCTGTCGCTGCTGGGGAAGAAGGGATGAGCCGGTTCGAGGACGACTACGATGAGGCCGCCGAGCGCGATGTCTCACCGGCGCTGACCGTCGGCGAAGGCGATGTCGACGCCGGCCTGCGGCCACGCTCGCTGGGGGAGTTCATCGGTCAGCCGCGGGTGCGTGAACAGCTGCAACTGGTGCTCGAGGGTGCCAAGAACCGCGGCGGCACACCGGATCACATCCTGCTGTCCGGGCCGCCCGGGCTGGGCAAGACCTCGCTGGCGATGATCATCGCCGCCGAACTCGGCTGCTCGCTGCGGCTCACCTCCGGGCCGGCGCTGGAGCGGGCCGGGGACCTGGCCGCGATGCTGTCCAACCTGGTCGAGGGTGACGTGCTGTTCATCGACGAGATCCACCGGATCGCCCGGCCCGCCGAGGAGATGCTGTATCTGGCCATGGAAGACTTCCGCGTCGACGTGGTCGTCGGCAAAGGGCCTGGGGCGACGTCGATTCCGCTGGAGGTGGCGCCCTTCACCCTGGTGGGTGCCACCACCCGGTCGGGGGCGCTCACCGGCCCACTGCGCGACCGGTTCGGTTTCACCGCCCACATGGACTTCTACGAGGTGGGGGAGTTGGAGCAGGTGCTGCACCGGTCGGCCGGCATCCTGGGAATCGAGCTCGGCGAGGCGGCCGGAGCCGAGATCGCACTGCGGTCGCGCGGCACGCCGCGCATCGCCAACCGGTTGTTGCGCCGGGTGCGTGACTACGCCGAAGTGCGGGCCGACGGAGTCATCACCCGGGATATCGCCAAAGCGGCGCTGGCGGTCTACGACGTCGACGAACTCGGACTCGATCGGCTGGACCGCGCCGTGCTGTCTGCGCTGACCCGAAGCTTCGGTGGCGGGCCGGTCGGGGTGTCGACGCTGGCGGTGGCGGTCGGTGAGGAGGCCGCGACGGTCGAGGAGGTGTGCGAGCCGTTCCTGGTGCGGGCGGGGATGATCGCGCGGACGCCGCGCGGCCGGGTCGCCACCGCGCTGGCGTGGACGCATCTGGGTATGACCCCGCCGCCTTCGGCGGGCGCACTGGGGCAGCGCCCGCTGTTCGATTGAGCATTCATGATCCGCCCGACCGACTGACGCTGGGAGCGCCGATGATCACCGCCGCACTGATCTTCAGCGCGCTTGCCGCGCTGCTGCACGTCTACATCTTCGTGATGGAGTCACTGACCTGGACCTCACCGCGCACCCGCGCGGTGTTCGGCACCACGGCCGAGGAAGCCCAGACCACCAAGATGCTGGCCTTCAACCAGGGCTTCTACAACTTGTTCCTGGCCGTCGTCGCGGCGGTCGGGATCGTGTTTGCCGTGGCGGGGCACCGCAACGTGGGAGCCGCTCTGGTGTTCGCCTCGGTGGGCTCAATGCTGGCCGCGGCGGTGGTGCTGCTCGCGTCCTCCCCGGACAAGGCGCGGGCAGCCGTCACGCAGGGTGTTTTCCCGCTCATCGCGGTCGTGCTGCTGGGGGTCGCGCTGCTCTGACGGCCGGGTTGGACTCCGCGGGCTCAGGGGGTTCGACCGCATCAGATGCCGCGCAGCAGGCGCCAAACGTTGGTTTGGGCGGGGCCGGGGCTACCCCGTGAAGGCCATCACGTGCTTGATGCGGGTGTAGTCCTCCAGGCCGTACATCGACAGGTCCTTGCCGTGGCCGGAGGACTGGTAGCCACCGTGGGGCATCTCGGCAACCAGGGGGATGTGGGTGTTGATCCACACGCAGCCGAAGTCCAGGGCCGCCGAAACCCGCAGCGCGCGGGAGACGTCCTTGGTCCACACCGATGACGCCAAGGCGTACTCGACGCCGTTGGCGAAGCGGAGCGCCTCCTCCTCGTCGGAGAAGGACTGCACGGTGATCACCGGGCCGAAGATCTCCTGCTGGATGTCCCCTGACGGTTCCCTCCCGCGGCCACGAGCGCGTGCTTGGGAATGTCGGCCAGGAAGCCCAGCACACGCTCCAGCTGATTGGGGTTGTTCACCGGTGGGATCCAGCCGTCCTCATCGTCGGCTGCCCGGCCGAAGGTGGTGAATGCGCCCTTGGCCTGCTCGGCCAGCGCCGCCGAAAATCCCTCGACGACCCCGGCCTGGGCCAGTGGTCATGAAGGCTGCTGGTCGTCAGAGGGCGGCAAGGATTTCAGCGAGGACGCCAAGGCCCTCGTGCAGCAATTCGTCGCTGATGGACAATGGCGGCAGGAACCGCAGGATGTTCCCGTACGTGCCGCAGCTGAGCACCAGCACACCCTGGGTGTGCGCCTTGGCGCACAGCGTCTTGGTCAGCTCCGGATCCGGTTCGGCCGTCCCGGATTTCACCAATTCGACGGCGATCATGGCACCGCGGCCACGGACGTCGCCGATCCGGTCGTCATCGGCCTGCATGCGGTGCAGCGTGTCCCTCATCAGCCGCTCGATCTGCTTGGCCCGGTCGAGCAGGCCGTCGAGCTCGATGGTCTCGATGGTGGCCAGTGCGGCCGCGCAGGCCACCGGGTTGCCGCCGTATGTGCCGCCGAGACCACTGACGTGCGGGGCGTCCATGATCTCGGCGCGGCCGGTCACCGCCGACAGCGGCATGCCGCCGGCGATGCCCTTGGCGGTGACGATCAGATCCGGGTCGATGCCTTCGTCTTCGCAGGCGAACATCTGGCCGGTGCGGCCGAACCCGCTCTGCACCTCATCGGCGATGAACACCACGTCGTTGTCAGTGCACCAGGCCCGCAGCGTGGGCAGGAATCCCGGCGCCGGCACCACGAACCCGCCTTCGCCGAGGATCGGCTCGATGATGATCGCGGCGAGGTTGGCCGCGCCGACCTGCTTGTCGATCACCGACAGCGCCCGCTCTGCGGCCAATTCTCCGTTGGTGGCCCACTCCTTGTTGATCAAGCCGTCCCGGTACGGGTAGGACAGCGGGGCGCGGTAGATCTCCGGAGCGAAGGGCCCGAACCCGCTCTTATAAGGCATCGACTTCGCGGTCAGTGCCATCGTCAGGTTGGTGCGGCCGTGATAGGCGTGGTCGAAGGCGACCACTGCGGTGCGCCGGGTGTAGGCCCGAGCGATCTTGACCGCGTTCTCGACCGCCTCGGCGCCGGAGTTGAACAGGGCGGTGCGCTTCTCGAAGGAGCCCGGGGTGAGCCGGTTGAGGTGTTCGGCGACCGCAATGTAGCCCTCGTAGGGGGTCACCATGAAGCAGGTGTGGGTGAAGGCGCCGACCTGTTCGCGCACCGCGTCGACCACCCGCGGCGAGGAGTTGCCGATGGTGGTGACCGCGATGCCCGAGCCCAGGTCGATCAGCCGGTTGCCGTCGACGTCCTCGATGATCCCGCCGAAGGCGCGCGCGCATGAAACTGGCATGGTCACCCCGACACCGCGGGCCACCGCGGCGACCCGGCGCTGGGTCATCTCCAGCGACTTCGGTCCGGGGATCTCGGTGACGAGTTTGCGGCTCTGTTGAAGGGTGCTCACGGCTGTTCTCCTGACATGTCCCTCACGCCGGGCAGGGGTGAAAACTGGGTGACCCGAGACTAGTCGGACGGCGCCGCCGCGCAACTGAGAACCCGGCCTCACTTCGGCGATTCGATCACCGGATCCCGGGGGGCGCCCAGCGGTGCGCCGTCGACGCGGTCAACCGTGGTGAACGATGCCACCGGCCGCCGCCGCAGCCGCTGCGCCTGCCGCACCGGGCGGCCCAGCGCCAGCACGGCGGCCAGCGCCCACCCGTCGGGAGCACCGAGCAGGAGCTTCACCCCGTCCTCCTGCCGGATCAGCATCGTCGTCAGAACGCCCCCCAGGCCCTCCGCGCGGGCGGCCAGCAGGATGTTCCAGACGAACGGGTAGACCGAGGCGCCCCCGGCGAACGAGTACCGGCCTGCGTCGCGGTCGACCGCCGTCAGCGCAGCCAGGTCGGCGAACACGACCAGCAGCACCGGCGCCCGGTCGAGGTGGGCGGCGAAACCCTGCGCGGCGGCGGCAGTCACCTCCTCGGAGACCGATGCCACGGCCGCCGCCTCCGCGGCGGTGTCATTGGTCGGTGCCCACGGCCGCAGGCCGGCGGCTCCCATCGCGAGATAGTCCCGCCAGCCCGGTAGGTACAGCTCTCGCAAGCGGATCCGCAGCCCTCGGTCCTTGACCGCCACGACGTGCCAGGCCTGGGCATTGGCTCCGCTGGGCGCGAATCTGGCGCTGTCGAGAACCCGTACCAGCACATCGTCGGCGACCGGTTCGTCGGTGAACTCGCGTACCGCGCCGGTGGTGCGCAGCGTCTCGATCAGGTCCATCGCGCCATTGTCGGCGCGCCGAGACGGCCGGGCAATGCCGGTGTGTCGGTGGTGCCGGAACCGGGTGGCCCGGGCAATGGCAGACTGGTCAGGCACGGGACCTGCCGGTGCCGGCCCCGCTGCGATGACCGCACCCGAGAAGGAAAGACACCTACTGCCATGGAACTGCTGAGCTTCCTGCCCCTGATCATCATCATGGGGGCGTTTATGTTCTTCGCCTCGCGGCGCCAGCGGAAGGCCATGCAGGCGACCATCGACCTGCAGGAGTCGTTGCGCGTCGGCGATCGGGTGAACACCACCTCCGGGCTGCAGGCCACCATCACCGCGATCAGTGATGACCACGTGGACCTCGAGATCGCCCCCGGGGTAGTCACCCGGTGGGTGAAGTTGGCGATTCGCGACCGTGTCGAATCGGAGTTGCCGGAGATCGACGACGCCGGTCCCCCGAGCCGGGCGGTCGAACTCGGCGACCTCGACGCGGACCGCCTGACCAAGGACTGACGCGCCCACCCGTACCCTTTCGGGGAAGCGCCGACGGACCGCCCATGCGGATCGCGGCATATACCTAGGAGAAACGACAAGTGGCATCGTCACCGGCGCCGGTGCGTCCGTACCGCTACCTGGCGCTGTTCTTGGTCATGTTGGTCGGCGTTTATCTGCTGATCTTCCTGACCGGAGACAAGCAGGCCAAGCCGAAACTGGGCATCGACCTGCAGGGCGGCACCCGAGTCACTCTGACCGCCCGCACCCCGGACGGCTCCAAGCCGACCAGGGACGCGTTGAACCAGGCCGAGCAGATCATCAGCGCCCGCGTCAACGGCCTCGGTGTCTCGGGTTCAGAGGTCGTCATCGACGGCGACAACCTGGTCATCACCGTCCCCGGCAATGACGGCAACGAGGCCCGCAACCTGGGCCAGACGGCCCGGCTGTTCATCCGGCCGGTGATCGGCCAGCCGATCCCGGTCGAGGCGATCAAGAATCCGCCGAGCCCGCCGGGAGCCCCGGGTGCACCCCCGCCCGGATCCCCGGGTGCACCCCCGCCACCACCGGGAGCCGCCCCGGCACCGCCACCACCGGGAGCCGCCCCGGCACCGCCACCACCGGGAGCCGCCCCGGCACCTCCACCACCGGGAGCCGCCCCGGCTCCGCCGCCACCGGCCGAACCCGCGCCGCAGCCCCGGCCGTACCCGCTGGAGCCGACACCGCCGCCGCCTCCTGGCCCGCCCGCGCCGGGTCAGCCGGGTCAACCGGCACCGCCGCCCGGCCCGCCGGACGCCCGTCAGGACCTGGCCGCCCGGATCAAGTTCGAGAAGGAACTGCGCCAGAGCGCCAACCAGAACCTGCTGCTGTTGTCGGTGCAGTACATGGCCGGGCGTTGCGACCAGGAGGATGTCCTGGCCGGTAACGACGACCCGAACCTGCCGTTGGTGACCTGCTCGCAGGACCACAAGTACGTCTACATCCTGGACAAGTCGATCATCAGCGGCGACCAGATCAAGACCGCCGGGTCGGGCTTCGACCAGCAGAGCGGCGCCTACGTCGTGGACGTCGAGTTCAAGGACGAGGCGGCCAAGACCTGGGGTGACTTCACCGGCGCCAACATCGGCACGCAGACAGCCTTCACCCTCGACTCGCAGGTGGTCAGCGCCCCGCAGATCCGGGAGGCCATTCCCGGCGGACGCACCCAGATCTCCGGCGGCGATCCGCCGTTCACCGCGGACACCGCCAAGAGTTTGGCCAACGTCCTCAAATACGGTTCGCTGCCGCTGTCGTTCGAGTCCTCGGAAGCCGAAACCGTCTCCGCCTCACTGGGATTGACCTCGCTGCGAGCCGGATTGATCGCAGGCGGTATCGGGCTCGCGATGGTTCTGCTGTACTCGCTGGCCTACTACCGGGTGCTGGGCCTGCTCACCGCGCTGTCGCTGGTGGCCTCCGGTGCCATGGTGTACGGGATCCTGGTGCTGCTCGGCAGGTACATCAATTACACCCTTGACCTGGCCGGCATCGCCGGTCTGATAATCGGTATCGGCACCACCGCCGACTCGTTCGTGGTGTTCTTCGAGCGCATCAAAGACGAGATCCGCGAGGGCCGTTCGTTCCGGTCGGCGGTGCCACGAGGCTGGGCCCGTGCCCGCAAGACCATTCTGTCCGGCAACGCGGTCAGCTTCCTGGCCGCCGCGGTGCTTTATTTCCTGGCAGTCGGCCAGGTCAAGGGCTTCGCGTTCACGTTGGGTCTGACGACCATCCTCGACGTGGTCGTGGTGTTCCTGGTCACCTGGCCTCTGGTGTACCTGGCATCGAAGTCCCCCACGCTGTCGAAGCCGTCGTTCAACGGCCTCGGCGCGGTGCAACAGATCGCTCGCGAGCGGCGCGCGGCCGGGCAGGACCACGCTGTGTCCGCGACGGGACGGGGATAGTCCGATGACTGATAACACCAACACCGACGACATCGAGACCACTGCGAACCTCGACACCACCGGGGCGACCGAACTGGAGAGCAGCGCATCAGAGGCCGCGGGACAGCCGTCGCGGCACAGTTTCTTCATCCGCCTCTACACCGGAACCGGCGCCTTCGAGGTGATCGGCCGGCGCAAGATGTGGTTCGCCATCAGTGCGCTGATCGTCGGCGTCGCGGCCGCCAGCATTCTGCTGCGGGGCTTCACATTCGGCATCGACTTCGAGGGCGGCACCAAGATGTCCTTCCCGCGCGCCGGCGCGAACGGGGAGGCCGGCATCAGCCAGGTCGAGGACACCTTCCGCGAGGCACTCGGCCGCGACGCACAGTCAGTGGTGACGGTCGGCAACGGGGCCACCGCGACCGTCCAGATCCGCTCGGAGACCCTCACCAACGACGAGACCGCCAAGTTGCGTGACGCTTTCTTCAACAAGTTCCAGCCCAAGGGCACCGACGGCAAGCCCAGTGAGCAGGCCATCAGTGACTCGGCGGTGTCGGAGACCTGGGGCGGCCAGATCACCAAGAAGGCGCTCATCGCGCTGGTGGTCTTCCTCGTGTTGGTCACCATTTACATCACCGTGCGCTACGAGAGGTTCATGGCACTCTCGGCGCTGACTGCGCTGGGCTTCGACCTGATCACCACCGCCGGGGTCTACGCCCTGGTGGGCTTCGAGGTCACCCCGGCCACCGTGATCGGCCTGCTGACCATCCTGGGCTTCTCGCTCTACGACACCGTCATCGTGTTCGACAAGGTCGAGGAGAACACCAAGGGCTTCGAGCACACCACCCGACGGACGTTCGCCGAGCAGGCCAACCTCGCTATCAACCAGACCTTCATGCGCTCGATCAACACCAGCCTGATCTCGATCATGCCGATCGCCTCGCTGATGGTCGTCGCGGTCTGGCTGCTGGGCGTCGGCACGCTCAAGGATCTCGCGCTGGTGCAGCTAGTCGGTGTCATCGTCGGGACCTACTCGTCGATCTTCCTGGCCACCCCGCTTCTGGTCACCCTGCGCGAGCGCACCGAGCTGGTACGCAACCACACCCGCCGGGTGCTCAACCGGCGCAAGGTGGTCGCCGCGCCCAGCGAGTCGGCCACCGCGGTCGTCGGCGAGTTGGAGACAGTGCCGGCCGAAGCGACAGTGGGGGCACCGGCGGCCGGCAGCACGCCCCGGCCGGGAGTCCGTCCGGTCCGGCCGCCGGCGGCCGGCAGCACGCCCCGGCCGGGAGTCCGTCCGGTCCGGCCGCATCGCCCATCCGGCAAACGGGAAAGATAGGCCGCTCGTGGCTGTAAGGCGTCGCGTGGCCGCCCTGTCGGTGGCCGCAGTGTTCACCGTGCTGGCCCCCGCAACGCTGACCGCGTGTTCGGGTACTGCTGCCAGCGAGGTCAACTACGCCGTCGACGGCGTGTTGACCAGCTACAACACCAACACGGTCAGCGGGGCTGCCTCGGCCGGCCCGCAGGCGTTCGCTCGGACGCTGACCGGGTTCAGCTTCCACGGCCCCGACGGGCAGGTGCTCGCCGACAACGACTTCGGGTCGGTGTCCGTGGTCGGTCGCGAACCCCTGATGCTGGACTACCAGATCGCCGACGCAGCGGTGTATTCCGACGGCAAACCGATCACCTGCGACGACATGCTGCTGACCTGGGCGGCGCAGTCCGGCCGATTCCCGGGGTTCAACTTCGCCAGCAAGGCCGGCTACCTCGACATCGCCGGAATCGAATGCCAGCCGGGCCAGAAGAAGGCGCGGGTCAACTTCCTGCCGACCCGCGCCGTGCTCGACTACACCCAACTGTTCACCGCCACATCGTTGCTTCCGTCGCATGTCATCGGCGACGCCCTGGGCATCGACGTCACCGCCGCACTGCAGAGCGGAGAGCCGGCGGCCGTCGGTCGCGTCGCCGACGCCTGGAACACCATCTGGGATCTCAAGCCCGGCATGGACGCCGAGGCCCTCAAGCGGTTCCCGTCCTCAGGTCCCTACCAGATCGACTCGGTGGCCGACGGCGGTGCGGTGGTCTTGACCGCCAACGACCGTTGGTGGGGCGCCAAGCCGGTGACCAAGCGGGTCAAGGTGTGGCCGCGCGGCGTGGATGTGCAGGACCGGATCAACAACGGCACGTTCCAGGTCGTCGACGTGGCGACCGGCTCGTCGGGCACCCTGACCACCCCGGACGAGTACCAGCGCACCGAAATCCCTTCCGGCGGTATCGAACAGCTGATCTTCGCCCGGCAGGGCCCGGTGTCCACCCCCAAGGCGCGCCGTGCGGTGGCGTCCTGCATCCCGCGGGACGTGATCGCCGCCAACGCCGCGATGCCGATCGCCAATACCCGGCTCAACCCGGTAAACGACGACGCCTACAGCCCACTGGAATCCGGCCCCCTCTCCGACCAGTACAACGTGGCCAACCCCGACGCGGCCCGGATGGCTCTGCAGGGCCAGCCCCTGACGGTGCGCATCGGCTATCAGGCCCCGAATCCGCGGCTGGCCGCGGCCATCGCCGCGATCACCCAAGCCTGCGCGCCCGCGGGCATCACGATCGTCGACGTGACCTCTGAGGGCACCGGCCCGCAGGCCCTGTGGGACGGCCAGATCGACGCGCTGCTGTCCAGCACCGGGGGCGCCGCCGGCAGCGGATCCACCGGGTCCTCAGCCATGGACGCCTACGCGCTGCACTCCGGCAACGGCAACAACCTGTCCGGCTACGCCAACCCGCAGATCGACGGCATCATCGCGGCTCTGGCGGTCACCACCGACCCCAAGGAGCAGGCCCGGCTGATCGGTGACGCCGCCCCCATGCTGTGGACCGACGTCCCCACCCTGCCGCTCTACCGCCAGCAGCGCACCGTGATCGCGTCGAAGAAGATGTTCGCGGTGCAGGCCAACCCCACCAAGTGGGGGGCCGGCTGGAACATGGACCGATGGCGGCTCGAGCCGTGAGTCCGGCCGGCGACAGCACCGCCCCGGATCCGGCTGCGACTCCGGGTCGCGGACCCGCCGGGTACATCGCCGCGCTCACCCGCGAGGTGCCCGATTTCCCCGAACCCGGTGTGCTCTTCCGGGACCTGACCCCGGTGCTGGCCGACGACCGCGCATTCGCCGTCATCACCGACGCATTGGCGAAGATGGTCGAGGGAGCCGATCTGATCGCCGGGATCGACGCACGGGGGTTCCTGCTCGGCGGCGCGGTCGCACATCGACTGGGCGTGGGGGTGCTGGCGATCCGCAAGGGCGGCAAGCTGCCGCCGCCGGTGCACAGCCGCACCTACGGCCTCGAATACGGCACCGCCACCCTGGAGATCCCGGCCTCAGGAATCGCCCTGGCCGGCCGGCGGGTCGCCGTCGTCGACGACGTCCTGGCCACTGGCGGCACTATCGCCGCGGCCTGCGACCTCCTGGCCACCGCCGGGGCCGAGGTGACCGAGGCCGCGGTGGTGATGGAATTGACCGCACTGGGCGGCAGAGCGCGGCTGGCCCCGCTGATCGTGCGCAGCTTGCAGGTGCTTTAGCGGCGCTGCCTGGGGGAAAACTCTGCCGAGGCGATATCCTCGGGTCACCGGGATCGGAGGTGACTATGGCTGACGAACCGCTCGGCGCCGCGGTCCAACCGGTCGCCGAGTTGCCCGAGCCGCGCGCCGACACCCCCAAGAGCTCGAGCAGCGCATCTCGCCGGGTGCGGGCCCGCCTCGCCCGCCGGATGACCGCCCAGCGCAGCACCACAAACCCGGTTCTCGAGCCGCTGGTCGCGGTACACCGCGAGATCTACCCGAAAGCCGACCTGGCGATCCTGCAGCGCGCCTACGAGGTGGCCGAGGAAAGGCACGCCACTCAGCTGCGCCGCTCCGGGGACCCCTACATCACCCATCCGCTGGCCGTCGCCAACATCCTGGCCGAGTTGGGCATGGACTCCACGACGCTGGTCGCCGCGCTGCTGCACGACACCGTCGAGGACACCGGCTACACCCTGGAGGCGCTCACCGCCGACTTCGGCGACGAGGTCGGGCATCTCGTCGACGGCGTGACCAAGCTCGACAAAGTGGTGCTGGGCAACGCCGCCGAGGGCGAGACCATCCGCAAGATGATCATCGCCATGGCCCGCGACCCGCGGGTACTGGTGATCAAAGTCGCCGACCGGCTGCACAACATGCGGACGATGCGTTTCCTGCCGCCCGAGAAGCAGGCGCGCAAGGCGCGCGAGACGCTGGAAGTCATTGCCCCCCTTGCCCATCGGCTTGGCATGGCCACGGTCAAGTGGGAGTTGGAGGATCTGTCGTTCGCGATTCTGCACCCCAAGCGTTACGAGGAGATCGTCCGGTTGGTGGCCGACCGGGCGCCGTCGCGAGACACCTACCTGGCCAAGGTCCGGGCGGACATCGGTTCAGCGCTGGGCGGGATGAAGATCGGCGCCACCGTGGAAGGAAGGCCCAAGCACTACTGGTCGATCTACCAGAAGATGATCGTCAAGGGCCGCGACTTCGACGATATCCACGACCTCGTCGGGGTGCGGATCCTGTGCGACGAGATCCGGGACTGTTACGCGGCGGTCGGCGTTGTGCATTCGCTCTGGCAGCCGATGCCCGGCCGCTTCAAGGACTACATCGCCCAGCCCCGATTCGGGGTGTACCAGTCGCTGCACACCACCGTCGTCGGCCCGGAAGGCAAGCCGCTGGAGGTGCAGATCCGCACCAGCGACATGCACCGCACCGCCGAGTACGGGATAGCCGCGCACTGGCGTTACAAGGAAGCCAAGGGCCGCAACGGAGTTCCGCACCAGCACACCGCCGCCGAGGTCGACGACATGGCCTGGATGCGCCAGCTGCTCGACTGGCAGCGGGAGGCCGCGGACCCCGGGGAGTTCCTCGAGTCGCTGCGCTACGACCTCGCCGTCCAGGAGATCTTCGTCTTCACCCCCAAGGGTGACGTGATCACCTTGCCGGCCGGGTCCACACCGGTGGACTTCGCCTACGCGGTGCACACCGAGGTCGGTCACCGCTGCATCGGCGCGCGGGTCAACGGCCGGCTGGTGGCGCTGGAGCGCAAGCTCGAAAACGGAGAAGTGGTGGAGGTTTTCACCTCCAAGGCGCCTAACGCCGGCCCGTCGCGGGACTGGCAGGGCTTTGTGGTGTCCCCGCGGGCCAAGGCCAAGATCCGGCAGTGGTTCGCCAAGGAGCGCCGCGAGGAGGCGCTGGAGGCCGGTAAGGACTCCATCGCCCGCGAGGTGCGTCGCGGCGGACTTCCGTTGCAGCGCTTGGTCAACGGCGAGGCGATGGGCGCACTCGCGCAGGAGCTCCGGTACGCCGACGTGTCGGCCCTCTACACCGCGGTCGGCGAGGGTCACGTCTCTCCGCGCCACGTCGTGCAACGGCTGCTGGCCCAACTCGGCGGTGCCGACGGCGCCGAGGACGAACTTGCGGAGCGCTCGACGCCGGCGACCATGCTGGTGCGGCAGCGCAGCACCGATGACACCGGCGTCGCGGTGCCCGGCGCGCCGGGCACGCTGACCAAGCTGGCCAAGTGCTGCACCCCGGTTCCCGGCGACAACATCATGGGATTCGTCACCCGCGGCGGTGGGGTGAGCGTGCACCGCACGGACTGCACCAACGCCACCGATCTGCGTCACCAGTCCGAACGCATCATCGAGGTGCTGTGGGCGCCCTCTCCGACGTCGGTTTTCCTGGTGGCCATCCAGGTCGAGGCGCTCGACCGCCACCGCCTGCTCTCCGACGTCACGCGGGTGCTCGCCGACGAGCGGGTGAACATCCTCTCGGCCTCGGTGACGACCTCCGACGATCGGGTGGCCATCAGCCGCTTCACCTTCGAGATGGGCGACCCCAAGCACCTTGGGCACGTGCTCAACACGGTGCGCAACGTCGAGGGCGTCTACGACGTCTACCGGGTGACGTCCGCCGCCTGAGCGCCCCTGTAGGGTCATCGGCATGGTGGAAGCGCCACTGATGTCCGGTTTCCCCCCGGCTGAGCCGTCGCAGGTGACACTGGCGAACTGGCAGGACCCTCCGTTCAACAGCTGGGCTTTCCAGCACCTGCGCGAGGTCATCCCCACCCACCGCATCTCCCGCGGGTGGGGTCCGGTGCGCCGGCTGGACTACCATCAACACCTGCTGGTTCCCGAGGCGGTCAGCCTCCACCGGTTGGGGGGCGCCACCTCGACGCTGGCCGAGGTGCTCGCCGACACCTTGACCGATGCGGTGGTGATCGTGCATGACGGCCGCATCGTGCTGGAGGACTACTTCGGCCCGATGGCCTCGGACACCCCGCACCTGTTGATGTCGGTGACCAAGTCCGTCGTCGGCTGTGTCGCCGGCGTCCTGGCCGCCGACGGCCGACTGGACCCCGACGAACCGGTCACCACCTACGTGCCGGAGGTGGCCGGCTCGGGCTATGACGGCGCCACCGTGCGCAACCTGCTCGACATGCGCAGCGGGGTGAAGTTCAGCGAGGAGTACACCAATCCGGACGCCGAGGTTCGGGTGATGGAGCGCTACATGGGGTGGCGGCCCTGGGCTAACGGCGACGAGGCGCGCGGGATGTACGCCTACCTGGGCACCCTGGCGAAGTCGTCGGAGCACGGCGGGCCGTTCGTTTACCGCTCGGCGGACACCGACATGTTGGGCTGGGTGTGCGAACGAGTCGCCGGTCTGCGGATGGCCGACTTGATCTCGCAGCTGATCTGGCGGCCGCTCGGTGCTGAGTTCGACGCCGAAATCACCTGTGACACAGTAGGTTCAGCGATCCACGACGGCGGCATGTCAGCGCGGGCACGCGATCTGGCTCGCTTCGGCCAGATGGTGCTCGACGACGGGCTCGTCGGTGGTACATCCGTCGTCCCCAAGCAGTGGCTGACCCAGGCGCGCACCATCGACCCCGATATCAGGTCGGCGTTCGTGTCCTCGGATTCCGAGCCGTTCCTCACCGGCGGGTGGTACCGCAATCAGTTCTGGTTCATGCCGGGAGTGTTGGGCGACCTTCAGCTTTGCCTCGGCATCCACGGCCAGATGGTTCTGGTCGATCGGGCGACGCGCACGGTGTCGGTGAAGCTGTCCACCTGGCCGGCCGCCCAGAACCCCGCCTACCTGCTCGACACCGTGCGGGCCTTCGTGGCCGCAGGCCAGCACGCCGCCGGTCTGAACCCGGCCCGCCACCGGGCCAACCTGAGTGGACCGATCGGTGTGGTCGAGGGCCGCGAACGCGGCCGCGGCTGAGCCGGCCGACTACTTGACGTAGCCGATGGGGATCATCGTCGGCGGTTCCGCCAGCGGCTCGCTCTGATAGAACGCGCGGATCCCGTCGATGTAGTTGCGACACCTGGTGGTCAGCCCGTCGCTGGTCTGCATGCGGCCCTTGGTCACCAGAATCCCGAGGTCTGCACCTTTGAAGCGGTAGTCGCCGGGGCCATAGACGCGCATATAGAAGCACTCGTCCTCGTGGGTGACGTCGTGCCAGTCGTTGGTCACGCCGACAAAGGCCAGCGTGCCGTCCTCGGCCAGCCGGTAACGGCCGGTGCGGGGCGCGGCGAGTATGCGCTCCACCGCGTCGGTGGGCTCTTTCATGATGAGCTGGGCCCAGACATCGACCGCCGCGAGCTCCCGCCAGCGTTCGTTGATCTCGTCGACGTCGACGGTGTAGTCGACGTCCATGAACTCCAGCAGGTGGAACAGGAACAGCGGGATGTCCGAGTACGCCCCGGCGGTGACGTTGGTGATCGACGAGGCGCCGGAGATCCGCGGGTTCAGCTCACCGAGGTAAACGTCGTCGCTGTCGAGATCGACCAGGACGTCGACCTCGAAGAAGCCCTTGTAGCCCTCCTTGCGCAGCCGGTCGCCGAGTCGCTGCACGTGCCGGATGGCGGTGCTGCGGTGTTCCTCCGACAGCGCTTCGGGGAAAAGGTCGTTGCCGCACCAGCCGCCGCGGTAGGGGGTCAGTTCCGGGTATCCGGTCAGGTCGGTCATGAAGGGGCCGACGACAGTGCCGTGCCGGGTGTTGACGGCTTCGACCGCGACGGCGTGGTTGTTGATCCGCTTCATGATTTTCAGGTCCTGGCCGACGATGTCCTCGACGTCGCGATCCCACTCGGCCTGGCTGGTGATGAAGAACGTCGTCTTGCCGGAGTCGCCGTAGGGCGTCTGCACGACCAGATCCGAACCCAGGCCGGCCTCGGCGGCCAGGGCGGTGAGCTCGGCGTAGGTGTCCGCGCGGTCCAGAACATTGGGTACGGAGGGGGCACCGGCCTCCGCGCCGAGCTTCGTCGTGACGATCTTGGAGTCCAGGTGGCGGCGCAGGGAATCGGGCGGCAGGATCAGGTCGTAGTCGAGTTCGGCACAGATCCGCTCGGTCTCCTCGTCGAAGAACACCATGGCGACCATCGGGCGGACTTTGTGGGGTGCGCACCGCGACTCGATGAAACTCTGCACCTCGGCGTCGCGCAGCAGGTAGTTGTTGATCTCCTCGCTGCTGTTGAACTCCACGTACGGCTTGCTGGCCGGGGTGAACACCCGGGGATGGGCGCCGTCCCAGGAGTCGTAGTACACGATGTACTCGAAACCCCTTACCCAGCGGTCGATTCCGAGCAGATTGAACGCCGTGGGACCGATGAAGAAGATCGGTTGTTCGTTGGTCCGGAAGAACGTCCGGATCTCCGAGATCCCCTTCAACCCGCGGGATCCGAAGACTCTGAATATCAAGCTCTGTCGTTCGCTCACATCTGCCTCGCGGCGAATTGTGTCATGACGGAGACAAGGTTGACCGGGAAACGGTTGACTGGGGCTCTTCGAGCAGGAGGTATCGATGGCGCAGCATCCCCTTGACCCACTGACCGCCGACGAGTTCAGGCAGACCGCCGCCATCCTTCGCCGCGAGGGACACGTGACGGACGGCTTCCGGTTCACCTCGATCGAGTTGCGGGAGCCGCCGAAGGCAGAGGTGAAGGCGTGGCGGCCGGGGCAGCCGGTTCCCAGAACCTCGTTCGCGGTGCTGCTCGACCGCGCCGAGAACGAGACCTACGAAGCCACCGTGGACCTCACCGGGAACTCGGTGGTCTCCGTCGAACACATCCCCGGGGTGATGCCCAACTTCACCGTCGATGAGTTCCACGAAGTCGACCAGGCGATGCGCAACCACCCGGAGGTCATCGCCGCCCTGGCCGAGCGCGGGTTCGCCGACATGAGCCTGATCCTGATCGACGTGTGGACCTACGGCAAGGCCCTGATGCCCGAGCAGCACAAGCACCGGCGCCTGGGCTGGTGCGACCTGTGGGCACGCGAAACACCCGACGGCAACCCCTACGGTCACCCCGTGTCCGGCATGAAGTTGCTGGTCGACATGAACACACTCGAACTGCTCGACATCGAGCAGAACCATCCACGGCCATCCCGAGGTGGACTGCGAGTACGTGCCCTCGGTCCGGGGCGTCCCGTCGCGCGGTGATCTCAAGCCGCTGCACATCACCCAGCCGGAGGGCTCTCCCTCACGCTCGACGGCACCGAGTTGAGGTGGCAGAACTGGAGCATCCGGCTGGGCTTCAACTATCGCGAAGGGCCCGTGCTCCACCAGGTGAGCTTCGACGATCGCGGGACCCGCCGCGAGGTCGCCTACCGCATGTCACTGGCCGAGATGGTAGTGCCCTACCGCGACCCGAGTTTCGACCACTATCGGCGAACGGCCTACGACATCGGGGAGTGGGGACTGGGTTTCATGACCACCTCGCTGGAACTGGGCTGCGACTGCCTGGGCGAGATCGTCTACGTCGACGCCGTGCTGCCCGACACCAAGGGCGAGCCCTACACCGTCAAGAACGCGATCTGTCTGCACGAAGAGGACAACGCCGTGCTGTGGAAGCACGTCGACCACAAGACCGGGGCCGAGGTGCGCCGCCAGCGGCGGATGGTGATCTCCTGTCACGCCACCGTGGCGAATTACGAGTATCTCGTCTACTGGCGCTTCTATCAGGACGGCAACATCGAATGCGAGATCCGGGCGACCGGCATCATGGTCACCACTCCGTTCCTCGAGGGCCAGGAGGCGCCGCCGTACGGCACCGTAGTCGACAAGAACACCTACGCCCCGTTCCACCAGCACTTCCTGGTCGCCCGCCTCGACCTCGACGTCGACGGTGACCAGAACACGGTGATGGAGGTCGACTCGGTGGCCCCGCCGGTCTCGCCGGACAACCCGTACGGGCTGGCGCTGGTGACCCGCTCGACGCCGATCCGATCCGAAGCCGAAGCCGCCCGTGACTTCGAGTGGTCCACGCAGCGGTCGTGGAAGGTGGTCAACCCCAACAAGACCAATCGGCACGGCACCCCGGTGTCCTACAAGTTGGTGCCGACGGCCAGCTTCCCGGTCATGATGGATCCCTCGACACCGCAATATCTTCGGGCGCCGGTGATCGGGCACACCCTGTGGGTGACCGCGAACAGTCCAGACGAGCGCTGGCCGGCCGGGAAGTACCCGACCCAGTCCGAGGTGTGCACCGGGATGAGCGAGTGGGTCAAAGACGATGCGCCGCTTGAGAATACCGATGTGGTGCTGTGGTATGTGTTCGGCATCAACCACATCACCCGGATGGAGGAGTGGCCGATCATGTCGGTCGACACGGTGTCGTTCTGGCTCAAGCCGTCCGGCTTCTTCGACCGGAACCCGTCCATCGATGCACCGCCGACGCCCAAGGGCGCAGCCGGAGCCTGCCACAGCAGCTTGGCTCCGGTGCGAAAGCGCTGGCGCACGCCAGCCGCCCGGCCGCGGTGTTGCATCCCGGCATTCCCGCCGAGTCGGCAGCCGGGATCGCCTGAGCGGCAGCTTATTTCACTACGACCGATTTGATGACGATCGGGGTGGCCGGCTCCCCGTCGTCGCCGCCGCCGCCGACCCCGGCGGATACCAGCTTGTCGACGGTCGCGAGTCCGGCATCGTCGATCCGGCCGAACGCCGTGTAGGTCGGGGGCAGCTGCGAGTCTCGGTAGACGAGGAAGAACTGGCTGCCGTTGCTGTCCGGCCCGGCGTTGGCCATGGCGAGGGTGCCCCGCGGATAGGTCAGCGGCTGCTGCAGTGCCGGGTCGAGTCGCCGGAACTGGTTGGTCGGGTATTCGTTGTCGAACCGGTAGCCCGGCCCCCCGGCGCCGCTGCCCGTCGGGTCACCGCACTGCAGCATCCCCCGCGACGCACCGGTGGTCAGCCGATGGCACGGGGTGTTGTCGAAATACCCCTGCCGGGCGAGGCTGACGAAACTGTTGACCGTGCAGGGGGCCTTGGCGTTATCGAGCCGGAGGCCGATCGTGCCGGCGTTGGTGGTCATGTCGGCATCGACCACGGCGGGAGCGGTGGAAATCTTGCCGCTGCGTGGAGGTTCGACCGGTTTGGCGGCTGCGGTGGGGGTGGCCGGGTAGGTGCAGGCCAGCCCTGGTCCGGCCGGCGGGCTGAACGCCGGCAGGGTTGGTTCGGCGGTGGACGGGACGACCCGATGCCGCGGCAGGCCCGCCCCGCCCGGATCCGTCGACTCCCGTGCGATCCGGGCCGCCCAGGAGAACACCACCAGGCCTGCCACCAGGAACAGGATGGTGCTCACCGTCACGAGGTAGCCGATCGCCAGGCCGGCGACGGCCAGTCCGCGGCCCTCCTCACCCGAGCGCCTGATCTGTGCCAGCGAGAGGTGCCCGAACAGGATGGCCAGCGGCGCGAAGAGGAAAGCGCACACCAGCGATGCGATCGCCAGAGCGTTGGTTTGCGGCGTCGGCGCATAGCCGTACGGCGGGTAGGGATACGGCGGATAGGGCGGGTACGGGTAGGGCGCGTCCGTCGTCGGGGGTGCCCCGTATTCGGGGGGCGTCGGCTCGTAGGGCGGCGGGGCGGTCATGGCGGGGTTTCCTGACTGGGTCCTTAGTCGAGCAGGACGGACTTGACCTTCACCTCGGTGGCCGGTTTGCCGTCCTGGCCGCCGCCGGCGACACCCGCCTCGGCGATCTTGTCCAGCGTCGCCAGCCCGGTGGAGTCGATGGTGCCGAACACGGTGTAGTTCGGCGGCAGCTTGGAATCCTTGTAGACCAGGAAGAACTGACTGCCGTTGGTGTTCGGGCCGGCGTTGGCCATGGCGATCGCACCCCGCGGGTACAGCACCGGCTTCTCCAGCGCCGGATCGCCCTTGGGGTACTGGTTGGTCGGGTACTCGTTGGCGAACTGGTAGCCCGGCCCGCCGGATCCACTGGCGGTCGGGTCACCGCACTGCAGCACGCCGAGGCCGGGAGCAGTGGTCAGCCGGTGGCAGACGGTGTCGTCGAAATAGCCCTTCTGGGCCAGGCTGGCGAAGCTGTTCACCGTGCATGGCGCCTCGGCGTTGTTCAAGATCAGGCCGAGGTTGCCCTGGTCGGTGGACATGCTGACGCTGACCGTGGCCGGGTCGGTGGGCACCTTCCCGGTGTTCGGCGGGGTGACGTCCCTGGCCTTCTTCCCCGCGCCCGGGTACTGGCAGTTCGAGCCCAGCTCCGCCGGTGGTTTGAAGGCCGGCAGCTGGCCGGGGCCGCCGCGGACCAATCCGGTGGGTTCGGGCTTCGGCGAGGCCGAGGCCGACTCGGATGCCGACGCCGAGGTGGCGGGGGCGGCGTCCTTGTGGTCCTGCTTCAGGACGAACGTCAGAATCGCAGCAGCCGCGACGGCGATGGCCAGCATCGCGCCGGCCACGGTGAGGATGCGCTGGCGCCTGGCCTGCCGGGTGCGCTGCTCGAGTTGCTCTTCGAGCTTGCGCTGGGCCGCTTCGCGTCGTTCTGCGTTGGTGGGCACCGCTGGGATCCTCCGTACTTCGCGCATGGTGTTGCCTGTTCGGTCAATCGCCCACCGAGTGTGCCAGCCGAACATGTGAGCGGGGGTGGGGACCCGCCCGAACCGCCGGATGGGACACTGGTCAGCGTGTTTCTCACCGGGTTCCCGGCCGGCATGTTGGCCTGCAACTGCTACGTGCTGGCGCAGCGCCAGGGGTCGGACGCGATCATCGTCGACCCGGGTCAGCGCGCGTTCGGCCCGCTGCGCCGGATCCTCGACCAGAATCGGCTCACCCCGTCCGCCGTCCTGCTCACGCACGGCCACATCGACCACATCTGGTCGGCGCAGAAGGTGGCGGACACGTTCGGCTGCCCGGTGTACATCCATCCCGAGGATCGATTCATGCTGAGCGATCCGATCAACGGCTTTGGCCCGCGGATCGCCCAGATGGCCTTCGGTGCGTTGTTCCGCGAGCCCAGGCAGGTGGTCGAACTCGATCGCGACGGCCACACCCTGGACCTGGGCGGGTTGGCGGTGGCCGTCGACCACACCCCGGGGCACACCCGCGGTTCGGTGGCGTTCCGGGTCACCGGCGGGCAGGAGCGAAGCGACTCGGGGATTGGGACCGGCGGGCAGGAGCGAAGCGACTCGGGGATTGGGACCGGCGGGCAGGAGCGAAGCGACTCGGGGATTGGGACCGGCGGGCAGGAGCGAAGCGACTCGGGGACGAGCACCCGGCTGGTCTTCACCGGCGACACGCTGTTCAAGCAGTCGGTCGGTCGCACTGACCTGCCCGGCGGCAGCGGCCGTGACCTGCTGGGATCCATCGTGACCAAACTTCTGGTCCTCGACGACGACACCCTGGTGCTGCCGGGCCACGGCCCGGGTTCGACCATCGGCTCCGAGCGCCGGAGCAACCCCTTCCTGCAGGGCATCAGGCTGTGAGCGACTTCCAGGCCCCTAAGGGCGTACCGGACTACCTGCCGCCGGAGTCCGCGGAGTTCGTCGCGGTGCGCGACGGTCTGCTGGCCGCCGCCCGGCTGGCCGGCTACGGCGACATCGAGTTGCCGATCTTCGAGGACACCGCACTGTTCGCCCGCGGGGTGGGGGAGTCCACCGACGTGGTCTCCAAGGAGATGTACACCTTCGCCGATCGAGGCGACCGGTCGGTGACCCTGCGGCCGGAGGGCACCGCCGGTGTGATGCGGGCGGTGATCGAGCACGGCCTCGACCGCGGCGCACTGCCGGTCAAGCTCTGCTACGCCGGGCCGTTCTTCCGCTACGAGCGCCCGCAGGCCGGGCGCTACCGCCAATTGCAGCAGGTCGGAGTGGAGGCCATCGGCGTCGACGATCCGGCGCTGGACGCCGAGGTGATCGCCGTCGCCGACGCCGGCTTCCGCGGGCTCGGCCTTGACGGTTTCCGGCTGGAGATCACCTCGCTGGGCGATGACACCTGCCGCGCGCAGTACCGGGAGTTGTTGCAGGACTTCCTGTTCGGGCTCGATCTCGACGAGGCCACCCGGGCGCGGGCGACGCTGAACCCGCTCCGGGTGCTCGACGACAAGCGGCCGCTGGTGCGCGAGCTGACCGGCGCCGCGCCGGTGCTGCTCGACCATCTCTCCGACGCGGCCAAGCAGCACTTCGACACCGTGCTGGCACACCTGGACGCACTCGGCG
>Ga0315284_10003280_pt1 | contig 22953 bp, 20 predicted proteins | sample YL17G09_16_MG_FD_203696 | JGI IMG/M metagenome (GOLD analysis project Ga0315284, IMG submission 203696) | Sediment microbial communities from Yellowstone Lake, YNP, Wyoming, USA - YL17G09_16 | ecosystem: Environmental > Aquatic > Freshwater > Lake > Sediment | place: USA: Wyoming | collected... | reverse complement strand
CGGCCTCGATGCGCGGCGATCATCGCCCGATGGTCGTTGCGCTCCTCACGCTGCTCAACCAGCATATCTGAGCCCTCAGTCCGGCCGGCGCACCGCGGTCACGCGCATCTCATTCGCAGGCTCTCAGAGTCGTCAGGCGAGGCCACCCCCATCGACGACGAGCGTCGTGCCCGTCACCCACGACGCCGCGTCGGACGCGAGGAAGAGCACCGCCCTCGCCGTGTCCTCCGGTGTCCCCAGCCGCCGGATCGGCCGCTCGGCGGAGGAGGCGAGGAACGCCGTCACGTCCTCCCCCAGCTGCTGCGCCTCAGAGCGAAGCAGCGGCGTGTCCGTGTCGCCGGGACAGACGCAGTTGACCCGGATCCCCTGGGGACCGTGGTCGATCGCCATCGCCCGGGTCAGGTTCACCACGGCGCCCTTGGACGCGCAGTAGCTGGCCGCCAAGGGGCCGCCCTTGAGCCCCCAGCCCGAGCCGATGTTGACGACGGCGCCGCCGCCGCCGCGGACCATCTCCGGGATCGCGTACTTGCCCAGGAGGAAGACGGCCTTGACGTTGACCGCCATGACCCGGTCCCACTCTTCCTCCGTCGTGTCGACGACCGAGGTGCGGCGGATGATTCCCGCGCAGTTGACGACAATGTCGAGCCCGCCGAACCCGCTGACTACCGCCTCGACGAGGCGACGGCAGTCGGCCTCGACGGTCACGTCGCAGCGGACGCCGGCGGCGCGTCCGCCCTCCGCGGCGATCGCGGCGACGACCGCACCGACCCCCGCCTCGTCGAGGTCGGCCGCGACGACGGCCGCTCCCTCGCGGGCGAGCAGCACCGCCGTCGCCCGGCCGATGCCGGACGCGGCTCCCGTGACGATCGCGCGCTTGCCATCCAGGATGCCCATGCGGTTCTCCCTTACGCGGCGGCCACGCGAGCGACCGAGCGCTCGCCGCGGCCCGTGATCACCTGTGCGTAGCCGGCGAGCTCCCGATCGAGCGCCGGGTCCCCGGTGTCGACGAGCAGCGGGCGAGTCCCGATCGCCGCCAGCTTGACCGGCGTGGCGACGATGATGATTCCCGGCTTCCCGGCGCGTCGCAGGACGTCGCGAATCACCGGCGGGCTGATCTGCTGGTTGCCGCGCCCGAAGATGAAGCCCTGCCCGCCGATCGGGGTCACGACGATGCGACAGCCACCAGCCGCCGCGACCAGCAGCAGCTCGGTCTCGCCGACGTCCGTGGCGACGAGCGTCGCCACGCCCGGCCCGACAATCCGGACGACGTCGACGCCGACGAGCGTCTTCGCCACGCCCAGCCGGTCGGCGATCGCCCGCACGGTGGACCCCGGCCCGAGGATGAGCCGGATCCCGATCGGCGAAGCCGCGGCCACCTCGTCGGCGATGGCGGCCACCGCGGCGGCCTCGCTCGCGGGGGTGGGGGCCTTGCGCGCCTGGATCCGCCGGCGCTCGAGCGGCACCGGCAGCTCGCCCCACAGGCGCGGGGCGATCTCGCCCCGGCGGTACGCCTCCTCGTCGAGGTCGAGCACCTCCCGGCCCTTGGTCCGCCGCCGCCCGGACGGCAGCGCGAGGAAGCCGGCCGCCACCGCGCCCGCCGCCGCCGGGCCGGTCGCGAAGACCGCGGAATGGATCTTCACCCCGGCCGGGATGCCGAGCACCGGGACGGGAGCGTCGCGCAGGGCGGCATGGATGTCGCGGGCCGTGCCGTCCCCGCCGGCGAAGAGGAGCAGGTCCACCCCGCGCTCGACCATGAGCCCCGCGAGTCGCACTGTGTCCGCGGCGGTCGTCGCGCCGGGTACGATCGAGCCGATCACCGAAGGCCGAGCTCCTGCCGCCACGGCCGCGGCCTCTCCCATCTCGAGCGGGCCGGCGAGCACGACGGGCGGCACGCCCGGAGCCGGCCACCGGGCGAGCAGCTCGCGGATGGCGGTCGTGGCGCGCGCACCCGCCTCGGGAGACGCGCCGAGCGCGAGCGCCCTTCGGACGGTGTCGGCCCCGTCGCTTCCCTTCAGGCCGACGCGTCCGCCGATGCCGGCGATCGGGTTGACCAGGAGACCCAGGACCGCGCGCGCCCGCCCGGGCTCGCCGTCCGTCATGTCGCCTCGGCCGGGTCCGGTGCCAGGTGCTTGCGGCGGTAGGCCCGCCAGGTCACGGCCCAGCGTTCCGGGTCGTCGAGCGGCTCGTGGTCGATGCGGTGGATCGTGCTCTGGTACGGGGCGCCGTGGACGAATGCCGGGTCCGCGTACGCCTCCGCCGCGATCGTCCGCAGGATGGCGGCGTACTCGTCGAGATCCGCCCGCGAGTAGGACTCCGTGGGCTCGAGCGTCATCGGCTCGGGGACCACGAACGGGTGATGGCTGGTCCAGTAGTGCGCGCCGAAGTCCGCGGCCCGGAACCCGACCTCCTCGGAATGGACCCCCGTCTCGCGCGTCATCTCGTCCCAGCTGTAGCGCACCTGCTCGATGCGACGCTTGCCCGCGGCGAAGGGCGCGGAGAGGCCGCGGATCTCGAGGACACGCTGCATGAGGTAGTTGTTGTTGAGGACCGCGATCTCGGCCACCTCGCGGAGGCCCTCGGCCCCGAGGCTCATGATCCAGGCGTAGGCCCGGACCAGGTTCGGCACCACGCCGTACCAGGGGCGGACCTTCCCGATCGATTCCGGCCGGTCGTCGTCCAGGCGGTAGGCGCTCCCATCGAACTCGACGGTCGGCCGCGGCAGGAAGCGCGCGAGCTCGCTGGTCACGCCGCAGGCGCCCGCCCCGGGGCCACCGCAGGCGTGCGGCGTCGAGAAGGTCTTGTGCAGGTTGAAGTGGCAGAGGTCGAAGCCGGCGTCGCGGGCGCGCGTCACGCCGAGGAGGCCGTTGGCGTTCGCCTGGTCGTAGCACGCGAGCCCGCCCGCCTCGTGGACCACCCGCACGAAGTCCTCGATCCGCGGGTTGAAGATGCCGGTGTCCTCGGGGTTCGTGATGAGGAGCGCCGCGGTCCGGTCCGAGACGGCGGCCCGCAGGGCGTCGAGGTCGGGGTAGCCGTCGGCGTCGGGGTAGAGGGTGATCACCTTGTAGCCGGCCACCTTGGCGCAGGCGGCATTCGAGGGGTGGCTGAAGATCGTGGTGACGACCTCGTCGCGCGCCGTGTCGCCGCGGGACGCGTGGTAGGCCCGGATCATCGAGACGTTCGTCCAGATCGCCGCGGAGCCCGCCCCGGGCTGGAGCGTCACCCGGTCCATCCCCGAGATCTCGGCGAGGAGGCGCTCGAGGCGCCACGCGATCTCGAGGACGCCCTGGACGGTCGACAGGTCCTGGAGCGGGTGGAGGTCGGCGATGCGCGGGTCGCGGGCGAAGCGGTCGTTGACCTTGGGGGAGTACTTCATCGTGCAGGTGCCCTGCCCGACGTCGATGTTGAGGTCGGCGCCGAGGTTCTCCTGCGACAGGCGCGTGTAGTGGCGGACGACGTGGAGCTGGCTCAGCTCGGGGAGGGCTGGCGGGGCAGACCGGCGGACGCCGGCCGGGAGGGCCGCGGCGGGGTCCCCGACCAGCGCCGTGATCCCGGGCTCCGTCGCGGGCGGCAGGACCCCCCGCGCCCCGGGCGTGCTCAGCTCGAAGATGATCGGCTCGTCCCAGCGGGCCTGGTGAAACCGCCGGGGTATGGGCTTGGGCCCGATCGGCAGGGCCGGGCCGCTCGCGGAGCGGGCCTCGCCGGGCGTCGCCGAGGTGGTCATCGGAGCACCTCCCGCAGCTCGTCGGCAAGCCGGTCGATGTCGGCCTGCGCGTGGACTTCGGTGACGCAGACGAGCGCCGCCTGGCCCAGGACCGGGTGCTCCGTCGAGAGGTCCTTCCCGAAGAAGATGCCGCGCTCGAGGAGCCCCCGCGAGACGGCGGCCACCGTCTGCCCGGTGGCGCTGAGGTCGACGACGAACTCCTTCACGTGGTGCTGCCCGGAGAACGGGACGCGGACGCCGGGCACGGCCGCTAGCAGGGTCATCGCGTATCGCGTCCGGGCCATCATCGTCTCGCCCAGCTCCTGCATGCCCCGCGGGCCCATCAGGGCGAGGTAGACGCCGGCCGTGATCCCCCACAGGGCCGCAGCCGTCCCCACCCATTCCTTGCCCTCCTCGCGAACGGCGAAGGACGTCCGCTCGTAGGCGACGTCGCCGAACCCGTACTCGCCGGGCACGGCCGTGGGCGCGATCCCGAACAGGCGCGACGGGAACTCCATGACGACCCGCGGATCGTCGTGGCTGGCGATGAACCCGCCGTTGCCGCCGCCGAACTGCTGGTGGATCCCGAGGGGCTGGATGTCGCCGCACGCGAGGTCGGCGCCCCATGCCGCCGGCGGGGCGAGCACGCCCAGCGTCGAGGGGTCGACGTCGCCGATCGCCAGGGCACCGGCCGCGTGGGCCATCGACGCGATCTGCGCGGCCCGGGCCTCCACCACCCCCAGGTAGCCGGGGTTCTCGACGAGCACCCCGGCGACGTCGTCGCCGAGCGCGCGGCCCAGGGCCGCCAGGTCCAGCAGCCCCGTCGCCGGCTCGAAGGCCACCTCCTCGACGTCCAGGTCGGGGCGGACGTAGTCCAGGATCCGCGAGCGCTTGTCGCGGCTCATCGACGCGGGGACCAGGACGCGGCGCCGACCGGTGAGGCGCCCGGCCATGCGGAGTGCCGTCGAGCTGGCCTGGAACCCGTCGTAGACCGGGACGTTGACCACGTCCATCTCGAGCAGCTCGCCCATCATCGACTCGTACTCGAAGAGGGCCTGGAAGCGCCCGTGGTCCTCGTAGGGCTCGCCGGCGTATGCGGTGAGGAACTCGCTCCGGCCGGCGACCTCGTCGCAGACGGCCGGCACGTGGTGGGGGTAGCAGCCCGCGCCAAGGAAGCTGAGGACGTCGCGGGTCGAGGTGTTCCGGCGCAGGAGCCCCTCGACGTGGCGGACGAGCTCCGCCTCGGAGCGGAACGGCTCCGGCAGGTGGAGCGGGGCGGTCAGGCGGAGCGACGGGGGGACGTCGGCATAGAACTCGTCGATGCTCGCGGCGCCCACGGCCCGGAGCATCGCGGCCTTCACCTCCGGGACCGCGTTCGGGATGTACGGGTGGGGCCGGGCCTGCTGGTCGGTCACGTGACGGCCTCCTCGGCGCGGATCCAGTCGCGGCTCGCGAGCCCGCCGGCGAGCTCGCCGCCGTCGATCGGGAGAGCCGCGCCGGTGATGTACGCCGCCTCGTCGGAGGCGAGGAACGCGAACAGGGCGGCGATCTCGTCGGGCCGGGCATGGCGCCCGATCGGGATCTTGGCGTCGGAGGCCCGCAGCATCTCCGGCGTGTACTGCGCCTGCTGCATCGGCGTCATGACGTAGCCGGGGCAGATGGCGTTGACCCGGATCGCGGGCGCCAGCTCCAGGGCCATCGAGCGCGCGAGCAGGATCACGCCGGCCTTCGACGCGTTGTAGTCGGCGTAGAAGGGGTGACCCACGACGCCGTTGGTGGAGGCCGTCATGAGGATGGCGCCTCCCCGGTCGGCGGCCATCCGCCGGGCCCCGGCCTGGGCGGTGTTGAAGACCCCGTCCAGGTTGACCGCCATCACCTGTCGCCACTCCTCGGGGGTGATGTCCAGGAAGCGGTGGCGGATGCTGATGCCGGCGTTGGCGATCACGACGTCCACGCCGCCGATGAGCCGGTCGACCTGGGCGAACGCCGCGTCGACGGACGGGCGGTCGGCGACGTCCGCAGCGACGATGCCGGCCAGGCCGGGCAGCTCGGCGTGAACCTCGGGGAAGCGATCCTCGTCGCGATCGAGGATCACCACGCGGCTCCCCTCGGCGACGAACCGCGCCGCGGTGGCCAGCCCGATGCCGCTCGCCCCTCCGGTGACCACGACCCGGCGCCCGGCGAGGTCCGGGTGGCGCGCCTGCGCCGCGGATGGCGCGCTCGCGGTGGGCGGTGCGCTCATCGGGCTCGTCCTCCGGCCGGCGGCCGCCGGCCGACCAACGCCGGGACAGCCTCGATCGTGTTCATGTCGCTTCTCCTTGCTCTCGTCGCCGGCCCGGCTGCTGATCGTAGGATGCGCCCGTCTCGGCCACGCCTGCGCTCCTGATGCTGGACATGATCGCCCGTGGTGGCGACCCCCGCTCGACGCGCCGGAGAAGACGGCGCCGCGACCGGCGTCGCGTTCGCGGAGCTCGATGCCGAGGGGATCGCGCCGCCGCGCCTGTCGGCCGCCGAGGTGCGGAGGCTCGCCGAGACGGCGATCGCGGATCGTGGGCGCGTCGTCTCGGTCATCCGCGTCCCCGCCGCCCAGCGCGGCGAGGTGGCCCCCGGCGCGGACGACAACCCCGTCGCAGGCGACCACGCCTGGATCGTCCGCATCCGCAGCCCGATGGTCGGCACGGGGACTGACCCCGAAACGCGCCTCGACCTCCTCTGGTGGTTCATGGTCGACGATGCCACCGGCCGGACCTCGACGGGCTCCCGCTCGATCGCCGCCTTGCCCGGTCGCGTCGCGGGCCCCGTCCCCGGCTGACGCCGCGCCTCCCCGGAGGCGGAGCTACGCCTCCGGGTCCCGGTACGCCAGCCGGCCGTCCGCGACCGTCAGCAGGACGCGCCCTGGAAGCTCCCGTCCCAGGAGCGGCGTGTTCGTGCCGCGCGAGGTGAGCGCGGCGGCGGTGACCGTCCAGCCGGCGCCTGCGTCGAAGACGACGAGATCGGCCGCGGCACCCTCCACGAGGCCGCGCGCTTCGCCTCGCCGGCCGGCCCGGCCGCCGAGCACGTGGGCGGGTCCGGTCGTGAGCGCCTCGATCGCGCGCCCAAGCGCCAGCCGGCGCGCACCGACCGCCGCGAGCAGCACGCCAAGCGCCGTCTCCACGCCGCTGATCCCGTTGGCGGCCAGCCCGAACTCGGCCTCCTTGTCGACCTGGGTGTGCGGCGCGTGGTCGGTGGCGACCGCGTCGGCCGTCCCGTCGACGAGCGCCGCGAGCACGGCCGCGGCGTCCTCCGCGGCCCGGAGTGGCGGGTTCACCTTGCAGGCCGTGGCGTAGGGATGCGCGACCAGCGCGCCGTCCGCCCACGGGTCGCGGGCGACACCGTCACCGTCCAGCGCCTCCCACGCCCAGCGCCGTGCCCCGGCAACCCACTCGTCGGTGAGGCCGAGGTGGTGCGGGGTCACGTCGCAGGTGACGGGCAGCCCGGCGGCCTTTGCCCGGCGCACCGCGTCGAGCGCGCCCGCCGTGGAGAGATGGGTCAGGTGGAGTCGCGCCCCGGGGGCGTCGGGCAGCACGGCGCCGAGCACGACGATCGCCCGCTCGACGGCGGCCACCTCGGCGGCGACCGGCCAGCCCTTCAGGCCCAGCACGGTTGCCACGTAGCCCTCGTTCGCCTCGGCGCCCGCCGTGAGCGCGGGGTCCTCGGCGTGCTCGAAGAGCGGGACGCCCAGCATCCCCGCATAGAGCAGCGCGTTGCGCAGGATGACGGGGCTCTGCACCGGCGAGCCATCGTCGGAGAAGCCGACCGCGCCGGCGTCGGCCAGCTCGCCGAGGGCGGCGAGCCGCTCCCCTCCCCGCCCGACGGTGACGGCCCCGTGGAGGAGCAGCTCCACCGGCGAGCCGGACACGGCCGCGGCGCCGCGAACCCGGGCGAAGACCCCCGGCTCGTCGGCCGCGGGCGTCGTGTTGGCCATCGCGCAGACGCTCGTGAAGCCGCCGTGGGCGGCAGCGGCCAGCCCTGAGGCGACCGTCTCGGCGTCCTCGTTGCCCGGCTCGCGAAGATGGACGTGGAGGTCGATGAAGCCCGGGGCGACGACGACCCCGTCCGGCCCGATCCCCTCGGCCTCGTCGCCCGCGAGCCACGTCATGGCCTCCAGGACGCCGTCGCGGACGACGATCTCGCCCGGGCCCTCGCGTTCGGCGACCGGGTCGACCAGCCAGGCCCGGCTGATCTCCAGGAGCTCGACGGGCTCGCCGATCCGCATCGGTGCCACGCGCGCCGTCTCAGCCACCGATCGCGCCCTCCGGGGCGCCGCCGTGGACGCCCGACAGCAGGTAGAGCAGCGCCATCCGCACGGCGACCCCGTTGGCCACCTGCTCGGTGATGACGCTCCGGTCGAGCACCGCGACGTCCGCCGCGATCTCCACGCCCTCGTTCATCGGGCCCGGGTGCATGACGAGCGCGTCCGGCTTCGCCGCCGCCAGCCGCTCGCGGGTCAGGCCGAACCGCGCGGCGTACTCGCGCAGGGACGGCAGGAGCCCGGCGTCCATCCGCTCGCGCTGGAGGCGGAGGGCCATGACCACGTCGGCGTCCGCCACGGCAGCGTCCACGTCGGAGGTCACCGTGAAGCCGCCGTGCCCGTTCGGCCCCCGGCCGTTCGCCCAGCGCGCCGCCCAGGCGTCGAAGCCGCGCAGGATGGGCGTCGGGCCGCAGATCCAGAGGTCGGCGCCCATCGCGGTGAGCGTCCAGACGTTGCTCCGCGCGACGCGCGAATGGAGGACGTCGCCGAGGATGACGACCTTGCGACCGCGCAGGTCGCCCAGGTGGGCGCGCATCGTGTACAGGTCCAGGAGCGCCTGGCTCGGGTGCGCGTGCCAGCCGTCGCCGCCATTGAGGACGCTCCCCGAGAAGACCTCGGCGGCCAGGTACGGTGCGCCGGAGGTCCCGTGGCGCATGACGATCATGTGGGCGCCCAGCGCCTCGATCGTGCGGATCGTGTCGACCAGGGACTCGCCCTTCGAGACCGACGAGGCGCTCGCGGCGATGTTCACGACGTCGGCCGAGAGGTTCTTGGCCGCGACCTCGAAGGAGACGCGGGTCCGGGTGGAGGCCTCGTAGAAGATGATCGTCACGTTCCGCCCGCGCAGGGCCGGGACCTTCGTGATCGGCCTGGCGAGGATCTCCTTCATCGCGTCGGTCGTCTTCATGACGAGGCTGATCTCGGCAGCCGAGAGGACGTCGACGTCGAGGAGGTGCTTCTGCGTCCAGGCGACCTCGGCGCCGAGCCCGGACGGCCCGACCGGCCCTGCCGGCGCGCTCATGCCGCTCCCTCCCGGCGCTCGATGCGGACCGCGTCCTCGCCATCGGTCTCCGCGAGGTGGACCTTGACCAGCTCGTCGCGCGACGTCGGGACGTTCTTGCCGACGTGGTCGGCGCGGATCGGCAGCTCGCGATGGCCGCGATCGACGAGGACCGCCAGGCGGATCGCACGCGGCCGCCCGAAGTCGACGAGGGCGTCCATCGCGGAGCGGATCGTGCGGCCGGTGTAGAGGACGTCGTCCACGAGGACCACGGTCCGGTCGTTGAGGTCGACGGGGATCGCCGTCCCCTTGACGATCGGCTGCTGGGAGACGAGCGAGAGGTCGTCGCGATAGAAGGTGATGTCGAGAGCGCCGACGGGGAGGGCGACGCCCTCATGCTCCTTGATCGCCGCCGCGATGCGCGTGGCGAGGGGGACGCCACGGCGCTGGATCCCGATGAGGACCAGGCCCGCGGTTCCCGCCTGGCGTTCCACGATCTCGTGGGAGACGCGGACGATCGCGCGGCGGATCTCGTCCGCGGTCATGATCTGGCGTGCGTCCATCAGGCGACCAGCCCGGCGCACCCGCCGCGACGTGGCACGTGAGTCCTCCTTCCCGGCCTCGCGGGACCGGTCGTTAAAGGGTCGCGTGCAGTCTACCGCGCGGCACGCCCGGCGGCGCGCCCACGGGTCGGGCCGACCGGCGGCGGGACGTCAGCGGACGACGACGATCGGCTCGTCCCCGGGATCGGGCATCCCGTAGAGTTGGCCTGCGTCGTCGCCGCGCCAGGCGAAGACGGTGACCAGGCTCCCCTGCCCGTTGCGGCCCGGGGGCGTGGACCAGGCGAGGCGGTCGGCGCCCACCGAGAAGCCGGGCAGCGCCGCCGCGTCGGCGAGCAGGACGGCGCCGAGCGAGCCGTCGCTCTCGACCGCAACGAGCGCCAGGCGGCCCGTGCCGGGCGCCGCCGGATCGGCCACCCAGACGCCCAGGCGGCGGCCGGCCGGATCGAAGCGGACCTCCCAATCCGCGACGTCCGGGCCGACGGCGGCGGCCGGGAGCGCCCGGTCGGGCGTCGTGACGGGCGTGGGCAAGGGCGTCGTGTCCGGCACCAGCGTGGCGTCCGGCACGGGCGTCGTGACGGGCGTGGGCGTGGCGTCCGGCACCAGCGTGGCGTCCGGCACGGGCGTCGTGTCCGGCACGGGCGTGGTGTCCGGCACGGGCCCGCGCCCGAGCACGGCCTGCCAGTCCGCGAGGACGAGCTGGCCGTTCGCGGGAAGCCAGGCAAGGTCGGTCGCGCTCCAGGCCAGCGACCCCATCCAGAAGACGACGACCCGAGCCGTGGGATCAACGACAGGCTGCCAGATCCCGTCGCGCGCGATCTCGGTGACGACGGCGCCGTTGGGATCGATGAGGAACGAACGGGCGACGACGGTCGCCGGATCGGCCTCGGCCGCCGGCACGGCGCCCGGCACGGGGCTGGCGCCGGGCGCGGCATCCGGCATGGGGCTGGCGCCGGGCGAGGCGTCCGGCACCGGGCTGGCGCCGGGCGAGGCATCCGGCCCGGGGCTGGCGCTCGGTGGGGCGTCCGGCACCGGGCTGGCGGGTCCCGGGGTCAAGGCAGCGTCGGGCGTGGGCGCGTCCGACGCCTCGGAGGCAGCGGTCTCCGCCACGCGGGCCGTGCTGGCGATGATCTGGTTGCCGACCCAGCCGGAGAAGACGGAGCCGTGGTCGGCGGTGAGCGTCACGGCCTTCTGGTCCCCCACGCGCCAGGCGTAGATGTCGGGGCCGTGTGAGCCGTCCGCCGGGCGAGCCGAGAAGGCCACCCACTGCCCGTCGGCGCTGTAGGCGGGGGACGTGCCGACCACGACAACCCCGTCGGCGATGGCGACCGCCGGGGCCGAGGACGGGGCGGGGGTGGCCGGCGAGAGCGTCGGCAACGGTGTCGCCTCTGGGGATGCGTCCGGCGCAGTGGGCACCGCCGTGGGGCTGCCCGGCTCCATCGTCGGCCCGGGGCTCGAGGCGGGCGCTGTGGGCACCGGCGAGGCGGGAGGATCCGACGGCGCGGGAGAGCCGACTGGAGGAGAAGCCGGCTCTCCCGACGCCGAGGGCGATTGAACAGGCTCGCTACTTGGAACCGGAGACGGCTCGGGCTCCGGCGTTGTGACGGGCTGCGCGAGATTGACGGAGACCGCGTAGACCGCGTCCTGCCCGACGACCACCGCCGGGCCCCCGTCGCGCGAAAGGAGCACCGACGACGGCTTCATGGATAGCGTCGCCAGGGTCTGGGCGCCGCCGTCCAGCGTGCCGCAGGCGGTGGCGTCCACGCCGGCGCAGACCCGCCGTACTGCGGCGCTCGAGAGCACGTAGGTCCCGTCCGGCGCCCGGCGCACCCACGCGACCGGCTGTGAGTCCACCACGATCGGCGTCGCGGCGGGGAGCAGGCTCCCCGCCGGGGGCGTGCCGGCCGGGGGCGCCGCGGGAGAGATGGCGAGCGGGCCCACGAGGAGCGCAATGACCGCGACCGCGGCCAGGCCGGCGAACGCGAGGCTCGGCCGGCCGTCGAACGCCCGCCGCGAGGTCCCGCGGCCGAGCCGGCCCAGGCCCCGACGATCTCGGCGCGCGCGGCGGACCTCGGCGTCGAGGGCGAGCGACACCCGGGCCCCGAGGTCGCGCGGGGCCGGCGGAAGGTCGGCGCGGAGGCTCCGCAGGAGCTCGGCGTCCTCCGCGAACGCCGCGGCGGCGGCCCGGCACGGCCCGCAACCTGCGAGATGCTCGTCGAGCCACGCCGCCTCGGCGTCCGCGAGCGGGCCGAGCAGGGCGTCGGACGCCAGGGTGCGGGCGCGCGCGTGCGGGTCGTTGATCCGGTCGGGATGGCGCGTCGCGCGCTGGAGGCCGCTCATCGACGCGCCTCCCGGGACCGGTCGGGGCGAGCTGCGCGCGCAGCGGCGGCGTCGCGCTCCGCGCTGGCGGCCTTCTCCTCGGCCAGCGCCCGCCGGAGGCTCTCGCGCGCCCGCGTCAGGAGAGCGCGCGCGGCGATGTGCGAGGTACCCAGGGCGGCGGCGAGCTCCAGCCCGGTCATCTCGTGGACCTCGGCGAGGAGGAGGGCCGAACGCTGGCGCTCCGGGATGCGCCGGAGCGCCCGCTCCAGGTCCCCGGAGAGCCGCGCGTCGAGAACGATGCGCTCGGCCGAGGGTGAGGCGCCGCGCGACTCGCCCGTCCACGGGACGAAGCGGATGATCTTGCGCCGGCGGATCTCGTCGAGGGCGACGCGGTGGGCGATCTGGTAGAGCCAGGCCCGCGCCTTGGCCAGGTCGTCGAGGTCGCCGTACGCCCGGAAAGCGCGGATGAAGGCGTCCTGGGTCAGGTCCGCCGCCAGCTCCGGATCGCGGAGCATGCGGACGAGGTAGGCGTAGATCTCGCCGCGGTGGCGGGCAAAGAGCCCCTCGACGAAGGTGCGCGCCGCCATCGGGTCGGCGCGGAGCGCTGCAGCGCGGCCCTGGGCGACCGCCAAGTCCACGGGCGCGTCGGGAGATGCCGGGATCTCGTCGCGCTCCGGCGGCGGGACGTCACTGCCCGGGATCACCGGACGGACCCCCCAGCGGAGCGAGAGATCGAGAAGCACGCGGCCTCCGGGAGCGGGGGACGGCGCGGGCGGTTCCCACGCGTCGGTCCCATGACGACGGGCGCCCGGGGTGTGTGACGCCGTCGCCCAGACGGAATCGGAGGGCTGGTCACGTCCGCCCGCCGGGACGCTCGGACCGCGGGTCCGGGCGGTCGTCGTCCGCGCGCCGGCCCAGGCCGCGGACGAGCTGGTCGGCCGCCTCCTCGGGGCTCACGGAGTTCACCGGGAGCCCCGTCCCCAGCTCCAGGCCCGCGATCTCGCGGAGGCGCGGGTGGATCTCCCAGTGCCAGTGGTAGGTGGCGTCGACCTGGCCGGTCACCGGCGCCGTGTGGAGCACGAGGTTGTACGGCGGCCCGCCGAGGAGGTCGAGGCGGCCCAGGACCTGGCGGAGCCCCTCCGCGGTGGAGGCGAGGTCGGCGTCCGTGGCCCGCCCGAAGTCCGACTCGTGGCGGCGGGGGACGATCCAGACCTCGAACGGCGAGCGCGAGGCGAACGGGGCGAAGGCGGTGGAGGCGGCGTCCTCCCAGATGAAGCGGGTGCTGCGCTCGCGCTCGACCCGCACGGCCCGGCAGTACGGGCACTCGCTCTCGCGAATGACGAAGCGGGCGGCGCCCCCGATCTCCTCGGCCACCTCGTGGGGGATCTGGGGCAGGTCGTACAGGTCCAGGCAGAGGTGGTTCGTCCGGGCGCCGGCCTGGCGGCCCCAGTTCTGGAGCACCTGGAGGTACGCCGTCAGGCCCGTGCGTCCCGCCTCCGCGATGGCCGCGCGGGCAACGGCCAGGAGCTCGGTGATCAGCCCGGTCCCGACCGAGTGGAGGGGCCGGTGCTCGCCGGGCGGTGCGACGATCGTGCGCCAGCTTCCGGCCGCCCGGGCCTGCGAAAGTGCGATCTGGGCGACGCTCTTCTCCTGCTCCCGGGCCTCCGCCTCGGTGCCCACCGTGCGGAAGGCGAAGTCCTTGAGGATCCGGGTCCGGACGCCGTCACCCGGGGGGATCCGGCAGTTGAAGCAGTCCCCGTGGTCGTCGACGGGCTCGGCGCTCATGATGAAGCGGGAGAGCTCGAAGTCGCGGTCGACGAGGGTGGCAACCCACCAGCCGGTGATCGCGTCGCGGCGGAGCTCGAAGAGGCCGGCGGTCATCGGACGAGTCCCGCGAGTTCGCCGACCATCCCGGGATCGCCCGCCATCCGGGCGTCGCCCACCAGCTCGAGCCCGAGGCGCCGGGCCAGGGCGGGCGCGAAGGCGGCGGCGGCCTTGGCCACGCTCTCGGTGGAGGGGGGCGTGTCCGCGTCCGCGCCGGGAATGCCCACGCGGGCGCGCTCGCGGGCGAGGGATGTCGAGCGCAGGCCGGGCATCCCACAGGGATCGATCAGGTCGAAGTCGGCGAGGTTCGTCGTCACGTTGAGGGCAATCCCGTGGAAGCTCACCCCGCGGGCGACGCGGATCCCCAGGGCCCCGATCTTGCGCGGCAGCGGGGTCTCCGCGCCGACCCAGCAGCCGGGATGGCCGGGGCGCGGGCCGGCGACGATCCCGGCCGCGGCACAGGTGTCGGCCATGGCGCCCTCGAGGGCCTCCACGAAGGCGCGGATCCCGAGGGAGCGGGGGGTGCCGCCGGTCATGGCCGCGGCCGGCGTCGCGCGGTCGCCCGCAGGCGCGAGGGCCACGATCGGGTAGGCCACGAGCTGGCCGGGGCCGTGATAGGTGACCTCGCCGCCGCGCTCCACGCGCAGGACCTCGATGCCGCGCGCGGCGAGTAGCCCGGGCATCGCCAGCACGTGTGCGCCGCTCGCGTTGCGGCCCAGGGTGAGGACGGCGTCATGCTCCAGGAGGAGCAGCTGGTCCTCGTCGAGGGTGCCGCCGGCGCGCGCGGCGGCCAGCGCCTGCTGCAGGGCCCACGCGTCGCGATACGCGATCCGGCCCAGCCAGCGGGCGCGCAGGCGCCGGGGCGGCGCCGTGTTCTCCTCCATCGTCACGCGCTCCACCTGCGCACCATACCAGCGCCCGCTGCACCAGCGATCACCATGGCCCACGCCACGGTGCGGCGATCGAGCGCGCTTTCAGGTTTGCTTCAGGGCCGGGTGCCTGAATCGGCATCACGGATCGCGGTTCCCTCCCCGCGGCCCACTCGCCGGACGACTGATCTCCTCCCGGTCACCCGGCCGCAAACGGACCCGTGTCGCCTTCCCTTTCTCGGGCGGCCCGGGTCCGTTTCGCGTTCTCGGGCTGTCCGGGGTGAGACGGCCGCCGCGCCGCCTGCGCCGACCGTGCCGCCGCGCCGGCCTCGCCTCGCAGGCGATGATTCGTGCATTCGGACCAGCCGAGGGCGCTCCGGCAGGCGAGCCCGGCCTGACCGCGCCGCGAACGGACCGGGCCGCCGGACGGCCACCGGATCACCCGAGGTGACGCGTGCTCACGGGCGCGCTCCGCCCGGCGCGATCGAAGCGGCCGCGCGGTGCCGGGCGTGGCGGGGCCCCGCAGGCCGCTGCGGCGCGGCGCCGAAGTCCGCGGCGGGGGCGCCGAAGTCAGGAATCATCGCCCCGTGGGCGACAGACGAACCGGTGGCCGTGTAGGTGACTCCCGGTCAGGCGTTGGTCGCCGGCGGCGCGCGTGGCGGCGCTCAGACCGCCGGTTCCGGGCGCGCTGCGCGCTCTGCGAGGTCGCGGACTATCCCCCGGAAGATCAGCCCGTGGACCGGGTAGAGCGCATACCAGTAGGCCAGGCCCGGCAGCCCCTTCGGCTCGAAGAAGGCCGTCTGGACCAGGCGGCTGCGCGCGCCGTCATCGAGGGGAGTCGCCTCGTACTGCAGCCAGGCCCGGCCGGGCACCTTCATTTCGGCCCGCAGGCGCAGGAGCGTCGGCCGGCGGACTTCCTCCACCCGCCAGAAGTCGAGCGCGTCGCCCGCCCGCAGGCGATCGGGATCGCGGCGCCCCAGGCGCATGCCGACGCCGCCGACCAGGCGGTCCATCAGGCCGCGGACCCGCCACAGGAGGTTCGCGTACGGCCAGCCGGCGTCGCCGCCCACACGCTCCACCTCGGCGAAGACCCGCTCCGGCGGGGCCGCGACGGCCCGCTGGCGGCGCTCGACGATCATCCCCTCGCGGGAGGTCAGCGACGAGAGGCTCGCCTTGTCCGGGGTGGCGAGCGCGTCAAACCGGTCGATTCGACGTCGTGCCGGTCGGTCCGGTCGATCGCCCGCTGGAAGCACGAACGGGCGCCCCGCCTCAGGCGCCCGTTCCGCCACGGAGCTGCAGTTTCTCGGCGAACCACTTCGCGGTGGGGTCGATGCAAAGGTTCGAGAGCTTCGGGTCGGGCGTGAGGACCAGGTATCTGGGCGATCAGCCAGTTGAGCCCCGTCCGGCTGTCGGCCAGCATCCCGTCGTAGGTGTTGGCCGTGAACGGCTGGGTGCTTGCGCCGACGTCCGAGGCGGCTAGAGTGCTCTCCTGCGGACGCCGTCCGGCGTCCCTGCCGCCAGGTGGCACGCCGATGGCTCGTCAGCGTCGCTCGGTGCTCTGGTTCATCCTCCTCTGCGTCGTCGCGATCGGGACGCCCCCGGGCGCGGCCGCGAAGGAGCCTCAGCACGGCAGGCTGGGGGCGGGCCTCCAGGTCGTCGCGGCCGGCGGCACGCCCGACCGCTCCATCATCAGCCGCACCCGGGACGGCGTGCGCGAGGTGGCCGTCTCCGTGGAGCTGGCCGGGGAGCCGGACCAGGCCGTCCGCGGCCGGCTGCGCTCCGCCGGCCTCGATCTCCGCGGGGCGTGGCGCCGCACGATCGAGGGCTACGTCCGCTCGAGCCGTCTCGACGAGCTCGCTGGGACGCCCGGGGTCGTCGCCGTGCGCGCCATCCGGGCGCCGCTGATGGACGCGTTCGTCGGACCCGCGCCGGCCCTGCACGGGGCGACTCCGTGGCACCAGGCGGGGTTCACGGGCAAGGGCGTCAAGGTGGGCATCCTCGACGGCGGCTTCGAGGGGTTCGCGGCACGCCTGGGCACTGAGCTGCCGGCCTCGGTGCAGGCGCTCTGCTTCCCGGACCTGGGGGTGTCGTCCCCGAACCTGGCCGACTGCGCGGCTGGCGAGACGCATGGCACGGCCGTGGCGGAGTCGATCGTCGACATGGCCCCGGGCGTCGATCTCTTCGTCTCAAACGCCGGCTCGCCGGCAGACAAGGCCGCCGCGATCTCCTGGATGACGGCCAACGGCGTCCGCGTCATCAACTACTCCATGTCGTCCACGGAGGGCATGGGCGATGGCACCAGCCCGTATTCGGAATCGACCTACGCGCTCCTGGATGGCGCCGTCGCCGGGGGAGCCCTCTTCGTCGCCTCGGCCGGCAACAACGGGCAGACCACCTGGACCAGCCCTTCCAGTGACACGAATTCGAACGGCTGGGTCGAATTCGAGGGCGCAGACGAGCGCAACGAGGTTTCCTTGTCCACAGGGCAGGTCATCAGGGTGGCTGTCCGGTGGCCGAGCGCGAGCTCGGACTATGACCTCCTGCTGTTCGAGGGCGAGACGATCGTCGCGTCATCCGAGGACCTGCAGTCGAGCACCCGCGATCCCCTCGAGATCCTCGACTTCGAGTCTCCCGCCGGGGGCATCTACGACGTCGCCATCTGGCACGACGCCGGCCCCGAGACCACGTCGCTCAGGCTTCAGCTGAACGGCGCGGAATCGTTCGCCTACCACACGACCGCCGGCTCCCTGCCGACCCCCGCCGACTCGCGCAATCCCGGGATGGTCACCGTGGGCGCCGTCCGGTACGACAGCCCCACCGTCATCGAGCCGTACAGCTCCCAGGGACCCACCCTCGACGGGCGCGTCAAGCCCGACCTCGTCGCGGCCGACTGCGCACCGACCACGATCGACGACCGGTTCTGCGGCACCAGCCAGTCGGCGCCGTTCGTCACGGGGGCCGCCGCCCTGCTCCTGGAGGACGACCCGTCGCTGACCCCGGCGACGCTGGCGGCACTCCTGCGGCAGCGGGCCGTCCCGCTCGGGTCGCCGGTGCCGAACAACGTCTTCGGCAACGGCCGCCTGTCGCTGGGACCGATCCCCGAAGGGATTCCCGCGGCGGCCGCCTTCGTCGCGCCGCCGGCGTCCGGCACCGCCGCCGGGCCGCTGCTCGGGCAGCCGACCGTGGCCGTCGTCGATGCGGACGGGCGCGTGACCGCCACGGGACCGGGCGCCACGATGCAGGCGACCCTGGGCCTGGCCGCGAACCCGACCGGGGCGACGCTCACCTGCGAGGGCGGAACGATGCGGGCCGCCGTCAAGGGGGTCGCGGCCTTCACCGGGTGCTCCGTCGACCTCGCCGGGACCGGCTACACGATCCGCGCCGACGTGCCGGGCCTCGCGTCCGCGACGTCCGCGCCGTTCACGGTCGCTGCGGCGGGCACGGCACCCCAGGTCGCCCTGGCGGTGGCGCCGACGACGGTCACCTTCGGGAAGGCGATGGCGGGAACGATCGGCGTCGCCCTGCCGGAGGGGGCGGGCCTCCCGGCCACCTTCGAATGGTCGACCGACACCAGGACGTGGACCGCCGCCGGCGAGGTCGCCCTCGACGCGACCGGGGCCGGCCGGGTCTCCGCCGGCCCGCGCCGTCACGGCTACTGGCGGGCCCGAACCGTGCTGCCCGACGGGTCCGTCGCAGTGAGCGCGGCCATCCTGGTCCGCGTCAACGCCACCGCGGTCCTGGCCTCGTCGGTCCCGTCCGGGCGCACGGTCAAGCGGACAACCCGGATCATCCTGACGGAGACGATCCGGCCGGCGGGCGCGGACGTGGCGCGCGGCAGGGCGCGCTTCAACTTCTTCCTCCAGGTCGGGACGAAGTGGGTGCGGGCACGGACGCTGTACGCCTACGCCGACCCGGCGTCCGGGCGTGCCCGGATCACGGTCACGCTGGCATCGGCCGGAAGGTGGTGGGTGCGTTCGCGCGCCGAGACGACCGCCACGAACGGCGCGTCGGCGTGGACGCCGGGGGTCCGCTACCTGGTTCGCTGACGACGACGGCGGCCTGGCAGCCGTTCGCCTCAGCAGGTGACGTGCAGGATCGCGTTCGTCGTCTGCAGGTCGGCGTCGGCCAGGAGCTCGCAGGCCTCCTCCGTCGGCAGGGCGACCAGCTCGATCCCCCGCCGGCGGGCCTCCGCCACCACCTCAGGGTCGATCGGGAGGGCGCCGTTGGCCCCGGTGCCGACGATCAGCCGGCGGCAGTTCCAGGGAATCGGCTCGAGCAGGCTGAGCGGCGTGTGGCCGTAGCGGTCGCGGAGGGACTGCGACGCCTTCTTGCGGCGTTTGCCGACCCGCCCCCGCTCGATCACCACGTCGCGGTCGTAGCGCTCGCCGTCGAGCTCGATCAAGCCGAACTCGATGAGGCTCGCCTGCATCGCGCCTCCCCTTACGTCTTCCCGAGGCCGACGATGAACTCGTCGACCGGGATCGCCGGCAGGGTCATGATCCGGACGGTGCCGCGCGACGCGAGCATCGCCGAGACCTTCGAGATCACCAGGTCGTCGGGCGCCTCCACGATGCTCACGAAGTCGTACGGCCCAAGGACGGCCCACTGGCTCAAGACCGTCACGCCGAGCTTCAGGATCTCGTCGTCGACCTCCTTGATCCGCAGGGGGCGCTGGGTGATCGTCCTGGCCCCCTCGTCGGTGAGCGTGGACAGGAGAACGAACGTGGCCATCGCGGCGCCATCCTTCCCTCGGGCGCCGCGCGAAGCGCACCGGCACCCGTTCGACAGGTCGGGTTCGCCAGTGGCTCGGCGCGGTCCAGGCGGCCAGGTCAGCGGACCGCGCGTCAGCGCTCCCCGTGGTTCGCGGATTCTCCGCCGCGGGGCGGCGGATGGCCAGTGCCGTTGGTCGGCAACACCGTCGGCACGCGGTCGAGGGCGGGGTCAACCTCTGGAGCGGCTCGGGCGAGGCGTGAAGGGGGCGCCGGGCGTGGGCGACGGCGTCGCCGAACAGCTCCAGGACCAGGTCGGAGAAGCCGTTGACCACGGCCGGCCGGCTCGCGAAACGCGCCGGTCCGACCTAGGCTCGATCGCGCGCCTGGAGACGGTGTCGCGTCGTGACCTCGACGCGGCCCCGCTCATCGAGAGCGGGGTGCTCGACGAGCGCGATCAGGCGGCTCGTCATGAAGCGGCCGGTCCGGACGGGCGTGCCGGTCCGGGTCACCTCGCGCACCTCGACCACCCCGCGCGACGTGACGACCTCGAGGCGGCGTCCGGCCCGCGTGGCGACGATCTCGAAAGTCTGCACGCCCTGGCCGGTATCGACGACGGCCTCGATTCGATCGCCTTTCATGGCCTCAACGATACCCCCGGCGCCCCCCGCGTGAACCCCCCGGACGCAGAAGAGCCGGCGTCCCTGCGGTTTCCCATCGAGGGAGGCGAGATCGCCGGCTCATGGTTCGCGTTCGCGAGCGGACGGACGATCTCATCTCGCCGTCCGCCCGGCGAGGCCCGCCCGGGTGTCGCTCGAGATGTTCCCGGCGCGGGGTCGGGTCAGGAGATTCGCGGTGCCACACGATGCGTCTGCCGTGGCCAGAAGCGCCAGGCCGACAGGCCTGCGCCGCCGCGGGACGGGCCCGATGGCCCAGGGCATCGTCACCGCCGTACCTCCGAGACGTCGGCCCCGGCTGCCCGGGGAGTGGAGGTGGATGCCTGCATTGTCCCACGCGGATGCAAGCCCGAGATGAACTCCCGATCCCTCGCCGCGAACGCGGTCCGCGCCTTCGCCGGAAGCGCAGGCCGCCCGCTGGATCGGACGGGTCCGACTACCATCCGCTGGATGCGAACAGAATCGATCGCTGTGACCGAGGGCGTGGAGCTCACCGCCGACGCCTGGACGCCGGACGGCGCCGCCGACGCGTGGTCCCCGTCCGCGACCGGCGCCCCGCCCTTCGTCCTCGTCCACGGCCTCGCCTCGAACGCGCGCATGTGGGACGGCGTCGCCGCAAGCCTCGCTGCGAGCGGCCACCCGGTGGTCACGGTCGACCTCCGGGGGCACGGTCGATCGTCGAAGCCCGACGGCCCCTACGACGTGCCCACCGTCGCCGACGACCTCGCGGCGCTCATCAACCGGCTGGAGATCGATCGACCGGTCGTGGCCGGGCAGTCCTGGGGCGGCAACGTCGCCCTGGAGCTCGCCGCCCGTCGCCCGGACGCGATCCGGGGGATCGTCTGCGTGGACGGCGGCTGGCTCGAGCCGAGCCGCCAGTTCGCGGACTGGGACGCCTGCCGGGCCGCGCTCGCTCCGCCCCGGCTGGTCGGGCGCCGGCTGGAGGAGGTGGAGGGGTACATCCGGTCTGCCCATCCCGAATGGCCCGAGAGCGGCATCCGCGGCGTCCTCGCGAACTTCGAGGTCCGACCCGACGGCACCGTCGCCCCCTGGCTGACGTACGAACACCATATCGAGGTCCTGCGCGGGCTCTGGGAGCACCACCCCTCGGAGCGCTATCCGGGTCTCGCCGTTCCCGTCCTGCTCGCGCCGGCCGACGGCGGCAACACCGGCGACACCGACTGGACGCGGCGGAAGCGCCGCGACGTCGAGACGGCGGCCGCGGCCATCCCGAACGCTCGGGTCCGCTGGTTCGCGGGGGACCACGACGTCCATGCGCAGCATCCGCGCGAACTGGCAGGCGTGATGCACGACATGACGACCGACGGGTTCTTCGCATGAACGATCCGCGGATCCTCGCGATCATGGGCTCGGGCGAGACGGCGCCGACGATGGCCAAGGTCCACCGCGCGCTCTTCGACCGCTTCGGCGACGAGCCCGCGCCGGCCGCGATCCTCGACACGCCGTACGGCTTCCAGGAGAACGCCGACGAGCTGAGCGCCCGTACCGTCGAGTTTTTCGGCACCAGCGTGGGGCGGCCGGCGGCGGTCGCCTCGTACCGCTCGGGCGAGGTCGACGCGCTCACCCTCGCCACCGCTGTCGCCCGGGTCCGCGAGGCGCGCTACGTCATGGCCGGGCCGGGCAGCCCCAGCTACGCCCTCCGCCAGTGGGCCGGCGGGCCGATCCCCGACGCCCTGGCGGCCAAGCTCGCCGGCGGTGGGATCCTTACGATGGCCAGCGCCGCCGCCCTCACCGTCGGCGTGGTGACGATCCCCGTCTACGAGATCTACAAGGTGGGCGAGGAGCCGCGCTGGCTCGAGGGGCTGGACCTCCTGGGCCGGGCGACGGGCCTGCGGGCAGCCGTGGTCCCCCACTACGACAACGCCGAGGGCGGCACCCACGACACCCGCTTCTGCTACATGGGCGAGCGGCGCCTGCGGATCCTTGAGGCGGCCCTGCCCGAGGGCGCCTTCATCCTGGGCGTCGACAGCCACACCGCCCTCGTGCTCGACCTCGAGCGCGGGACGGCCGCGGTCTCCGGCCTCGGCGGGGCCACGGTCCGCGTCGACGGACGGAGCGCCGTCTTCCCGAGCGGCAGCGAGGTGCCGATCGAGGCGCTGGGCGAGGCCGCGCGGGAGCTGGCAGCGGCCCAGGCGGTCGACGTCGACCGGGAGTTCGGCGGGGAGCGGCCGGGCGTCACGGGAGGCACGGGGTCTCGACCGAGCCCGCCGCTCCGCGACGCCATGGCCGAGCTGGAGGGCACGTTCGTCGAGGCGCTGGGCCGGGGCGACACCCGCGCCGCCGTCGGGGCGCTCCTCGACCTTGCCTCCGAGATCTCGGCCCGGGTCCGGCACGGCGAGGACAGTCCCGACCTCGACAACGCCGACGCCACCTTCCGCTCACTCATCGCCCGCCTGGGCGAGCGCGCCGAGGTCGGGACGCGCGATCCGCGGGAGGCGCTGGAGCCGTTCGTAGCGGCGCTGCTGGAGCTGCGGGGGCGCGCTCGCGCCGCCCGCGACTGGGCGACCGCCGACCTGGTCCGCGACCGGCTCGCCGCGGCCGGGGTCGAGGTCCGCGACGGGGCCGACGGCTCGAGCTGGGTGCTGGTGGGCTCGCCGGAGCCGTAGGCGCGGGGTCGGGCCGCTCTCGGTCACGGGCGCGGCTGAGGCGCGGCCCGGCCGGCCTTCAGGGGCGGGTGATCGCCCGCCAGCAGGCGTCGATGATTCGCGCTACGCCCGCTGGTCCGTGCTCGGCTTCTCCCAGAGGTTGACGCCGCCCTCGACCGCGTACCGGTCGATCTCGGCCAGCTCCTCCGCGGAGAAGGTGAGGTTGGCCAGCGCCCCGACGTTCTCGCGGATCTGCTCGGGGGAGCTCGCGCCGACCAGGGTGGTCGTGACGCGCGGGTCGCGCAGCACCCACGCGTAGGCCATCTGGGCGAGCGACTGACCGCGCCGCCGGGCGATCCCGTTGAGCGCCCGGACCCGGGCGAGGTTCTCCTCGGAGA
>Ga0315284_10003276_pt1 | contig 22964 bp, 18 predicted proteins | sample YL17G09_16_MG_FD_203696 | JGI IMG/M metagenome (GOLD analysis project Ga0315284, IMG submission 203696) | Sediment microbial communities from Yellowstone Lake, YNP, Wyoming, USA - YL17G09_16 | ecosystem: Environmental > Aquatic > Freshwater > Lake > Sediment | place: USA: Wyoming | collected... | reverse complement strand
TCTTCACATGGAGCGCGACTGTCGAAATAATAATGGCCAAAATATCCAAATGTAAAGAAGCGTTAGAGACACTACACTAGGGTGTTACGCAAATATTTCGTCAGGGAACTTCTCGAAAAGCATGGGGGAACGGAATGACGGTAAAGAGAAAAGGCAGGACGGTGATCATTATCGTTGTCATGCACGACACGTGGAAATGTAGCGGCAATCAGCCTGAATAACCCGCCTTCTGCCGCGCCATGCGGCCCGTAAGCCGTTGCGCTCAACATGCACTGTACATCTTCCCCTTGCGTCCTGCCGGAATTTGCGTTATGCTTGTAATGGCGAATTGAAACTCCGCTTTTTGTTCACTCGATAAATCCCTTCCTTTTATTAAATGCAAATGCTTTTATCGGTGTCCCGATGCATGAGTTTATTGCCAACGTGCTATATATCTTGCACATAATTTCCATCTTCATCTTTACTATCTCCAGGTAGTCTTTAACCGCCCTTGGCTTTCTGAAATCGTTGTGTTGAAGAAGCCCTCTAATAAGATCGTCTATGATCGTTGCATAACCGTGGACTCTGGGGTCGCCATTACGGTAAACTTGGTGCATCGGTTCCTTGAGTTTGTTTGTAGCGCCATTTTCAAGATGGGCCTGAATATCGCTGGTAAGAAAATGTTCCTTAATCGCAATTTCTGGTAGGGGTGCAGAATATAGATGACCCTCCATGCCCGGAATATTGGTAAGAAACCAGAATTCCGGCAGATCGTCTTTATTAAACCCGCAAAAGTGCAGTCCAATTCTGTTGGCCGACAAGACGGTTCTACCGATTGACGCTGCAAGACTATCCTTTAAGGCATGGGCCCACTTTCCCAACTCCGTAATACTTGTGTTTCTCGTAATGAAATTATTGAGATAACTTGCTGTTGATTCTCCGTTGATTTCGGCCAATCCAAAAAAGCCGACCGCCGCCCTCAGATACGGCACCTTCAATATTTTTGCGCACTGCGAATGATGCTTTCCATTGCTCGTTACTTTAGAGTCTGCAACAAAAACAATTGTTGCTTTAGTTAAGTCAAGCGGCGCATGGATTTCGGTAACTAATATGGTCATGATTTGTCTTCCCTCCCGTGTTGTGTTTTATAAACGATATTATACCATCTCTTAGCAGTTTCGTTTGTGGTTTTGTCTGCGGCCATCAGTGGTCATCTGTGGCTGAGTTTCTTCGCGGTTTCCCTTGCGTCCTTGGCGTCCCCGATGGGATCGGGGCGGGTCTCTGCGGTTCCCCCAAAAATCTGTGGAATCCGACCTTGAAGCCCCGATGCTTCATCGGGGTGTGAAATCCCGATAAGTCGGGACGCCGCAAGGCGTCGTCTGTGGTTTCCTTTGCGTCCTTGGCGTCTCTGCGGTTATTAACAATCTATTAACATGGCCTGCATATGACCTGCACATAATGTGTCGGGATTACGGGATTTCCTGCGTATTTGTGGGGATTTGGGCCGACTATGGGCCGTCGAACCCCCGCCCAACCGGGCGAAAAAGCACATAATAGCACGTCGGAAGTGAGGCCCCGATATGATCGGGGTGAGACTTGAGGTTTACCCGCCAGCCAGAGGCTGGTAAACCTCCGGCGGGAAGTGAGGCCCCGATATGGTCGGGGATTCATTTGCATATGGATTCCCCGCGCCCGAGGGCGGGCACGCTCCATTGCTTTCATAACTTATGAAATATAAAGTTCCGCCAGCCGTGGACGCAAAAGTTTGGGAGCACTTTTACATGCACATACCAGCACATCGCGCCAAGGGCGCGAAAGGATGAAGGATGAATTATGAAGGATGAAGGATGAAGGATGAAGAGGGAAAATGGAAAAAGAAAAAGAAAAGGATTTTTTCTCTGTGGCCTCCGTGTTCTCTGTGGTGAGAGGGCCGGGCGGGAAATTGCCAAAGCACTGGATTTTTTGCGCGGGGGAGAAGTATAATGGTCTCGAAATAAGTTGAGCGGTCGGGCCGCCGGCTGGTCGTGGGCGGGCCGTGCCGCGGACTTCCATCACGACCGTCTTGAGGAGTTGCGACATGAGGACCATTGTAATTTTGTTTGTGGCGGCATTCCTCATCGTTCTTGCGGGGGGATGCTATTCGCGCGTGTCCGACGTTACCGCGATCAGCACCAAGAGCATGGCGTTTCCGGGCGAGCGGCTGGGAGAAGTGGTGGGCGTGGAGAAGACGCACATCTACTGCATCTTCCCGGACAGGCGCCCGAGTGTGAAGGAGGCGATTGACAAGGCGCTTGAGGCGAAGCACGCGGACATGCTGGTGGATGTGAAGTTCTACGTGCGCTCGTGGTACATCCCGTTCATTTACGGGCAGGTGTCGATAAAGGTGACGGGCACCGCGGTGCGCCTTGGGCCGAGGCCGGTGAGGAATCTTGAGCAGCCGAAGACGCTGGCGCCGCCTGCGTCGTCCACGACGCCCGAGCCGCCGAAGCCCGCCGCGCCTTGAGCGGCGAAGCGGCCCGCGCGAACGGGTGGGCGGCTGTGAAAGTTGCCGCGCGCCGAGCGGAAAATATCGAGCGAAATTTTCGGATTTACTATTGACAGCGGCGTTTCGTATGCTATAATGCTCTATTGCCTTGGAACTAGAGCGAAGGGTCGCTGTAAGGGCCCTTCGAATTTTTTGGAACCATGGCGGCTCTTTGAAAATTGAGCAGGTGTCCGAGAGCGTGGGAACGCGTGGACCGCGGGGTAACCTGTGGTCCGGCGGTTCAGCAATGGACCGCACTGTGTCCCACGATTTTTGGATAAGCACTTATGTGCTTGCCCAACAGCAATTCTGACCCCGATTTCTAATCGGGGCGATCGTGAGGATGCAAATTTCTTCAATTTGAACAGATGTCCCCTTAACGGGGGACCTGGATAAAAAATTGAAGGGTTTGATCCTGGCTCAGAACGAACGTTGGCGGCGTGGATTAGGCATGCAAGTCGAACGAGAAAGGGTGAAACCCGCAAGGGTGGATCCCTAGTACAGTGGCGAAAGGGTGAGTAATGCATAAACAACCTGCCCTCCAGCGGGGGACAACGTCGGGAAACTGACGCTAATACCGCATACGCCGTCGCGACCGCATGGTTGTGACGTGAAAGGCCGGGACCGCAAGGCCGGCCACTGGAGGAGGGGTTTATGTTCTATCAGCTAGTTGGCGGGGTAACGGCCCACCAAGGCGATGACGGATAGCCGGACTGAGAGGTCGACCGGCCACACTGGGACTGAGACACTGCCCAGACTCCTACGGGAGGCTGCAGTCGAGGATCTTCGGCAATGCGCGCAAGCGTGACCGAGCGACGCCGCGTGAAGGATGAAGGCCTTCGGGTCGTAAACTTCTGTCACAGGTTAAGAATAAGGTACACCTAATACGTGTGCCGATGACTAAGGCCTGAGAGGAAGCCCTGGCTAACCTCGTGCCAGCAGCCGCGGTAATACGAGGAGGGCAAACGTTGTTCGGATTTACTGGGCTTAAAGGGCGCGTAGGCGGCCGCATATGTCGGGGTTGAAATCCCTCAGCTTAACTGAGGAATTGGTTCCGAAACTGTGCGGCTTGAAGACATCAGGGGCGTGTGGAACTCCAGGTGGAGCGGTGAAATGCGTAGATATCTGGAGGAACGCCGGTGGCGAAAGCGACACGCTGGGGTGCTCTTGACGCTGAGGCGCGAAAGCTAGGGGAGCAAACAGGATTAGATACCCTGGTAGTCCTAGCCGTAAACGATGGATACTAAGTAGCGGTGTCTCCGATGGCATCGCTGCCGAAGTGAAAATATTAAGTATCCCGCCTGGGGAGTACGGTCGCAAGACTAAAACTCAAAGGAATTGACGGGGGCTCGCACAAGCGGTGGAGGATGTTGTTTAATTCGAGGCAACGCGAAGAACCTTACCTGGGTTTGACATGTACGTAGTAGGGACCCGAAAGGGCGACGAGCCGGAGCAATCCGGAAGCGTACACAGGTGCTGCATGGCTGTCGTCAGCTCGTGCCGTGAGGTGTTGGGTTAAGTCCCGTAACGAGCGAAACCCTTGTCAGTAGTTGCTAACAGGTCACGCTGAGGACTCTACTGAGACTGCCGGTGTTAAACCGGAGGAAGGTGGGGATGACGTCAAGTCCTCATGGCCCTTATTACCCAGGGCTACAAACGTCCTACAATGGCCGGTACAGAGAGATGCAAGACCGCAAGGTGGAGCAAATCTGCGAAAGCCGGCCCAAGTTCGGATTGTGGGCTGAAATTCGTCCACATGAAGCTGGAATCGCTAGTAATCGCGCATCAGCCACGGCGCGGTGAATGTGTTCCCGAGCCTTGTACACACCGCCCGTCAAGCCATGAAAGCCGGGGGTACCCAAAGTCGCCAGTCTAACCGCAAGGAGGACAGCGCCTAAGGTAAACTCGGTGATTAGGACTAAGTCGTAACAAGGTAGCCGTAGGAGAACCTGCGGCTGGATCACCTCCTTTCTAAGGATTCGTATCCGCCCCGATGCGAGGTCGCAAGACCAAGGATCGGGGAGCCATCGGACGCGCCCCGCGCCCGGCCCTGCTTAATGAATAAAAACCCCAAGTTAACCCTTGGGGTTTTTTTATGTAAAAGGAAAAAACAAAAAACGAAAATCAGGCATCTGCGAATTCTTTTCAAAATTTCAAAAAAAAGCGAGATTTTTTGCCCGCCTGCCGTGTCTATAATTTCAGCGAACAGAAGAAATATAGCAGTGACGGCGTATTATATGATTTCGCGCGGGCAGCGTCCCGCCGAAAGCCGTCTCAGGTAAATCCTTAAAGAAATGACAAGGAAAGAGGAACGCTATATGACGCATTTTCTGTTCTCGGCGGACATCTGCTTCCACACATCGAACAGCGCCACCAAGCGGCGGCCTCCACAGGGCCGCCCATTACTCAATCGTTCAATTCCCTCAGCAATCTATTATTCCATTTTCCCATTACGTTTACGAGGAGGTAGAACCATGCATTACTTGAAATCCTTGCGAATGAAGTCGTTTGTTATGGCAGGTGCGGCACTGCTGATTATTCTGATGTACAGCGGGGCGGCAATGGCCGTTACGGTGCCGACGGACGTCGTGTTTGAAGCGGCGGCGGTTGATAGCCATACGTTCCAGAAGTACATCGATCCGCTGGGCCTCCCGTCGTTTGCAGCCCCGACAGGGACGCTCAACGGTCTCCCGCTTTATGAACTGGATGTAACTCAGTACACACGGTCCATGAGCAGCCAGTTCGCGAATCCCACCACCCTGTGGGGTTATGCACTTCCGGGGCAGACGCCCAAGTATCTTGGCCCTACGTTTGCCGTGAATAGCGGTGACCCAATCTACGTGAAGGTCACTAACAAACTGCCCGACCAGCAGTTGCTGATTCCTGTTGATACCACCGTTATGAACGGCACGTTGGATTCGCTCGCAGATGTGCACTTCCACGGCGGTCACGTTCCGTCTGCTTCTGACGGCGGTCCGCTGCTCTGGTTTGGCAACCAGAACTATGTTCTTGCTAACCATCCACAGGCCCTAGGCGGCTTGCCCGGCGATTCCTACACATATTACTATCCGAACAATGATCCTGCCGCTTTCCGGTGGTATCATGACCATGTGTTGGGACAAACTCGCATCAACACATACCTCGGTTTGGCGGGCGGCTACATAACCCGTGACGCAGACGAGGCCTTGCTGAATCTGCCGAGTGTTGCAACCGGCAACGAGACTGTATGGGCCCTTCAGGACCGCGAATTCAATTCGCAGAATCAACTCTGGTATCCGAACGGCTTGGATTTGATTGACCCAGCGACGTTCCCGTCCACCAGTTACTCTTGCGTGCCGGAACACTTCGGTAACACCATCATTGTGAACGGCACGGTGTGGCCATACATGAATGTTGAGCAGGACCGCATCTACCGAGTCCACCTGCTCGAAGGTTCCTCCGCGCGCGCGTACGACCTGTACCTCGTGCCGGAAGCGGCCCTTAATGCCGCCGCGCAGACCGTAGACCTCACCCAGGCCGTACCTTTCTATCAGATCGGTACCGAGCAGGGCCTGCTTGATAACGCCAAATTGCTGAATCACGTTCAATTCATGCCCGGCCAGCGCCTCGACACTCTGTTCGATTTCACGGGCCTGGCGCAGGGCAATTATGTGCTGGTTAACCGCGCGCCGGATGGGATGGGTGGTTTTGGCGACCCAACCACGGCAGCGGACCTTACGACAACGGGCCAGATACTGCAGATCCGCGTTGGCGCGAACGTCAGCGGCGCGGACACCTTCAACCCCGATTGGTTGACCCCGGGTAATCCTTGGCCGGTGCTGGATCCGGCTACGGCCGTCAAAACCCGTCATATCCCGCTCATTGAGACTACCGATGAGTACGGCCGTCTGATTCAGTTCACGAATGATATGATGGGCTACATGATGTCTGTCATGAACACGACGATTCTGCCGGTGGTCGGCACCACCGAAATCTGGGAGTTCATGAATACGACCATGGACATTCACCCGATGCACACGCACGATGAACCGTTCCAGATTCTGGGCTTCCAGGCCCTGATGCTGGACGGGAACGGTATGGTGATGGTGGATGCAATGGGAATGCCGATGGTTGATCCGAACTCTCAGTTCATCCCGGTTGGCTCTTTCAACGATCCGACCCTTGGTCTCTATGCAAGCCTCTACGAAGGCGAACAGGACACTGTTATGTGCCCGCCAGGGTACTTGACTCGTGTCATCATCCAGTTCAGGGACTACACCGGCGATTACGTTACACACTGCCACATCCTTGAACACGAAGAGCACGACATGATGACTCAGTTCACGGTAGTTCCGGAACCGTCCTCATGGGCGCTCATCGTTACCGGCTTCATTGGGTTTGCGCTGCCGATGGTGCGCCGCTTCGTCAAATAGTACAGACATGCAAAACCTGTCTTGACGGGCATCGGGAAACCGACTTGGTAGGCCCATCCCGCCAATGACACTGAAAAAGGCCCCGAATTCTTTCGGGGCCTTTTTGTTTTTTTCGGGTGAGGTGTTCCGACGTTCCTTCCGCCCTCGGTTTTTTGTTGACTACCGTGGGGCGCGGCGGTATTATTCTCGGTTTCTTGAACGGCCATTTTGCATTGGGCATGGCCTGAAAACCGCTCATAAAACACCGTTTATGGAGTTATCCCGTGAAAGTTCTCGTTTGCGATTCAATCAGTGAAGAAGGGCTGAAGGTACTCAGGAACGCCGGACTCGAAGTTACCGTGAAGACCGGCATGACACCTGAAGATGTTGCCGCGGTCATCGAACCCTACCACGCCGTCATCGTCCGCAGCGCAACCAAAATCAAGAAGCCCGCCATCGAGGCCGGCAAAAACCTCAAGTGCATCGCCCGCGGCGGAATCGGCGTTGACAACATCGACGTGGAAGTCGCCAGGGCGAAAGGCATTCCCGTGCTGAACACGCCGGGTGCCACGACCGTAACCGTCGCGGAACTCGCGCTGGGCATGATGTTCGGCCTGTGCCGCCATCTCGCGCCCGCCACCGCGTCAATGAAGGCGGGCCTGTGGGAAAAGAAAAAATACGAAGGCACGGAACTCTTCGGCAAGACGCTCGGCGTCATCGGCACCGGCAGAATCGGCCAGCATGTCATGAAGGTTGCGAAGTGCATCCCGATGACCATCCTCGGCTACGACGTGATTAAGAATGAGGAAGCGGCGAGGACAATCGGCTTCAAGTATGTGAGCCTTGATGAACTGCTCGCGAAGTCCGACGTAATCACGCTGCACCTGCCGCTCACTCCGGAGACCAAGTACCTCATCAACGACGCGGCAGTCGAGAAGATGAAGAAAGGCGTGCTCATAGTCAACTGCTCGCGCGGGGGAGTCGTTGAGGAGAAGGCGCTCATCGCGGGGCTGAAATCCGGCAAGATTGCGGCCGCCGGAATTGACGTTTACGAGAAGGAACCGACGGACAACAAGGAACTGCTTGCGCTGGAGAACGTGATTCTCACGCCGCACATCGGCGCTTCAACGAAGGAAGGGCAGTACCGCGTCGGTGTTGAAATCTGCGAAAAAGTCGTCGAAACGCTCAAAAAATAACCGTTTTGCAAATATGAGGAACAGTCATGGCGAAAGTATTTCCATTTCACGCATCCCGCTATAACCCGGCGAAGATAAAGGACGTCAGCGCCGTAATCACGCAGCCGTACGACAAGATTACGCAGGCGATGCAGGACGACTATTACAGAAAGCACGAGAGAAACTTCGTCCACGTCAACAAGGGCAAGGATGAACCCGGCGACAACGACATGAGCAACAAGTACGCCCGCGCCGCGGAATTCCTGGGCAAGTGGATGAAGGACGGCACATTCATCGCCGAGAAACAGCCCGCGATTTACGCATACTACCAGGACTATCAACTTGCCGGCGGCGAACGCAAGACGCGCAGGGGTTTCATTGCCCTGTGCGAACTGATGGAATACGGCCAGGGCGGAGTGAAGCCGCACGAGAAGACCCTTGCCGGACCCAAGGCCGACCGCCTGAACCTGCTCCGCGCAACGCAGGCGCACATCGGCCAGATATTCATGCTCTACTCGGATCCGCAGAACGCAATCAACGACATTCTGGACGAAGTCGCCGCGGACAAGCCGCTCGTACAGGCCGTTGAAGGCACGGAACTCCACCGTGTCTGGGCTGTCAGCGACCCGGAGAAAATCGCGATCATCCAGAAAATCATGGACGACAAGCCGCTTTTCATCGCCGACGGCCACCACCGCTACGAAACCGCTCTCAACTACCGCAACGAAATGCGCGCGAAAGGCTTTCGCTGCGAAGGCCTTGAGACCTTCGACCGCGCCATGGTGACGTTTGTCAACATGGACGACAAGGGCCTTACCATCTTCCCGACGCACAGGCTGATATTCGACGTGGCGGACTTCGACGCCAAGCGCCTCATCGCGCAGATCGGCGATTTCTTCGACATCCGCGATTACAAGTATGACGCTGAGAGCGAAGAGGCGGTCAGGCGCGAATTCCTTGAAGACGTCAAGATAGACGGCATGACCGGCCACTGCTTTGGAATGTATATCGCGAAAGAAAAGACTTACCGCCTGCTCACGCTGAAGAGCGAAGCCGATGTCGAAAAGGTCATCAAGGAAAATAAACCGCGCTCGTGGAAAACGCTCGACGTCAATATCCTGCACCTGATGATAATGGAGCCTTTCCTGAAGATAGGCCCGCGTGAACTCGAAGCCCAGACGAACGTCCACTACGAACGCTACGCGGAAGAGGCCCTTAACAGGGTCAAGGCGGGCGAGTACCAGGTTGTCTTCATCATGAACCCGACAAAAGTCAGCCAGGTCAAGGAAGTCGCGCTGGCCGGAGAGAAAATGCCGCAGAAGTCCACGGACTTCTACCCGAAACTTCTCGACGGCCTCGTTTTCGCAAAACTTAACATTGTAAAGTAAAACAGTGTTTCTCAAGGAGCGTCAAAATGCACAAGAGACTTTTTATCCCCGGCCCCGTTGAAGTGTCGAAGGACACGCTGCAGGCGGTCGCCACGCCCATGATAGGGCACCGCGGCTCGGAGTTCTCGGAACTGTACAACCGCGTGCACCCGAAACTCCAGAAAATCCTGTACACGAATTCGTACGTGTTCACGTCCACGTCCTCGGGGACCGGCGTAATGGAAGGCGCGCTCAGAAACCTTGTCAACAAGCGCGTCCTCGTTTCCTGCAACGGCGCGTTCTCGGACCGCTGGTTCGAGATGGCCGCCGAAAACGGCAAGGCCGCCGACCCGCTTAAGGTCGAGTGGGGCAAGGCGATAACGCCGGAGATGGTTGACAAGGCCCTTGCCACCGGCAAGTACGACGCCTTCACCTTCACCCACAACGAGACCAGCACCGGCGTGATGAGCCCGCTGGAAGAAGTCGCCGAGGTCGTCAAGAAGTACCCGGACGTCTCCTTCATGGTTGACGCGGTAAGTTCCATGACCGCCGTCAAGATTGAAGTCGATAAACTCGGCGTTGACTGCCTGCTTGCCGGCACGCAAAAGGCGTGGGCGCTGCCTCCGGGACTTGCGGTGTTCGCCGTCAGCAAGCGCGCGCTCGAAAAGGCCAAGACCGTGCCGAACCGCGGAACTTATTTCGATTTCCTCGGCTTCCTCAAGTATCACGAAAAAGGCCAGACGCCCAACACCCCGGCCATCTCCCTCATCTACGGCCTTGAGCACCAGTGCGACAAGATGCTCAAGGAAGGCCTCGACAACCGCTTCGCCCGCCACCTTGAAATGGCGAAGTGCTGCCGCCAGTGGGTGAAGGACCGCGGCTTCCAGATGTTCTCCGAGAATCCGTACCATTCGGTTACCCTTACCTGTGCGACGAACAACAAGGGCATCGACATCGGCGCCCTCAACAAGTTCCTCGCCACGAAAGGCGTTGTGATTTCCAACGGCTACGGCAAGATCAAGGACAAGACTTTCCGCATTGCGCACATGGGCGACTGCACCCCGGCGGAACTGAAGGAAGTCCTCGGCTGGATCGACGAATTCCTGAACAGGTAGGCCCCTGAAAGGGGGTCAGACGCCAAAGAGGAGCGAAGCGACGGAAGGGGTCTGACCCCCGATTGACACGCACCCTCCCCGCGCCGAAAAGACAAAACCTGTTTACACGGGAGATAAGGCTTGAGATAATATAGGTCGTATAAGTCATATACGTCCCATATTATCCTCAAGCCTGTTTTGAGGGGGGAGCGCTTGTCGTTCAGACTCTGCATATTGGGCAGCGGCTCCGCCGGAAACGCCGCTGTCGTTCAGTCGCCCCGCGCGTGCCTGCTTATCGACGCCGGCTTGAGCCTGCGCCAGATGCAGACGCGCCTCGCGGAGCGTGACTTGAAACTCTCCGACATCGACGCGCTCATCATAACGCACACCCACGGTGACCACTTCCGCTCTTCCAGCATCGCCGCCTGTATCAACCACCGCATCCTTATGTACAACCACGAGGAGAACGAGGCGATTCTGTCGCATAAATACCGCCAGTTCCGCCGCCTGAAAGAACACCGCCTCAGCGCCACGTTTGGCGACGCGCCGCTCGTGATAAACGACCTGCGCGTAACCGCGGTCAGCGTTCCTCACGACGCGGAGGGCGTCACTCTCGCCATAGTGGTCGAGTACCTCGGCGACAACCAGCGCCAGCGGCTCGCCTTCGCAACCGACCTCGGCACCGTCCCGGCGCGGATATACAAATTCTTCGCTGATTCCGACGTGCTGGTGCTCGAATTCAACCACGACCCCGCGATGCTTCAGAATTCAGGGCGCACGCAGTATCTGAAGGACCGAGTCAACGGCGACTCCGGGCATCTCTCGAACCTGCAGGCCGCCGCGGCGCTGCGCAAGATAATCGCCCGCAGCGAACGCCCGCCGCTCGCTGTCGTGCCGGCGCACCTGAGCCGCGAATGCAACCAGCCGCATCTCGTCAGCGCCGCCGTTTACGAAGTCCTTGCGAAGCACAAGGCCGCGGAAACGCGCGTCGTCCTCGCCGCGCAGGAAAAGCCGACCGCATGGCTCGACGTCGGCGCAATGCGCGGCCAGTTGCCATTGTTCTGAAGAGGACTTATACGTCCTGTAGGACCTCTATGACCTATAGTCTACGATCAAGAGTTGCGAAAGCCTGCACGAGCCTTGAAAAGGCGTTCGGCATTCCGGCACGGACGCCCGCCGACAAAGACCTCGTCTCGATGCTTATCCGCACAATCCTTTCGCAGAACACCACGGACGTAAACCGCGACCGCGCGTTCGACAGCCTGCGCGGCGGGTTCCCGGACTGGGAGATGCTCGTTGACGCGCCGCGGAGGAAAATCGCGCGGGCGATAAGAGTCGGCGGACTCGCGGACCAGAAAAGCGCGACAATAAAGAACGTCATCCGGTTTCTCAAGGAAACGCAAGGGAAGGTTGAACTCGATTTCATCTGCGGCATGCCGGACGAGGAGGCGTACAAATATCTTTGCGCGCACAAGGGCATTGGGGTGAAGACCGCGAGCATCCTGCTGTGCTTCGGCTGCGGGCGCGACGTGTTTCCCGTCGATACGCACGTGAACCGCGTTTGCGGGCGGCTCGGCTTCGTGCCGGAGGGAAGCGTGCCGGACAAGACGCACGAACTGATGTCGCCGCTTGTGCCGAAGGGCAAGGCGCATTCGTTCCATCTCAACATCATCCGGCTCGGCAAGACAATCTGCGCCGCGCGCAACCCGCGCCACGAAATCTGTCCGCTGCGAACGATGTGCCCGACGCACCAAAGGGTCAGATCTGTCTGACGCGTCAGACTTGTCTGACCAAACATTGGCGTGGTACAATTCTCCGAACCGTCGCGCTGAAGCGCGCATTTGAACCGTACAAAACATGGCGCACAAAACACTCATAAAAAACGGCAGGGTCGTTGACCCTGCGAACAACCTTGACGCCGTGAAGCACATCATGGTCGAGGACGGAAAGATTGTGTCCATTACGTCCGACGCATTTCCCGCGGATATGGTCATTGACGTGCGCGGGATGGTGGTCCTGCCCGGCCTCATCGACATGCACGTGCACCTGCGCGAGCCGGGTTTCGAGGACGACGAGACAATCGCGACCGGCCTGCGGGCCGCGCTGGCCGGAGGTTTCACGGCGGTGGCCGCGATGCCCAACACGAACCCCGCGATGGACACGCCTGACGTTGTGGAGTTTGTAATAAGGCGCGGGCGCGAGGCGCACGCCGCGCGGGTATATCCTGTCGCGGCGATTACGCGCGGGCGGAAATCCGAGGAGATCTGCGACCTCGCGCTTCTGGCGAAGGCCGGCGCGGTCGCCTTCTCGGACGACGGCTCGCCCGTTCACAAAGAAGAACTTTTACGCAAGGCGATGGAGCGCGCGAAAATCCTCAAGCGGCCTATCCTGTCCCATTGCGAAGTCGTCGGCGAATCAGCCGGAGGGATTTTCAACACGGACGCGGCGAAAAGGTTCGGCCTGCCGGGGATTTCGGTCGAATCGGAGTCGCTTATGGTCCGGCGGGATATTGACCTCGCCCGCGAGACCGGCTGTGCTTTGCACATTCAGCACGTGAGCACCGCGGAGTCGCTTGCGCTTGTGGCGCGGGGCAAGGACATGGGCGTCAACGTTACCGCCGAGGCGACGCCGCACCATCTGATTCTTTCCGACGAAGTCATCACCGCGGTGGATGCGAACCTCAAGATGAACCCACCGCTGCGCAACGCCGCGGACGTCGCCGCGCTGCGCAAGGGCCTGTGCGACGGCGTCATCGACGCGATTGCGACCGACCACGCGCCGCATTCCGAAAGCAAGAAGGCGAAGCCGATAGACGCCGCGCCGTTCGGCGTCGTGGGGCTGGAGACGGCGGTGCCGCTGATTCTCGTGGAATTTTTACAGACGGGAAAAATCGGCTGGGCGGACGTTGCGCGGCTGATGTCGCTCAATCCCGCGAAAATACTGCGCGTGCCCGGCGGGACGCTCGCCGAGGGCGCGGTCGCCGACATCACCGTCATAGATCCGGCGGAGGAGTGGGTGATTGATCCGGCACAGTTCCAGTCCAAGGGCCGGAACTGCCCGTTTGCTGGGCGGCGCGTGCGCGGCCGGGCGAAACTTGTCATGGTGGGCGGAGAAATCCTTTGGAATCAAATGGAAAAATAATGCCGGAGAACGTAACAACCGCGCGAAAGTCGTCGTTTGTTTTATGGCTTTGCGCAACGCTTGTGCTCGCGGGGCTTATACTGTGGCTGTCGCTGATTAAAGTGCCCCAGTTTCCCGGCCTGGATCTAAACGACAAGGTGAAGCACTTCCTTGCATACGCGGCGCTGGGGCTGTCGGTGTGCTCGGTCATAAGCCGCGCATTCGTGCGGCAGCCGCGCCGTTACGTGGTTCTTGCGGGAATCTGCATGGCGACTTTGTACGGTATAAGCCTTGAATTCGCGCAGGCGCTGTTCACGAGTGACAGGGAGTGCAGCGTCTTCGACATGATTGCGGATCTTCTTGGAAGCGCGGCCGGCTCCGGCCTTTGGGCTGCCGCGGGGCCGATGTTCGTTCAGATTCGGATATGGAGGAGGGCGTAAAGGAGCGCGGAAACTCCGGCCAGCACGGCTATGGTCAGGGCGAAGAAGCGCAGCGCCGCCAGGAATATGGCGAGCGGGGAATCCTTCCTGATGGTCGCAATCACCACCGCGATTACCACGCAGATCAGCAGGAGATGAAGTATTTGCTCGCTCAGTTGCATTACTTGTCTCCCTTTGATGCGAGAGCGACGGCGTCAACGATTACCAGCAGGTTCAGCAGCCCCGCCACGCAGATGTAAACGAAACTAACGTCAAATATCTGCGGCCCTTCGTCGACCGTGGCCGTCTGGAAGCGTGCTATCACAAGGCCGGCGGCGGCCGGGGCGCCCGCCAGGATCTCCGCGATGAACGCCTTGCCGTAGCGCGCGGGATTGACGTTGTTGAAGTCGCTCAGCCACATCCCGTAAACGAAGGCGCCCACTATGAGCACAAGGAATACGACCGCCTTGCCGCGCCGCCCGAGGTAGAAATGTCCCAGGCCCGGCACAACCCACGCCAGTATCAGCGCAATGCCCGCGTTTTTTTTGGCTGGAGCGTCCATGCCTTTCGTTCCTTACATTGTGAATTTTTCGCCGAGATAGGCGCGCCGCACGATCGGATCGTTGACCAGTGCGTCGCTCGTGCCTTCGCACAGGATTTTGCCTTCATCTATGATGTAGGACCTGTTGGTGATGGAAAGCGTCTCGCGCACGTTGTGGTCCGTCAGGAGCACGCCTATTCCCTTTTCGCGCAGACTTGTGATGATGTCCTTGATTTCCTCGACCGCTATGGGGTCCACGCCGGAGAAAGGCTCGTCGAGGAGCATTATCCTGGGCGAAGTAACAAGTGCGCGGGCGATTTCCACCCGCCGCCGCTCACCGCCGGAAAGAGTGTTGGCCCTCTGGTCGGCCAGCGGCAGTATGCCCAGTTCCGTCATGAGTTCGTCCGCGTGTTCGCGCTGTTCATGCCGCGAGAGGGCGAGCGTCTCAAGAATCGCCAGCAGATTTTCGCGCACGGTCATCCGCTGGAAGACGCTTGGCTCCTGCGAAAGGTAGCCTATCCCAAGGCGCGCGCGGACGTACATGGGCAGGGTCGTGATGTCCTTGTCCAGCAGGTAAACCTTGCCGCCTTCCGGGCGGATCATGCCGACCGTGATGCGGAAGGAGGTCGTCTTGCCGGCGCCGTTCTTGCCGAGGAGTCCCACAATCTCGGCGGGGTACACGTCGAAGTGCACGCTGTTGACGACTTTCTTGCCGCTGTAAATCTTTACCAGACCGCGTGCGGAAAGAATCGGTTTCCTCGTGTTGTCTGCGTCCATGTTTTGCTCACCTGATGAGTTTCAGCCGGCTCCGCCATTCCAGCCGCTTCTTTTCGACATCGAATACCGGATGGAACGGGAAGAAGACGAAGCACGCCCTTCCGATAAGGTTCGCCCGCGGGAACGTTCCCCACTCACGGCTATCGGAACTGATAGCGCTATTGTCGCCAAGGACGAAATATTCGCCTTCGGGCACATGATAGGGCGCGCTTACCGCATTGCTGCCGATGCTTGCCGTGTAGTAAACGTCCCTGTAAATTTTCAGCGCGCTGAAAACGACCTTCCCGCCGCTGACGTTAATCCTCGCCGCGGCGTCTCCCGCGCTGTTTTCCGGCACGGGCGCTTCGCCTTTTGCGAAGCGGCGCTCGCCCCACGCCGCATTGCCGTTTACCGTAAGCGTCAGGCTGTCGTCAACATTGATGAAACGAATCTTGTACTCCGTGCCGGGCGCGAAGGTGAAATTCACCTTCTCTCTGACGGTCCTCGAATCGAAGCCTTCCTCGCCCAGCCTCCACGAAACTTCCGCTCCGCCCGGTCCGAGGGATGCGGTATATAAGCAGGAATCCTCGACTATTTCAAGTGTGATGCTCGAATTTTTGTCGGTGAAGGTCGCCGCGGCCTCTATCATGATGTCGCCCACGTAATTCCTGCCGTACTTATCCGCGTCCTTTTGGACCACCTCGTTGTTTTCGTCGATGCGCCAGTCCTTGATTTCGGGGAGTTCGAGAATGACGGGGCTGCCGGCGGTGGCCTCGGCGATGAGCCGGTCGTCGCGGAAAGAGATGCCGGCCCTGTTCGTGATTTTCCACCGGTTCTCGTTAAACGGGCTGGCCAGGCTGAAGTCGCAGAAATAGACCCGCTGCCACAGCGCCTCCTGCGCGTCGGGCGGCTTCGGCGGTATCTCATTGTTGAGGCCGGAATCGTTTGTTATGTAAATGTCGCCGTGCTTAATCCGAATCGTCTCGCCGGGCAGCGCCACGCAGCGCTTGATGAAGTTCCGATGATAGAGAACGACGTTAGGCGTCTTCGTGATGTCGCCAAGGGGCTTGCCGATCCTCCTGTGACAGTTGACGCAGTATTCGAAATCCTCCGAGTGGTTCGCAGTCTCCGGCTCCTGCTTGTAAAAATCGCAGCGCGGGTCGAACGACATCGCGTCGGCCTTGGGGTATTTGAAGACGACCACGTCCCAGCGCTGGACGGGATTGAACCAGTAATACATCTTGTCAACGATGATATTGTCGCCGTCGCCCCGGCCGGGGACGGAGTCGCCCATCAGCGTCGGCTCCATCGAGCCGGTCGGAATTTTGTACGCCTCGGCCACATATTCGCGGATGATGATTACAAAAATGACGGCGAGAATCACCGCCTCGATGTCTTCGCGGACCCTTGAGCGGCGGCGCGGCGGGCCGCCCGCGGCGGGCTGCGCGTCCGTCGGGACCGGCATCACTGGAATGTCCGGGGCGTGTTCCGCTGGAGGCGTTTCAGAGGATAGCGCCTGCATCTCGCTCTCAGCGGCAGGCGCTGCATCCGGCTTCGGCGGGGTTTCCGGCTGTTCGGGCTGCGGTTCGACGTTGTCTTTCTGTTCGTTTATATCCATCAATGCGCGAATTTCGGTCTGAATGTTTCCGAGAACGGCGGGAACGGCCAGAACAAAAACACGGCCTTTCCCAGGATGTACTTTTTGGGCACGGATCCCCAGAAGCGGCTGTCAAAACTGCCCGGGCTGTTGTCGCCCATCGCGAAATACTCATCCGGACCTATCTTGTACGGAGCAACGACCGCGTTTGCGAGGTCAGGCGGGAGTCCCAGCACCCTCATTCCCTGCATTACGGGCTTTCCGTCGGGCAGCGTGAACTTTCCGTCCGCGCCTTTCTTCACAAGCACGTTGTTGCCGGCGCCAAGGTTGACGACGATTTCCTTGCACGGGTTGAACTTGCCGGGATCCCTGGGGTCACGGGATAGGAATTCCCCGTTTTTTGGGATTACCTGCGCGTAGGCGGCGTTCGTATAATACACGTCTCTTGCCAGGCGCGTGTGTTCAAGCCGCAGATGGCAATTGTCGAACGTCAGCGAGGCATTGCTCGGCTCGGCGGCGCCTCTGCCCTCGAAGTCGGTGTCATGGCGGTACGCCGGCTCAACCGGCACGTAAACGCGGAATATCTCTTTGCCGTCAAGCCGCGCAATGATGCGGTCGTCGGCGTTCGTGAACGAAATCTGTGACGTCTTGCCCACAGGAAGGAAGACATCCTTTTGTTCGAGATGCTTTGTTCCATTGTATGCATGAGGAACGTTCCTTATCGGGCGTTTTACGTCAATGTCAAGCGTTCCCGGCCCGCTGCCTACGGGAAGGCGCAGCGTGTAGGTGTCGCCTTCTTCTATAATCGTGAGCACAACCGCGCCGGATTCGTCAAGCGGCTGGACGCGCAGTTCAAGCAGCAGGTCGGTTACCTTGTTGGGAATCCCCGGCGTGGTGTCGTACGGCGCGTCGTGCGTATAAACTGCGGCGCCTTTGCCGCGGAGGTCGATTTCCATGCCGCCGTCCGTGGAGGACATCTTCGCGTGCCCCGCGGTCCCGGAGAATGCCCAGCCTTGAAATGGGTCGGCCCCTTTGCCGAAATCGGTCTCAGCGACATTGCGCCACAGCGCCTCCTGCACCAGAGGCGGCTTTTCCGGGATTTCGGCCTTTAGATTTTCGTTGGTGATATAAAGGTCGCCGTGGCAAATCTCTATCGTTTCGTTTGGCAGGCCGACGAATCTCTTTATGAGCGTGCGATGTTCTTCAAATCTGCCGTCAACCTTCGCCGCGACAGGGTCCTTGAACAGCACGATATCAAAGCGCTCGACGGGATGATACTTGTAATACATCTTGTCGCCGACGAGATGGTCGCCAAAACGCACGCGTTGCCCGCTCTCGTCCTGCGCGCCCAGGAGTGTTGGAGCCATTGACGCGGTGGGGATGTCGTACGTCTCCGCCGCGAACTGGCGGATGACGAGGACGAAGATTATCGCAATTCCGAGTGCATCGATGTATTCGCGCACCTTCTGGCCGGTCGATTTGGCCTTCTCAGGCGGCTTCTGCCGGGGCTGCCGTGCTGGTCTTCTGGGGGGCTGTTTTTTGCCCATGCGAACTCGGTTTGCGCCTCAAATGAAAAACGAAAACTTAAACAGGAACGATAAATTTCACGGATGAACTAATAACGCAAGATTTTCTTTGCGTCCTTTGCGTCTTCGCGGTTACATCGTCACGATTTGCCTCTGCCATCGGCGGACACGTCGAGGACCGCCATGAAGGCCTTCTGCGGGATTTCCACGTTTCCCACGTGCTTCATGCGCTTCTTGCCCTCTTTCTGCTTTTCAAGGAGTTTGCGCTTTCGCGATACGTCGCCGCCGTAGCATTTCGCGATGACGTTCTTGCGAAGCGGCTTGATGTTCTCGCGCGCGACGATCTTGCCGTCCACCTCCGCCTGCAGCGCGATTTCGAACAGGTGCCGCGGAATCTCGTGCCGCAGGCGCTGGATGAGCGCTCGCCCGCGCCGCTCCGCCGCGTCGCGGTGGACAATCGCGCTCAGCGCGTCCACGGCCACGCCGCCAACAAGAATGTTCAGCCGCACCAAATCAGCCGGCCGGTAGCCGATGATTTCGTAATCCATCGTGCCGTAGCCGTGCGTGGCGGATTTCAATTTGTCGTAGAAATCGAAAATAATTTCGCTCAGCGCAATCTCGTACGTCATCAGCACGCGCTTGGGCGTGAGGTATTCGGTCGAAACGTATGTGCCGTGCTTTTCTTCCAGCAGCGTCATTAGCACCCCGATGCTCTCCGCAGGGATAAGCAGGTCAAGGCGCACCACCGGCTCGCGGTATTCAAGGATCGCGCCCCTCGGAGGCATCGCGCTTGGCCGCTCGACGCGCAGCGTCTCGCCGTCCAAGGTCAGCACCTCGTAGGTTACGTTCGGCGCGGTCTGCACGATGTCCACGTTGCTCTCGCGCTCAAGCCGCTCCTGCACGATGTCCATGTGCAGCAGCCCCAAAAACCCGCAGTGGAAGCCGAACCCCAGCGCCTCCGATGTCTGCGGCACGAACGTGAACGACGAATCGTTCAGTTGCAGTTTCTCAAGCGCCTTGCGCAGGTTGTCGTACTCCGCGTTGTTAGTCGGGTAAACGCCGCAATAGACCATCGGCAGCGGCTCCTTGTAGCCCGGCAGCGACGCGACGTCCTTGCGGTCGCTCAGCGCCACGGTGTCGCCCACGCGCACGTCCACCAGCGACTTGATGTTGCAGACAAGGTAGCCCACCTCGCCGGTGTTCAGTTCCGTCGTCGCGGTCATCTGCGGGCGGAACGTGCCGAGTTCCAGCACCTCGTACTCCTTCTTTATGCCGAGCATCGTAACATGGTCGCCCTTCTTGATTCTGCCGTCCATGACGCGCACGTAAACGATGACGCCGCGGTACTCGTCGTAAACGGAGTCGAAAATCAGCGCCCGCAACGGCGCGTTGGCGTCGCCCTTCGGCGGAGGGACGCGGTCAACAATCGTGTCCAGGACTTCCTTCACGCCGTAGCCGGTCTTGCCGCTCACGCGCAAGATTTGCTCCGCGCCCATCAGGTGCCGTATCTCTTTTTCCGTCTCCTCAATGTGCGCGGCGGACAGGTCAATCTTGTTGATCGCCGGGATGACCTCAAGCCCGCTTTCGACCGCGAGATAGAGGTTCGCCACCGTCTGCGCCTCGACGCCCTGCGCCGCGTCAACCAGCAGCAGCGCGCCTTCGCAGGCGGCTAGGCTCCGCGATACCTCGTATGAAAAATCCACGTGGCCCGGCGTGTCGATGAGATTCAACTGGTACACCGTGCCGTCCTTGTCGTAGAAAATAGTTACGGCCTTGGCCTTGATGGTGATGCCGCGCTCGCGTTCGAGGTCCATCGCATCCAGCACCTGGTCCACGTGCCCGTGCACCGAAATCGCGCCGGTAATCTCAAGGAACCTGTCGGCAAGCGTGCTCTTGCCGTGGTCGATGTGCGCGATGATGCAGAAGTTGCGTATCAGGTTCGTATCCATATCCCTGCTATAAAAACTTGGAGCGCCTGTTGATAAACGATGCGCTCCACAAAATAATCCTTACTCAACTTAAACAAGTTAGGCTATCACATATTCCGCCGAAAGTCAATGACGCCGCTGGGTTCTTGCCTATTGACACGCTCCTTTGCTTGCAGTACAACTACGCCCGAACACGCAACACGGAGAAATCATGGAAAAGTACGACATCGTCATCGGCATGGAACTGCACGTCCAGCCCTCGACCGAACGCAAGATGTTCTGCAACTGCCCGAACCAGTACGGCGCTCCGCCCAACACGCTCATGTGCCCGACGTGCCTCGGCCTGGCCGGCGCGCTCCCCGTCATCAACCGCGAAGCCGTGGACAAGGCCGTCGCCGCCGCGCTCGCGCTCAACTGCAAAATCGTCCCCGTCTCCCACTTCGAGCGAAAAAATTATTTCTATCCCGACCTCCCGAAGAATTACCAGATTACGCAGTACCACCATCCATACGGCGTCAACGGCCACGTCGAAATCCAGGTCAACGGCAGGCACAAGTGTGTCCGCATAAACAACGTCCACATCGAGGAAGACACCGGTAAACTCTTCCACGCTGAGGGCGGCTCAAGCCTCGTTGACCTCAACCGCGCGGGCGTGCCGCTCCTTGAGATCGTCTCCGAGGCCGACATGACCTCGCCCGAGGAAGCCTACGAATACTGCAACGCAATAAAGACAATCCTCAAGTACGCCGGCGTTTCCGACTGCGACATGGAGAAGGGTCAACTCCGCGCCGAGGGCAACATCTCCATCATGCCCAAGGGCACGCACAAGTGGGGCACGAAAACCGAAATCAAAAATATCAACTCGTTCAAGAACATCCGCAACGCGCTTGAAGTCGAGGCGCTCCGCCAGCAACAAATCATCGAGTCCGGCGGAAAAGTGATGCAGGAAACGCTCCTCTACGACCCCGTCCGCAACGTCACCGCGCCCATGCGCTCGAAGGAATTCGCCAACGACTACCGCTACTTCCCGGAGCCGGACCTCAACCCGCTCGAAATCACGCCGGACTGGATTGAGCGCATCCGCAAGAATCTCCCGGAACTGCCGCTCCAGCGCCGCGCGCGCTACGTGCGCCAGTTCGGCCTGCCGGAATACGACGCAGGCGTCATCGTCGCGGAGAAGGAAGTCGCGGACTTTTTTGAAAAATGCGTCACGCTTCACAAAGACGCCAAGCAGGTGAGCAACTGGCTGATGGGGGAGATAATGCGCGAAATGAAGGACAGCAAGCGCGCCATTACGGAAATCCCGGTCACGCCGGAAGCGCTCATCGAACTCATCCGCTTCGTCAACGCGGGCACGATCACAAATAACATGGCGAAGGAAGTCTTCGCCGAAATGGCGAAGGACGGAAAATCCGCCAAGGAGATAATCGAGAAGAAGGGACTCGTGCAGATAAGCGACACGGGCGAGTTGGAGGCGATTGCGCGGAAGGCCGTCGCCGACAATCCCAAGGCCGTCGCGGATTACCGGGCTGGCAAGCCGACCGCGGTGCAGTTCCTCGTCGGCCAGGTGATGCGCGCCACAAAAGGCAAAGCCAACGCCAAACTCGCCGCCGACATCCTCCTGAAAATATTGAAGGAATAAAAATCTCTGCAACAAGATCGGCGCGGCGTCGTCCAAGAGAATGGGTGGGCAAGGCATATTTGAGAACTGATAGGAGGCTGGTATGAGAAAACTCATTGTTACAGGGGCTCTGTTTCTTGCGTTGCTGTCGATTGCAGCGAACAATCTCCGCGCGGAATGGGATGTGCACCGATATTCTGGGCTGAACTCTGACACACAAAGCAAATTGAAGCAGCTGAAGGAGAACGGCGACCTGCCTGGCATCATCGCCCTTTGGGAAACCACCGCGGATCCGCAGAATGAAGGATCAATCAACAACGCATTTCAAGATGCCTTGGTATCTTTCCCACGCGAGACATTTATCCCCGTTCTGGAAGAAGGGATGAAAAGCAAGCAACAGGCAGTGGCACGGTGGTGCCGGAATACTCTCCTGCAATTCCGCGATCAGAAGGCCTTTGACTTTTATTTGAGCACTATTCCTATCCAGCCACTGACCGCCGACGAAGAGCGCCGCGCTAACGAACTTATTGAGAAACTGAAAAATGGTGATAAAGAGAAGCAGCGGGAAGTTGGCAATGAGTGGGCGGCAATGGGTCGCGGTGTGATACGGCTGCTATTTCCTTTGATCAAAGGTCCGGACGAGGAAATGGCTATTGTCGCCAACGGGGTAATATCCGGGTTAAGTTTGTCAGACCGCATGGGATTGGGATATATGCTGTATATCGAAGACATGCGGCCATCACCTGTAGAGCGCATGTTTCCCGGCGAGAAAGATAAATTCCTATCCATCATGCGCGATATTCTGAAGAACGAACCATACAATTATGATGCCGTGCAACTTGCCGTAACAGTCCTGGCTAACGATGGAACGCCAGATGACATCGAACTTATACGACCGTACCTGCATGGCGATAATGATTATTATG
>Ga0315284_10003275_pt1 | contig 22966 bp, 15 predicted proteins | sample YL17G09_16_MG_FD_203696 | JGI IMG/M metagenome (GOLD analysis project Ga0315284, IMG submission 203696) | Sediment microbial communities from Yellowstone Lake, YNP, Wyoming, USA - YL17G09_16 | ecosystem: Environmental > Aquatic > Freshwater > Lake > Sediment | place: USA: Wyoming | collected... | reverse complement strand
GTAAGATAAGCTACACAAGGTCATTGTCAAGCCCAATCCGCCAGCAAAATGAAACCCTCCCCCCCGGCTCGTGTCCGATGTAGTCTATTCGCAATGACCAGTGGCAGTTCCCGATCATCGGCATTGCCGGTGCTGATGACCTGCTCCCCGAAAGCTGATCCGGATGGCATGAGAGTCAACGGCCCAGGGATAGGGCGGGAGACTCTCGATGAAACCGAGCGACTTTTTGCTTCAGCGCCAGGCTGTGGAACGCGTTCGTGCCTTTGGCCGGCGGCCCGACTCGCGGCTGGTGCGCCCCAGCCATCGACGGCCAACGGCGGCTCGTTGGATTGACGCACTTCCTCGATGTTGCCGTATGCCCAGTTGGCACAGTTGGGCGCGATGCCGGCGACCCGACGCAGATAGCGTGAGGCCAGCTGGATTGCGGTGAACTCGCCATCCGACCAGCCGCCGACTACCACCGGAAAAAGCGATACGGATCGTCCCACTCCTCGGGCTGATCGAGGTAAAAGCCCTGCGACCATCTGCCTTCGGTCGACGGCGGCGAGACAGGCACCGGAATGGAGAAACGCGACAAGAGCGGCGTCTGGGCGCGGACTCCCATGTTGGCCAGCAGGCGCGTCAGCAGGAACGAGCTGCGGCGGTACGTCCGCCTCACGTTGAGCTGCTCGTGGAACGTGAAATACCACGGCTTCATGCCCGTTTCGAAGCCCGGGTTGGTGAAAAGGTTCTTCGTCGCGGCCGCCTCCGGTGCCCCGGCTCCCACTGGGGCTTTCCATGGGACGTAATCCCCCTCGTACAGTCGGAATCCGTCAGCTCGGAACCGCCCGCCGTCCTGGGCACAGCCGATGTACGCCTGCCAACCTTCGGGGAAGGGTTTCTCGCACTTGAAGGTGACGTGCAAGTCGGTCCACTGGTTCTCGGGGATCTGGACATTCGCGCCCTTCACTGCCCGGTCCCATGGACTGCCTGCCCGCTCCACCTCAAGATGAGCAACGACCGGCCCGCCCACGCCCTTGACGAAAACGGCGAAGCTGTACGTCTTGCCGACCTCTGGCTGCACGTTCACCTTCTGCCCGAACTGCCCGCCGGCGCCTGCCGTCGTCCCCAGGGTGACCAATACGCTCTGCTTGCCTTCCACGGCATCCTGGCCGTCCACAACGAACGAAGGCACCGCCCCCTGCGCGGTGGTGAGGGTGTAGGGCGGGAGCTGGCAGAAGACGACGTTGGCATTTTGCGCCAGCACACCATTGCCGATGATTGTGGCCCCTCCTGATACAAGGGGCAGATCCATGGGGTCGCGGTTGTGGACGTCGGCCGGGGCGACTCCAGCCAGCAGGGAGTTGGCGGCGGGCGGCTCGAAGTAAGAGGCAATGTGTTCCGCCTTCTTCATGCCGACCTTGAAGGGCAGGAACGCATTGGCTTCCTGTTCGCCCAACCCGAGAGCCAGCAGGTGGCCGCCCGCCTTCAGGAAATCGGCGATGGACGCCGCGTTCTCGGCCAGCTTCTGCCCTCCGCCGGTTCCGGCGATGAGGACCTGGTCGGGCGAGAGCTTTCCCCCGTCATAGGGAGCGACGGCAATACCCGTGAAGGTCAGATGCCGCCGGCCGGCTGGGTCGCCGACGTAAACTGCCTGGCGGGTCGGCGTGGGCCGCCAATTGGACTTGTCAGACACGTAGGACAGGATGTTTCGGACGAGTCGGGCGGCGGCGGGGTCGTCCTCGGTCCGCCCGGTCACATCCATCTGGCAGAACAGGACCATTCCTTTGCCTTCGCGGTATTCCATCAGCGGGCTGTATTGCAGGCTGTAGCCGCCGTCTATGATGGGAAGGAAATCGCCGCGCGCCGGCTTCTCAATCAGGACTGAAGCGATGTTGCCGCGGTTGCCGCAGCGCCACACGTGCGACACTTCGATGTTGCACCACTTGACGGCTGGCGCGGAGCTGTAGCGGGGGCTCAGTTCGTACTTGAGGCGCGGCGGCAAGAGCGTTGCGTCGCCGCACCAGTCTTGCAGGTGCTCGGTATCCACGCCGGCCAGGAGGGGGTGATCCGGCAGGCGTTTGAAGACTTGCCGCAGCCCGTACTCCGTGACGCGGAAGCCAAATCGTTGCTCCAGCACCTCCGACGTCTGCTCGAACACGAGCACCTTCAGGCCATCGCGCACGCGGCTGATGTCCGGCGCTGGCGCATCGGGCGTCAGGGCTCCCTTGCCTACGACGAGGAGGTCGAAGCCGGCAAGATCGGCTACCGCCCCCACGGGCTGGCATTGGATTCCCAAGCCGGCCAGGAGCTTGGCGGTTTCACCCTTGGGGTCAAAGATCGCGATCTTTGCGCCCGTCTGAGGAGCCTCCGGGCGCGGCAGAACGTGAATGGTGAAGGAGTCTGTCTGGGTTTCACCGCTGGAGAAGCGGAAGGTCGCGTTCAGATCGCATCTGCCGGGCGCCAGTGTGGCTGGCACCTCCAGACGCAGCGGAATACGCTGCTGTTGCCCCGTCGCAATGGTGACCTCCTGAGCACCGGATACGGCCTGGGGCAGGCCGAAGGACCACCGGCAGTCGCAGCTCACCGTCTGCCGCGAGTTGTTGATGACGATGAGCTGCTTTTGAACGGTTTGGCCGGGGGTGAAGTTGTGGTCCTTGCTCGTGAACGCCTCTGGCTTGCCGCCGATGTAGGCCAACAGGGGCATGTTATTGCGCAGGATGGCCTGCCCGTCGGCCGTCGGCACCCAGTCCGATTGCTTGAAGGCCAAGTCCATACGCTCGTACTGCCGGTCGATGTAATCCGGGCTGAAACCCGGGCGCTGGAGGTTCTCCCAATCGACCTTGAGCTGTTTGCGGCTCTTGTCGACCCCGGGACGCAGGCCCCAGAAGAAGCCGTGCTCCCAGGGGGAGATGGCCGACACGCCCCAGGTCCGAAAGGCCCGCCAATTGCTGGTCAGGTACTTGCCGATAATCGTGTGCTGGCTGTCGAACACCCGCGAACCGACGGGGTAGGGGTAATCCCATCGATACCAGAGCCTGCCCGCGCGGAACTGCTCGGCCTCCCAGCGCAGGTTCGCTTTTTCCTCCTGGCTGATCTGGTAGGCGCGGTCGCCGAGGAATTGTGAACTCCACTCGGCGATGCAGAACTCCCAGGGCACCACGGCGCTGCCGAAGGTCCGGCCGCCCTTGTACCAGCCGCGATACATCGTCCAGTCCCACGTGCACGGCACCATGTACTCACAGGTGAACATGGGCTTGACGCCCTTGGTGGCCCAGTGCTCGAACCAGTCGTCCAGTTCCTGAAGCGGGGCCATGTTGGTGTAGAAGTTGGCTGTGTGCATCGAGCTGAGGTTGCCGGAGGAGTGATGGTAGACAATGCGAGCCGGGTCGAGGCGTTTCACGATGGCTTCGGCGCGCAGAGCGCGCTTGGCGTTGTTGAGTGCCCAAGAATCGCGCGGCTCTGTGGTTCCGTCAATCATGTCCGGGTTCATGTCCTCGGCGTAGCCGGTGGCGTTGTGGCTCATGGAGTACATCACGACGGACGGGTGGCTCCCCGCCACGCCCGCGTAGAACGCCGCGTGCTTCGCGTAGCCATTGTTCTGGTCGGCGTCGGCTGCCTGCCAGTCGTACTGGCCAAAATGCGGCTGGGAGAACGACACGAGCATCCCCACGTCGTCCGCGGCCTTGAGGACCTCCGAGAAACCCAGGTGCGTGCCCGGCTCGCACCCGTAGTTATGGGTGTAGACGAAGTTGATCCCGATGCTTTTGAGTCGAAGCAGGCTCTCCTTCGCCCCTTCGTAACACGCCCACGCGGCCCCTACCTGTGCATTGTCCAGCGGGAGCGCGGAAAGGAAGATGCGCGTGCCGTTCAAGTAGAAATCCCGGCCGTCGATCCAGAACTCGCGGAAACCGAATGATCTGCCGTGGCTGATGTCCACGGCTTTGCCACCCGCATCCACCAGCGATACCGTCACCTGGTATTGATTTTGAGGCGTATGGATATCCCAAAGCTTGTCCGGCTTCCATTTCTCGGAGAACGCGATGCGCCCGTCCTGAAGCCCGCCGGCCTGGAAAGGTTTGCTCGTAAACGCGACGACGCTCCGGCCTTGGTCGCTGACTTCGGCGCGAAGGGCGTATCGCGCGTTGGCGCCCAAGTCCTGAATGGCGGCGGTGAACGTGATCTCCCACTTGCGCACCGACGTGTCCACCTTCACGTCCGCAATGCGGGCGCCGGCCGGCCTGCTGACCAGGTAGACATCGCCGCACAGGCCGCGCCGCTCGACCGAGCCTCTTGCCTCCTTGGACGACGCGGTATCGCTGAACGACAGCATGACGGCCTTCAGGGGCATCGCCACGACGTACATGCTGAGCACATGCTTCCCGCCTGGTCGACACACTGAGGTCACATCCACCTCGCCCGCGGGGAAGCGCATCTCGCCTGCTTTCCTGCCGTCCACGTAGACGGCGGCGTACGAATTGAGGTATTCCGCGCACACGGCGATCCGGCGACCAGCCCAGCCCGCCGGAACGGCAATCTCCCGCTCGTACCAAGCCGAGTTCACCTCACCCAACCTCACTCCCTTCCAACTCGGATCCGCATAGACCGTCTGGCAGTCCTGCTGCAGGTAGTCCGTGATCCCCGGCCAGCATCCGGGCACCTTGAAGTAGCCCCAATTGCCGGCTGGCACCGTGTCGCTCTTGCCCACAATCGGCTGCCAGCGCCATAGGCCGTTGATGCAGATGCGTTCCCGCGTCGGAGTTGCCTCACGGTTGGCCTTGTCGAGATCCCAGACCGCTCGTACGCCGCGCGGGAGCGCCGCAGAGACCGCCCCATCGCTCTCCTGAGCCTCTGCTCGGAAGTAAGCGAACGGCAACCCGCCCAACAGTGCCAACGCTACAACACCCACCATCGCAGCTCCGCCGGTCCGTTCCCTGCCCATCGTCATCCTCCTCTTGAACATAGGCTCCGCCCGTCTTCTTAGTCTAGTCGATCCTCTTCGTTGCTCATCGCCGTCGCGGCACAATGCGGACAGGGCGATTGCGTTTGGGCCCACCTCGGGCAGAACTGCATGCTCTTGCGCTGTGCGCCCGGCCCAACGCGCAGGCACAGTCCGACACTTCGGTTGCGAGGCTTCGTGGTGAACCTCCTGAACCTCTGACTTTGGATAGGAGCTTCGGCATGGATGCCCACACCCCACTTCGGGGGCACCGCTGCGAACGCCAGACACGCTGGTGTCACGTTCGCGGCAATCTGGCGATTTATGCTGTCTGTTTTTGCTAATCCCCGACAGATCGCTATAATACCGGTTGTTCGTCGCCGGTGGAGCTTCCGGCCGCGCGGACAACGTCTGAAAAGGGGGTCGATTGAGGGGGAATACCGGACAATTCGACGTCGGCACATCTCTGTTGGTTGAAGCGGGCCGGGGCAGTCGACAGGCCTTTGAGAGAATCTACTGCATGTACCGTGAGGCCGTGTACCGCTTCCTCGTCAGACGCGGCCGCTCGATGACGCACGCGATCCTCGATGAGACGGTGCAGGAGGTCTTTCTTCGGGCCTGGGCCAATCGAGCCCGCTTCAAAGGCAATTCATCCGCCAAAACGTACCTTCTCACCATCGCGGCCAACCTGCTGCGGGACCACCGGCGCGTGCCCGTGACGTCCGTTGCACTGGTCGGCGATGCGGTGCAGGACACCGAGGCGCCAGCGCCCCTGGCGGACGTCGAAGTGAGGGACATGGCCGACGTCGTTCACGCGGCGTTGTCTGGGCTCACAGGTTATCAGCGACAGGCCATCGAGCTGATCTGCGTCGAAGGCAGGTCCTTCGTGGAGGCGGCGGCGCAATTGGGCTGCTCGGTGAAGGCGCTGCGACGGCGCGTTGAGTCCGCTAAGCACGCGCTTCGGGATATGCTCTGTGTCTGCGGGGCCGGCTGCGCCCGCCGCGGGCCGTCCCCCGGGACCTGCCCTGCCGCCCTGGGACACGTGGCGTGTCTGAGGCACCTCTACCTTCACTAAGGGGACGGGCGCTGCGTTCGCCGCCGCATGGGATTCTTTTGATCGCCGGCAGTGAACCTTCTCAGGTGCTGCGGCGACTACATACGGGAGGCAACGGTTGACCAGCAAAGGGGACATCTATCTGGAATTACTCGCACTCAGATGCCAACGCGGCCAGCGCGAAGCCTTTCAGGACCTGGTCCGGCTCTGGGAGAAACGGCTCTTCTACTTCATCCGACGCCTCGTCGGGTCGGAACAGGATGCCTGGGACGTCCTCCAGGAGACCTGGATCAAGGCCCTGAAAGGCATCCGATCGCTGCAGGATCCCCGCCGCCTGGCGGTGTGGCTGTATCAGATCGCCAGGCACAGCGCCTGGAGCCGCCTGAGGCAGACCTACAGGCAGCAGCGCCGCATCGACGACGACGACCTCACTGAGGTCGAAGCGCCGCCGGCGGACTGCGACGACGATGCGGAGGTCGTTCACGAGGGATTGGGCCGGCTGTCCCCGATCTATCGCGAAGTCCTGACGCTCTTCTTCCTCCAGGACCTCTCGTTGGAGCAGATCGCTCAGGTGACCGGCGTACCTCTCGGCACCGTGAAGTCACGCCTGCACTACGCGCGGCTGGCTCTGCGCCAGGCCCTTGAATGCACACTCGCATACTCGCATGACAGTCCAAAGGTGGCCCACCATGAGTAACTCGGAGAGAGAATTCGGTGAGAGACTGATCGGCATGGAACGTGTAACACCTAACCTGAAGGAGAAATACGACATGGCTATGCAATCACTGTTGGAACAGCCGCTCAACGGCGTTGGCAAGGCGGTGCGCGTCGGAGCGATCGTGCTCGCACTGGGGTTCATCGTCCTGCTTGGGATGCTCGCGATCGTCGCGCCTGGCAGACAGCCAGCCCTCGCTCGAATGGGCTATGGGATCGGAATCGTGTTCTGCATCGGCTGGATCACCATCGCGGCGAAAGACCTTCGGAAAGGCTCCTTCAATCCCAAGGTGCAGACAGGCACCATATCCGGAATGGCGTGGGGTTTTGCCGTCGTCCTCATCACGCTCTTCATGATGACGTCGGACAAGACCATCGGGAGCCTGCAGACGATGGTGATCGGGCTGGTTTTCCTGCTCATGGGCGCGGTCTCCCTGATCACCGCCCGAATCCGACAGTCGGAGATGAGCACCCGGGAGAAGCTTCTCGAGATCGAGTACGCGCTGGCCAGCCTCTCGGAGACCATCGCCGCGAAAGGGAAGACCGCGTAGTGCTACTGTGGACCTCCTTCGATGTACCGGCAAGCCGGCCCCTCGTCGGGCCGGCTTGCCGCGCGTTGGCATCGCGCACCCCCCAGTCTGTGTTCCCATCACCCGATCGCAGCCGCGCTATTCGACCCGCCACGCCAACCCGCACGGTATCTGCTGCAGCCCCGCGTCATTCCGGCACGACACCTCAAGCGAATACTCGCCGTCCTCCGGAATCCTGAAGGAGATGTGCTGCACGCTGTCCACATCGCTTTCGGACGACGCTACAGCCTGCGGCTTGCCGTTTTGAAGCACGCGCAAGTGTACAACGGGAATACGCTCCGCCGTGCAGATGTCCGGTCCGTCAACTCTCCCGTCGCCGTCCACGTCCTTCCCGTACACGTCTTCCCCCCAGACGTGAAAAGACATGTCCTGCGACTGGATGCTCTTCTTGACCGTGACATCGCGCTCGAAGGTGAGCGTGGCGGTGAGGGTCGCGCCGGCCCGGACCAACCCCGCCAGACGGTAGACCGGATGCCCGGCCCCCTTGCTGAGGGTGAGCATGTCCCAGCCCCTGTGCCCGACCTCCAGCCCCGCTTGGCCGCGCGGGGAGGCGACGCTCTGAAAGACCTGACCAACGTCCAGCACGCCGGCGCCGAGGTCAACGTCCAACGGCAACCGGGGATTCGTTGCCGCCTCCGTCTCGCACCACAGCCGGTTCTTCGAATCGCGCACGTTCTTGCTGGCCGAGTTGATCACCAGCGCCCGCTGAACCAGCGGATGGTGCAACTGCCCTGAGAGCTTGTTCTTCTCCACATACTCCCACAGACATGCCAGCATGCCGCTGACGTAGGGCGCCGCCAGACTGTTGCCGCTGCCGACCGTCCACGCCTGATCGGGGTTGTCGAACTGCGACCGCGGGACCGCTATCCGATCTCCAGGCGCCAGCACGTGAATGAGCGAACGACCGTCTTTCGGCCGGACATTCCTGCCCCATGCTTTCGTCCCGCTTGCCTCCACCGATGCAACCGTCAGGACGTTGTAGCCGTCGCCCGGCGGCAGGACCGGCATGTTGTCCCCGTTCCCGGCACAGGTCACGAATAACACGCCTTTCGTCCTGGCGAGGTAGTCCGTCGCCAGCGACAGGATGTTGTGCCCATCCGGGGTTGAGCGCGCGCTGAAGCTGAGGTTGACGATGGCGGCGTGCCCTTTGTCGATGACATCGACCATGCCCTGGACCAGCTCGCGATCGGAGTCGCCGATCGAGCAGTAGTAGCTGGCATCCACCGCCAGCCCAAGATGCCCTGGCGTCCGCGACGCCATGATCCCGAGCACCGATGTCCCATGCCCCATTCCGCCGAAGGCGTCGTCGTATGTGCCGATGCCGTGGCCCTCCACTTTGGCCAACGCCCGGCACGCGTTGTACATGTTCTCGATCGGGATGTGCCTCAGCGCGGGGTGCTTGAGGTTAAAGCCGTTGTACAGCGGCGCGCTGGCGCCCGCTTCGACAATGCCGACCCGCGCCCCCTTGCCGCTGCACCCGGAGATCTCATCCGGAGCAACGACCTTCACCGCAGGCAGGTCCATCTCGCCACGCGACGACGGGCCGGCCCTCGTAGACGCCATCACCGCCAGCACGGCGATGGCGCCCAACAGCGCCAGCCCGACGAACGACAACCACACCATCACCTTCACCGTCTGCCTGGTCGAGTCACTCTGTGTCATGGCTCAGTCCGTCTGTAAAAAACGCTTGCCGCGCAGGACAGACACACAGGTGCCGCCGGTCCCGAACCGCAAGCTGACGACGTCGTTCTCTGTCCTACGCTGCCGTCACGGCCCATCCCCCAATAGCCGGCCTGGTCCTCAGAACAGCGAATCCCAGATGCGTGAAACGCTTCCCGAAAAGCGGTCGTATTGTTCAGCCGGGAACTTGGGGTGAAGCTCCAGGAAGCGACTCTTCATTCCTGCGAGGTTCCCGACGATGGTGCATTCGCTGTCCTGAATCACCTGCCGCATCCGCGTGGCGGAAGCGACGATCTGCTCCCGCGAGAGGGAGTCCGTCGCATGGGTGACCCACCGGGCGTAATCCCCGGTCCGCACCACCTCGTAGTCCATGCGGCTCATCTCCGCGTAGTCTTCGAAGGTGTTCCAGAAAAGCTGCAGGCCGTAGGCCGTTGGCTCGTCGAACAGCGGCGTGCCCGGGACCACGTAAACGGGCGTGACCCAGTACGGGAAGCCGCCGGCCCCCGTCGTCCGCCTGATCGCTTCTTCCGTGAGATCCAGGTCCGCCTGCTCCTCGCGGGGAAACCCGACCATCCACCAGGTGCCCGGTATCATGCCCAGGCGATACGTCGAGCTGATCGTCTGCTGCATCCGCTCGACGTCGTATGGCCGACGCATGTCGTGCAGCACCCGGTCGGAGCCGCTCTCGCAACCGTAGTCGATCACCGTCACGTTCGCTCGTGCCAGCGACTCGAGCACCTCCTCCGAGTAGATGGGTGGAGCATTGTCGACGATCCCGAACGGAACGTCGTTCACGCTGCCTTCTCGGACCAGCTCATCGGCAACCTCCGTCAGGTAGCTTCGGTCATGGCAAAGCGATAACCACGCCTCATCCTGAAACGCGATGTTGCCCGGCGAAAACTCCTGGAGCATCGCCACCTGCCTGGCGATCCACGCCGGAGAGTGAAACGCCAGCTTCTTCCGGCCGTTGATGCGGCTGATGAACCCGCCCAGGCAATAGGGACAGGCAATGTTGCACGTGCCCCGCACGCGGTTCACCGCGAACGGCACGGAGAGCTGCAGGGGCGTCTTGACGAGGCTCAGATCATATGGAGGTAGCTCGTCAATGTCCCCGCAGAACACTCCGATGCCGTTGTCGCGGGTCTTGCTGACCACGCCGGGGACGGAGCTGTCAAGCCGCCCCTCCTCAATGTCATGCACCAGCGCTGTCATGGCCTGCTCGGCTTCCCCCCGTATCACGTAGTCAACTGCGGGATAACGCGCGATCGTGTCGGCAAACAGCGAGGCATGCGTTCCGCCGATGACAATCTTGGCCATGCTGTGCTTCTTCACATATTCCGCAAACGCCAGGGCGCCCACCGTCTCGAGCCCCCAGTTCAACTGGATGCCGACCACGTCCGAGCCGAGGATCCCCTGCAGGGCCGCCGACATGTCGTTGGACAACACCGCCCCCGGTAGGGAATAAACCGATACGTCATGCTTCGCGGCCAGCACCGTGGCCACGTGCAGCATGCCGTACCCGATCGCCCCGAACGTCATGGCGTATCGCCCCTTTGCCTGCAATAGGGAGTACTGCAACTGCCCGTTCGGCGACAAGGTCAGGTTCCTGATGCTCTGCACCATCGCGATTTTCACGGTCCATTCCTCACATCCCGCCACCGTCCATTGAGTGATTCCCCCGGCGCGCCCATTGCCCGGCCCCTTCCATCCCTCCGGGCGGACACGCACCACGATCGTCACACCGCAACGGCGCTGGCCATGCGGCTTGGTTCGGTGCTGCCCGGCCGAAGACCGCCGTTCTCCAACACCATCACATCATCCACCAGTTCCATCGTCTGAAGCCTGTGGGTCGCGATGACGATGGTCATCCGCCCAAACGCTGCCCGGATCCGCTCCAACACCCTTCTCTCCAGATCCTGGCTGAGGCTGGCGGTGACTTCATCCAGAAGCAGCACCCGCGGCGACATCAGCAGCGCCCTCGCAATCGCAAGCCGGGCCGCCTCCCCCGTCGATATCGAGCCGACGCCTTGATCCAGAATATGCTCAATGCCTTCGGGGTACCTCGCCACGAACTCGTCCGCTTCGACGATGCTCAGCACTCTGTGCAGCATTTCGTCGCTGGCGTCGGGCTGGGCGAGCTTCAGGTTCTCCTTGATCGATATCGGCAGCAGGAAGTGCGGCGCGCCAACCACGGTCACCGTCCGTCGCCACCGGCGCGGGTCGACCTCGTCGAACGACGACGCGCCCAACGCCATGCGCCCGCCCTGCGGACGCTCCAGCCCCGCCATCACGTTCAGCAGCGTGCTCTTGCCGCTGCCGCTCGGCCCCTGCAGGCCATGTGTGGCGCCGCTCCGCAACAGCCAGTCCGCGAGGATCGCCACCCCACCGTCCTCCCACGAAAAACGCACGCCCTCCAGCCTCAGGTCGCCCCCCGGCATCGGGGTGCTGCATGGCGGCCTTACGCTCGCTCGCAGCGGCTCCTCGAACAGCTCCTCCAGTCGCCGCAGAGGCGCCAACGCCGACGCGTACGCAAACCACAGCGATGACATCGCCACCAACGGACCGAACAGCCGGCCGATCACGATCAGGAACATCACGATCCCGCCGATGCTCATCTCCCCGCGGAGCACCAGGTAGCTGCCATAACCCAGCACAGCAGGATACGGCAGCGACAGCACCAGGCCCGACAGCGAGTTGCTGAACCCGGACCAGCAGGCCGAGTTGTTTCGCGCCGTTGCGTACGCCCGGTGCTCAACGTCCAGCATGCCGGCCGCCTCCTCCTGCGCGCCCAATGCCCGAATCGACCTCAGCCCCCCCATCGCGTCCGTCAGAAACCGCAGCAGACCTGAGTCCGTCTCCCGGACGGCACGCTCGGCGTCCGTTACCGGCCGCCTCAGCCAGATCGAGATCACCCCCAGCATCAGCACCACGGGTACGGTCACCATCATCAGCCGAACGTTGACCATCGCCATCAGCCCGATCGCCAGCACCAGGTTGAAGGTCATGGCGACGAGCTGGTTGAGCGCGCCGACCAGAAACCCCGCGTACTGATTGGTGTCGTCTTTCAGGCGGGCGGCCACTTGCCCGACACCGCTTCGCTGCACCGTCCCAAGGCTCAGTTCCCCCGAGCACACGAAAAGATGCCTCCGGATGGCGTTCACGCTCGCCATGCTGCCCTTGGACACAATCACAGAGTGAAGCACGTTGACCACCGGATACACCAGTTGCGTCAGCACCATGATCGCAATCAGCAGCACAAGCTGCCTGACGTCGCGATGAGGGATCACCACGTCGATGATCGTCTTGTAGACGTAGGGCGTCACGAACGCCAGGGCCGTCACGAGCAGCGACAGCAGCACCATGACCGTGAACAGCGGCCAGCGCTTCCCGTGCTCCCTCACAAACAGCTTCGAGACCTCCGACATCGTGTTCTCCTGCTAGTTACGCCCTTCTTCACGTCGCACACGACGACGCAACGCCGCGCCAGCGACCATGCCGTCGGCGTCGTCCCGTATCACGATCCCCCACCCGCCGCCACCGTCACACGCGCGCGCGGCGTATGCACCATACCCCCCTCGTCTTCGGCGTCCGCGATTGCGCGTCGCTCAACGGTCGCATTGATCCGCTGAACGATCCGGCTGATGGCGTCCGAATCCCCCGCCAGCAGCGATCGCCTGACGAGGACGTCGAACTCGCCTTCCCGGCCGGCATACCCTGCCAGGAACGCGAGCAGCGCCTGGTCGTCCGACACGCCCACCAGAATCCCCGAACGCATCACCGAACGCGCGAACTCACCCGCCTCCACGAACGCCTGCGCCAGGCTCCGCTGCCCGATCCGATACCCGTCCTTCAGGTCCAGCTCCGGCGGGCTGTAGGCCGGGTACTCCCGGTTCATCATCAGATTCCCCAGATCCACGCCTTCGGTGCTGAAGCCCCAACGCTGCGGCTCTCTCCCCCATGCCGTCCCCGGATCGAGGAACGGCGGCATGATCAGGACCGAATCCGGATGCAGCCTCTGCAACAGATCGAACGTGGCGCGCGTCGAGTCCGCCGTCTCGAAAGGCGCCGGGAAAATGATCGAAACCACGACGAAAACCCCCTGAGATCGCGCTTTCTCGACAAAGCCGATCAGCTCGGCATTCGCATATCGCTTGCCGAACTGCTTCCACCGCAGCTCCTCTGAGCCTGTCTCCATGCCGATCGACACCGCCCGGCATCCGTTGGATGCGCTCAGGAACGACCCGAGGTCGGCCGACGACTGTATGTCCACGAACGCGCTGAACGCGATCGGCGAGCCGAGCAACTGCCTGGCCTGGGAGACCCACGCCACGGTATGCCTCGACGGGACCGATCCCGCCAGCCGGTAGGACGTCGACCCCACCGTCTGCTTGTAGACCAGAAGGTCATTGAGCAACCGCCCCACCGGACGGTTCCTCAGAGGGCCGCTCTTCACAGGATGAATGCAGAACGGGCAGCGGTTGTTGCACCCGCGCGCATCGTCCACCACCAGCACCTTGATCTTCTGCGAGTGCGACAGGGCCGGATACACCTCCGGCGTGTAGCACGCGCTCGGCAAACACTCCAGCGGAACGTGGTCCGGTTCCACGACGGCCGTTCTGCCTCGCCCGCATGTCTTGATCCGGCCTACGCTCTCCAGCGTCCGCTCACCGATCGCAAACTCCGCGAGCATCGGCAGCACCCGTTCGCCATCCCCCAGCACAACCGCGTCAAACGGCAATTCCTCCCTGCAAAGCGCTTCGTGGTAGATGGCGACATGCGGCCCCCCCGCGAAGAACTTGATCTCCGGGAACCTCGCCCGCAATGCCTGCGCGATGCGGATCGAGCCGCGAAAACCAGGATGCCTCCACAACTTGAACCCCACGAAATCCACCCGGCGCAGCCGGATGGCGCGGTTCAGTTGCTCGATCAGCTCATCCTGCACCGCCAACTCCCTCTCCCCCAGTTTCGCGTCCAGGTCGCGCAGCGTCTCGACCGACTCCGCTACCGAAAACGGCGTTCCCCGTCCTCCGCCGTCATTGAGCTTCCGAATCTCCTTCCGCATGTCCGTTGACACATAACGCGACAGCGCCAACGGTACTTGCACGTCGTGTATCCACACGTCGTGTCCGGCGCTGCGAAGCGCGCCGGCCAGACTCGCCAGACCGTTGTCCGGCAGAAAGTAATTCAGCATCCGCGGAAACCCCGCGTAGCTCACCAGCACTCCAGATGCGCCTCTCGCCATGGCACTACCCCCTGAGGCGCCCAGCACGCGACCAGATGCTTCGCGGCCGCCGCTCTTCCCGCGCCCTCCGGCCATGCCGTCGGGACCTCGTCCCCCAGACAGTGAAACGACCCGGCCGGCGCGATGACGGCCGGGTCGATATCCGATCGCAACGTCTCATGACTGTGCGTTCGCGCATCCATTCCACCTGAACAAACGACGCCTTACCAAGCCGTCAAACCCGTCAAGCCGGCGCCGCGGATCCACTCGGCCGCGTCGTAAGTCTGATGACACTGCGTGTACTCGCAACCCTTGCACGCCGTGCACAGCGCACACGCCGCACAAAGTGCGCACCACACGATGTCGGGGTCCACTTGATCACCATACCTTGCCAAATCCATGCTGATCTCCTTTCTTTAGGGAAACAACGATTACCAGGCCGTCAGCCCGGTCAGACCCGCGCCGCCGATCCACCCAGCGGCGTCGTAACTCTGATGGCACCGCGTGTATTCGCAACCTTTACACGCCACACAAAGCACACACGCCGCACACAGTACACACCACACGATGTCGGGGTCCACTTGATCACCATACCGAGCAATATCCATAGCTACCTCCTTCCTCTAAAACATTAAGAAACCGCACAGTCCATCGCGACACGTCGCGTCATTCGCTCAGCTTGACCGTCCCGGCAGCCCCCGCTCCCACCAACACGCTCTTTGCCCCCTCCTGTCCGTGCACGCCGGCCTTCTCTCTCGGGCAGCGGCACTCGTGCGGCGCAGGAGCGTTCGAGCCGTCACGCCCGTCGTCGGGCACCCACTGCCGCACCCCTTGAGACTTCGCCCAGGCGCAGTCCCAGTTGCGGGCGATCGCCGCGTCGATGCCCCTCACCGCGCACTTCGCGCAACACCCGAACCGCTCACACTCGCCGCACGTCTCCTTCTCCGGCCAGCGCAATCGCTTGAAAAACCGCGCCTTGGGACCCCCGAACAGGTCGTCGTAAGAGTCGGTCAGGATGTTCCCCATCACGCTCCACGGCCCGGACGACGTCACGCAGTATCGCACGTCGCCGTTCGGAGCGATCGCAACTGAACGATACCCCGCGCCGCAGTTGCCTGCCACCTTCTCGTGGTATTCGGTCGTCGCCGGCGCCGTGGTCGCTATGAACGACGTGTGCCTCTTGAACAGGTCCATCATCAACACGTGGAACTGGTGCATCTCCTCATCGGGGATCAGCTCGTGCTTGTTCAGAGCCGCCCGCCCCATCGGCACCGGAGGGCCTAGCGAGAACGACGAGGCGCCCAGCTCCTTCGCCAGCAACAGCGTCGCCTCCGCCTCCTTCAGGTTCCGTTTCAGAACCGTCATCGCGACACGCACCACCACCTCGCGCTTTGCCAGCCGGCGAATCCCCGCAGTCACCTGCTCATACGTCCCCTTCCGGCTCGCCATCTCGTCCACCATCTCCGGAGTCGCGCCGTCCAGGCTCACGCTGAGCATCACCTTCCGGCTCCGAGCGATCCGATCGGCCATCTTCTCCGTGATCGCCGTCCCGTTCGTCTCGATGCACACCAGGTTCATGTTCGATGTGCAGTAGTCCAGAATGTCCGCAAAACGCGCGTTCATCAGCGGCTCGCCGCCCGTCAGCTCCATGATGAGAACGCCATGCGCCTTGAGGGTGTCGACGATCGTCCTCACATCCTCGTACGATATCGTCGTCCCCTGCTCCGCGGAGTCCGCCGAGTCCACGTGCGCGCTGCGGTAACAGTACGAGCACGCCAGGTTGCACCGGTCCGTCAGCTCGAGCTGGGCGTGGAGCGGTGCAAAGTACTGGTCGCTCCCGGTGACGCAGATCGGCCGCTCCCCCGGCTGATCGAGAAGGGCAAGGTGATTCCGCTTGACCGCCTCTTCGACAAAGCCGGACAGCGACCTTAGCACCGTCTCGCGATCGACGTTGAACTGGCGCCCAAGCTCGTCGATAATCCCCTCGTACGACCTCGCGCCGTTGCAGCGGCGCAGAAACTCGCGAGCGCTCACGTTGATCGGGTGCAGAGGCGTCAGCGCCAGTCGCCCTCTGCTGATGATCTCGCTCACCCGCGAAAAGTCGATCTCCGTGCTTCGCGTCCCCTTCACCCAGCCGCCTTCCGGCGAGATGTGAACCCCGTACTCCTCTGTTAACTGTGGGTATCGACTCATGACACCATCCCTCCCCTTTGAACGGGTCTCCAGGTTGCCTTGCGCCGACGCCTTCTTGCGCCGCACGCCTCCTATTACGACGCCACATCGATATCTAGTAATTGCCTGACCATCTTGATGTTCGGCTCCCGCGGCGTGTCCGCCGACCGGACGAAGGAGCTCTGGCTGCCTAGCGGACGAACCTTCAGATCGTGCATCGAAAGCGTCTCCTCACGCACAATCGCCCCCGTCTCAAGGTCGATGTACTTGCTGCCCGTCATCGTCAGCGTGTTCTGCCATTCCTGCGGCTTGGGACCTTCACGCTGTGTGCCCGACAGGTGCAACACCTGCTTGGCGTCCAGCACGACGCACCTCCGCCCCTGCACCTCCGCAAAACCCGCGACCTTCACCTCCAGCACGTTCGCGGGATTGCCCGCCGCCGCCACTTTCCACGACGCCCCCTTCCGGATTTCCTTTTCCGGCCACACCAGATCGGGCATGATTGCCTTCTCTCGCCCGCCGCTCACCTCGTGCCCGTTCACCTCAACCTTTATCGCCTCGTTACGCGGCGAAATGGTCACCCGCAGCTTGTCCGACGTAGGATTGTCCACAGCCACCAGCGTCCCCCCCCGCGTGATGACGCTCGGCTGCCGCTGGCTCCGCTCGAGCACGAACGCCCCCGTGCTGGCATCGACGTCCACGACGCGGTACAGCTCCATCCCGATGTCCTGAACGTGCTCCTCACCCTTCCGCCGCAGCTCTCCGCTCTCATCGCAGCGGTACTGCACGGCCTTGTACACGAACTTTTGGTCCTTGCTCACGCTGCATCGCAGCGACACCGGACCCAGGTCCCCCAATGGCTTGGGCTGCACAGACAGAATGCCGTGCCGATCGACGAACAGCGGCACCGACGACTGAATCCCGCTCCTCTCCAGCGGATCCTCCGTCGCCAGTTGCGTCGCGGGGCCTGGATGGTCCGCCGGCTTCGCCGACGTACCGGACTGCCCGGCATCGGACCCGCTCTGCTCCGACATCAGCCCTGTGACGGCCCCCCCCGTCCCCTCGGACCTCACGTCGTCCCCAGTCCCCTGACTCAGGCACGCCATCATCACCACCATGATCACGACCACAACGCCCGCCGTGAGCGCAACGCATCGACCGCTCATTGGAAACCTCCCCTCTGATTCAGCTCCACTCGCCAATCAACGATGACTGCTTGGTTCAGTCATCCGTCCCCTGCAACAGCAATCCGTTCGCCGACGTCACCACCACAGATACTTCTTCGACCAGCAGTCGATTCTGCCCGGCGTACGACACGCATGCGACGCCGATTTGCGACGAGACCAACTGCGCCGCAATCCAGGCGGCATGATCCAGCGCGATCATGTCGTCGCTCAGCCGGCCCAGCTGCCGGGCCGTCCCGGACCCCCGACCCCCCAACAGCGCAGCCGATCCCCGGCGCGTCTTCTCTCTCGCCGCCAATGCCGGGCCTTCGGCTGTCTGTGCTTTCGTCCAAAGGTACGCGCCGGTACGCATGGTGAGCAGATAGCTGCTGGCCCGGATCGCAAACAGCAACCGGTCCACGCGGTCCGCCGGCGTCCCCGGACCGTCCCCCGTAAGCTCATCGCGCCATCGGGCCAACGCCTGCGCATGCCGCTCCTCCAGCTCTGACCCCGTTCCGCCCCCGGTGTTGCCGCGCGACGCAAAGCTCGGATACGCCGCCCGCAGCAGCCACTGGCCATCAACGTGGTACCGCTCTGCCAGCCGCTCGATCGCCGCCGGCTCGAACACCACCAGCGACTGGCCAACTGCCTGCTGGGCGTCGTAATGGAACTGCCAGATATCCCCCGAGATCATCAACAGATCCATGTAATCGGCTTCGATCCCGCACTCTTTCTCCAGCGCGAGCTGGGCCCTGAAAACCCAGGGGAACCTCTCTGAAAACCACTCGCGGTGCTCGTCCCGCCAGGTTGCGTAGTCCAGGCCCTCCACCTCCGCGCCAACCCGCCTTCCCATTACGTCCCGCACCGTGTTTGCCGTCCGCCCAGCGGCCTCTCGGTCGCAGGGCCGACCGCCTCTCGCCCAGGCCGTCACCGCCGGCGCGTCCACAACAGTCGGCGCCGTTGGACCTGATTCACCTTCCACAGCCGAAGCGAACCCCGCTGTCACATGCACAGCCGTCCCCGGCTCTCGCAGGCGGCTGAACCGAATGCCGCCTTCCACGAGCGTCAGCTCTGTCCGATCGTCTTCGCTTCGCACGTTGAACTTCGTGCCCGTGATCGCGAGCAACGCGTTGCCCGTCTTGACCGCAAAGATGTGCCCTTTCGTCACCTCGACGTAAAGCTCGCCTCGCTTCAGCTCGACTTCAAACGCCCCACGACTGCTGGCCGCAAACCCGGCCAGAGTATTCCTGTTCATCACCACCCGGTGCTCTCCGCCCAGAACGACCTCCCGCCGATCCGGCCCGCTGTCCACCGCCTCTCCCAGCCGCAGCATCCGCGGCCCCGATACGCCCAACAGCTCGATGGTAAGCTCCTCCGATTCACGACCCGCGGACGCCGCGCTGTAACTCGGCTGTGTGTCGCGCTCGTGCGAGCACAGCCCCAACCATAACGTCGCCGCCATCGTAAGGCAGGCCGCCACTGCTGCGACCGCGACCATGCGATGCAGCTTAGGCTCGCTGAGGCAGCCCTGATTCGGCCTGGCCGTCGGCGCGTACGCCTCCCGCGCCACCCGCCGCCACAGATCCGCAAGCCCTTCCTCCATCGGCATCAGCTCGCGGCGGCCAGCCTCGCCCTCAAATGCCGACCCCTCCGCCTGGCCTCGTTCTCTATCCCCCCGGTGCTCGCCAATCAACTCGACGATCACGCTCGATTCTCTGTACTCCTCTACGCACGCCGCACATGCCTGAAGATGACCCGCAAACGCCTCGCGCTCCTCCGCTGTCACGCTCGAATCGCCAACGGCTTGCGGAACCATCAGAAGCCTGGCTTCCTCGCACGTCATCTCAGGTTGGCTATTCACGCAAATCATGCTCTCACCACCATCCTTAGACGGACAACTACGGGAAATGCCCCTTGGTGACCTCCGGATTCTCACGCCGCCGCGCCGTGGCGATCGCTGGCAGACGCCCCTCTCCGCGCGCGCCGCCGCACCGGCCGCCCTGTTCCGCTCGCGGCGCCGACGCGCCATTGCGCAAGTCTCCGCCGCGGCTGCCACGTCACTGATTCCCCCTGCCTGCCTCGTCAGGCTACTGCGCCCCCGCCCGATCCGATCGAGGATGAACGAAACGGTAGCTGACAAAAACGATGTGCTCGCTGTCCGGCGACCACGATGGCACATTGATGGTGCCCTGCCCTCCGAACAGCGCGGCCAGAACCCTCGGCGCCCCGCCAGCGAGCGGCATGATCCGCAATACCACGTCCTTGCTCTCCGGATGCCCCTTCACGCTCTTGTCATAGGAAACAAACACCAGCCACTTGCCGTCCAGCGAAGGGTGGGCAAACCAGTCAGCATGGTCCGCGTCGGTCGTCACCTGCTCCTGCTCCGTCCCGTCCGCGTTCATCCGCCAGATCTTCATCAGACCGCTGCGATCCGAGTTGAAGTAGATCTTCCTGCCGTCGGCGCTGTACTCCGGGCCGTCGTCCAGGCCGGGCGCCGTCGTCAGCCGCACCTCCTCCCCGCCCGCCGCCGCTATCGCGTAGACGTCAAAGCTCCCATCCCGCTCGGCGCAGTAGACGAGCGTCTTCCCGTCCGGCGACCACCCGTGCCAATACGAGGGCCCCTTCCCTGTGACCTGACGCGGGACACCCCCCGTGCTCGGCACAACATAGATCAGCGATGGCCCGTTCTGGTGATGGCTGATCGCCAGCCACTTCCCATCCGGCGAGAGCCCGTGATCGTTGTTGCAGCGGTTGCAGGCCCCGGTATCCAGCTTCTTCAGCTCGCCGCCCCCGACCGGGAGCGTGTAGATCAAGCCGCCCTTGTTGATCACGAACTGCTTCCCGTCAGGCGTCCAATTGGGCGCTTCGAAAGGGTCATCCCGCGTGCGAAAGATGACTCTCCTCTCCCCTGTCTGCCGCGAGACGATCTCCAGGCAGGTCTCCCGCACCGGTTTCTCCCCCGGCCCAAGAACCTCGTTCTTCATCTTCACGCCGCTGAAGATCGCGGTCTCCGATACATCGGGCTCGTGCGAACAGACCACCAGGCCCCCGTACACCGGGTCCCGCAGCTCAACCGTCACCGAGCCGACCGGCTGAAAAGCCTCGCCCGCTTTCGCCACCGACACCGTGAAAAGATCGCCGTTACGCTCCAGTTGCACCGTCGCCGGGCCCTTCACCGGTGACTGAACCTCCAGGGTGGGACCGCCGGCGAAGCTCCGGTACTGCAGCGAAATCAGGCCATCGCCATGAACCGCCACGTCGGCATACGGAGCGTCCGCCTCAAGGCCCTGGCGGACCATCCACCCCCCCTTGCGGTGCTTGTTCTTCCCTTCCCCGACCCACCGAATGTCCGCCCTCAACGCCAAGTCCCCGGACATCTTCCGCCAGGCAAAATGGAACGCGTCTTCCATCCCCCAGATATTCGCTCCGCTGGCCGTCATACGGTACTCCTGCCGGGCCGCAATGAACTCGACCGTGCCGCGAGGCTCCACCTTGCCCACATCGTTGCTCCCCTCGAACTCGCCGACCGCTACCCCTCTCGCCGTACAGCCTGCCAATCCGCACCAGCAGAAAACAACGACGGCGGCAAGCACTCTTCGGGATCCCAACGACCGGATCGCTGACGCAATCCGATACATGCCTTCTCCTCCGATGCTCCCTCTCACGGGCTCAGAACATGGCCCCGACCCTGGTCAACCCCCGCCCCTTATCAGATCGTGCTGCTCCAATCCGGCGGCAGCAGCAGCACCGGTATCTTTGTGCTCCGGATCAGCTCCACCGGAACATTCCCCGCCAGCAGCCGCGCGAAGACATTCCTGCCTGTCAGACCCAGCGCGATCAACGTCACCTCTCGCTCCACCGCGGTGTTCAGTATCGCCCGAGCGATGTCGTCGCTGAACAGCAGCAGCGACTGCACCGACACCCCCTTCTCCTGAAGCTTCTCCCGCAATAGGTTGATCGCCGCCTCCCCGTCCGCCTGTTCCTGCTCCCGCATCTGCCCGGCGCTCGGCCGCGACACGTGTACCACCAGAACCTCCGCACCCAGCCGCTTGGCCACGTCCACAACCGGCTCAAGCGCCCTTTGCGCCGCCCACGGACTGCTCACCGCAACCAGTATCCGGCTCATATCGGTTGTTTAAAGGCATTTCACCGCGGAAGTCAAGAAACATGCGCCCCGGCGTCCAAGGCAAACCCGGCGCCTCCCGCCCCCGTCGCTTTCCCGCACCCCCACACCCGCTCCATCAGCCCCCGCAAACGACGCAACGCCTTGCCGCGGTGGCTCACCTGGTGCTTCTCCTCCGCCTCCAGCTCCGCCGCCGTCCTGCCAAGCTGCGCCACCAGGAACAGCGGGTCATACCCAAACCCCTTGCTGCCGCGCGCCTCCCGTATGACACGCCCCTCGACCGTCTCCCTGGCCGTCAGCACAACCCGCCCGTCCGCATCCGCCAACGCCAATACGCACACGAACCGCGCCGTTCGCTTCTCGTCCCTCACCCCTTCCAGTTGCCTCAGCAGCAACGCGTTGTTGGCCGCATCACCTCGCCCTTCGCAATGCATCTCCGCCCACCGCGCGCTGTGTACCCCAGGCCTGCCCCCCAACGCATCCACCTCCAGCCCGCTGTCATCCGCCACCGCATAGGTCCTCCGCAGCCTCGCATAGTACGCCGCCTTCAGGCACGCGTTGTCCCGCAATGTCCGCCCCGTCTCCTCAGGCTCCTCCAGCCCCGCATCCGACAGCAGATCGTCCCACTGAAACCGATCGTTCCCTAGTATCCCCCGGAACTCCAGGATCTTACCCCGGTTCATCGTCGCGATCAGAAGCTTCACATTCCCTGGCTCCTGCGATCGGCCGCGCACCCATGGATTCTGACTCCTGATCTCCAGCTGCTTCATCGATCCTCAATCCTCGATCGACCGCAGCTTCCCGCCCTGCGGCTCCTTCGTCGGCGGCCGGACCGCCGTCGCCGGGGGCAACGCGGTCTTCGCCGCCGCATTCGGATCAGCCACGACCACATCCCGCTGCTGCTGCGCCAACGCCGGCGCCCGCACACTCCCGTCCTTCCGCGGTATGCGCACCACGATCGACGGGTCCGTCACCGTCCTCACCTGCCCCGTTTGCGGGTTCTTCACGCGCCTCGCGCCCAGGCCGTTGATCGACATCGCCGGAAACTGCCTCATCGCCGCCAGCAGCGCCGGGTCCAGAACCTCGAACGTCGGCTTCACCATCCGGATACGCCTGCCGTCCGGCGTCGTCAAACCCTCCGTCACCGGCAGCGACGGCGGCAACACCCCGACCACCTCGTTCGGGTTCTCCGCCCTCACCTCCGTCGCCTCGCTCACCGCCGTCTCCGGCCACGCCCCGATGCATACCACGCTCGCGTTGGGACCGTGGTGGTAATACGCCTCATACCCCCCTGCACGCGCCCCACGCACCGCCTCCACCGCGTATTCCTT
>Ga0315284_10003274_pt1 | contig 22969 bp, 22 predicted proteins | sample YL17G09_16_MG_FD_203696 | JGI IMG/M metagenome (GOLD analysis project Ga0315284, IMG submission 203696) | Sediment microbial communities from Yellowstone Lake, YNP, Wyoming, USA - YL17G09_16 | ecosystem: Environmental > Aquatic > Freshwater > Lake > Sediment | place: USA: Wyoming | collected... | reverse complement strand
GCATCGCCGACCAGTTCTTCCAGCAGATGCTGCTCCGGCCGAGCGAGTACTCGGTGGCGGCGACGATGAACCTGAACGGCGACTACGTCACCGACGCCGCGGCCGCGCAGGTTGGCGGACTGGGCGTTGCACCCGGCGCGAACATCAACTACATGACTGGGCACGCGATCTTCGAGGCGACGCACGGCACCGCGCCAAAGCACGCCGGCCAAGACAAGGTCAACCCCGGGAGCATCATCCTGTCGGCGGTCGAGATGCTGCGCTACATGGGCTGGCAGCCGGCGGCCGACCTGGTCATGAAGGGCGTCAAGTCGGCGCTCGACGCAAAAAAGGTTACCTACGATCTCGAGCGGCAGATGGAGGGCGCGACGCTCCTATCCTGCTCGGCGTTCGGCGACGAGATCATCAAGAGGATGTAGGAGAAACGATGGCTCAGAAAGGAATTCGCGAAGTCGACGCGAAGCAGATCATCGCCAAGGCGGTCGGCCAGCTCTCCGGTGGGGAGCTGGCTTTCGATGACCGGATCGTCCTCGTGACGCCGGAGACCGACCTTGCGGCGCTGCCCAAGACGTACCCTTGGCTCAAGACGACGAAGCTGGTAGCCAAGCCCGACCAGCTCTTCGGCAAGCGCGGCAAGAACAACCTCCTCGCCGTAGACAAGACCTTCGACGAAGTGAAGGCCTGGATCGGCGAGCGGATGAACAAGGAAGTGACGATCGAGCAGACGACCGGCAAGACGACGGGCGTCCTGACTCACTTCCTCATCGAACCGTTCGTGCCGCACGAGGTCGAGTACTACCTCGCGTTCACGTCGCACGGCGACACCGACACGATTCATTTCTCGACCCAGGGCGGGATCAACGTCGAAGAGGCGTGGGACTCCGTCGTCCACATCGACGTCCCGGTGCTGGCCAAGCCCGAGGACGTTCGCGTGGCGAAGAAGCTGCCGAAGATCCCGAACCAAGAGAAGGTCGCGCGCTTCATCGAAGTCCTCTACCGTGTGTACGTCGACTACCACTTCGCGTACCTCGAGTTCAACCCGTTCACGTTTGCGGGCGACAAGCTGGTACCCCTCGACTGCGTCGCCAAACTCGACGACACGGCCGCCTACCAGTGCGCCGAGAAGTGGGGTCCGATCGAGTTCCCGAAGGCGTTCGGGACGACGATGACGAAGGAAGAGGCGTACGTGAAGTCGCTCGACGAGAAGACGGGCGCATCGCTCAAGTTGACCGTGCTCAACCCGAAGGGTCGCGTGTGGCTCCTTGTTGCGGGCGGCGGCGCGAGCGTCATCTACACCGACACTGTCGTCGATCTTGGCTATGCCAAGGAACTCGCGAACTATGGCGAGTACTCGGGCGACCCGTCGACCGAGATGACGTACGAGTACACGAAGACGGTCCTCGACCTGATGACGCGCGAGCCCGATCCGAAGGGGCGCGCGAAGTACCTCATCATCGGCGGCGGGATCGCCAACTTCACCGACGTCGCCAACACGTTCACCGGCATCATCCAGGCCCTCGAACAATACAAGGACCGCCTGCAGAAGAACAAGGTCAAGATCTACGTTCGCCGCGGCGGCCCGAACTACAAAGAAGGACTCGAAAAGATGCGCAAGGCCGGCGAGAAGATCGGCGTGCCGGTCGAGGTCTACGGCCCGGAGACGCACATGACGGCCGTCGTGTCCATGGCGCTCGAAGGGGGCAAGTGATGGCAATGGCCAAGACGAAGCTTCAGAGCTATGAGCTCTCGAGCTACGAGCTGTTTAGTCGAGACACCAAGGCGTTCGTGTACGGCAACCAGACGCGCGCCGTGCAGCGCATGCTCGACTTCGACTACCTGTGCCGCAAAGAGACGCCGAGCGTCGCGGCGATGATCACGCCCGAGCGCGGCGGGTTCGAGAAGTTCTTCTGGGGCACCAAAGAGATCACGATCCCGAAGGTGAAGACCGTCGCCGAGGCCGTCAAGCGTTGGCCCGAGGCCGACGTGATGGTCAACTTCGCCTCGCAGCGCTCGGCCTTCGACTCGACGATGGAAGCGATCGCGACCGACACGATCCGCACGATTGCCGTCATCGCCGAAGGCATCCCCGAACGGCAGACGCGGATCATGGCCGCGACCGCCAAGGCGAAGGGCAAGTGGATCATCGGCCCCGCCACCGTCGGTGGGCTCAAGGCCGGCTGCTTCAAGATTGGGAATACCGCCGGCACGATGGACAACATCAAGGAGGCCAAGCTCTATCGGCCCGGGTCGGTCGGCTTCGTCTCCGTGTCGGGAGGACTGTCGAACGAGGCGTACAACATCATCTCGCGCACGACGGACGGGCTCTACGAAGGCATCGCCATCGGCGGCGACGCGTTCCCCGGATCGACGTTGCTCGACCATCTCCTGAGGTATGAGCAGAACCCGGCGATCAAGATGCTCGTCTGCCTCGGCGAACTCGGCGGCACTGCCGAAGTCCAGATCGCGGAGGCCGTCAAGGACGGCCGGATCAAGAAGCCGCTCGTCATGTGGGTGACCGGAACGTGCGCCAAGGTCCTGCCCGGCCAGGTTCAGTTCGGCCACGCCGGCGCCAAGGCTGGAAGCGCGGCCGAGACGGCCGATGCCAAGAACCAGGCGTTGCGCGACGCTGGCATTGTCGTCCCGACCTCGTTCAACGACTACCACGAGAAGATCCACGAGACCTACGAAGGCCTCGTGAAGAAGGGCGTCATCGTCCCGGCGCAGGACGTAACGCCGCCGAACATCCCGATGGACTACGCCCAGGCCGTGGCTGAAGGCCTCGTGCGCAAGCCGACGAACTTCATCTCGACCATCTGCGACGAGTCAGGCGACGTCCACAACTACGCCGGCATGCCGATTGACGAAGTCATCGAACGCAAGCTCGGCATCGGCGGCGTCATCGGGCTCCTGTGGTTCAAGAAGGAAATCCCGCCGTATGCGCGCCAGTTCCTCGAGATGGTCATCCAGATCATCGCCGACCACGGCGCCGCTGTGGCAGGCGCGCACAACACCATCGTCACCGCGCGCGCCGGCAAGGACCTCATCTCCTCGCTCGTGTCCGGCATCCTGACCATCGGCCCGCGCTTCGGCGGGGCCGTCAACGGAGCCGCCGAGCACTTCCTCATCGGCCTGCGCGGCAACATGGCGCCGCGCGACTTCGTCGACCACATGAAGGCGAAGAACGTGAACGTGCAAGGCATCGGGCACAAGCTCCACACGCTCGAGAACCCCGACAAGCGCGTCGAGCTGATGAAGAACTTCGCACGCGCACATTTCACCGACACGCCGCTCCTCAACTACGCGCTCTCGGTCGAGCAGGTGACGACCAAGAAGAAGAACAACCTCATCTTGAACGTCGACGGCTGCATCGGCGTATTGCTCGTGGACCTGTTGAAGGAGCTCAAGTTCTCCGACGCCGAGATCGACCAGATGATCAAGATGGGTCTCTTCAACGCCCTCTTCGTCCTCGGCCGATCCATCGGCCTCATGGGCCACTACTTCGACCAGAACCGGTTGGAGCAGGGACTGTACAGACACCCGCTCGACGACATTCTCTATGACGTACCTGATCGTCCCGAGGTGATTGGTTGACGATCAGGGCGGGAGAGAATGTCGTCGTAGAACGGCAATCGCATGTCAGCCGTTCTGCCCTAGCTATCCCGCAGGATAGCCGATGATCATTCTGCGTGTGCCCGAGCGGCCGGAGGTCGTGGGATAGCGTTCTGGGATATCTTTCTAGCAGGTGCGCGGGGGCGCTTCGGCGCCCCCGCATCCTTTTTCATGTCATCCAGGCAGGAGAACGGCAGCCGTCCGCTCCGGCCGTTCTCCCTAGCTGTCCAGAGGACAGCCGACGACCATCTTGTACGTCACGGGAGTGTGTCCCGAGGTGATCGGCTGACGATGGCTACCCCCAGGGTAGCCGACGATCATCCTCACGAGACCGGCCGACTTCTGCATGCCGAGCTGAACCGCCAAAGGATAACCCCACCCGGGCCTTTGAGGGCGAGTCGAGTGGGGAGTAGATGTTAGCTGCAGTGTATTCGGGGAGCCGCGAGAGTCAACTCCATAAGTCGCGGCCTCCGTGCTCTTCATTCACGTCGCGCTTGTTTCCGTACCAACAATCGTGCAGAATACCGTACGCAGCGCAGGAGACGACATGGGATTGACGATCGACAGCAAGCGCATGGTCAAGGCCTCGGAGTTTCGCGAGAACGCCGCGCAATGGCTCGACGAAGCGGAATCAGGTCCCATCTTCATCCTGCGGCACGGCACCCCGAAGGCTGTCCTGATTGGTACGAAGGCCTTCGAGGAGCTTCTCGACCGTGCCGCACTGCGTGCCGAGCTCGACCGGAGAGAGAAGGAAAGCGTCTCAGAGATTGATCTCAGGGACCTGTAGCGAGGTCGAATGGTCCGCGTAACGCTTCGCGACGTGGCGGCAGAGGACTTCCGCGCGCTCACAGAAGAAACCCAACGACAAGCAAGGAGACAACTCGAGAAGCTTGCGCGCCACCCCGAGTTGGGTGACGAGCTCGGGCATCGCATGGGCATCAACCTCACCGGCTATCGCGCCCTCCACTTCGCGCGGAACCGCTATCGCATCGTCTATCGCTGGACTCCTGGCCAAGACAAGGTCGAGGTCTGGGGCATCGGCAGGCGGGAGGCTGGCGCGATCTATCGAATGGTCGGAAAGAGAGTTGGCGCCGCGGATAAGTAGCACTCTGTCTATTCTGCTGGGGTCCTCACAGTCTCGATTCTTGCAGCGAACGCTTCTGCGACCGCCTTCGCTCCGCGGCTGTTGAGGTGAATGCCGTCCATCGTGTAGCAGAGGCCGCGTTCGGAAGCTACTCGATCGACGTCTTCGGGGTCGCGAAAGGCGATCGCTTCCCACACTGTGCCGAGTCCGCTCTTCTCGACGTAGGGCGACGCACACTCACCGGACGAGACATCGGGCATGTAGGGCCTCAGGTTGAGGAACTCGACTCGGTCGAAGCGTGTGCACAGGCTCTCCATCTCGCTCGCGCGCACATCGAGCTCCTGATTCCACGGATTCGACAAGTCCTCGCCGATGAACAGCGGCGCGACTGCAACGACACGCGCTGCGTGCGGAGACAGGGCCTCGAGAAGCGTGCGATATTGCGCAACGAACTCGTCTCGTGAGTCGGCCCACGGCTTCCCCGTGAGGCGACGCGTCGTGGGGGAGGCCCAACTGATGCGGGCGAGGACGTCGTTCACGCCGGTCCAGACGAAGGCCAGGTCGAACGGCTTCTCGTTGCGGAGCGAGCGGACGCGCTGAAGCGTACCGACGACCGAGTCCCCGGCACGCCCGAAGTTCACGAGCTCGTCACTCGGGAATCGCTCCTGCAAGATATCGACATAGGGAACGCCCGGGCGCCCCTCCGTCAGACTGTCGCCGAAGAATCCAATCCGCACTTTCCGCTCCCTATCAATCTGCCTCCACATCGCGGGTTGCCGCTCAGGGCAGTGTCCCTGCCCGGCGCACAGAAAGCCAACGTCGAAGAGCCTTGGCTGACCCTGCAGTCATCTGCTCGCATGAAGGCAGCGGCCACCTCGAAGCGTTGCCGCGACCGTCCTGTGCGCCTGTAGGAGGCAGGCCCACCCTGCATTCGGCAGTGCTACCCTCCTGTATGTCATTGCGTTGCCGAGTGGACCCGGCCTCCCTTTCCCCATTGCGGTCCCTTGTTGTTCACCGCACGCTGTTGTTCTAGGATGCTCATTCGTGTGGAGTCCTCAATGTAGTGAGGTGAGTCGCGATGAGCAGGAGACAAGAGGAGAATGGCAGGAAGCGGCGCCCCAGCGGTCGCCGGGACACAAGTGGCAGCACGGCGTCTCAGCCCGCCGAACTGCCTAGCCATGGCGGGCGCACCCCGGTAGAGTACACGCAGTGCTGGCTACGCATTCTGGCACTTTGCATGACTGCGTTCGTAACCATTGCGGGCGGGCTGGGCGTGTACAGCATCACGCAGGTCCTGAGCCTGCAGAACCAGCTCCAACAAGAGCGAGACAAGGCGGCAGCCATCTCGGCCGAAGTCGCTCTGGCCCGAGAGGATGTTCTTGCACGCAAAGCCGACGTTGAGCGACAAGCATCCGCGGTTGAAGGGCAGGTGCGTGCCGCTGTTGAGCAATTGCAGGCAACAATGGCCGGGGAGATAGAAAGCCTGCGTTCCACGACCAGTGCCGAGCTGCACACACTGCGCGAGTCAACGGACGGAGAACTCTCTGCGCTAGACAGCCGAGTCGCGCAGACGGCGCAGCAGCTCGCTGACGTCGCAAGCACATTCAACCGTGTTGCTGTGCAGGAGACGGCATCCCTCTCAGCGCGAGAACAGCAGCTTCTCGTACTGCTCGCGTCGCAGACGGATACCGGCAATCCGGTCTACACGTTCAACAGGGCGTCGTGGGCTCTGCGCTTCGGGCGGTATGCCGAGGCCATCACTCTGTTCGATGCCGCGACGGCGAACCCGGACCTTGACCCAGAGGTTGCCAAGCGGGCGCGCCTACTGCGTGATCAGGCGGCCGCTTTGGCGAGCAATCCGCCGAAACTCGTCCCACCCAGTTCCACAGGGATGTTCCTCAACGGTGTCGACCTGCTGGCACTTCCTGTGGCTACGCTCAACCTCCTGGTCCAGCGGGGGTACCTAACGCTCGATGAAGCGCAGACGGTTGTGGATCTGCTACCGCGTAGCTAGCCGCACGCGCGTGCAATGGCCTCGTGCCAGCGTCTAGTGAGCTGGCTGCGATGCTGAAGCCTGTTGCACTAAGGCACTACCACAGCATGCCGGCGCGTACCCTTGCGTTGAGCAAGCACTGCGGTCATCTCCCAACGCGCCCGGATACTCACCCGATCTCGAGTTCCGCCCTCCTGTAGCGCGTCCACAGGTCGATCGCTAGTTCGGATGCAGACGCCTTGACGCCACGTCGTCCGAAGAACTGAAGGATGTTCTCGATGTCGCGCTGAAGGACCTTGAACGCCTCGTCGTTCCAGCGTGCGTGCACGACCTGCGGCAGGTCGATGATCACGAGCCGGTCCTGCCACAGGAGCATGTTGTACGGCGAGAGATCGCCGTGAACGCGGTCCTTCGCCAGGAAGATGCGGATGTTCCGCATCGCCTGATCGAAGAGGCGCTGAGCCTCCGCCGCTGACAGAGTGGCACCAACCAGCATCGGCGCTGGCCGCGTTGCGTCCCCAATGTAGTCCATGAGGATGCCCGAGCCGCACTGGCGAATTGGCTCCGGCACGTCGGCGCCCGCGCGGTGGAGCACGCAAAGGTTCGCGTACTCCTGCCCGACCCAGTCCTCGAAGACCATCTCACGCCCGTGCTTCTTGCCCGATTTGATCGCCCGTTCCTGGCGCGAGTCCGGCTTGTACATCCGAAGACGGCCGTCCGCGTAGAGCTTGCTCATGCGGTAGTGCGCGCCGATGCCCATGGCGTAGACCTTCGCCGCCACCAACTCGCGGCCCGTCGAAGGGTGAGCGCGGCAGCAGTAGACCGTCGCCTCCTTCCCGCTCTTGACCTCGCTGATGACGTCCGTGATGTAGCCCGCGTCCGCGAACGCCTGCAAGGGGTCCGCAGGCTCATCATCGAGAGCCTGGATTTCACCTCCGGTCAGCAGACCCACATCGTCTGGCCGAACAGGGCCTGCCGACGGGCGGCACGCGCGGTTGGCCTTGCCTTCGCGTGTCCATGCCCGGGTGCCGTTGACCGTGTGCCCCTTGTCGGCCAGCAGGACGGAATCGTCCCAATCGTCTACAGAAGCGGCGTGCCCACTGGGCCGACTTGTCTCTTGCGTATCGCCCCGGCCCAGAGAACGGCTGCTCTGCGGAGCAGCTAGTGAAGAACCGCTCCGCAGTTCTTCTGGCCCAGTCCCGGCCGTACTCCCCATAGCTGCTGGCTTCATTCCGAACGCCGGTAGCCGACCACGGACCGCGGACTCCGAACGATGGACTGCGGCTTCCTCGTACTCCTCACAGCGGGTTAGAGCTCTTGCTGTCTGACCATGGACCACGGACTCTGGACCATGGACTCCTTCTCGTTCTCGATACGAAATGACTTCCTCCCTCGAATTCCTATGAAAGACGGGAACCGATTCCGGGACGGCTGCCACCTGGGAACGCAAAGGAGACTCGATCGAGTCCTGAGTGAGCTGGAAGATGGGCCCGAGAGAGCCCTAGAGCGCTCGGCAGGAGGCAGCAAAGACAAGGTCAGCATTCACCGATCTCATAGTCTTCACGCCTCCTTTCGAACCCTCGCGAGCGACGATCGCTCGGAGATGGGCGCAGTGTAGCGGGACATGGGGAGGGGCGCAAGCGAGCGCGCTAGCCGTGGGACATCAAGGGTAAAGGTCTGCCCCCGGCGCCCTAGGCAACGAAACTCGGCCACCACGACTCATTCAGCCTCTCAGCGCCGCGTCCACTCCGCCACGAGGCGTGTGTGACTTGCCAGAGAAGTCAGATCCCAGGAGTACCGCGTTCCGTTCATCAGGCGCTCGGCCCGACTAGGCAGTTGCGCCACCCTAATCTCAAGAGGGTTGTAGACGTTGAGTATTGGTTCTTTCCCCGGCTCGAACGTTTCGACCGACGTGCTGCGCTCATGAAGAAACATCAGCGACAGTTCTAGGTGCTCATAGTTGTGGGCGCACCGCAGAGCGGAGGTATCGGGGCCGCGAACGGTGAAGACGCTCGGGTGGGCCCAGGCCATTGCGTACTTGAGAATCTGGTTGACCGATGGGCGCGGAGCAAAGATGCACCGTAGGACCTTGTTCCTTGAGGTGCTCTCGCTCTGGACTTCCATGATGTCCATGCGTGTCTCATCGCGCGTCGAGTACAGAAGGCGATACGCGAATCCTTGGCCCAGTGACAAGTCCCAGAGTGGGCGATTGATCAGCTGCTCGAGAGGGGGCAGGACTGCGTCTGCGGGGGCCTCGGGAGTAAGGCCGAAATAGTGCGAGCTGCCGACAAACTCCTCTCCGCGCACGACGATCTCGTACGTGAAGTCGATCCGTCCATGCCCTGTGGGAGATATGATCACCTGCTTGCTGACGTTAAGGACTGTGTACGGCTCCCGCGTCTCCGTCGTCCTCGCATCAAGAGGTAGGTACGGGGCCGGATTGGTTTCGAATTCCCTTCGGGCTGCGGCCAATAGCCGCAGGATCTGGAGTCCTGCGTCCTCACCAGGGTCAAGCTCTGCGACAGCTACGCACTTCTGGCAGGGTACGGTTTCGGGGGCAAGTGAGGGGCAGCCCACTACAACTAAGTAGGTGCTCCCGAGCACTGCTTCCTTGAGCCAATTGATGGTATTGGAGAGAGGATCCAGAAACGCGACAAGCAGAGGGACCCTGCGGGCGTGGTCACGGACCAAATCGGGAGAGACGTCGGTCGTCTCCAGGTCTGTGGAGGAGGGAGCGAAACCAAGCTCTGAGGCGATCTGCTCTGCCAAGTTGGCAATGGCATGGTTCTGCTTCCCGGCAAATAGGATACTCACATGAGGCTGGATCATCCCTATCGACCCTCCCTGTCCTGCTTCCGATTGCCTGCTACGTCAAAGGAGCGTAGGTTAGGTCCCACATTGTACCTGATGAAATCGTTGGTGAAACGAAGCGCCCAGCGTGCTTGATCCTCGCGAGCGTGGCCTCCCTCATGGGCAATCTCGTTCCTTAAGGTGTTGAAGCTCAGGATCTTCTTTCGGTCAATCACCACGCCTGTCCTGGATGCAGTATCCTCGACGCGGCGCAGTATCTCCGTGACCGGCGTGATCGCCGCAGAAGGAGTGCCAGACGAAGGGATGGCTTTGTGCGCCAGGTACCGGAGTGCCCCTTCCAGGGCCTTGAATGCGTCAAGTACGACTGTGTCGTACCGACGCTGCCCCTCCAAAACCTCGTTCAGCCCTTCGAGGTCGCGGCCCAACAGGAGACTGCGCAGGAGCGGTTCAATGGCTTCCTGAAGAGAGGGAGCAAGTCCTGTGAGCTCGCGGCGGGTGTAGTAGACGGGGCTCATCGCATGGAACCGAACTGGGATGTCGTCCTCTTTCTCTCCGACAGGCAAGACAGGAACAGAGGTTCTCAGGACTGCAGCGTAGAGCGATCTTGCCGTGGAGGGGGCGCCCGCGAAGTCGACAAGGAATAGCACCATTCCCCCGGCCAAGTCGCGAGCGAAAGACTCGAGAGCCGTCTGGCTGAACTCCGGCAGGTCTTCGTACGCGACGGCCAGACACACGACGCTCTGAGTAGAGTCGACCTCCCTCATGAACGTGAGCCATGCGTTCACGAGTTCTCGGCTGCAGATGATGCCACACACGGGGGAGCCGGTTCCGCTCAAGGCGCGGAGCTCATCACCCAGATTGGCGAACTGCCTGATCCGGCGCGTCGGAGGCTTTCGCGTTCGTGCTGGCTCTGCGAGTTCCAGTACCTGTCCAGGCAGGGCTAGGTGGACGTTCCGCGGTTCGGTTGCTGTATGCGCAGCGATATCTTGTAGCAGCTGCTGTACGCAGCGGCCTCTCGACGGCACAGGTCCGGACGAGCTCAGAGGGATAGTGACAAGACCCTTCTCTCTGCTCCACATGCGCATGTCTGCCTCGCTCGGATCGGGCAACACCAAGTAGTCGTGCCTTTCTGTCTGCGTTTGATCCTGTAGCGCTGCTTTGACAAGATCGCGGAGGAACCTCAGGTTAGGATCAGACGCCGAGTATCCCATAAACACCAGACTTCGGCGAGGCAGATGCTCGCGAAGGAATGCTGACAATGCGGGGTGTTCTACCAAGTACTTCTGCCCGTCAAGTGCGGAAGGCTGGACAGCCATACTCGCTCTGAAGACACAATCACCAAAGAGCTTGATGACCAGAGGGGCTCCCGAGGCTGAGTCTGTGCATGCGTCGTGCAACTGGGTGTCATGCGAGCAGATGACAGGATCGAGACCAGCTTGCTGGTAGGCTCTGTCAAGGAGCCTATCGTATGTAGTTGTGATCACCGCGGACCAGGGTAGCGTCACCAGCAACTTGTGAAGAGATCCGGGCTCTGCCCTTCCAACAAGCTCGCAAACCTTGTCTCTGACCCATTGCGTGCCATACTTCTCGGCCAGGACATCGACTACGTCCCGTCCAGTCACCTGTCTGGTTGGCTCGGAATCGCCGAATGCCGGAAGGAACTCTGATAACAGGTCGACTAGCTCCTCATAGCTAGGAAGCGTTTGGTTGGCTGCCTTCTCCGTGAGGCTAGCTCCAATCACCGCCACACATCGGCGGGCCTCGACGTCACTGTGGAGAGCTCGTGATCCGCCATCAGATTGGGACCGAATGCGGGCATGACCTTCAGTGCTCATGTAGTCAACCCAACTGCGTGTCTCGCCGAACAAGCGCGTGTGAATACTCGCTGCCCCAGTGTCGACGTTGACATCGATGATGTTGTAGGTAGCAGGCACACCGGGGGTGCCGTGCAGGGCGCCTGCGCCAATACTGACACCGCCGCCGGGAAGGCGAGAGACACGCACGGGATCGAGAGCGTGCACGTGTCCGTGGAGTACCAGGTCGCAGGCGTCGGCTAGGGTCTTCTCCACGTATAGTCTATCGAACTCAACAAGGAATGCGGGCGAGTGATGCAGCAAAGCAACGCAGACATGTGTACCGGAGGCGTGACTGAACAGCGAATCTAGTTGATGCCGCCCTACAGCCAGCCTCCCCTCTTCCGAGGACGTATGCGACAACCATGCCGTGTTGATACACAGGAAACCGACAGTGCGGCCATCCTTGACATTGTGGAAGACTGGCAAGTACTCGCCCACACGGTGGTCGTCCTTTCTACCGAACTCGTCGGAGAGCTCGTAGAAATCCTCGAAGCGGGCAAACATCAAGCGGCGGTCTGAGTCGGAACCCAGAACGCTTTCGATACTGTCTCTGTCAAGCATTACTGCTTCCGTGGCGCGCACAAGGGGAGTCCTGCGCTGTCGATTGACGTCATGGTTCCCGGGGACCATGATCAGCTGCTCCCTTGTGAGCTGGGCCGCCTGCAGAAGAGCATCGAGGAATCCTTTGGCCTTGGCGTACTCTTCTGGTGAGCCTGAGTGCGCGATGTCGCCTGTCACAGCGACAACCTCCGGTTTCCAACGTCCTTTGATGAGGCCTTCGAGGATGTCGTCAAGCAAAGCGGAACGTAGCGCTTCGCCATGGCCGGGATTGCGCCCGAACTGCAGGTCTGAGAGGTGCAAGATTGTCAGCTGACTCAATTCACATCACCCTCTTCCGGCGCGGCAGCTTCGGCCGGCGCGCTAGCTCGGCCACTCAGATCTATTTCCAGAACGCCATTTGGTGTGTCTTCGTACAAGAGAGAGTCTGCCTGCCAGACCCTGGTCGCCGGGTCGCATTTCCGAAGGAAGACCTGCGCTTTGAGCGTGGCAAGGTCGAGGGTCCCGAAGTTGTAGGAGTTTGGTGACCAGATACTCTCGTACCCGGGGCCACTGCCAAGCGCAAGCAAGCTCCTGTCAGGAGTTTGGAGAAGGTACGAAAGGGGGTAGTGCAGGTGGCCGTGCAAGAGGATATCGCAGCGCTCAGCCACTATCGGCACGATCTCTCTTACTTCGAGCTCGGAGAGCCAGTAGAGGGGGTGATGAAGCAGGAGAATACAAGCCTTCGCCCCGGGCACATCTCTGGCCACATCCTGGGTAAGAGCCTGGTGGACAACACTCTTGCCGATATAGAGCCGCCCCTGGTCATCCCCTTTGTTGTCCCTTCCGCGACACGCAAACATGGCTGAGTTCATTCCGACTATGGCAACACACTCGGTGTCCCCTGTCGAGAAGGGTCGCACATAGTAGTCCGCTCCTTCGGCGGCACTGGCGGCAGTCCATGTCTGGTCGGCGCAGTACTCCTCACAGAATCCAGCGAAGTCCTGAATGCCCTCAAGCAATCGGCGCCGGTCCGGTCCAGGTCTCAGGATGTTCTCGATTCTCTCGTACTTCTCCTCTCTCTCAAGCCACGACTCCACCACCAGAGCTGGCATTTTGCCTTGCTTCTGCCAGTTGACATCGTGGTTGCCGGGAACAATGAAGAGCGCCTCATGAGGATCAACGTGACCACAGGCGGCCAAGAGGCTGTCTAGGTGAGCTTTGGCACTGTCGAACTCTTCTTTTGAGCCCTTGTACGCAATGTCTCCAGTCAGGAACACAAGATCGACGGACAAGTCGAGTTGCCTGACCGCCCGCTTCACGTCAAGAACCAGGCGCTCGAAGTTCTCTTTCCAGTAGTTGTACTCGGGGCCGTTTGGAGGTCCCTTGAGGTGAAGGTCGGATACGTGGAGCCAGGTTAGTGAAGCCATACGCCGCCATCCACTGACAGGAACCAACGCAGTATACGGAAACAAGATGGTCTCATAGACAACATCACTATACCAGGAAGAGACTCGGTAAGCCAATCGCGTAGCGTGGGCATACCCGGAGAGTGGCGCTCGGCCGGGTATCAAAGCGGGCAACCGAGTGGATGGCGCCTTCTGACACTGCGCCACCGAGACGACGGCCCCGCCACCGCGCAAGGCATGGCTCCTGTTCTGTAACTAGCGACGATTCACGGGCAGTAGCACGCTGGCGGGCCGCGGGAGTTCCAGCGCCCTGTGTCGCCGTCAGCGGAGCAGGGTGCCGCGAACAGAACCATCAAGGCTGGGCAGCTTCTTCGTTCCGAGGGGGAGTACGCGGTTGCGCATCGGCATCGCTGGTTCTGCCAAGGCTGAGCTGGGTGGACGCGGCGTCGTACCTAGGTGATGCACTTGCCAGACGACTCTGACCTACCGCTGACCTGCTCCCGGAGAGGCCGGTGCAGGGTGAATGCTGGGATCGGGAGGAAGGGAGGCAGGGATGTCTAGGAAGCGGTACCGATCGGAGGAGATCAGCGTCAAGCTGCGTGAGGCCAATGTTCTGCTGAACCAGGAGGCCAAGGCCGCTGACGTGGTGAAGGCGATCGAGATCCACGAGATGACGTACTACCGCTCGCGCAAAGAGCGCGGTGGGCTCCAGACCTCGCAGGCGAAGTGGCTCCGCAAGGCCGTTTCCGACCTCATGCTGGACAAGATGATCTCGCAGGAGGCTGTCCGGGGCAACTTCTGGGCTCCGAACGCCGCCGCGCCTGCGTCCAGTCCGTCTGTGAGGAGCTCCAGGTGTCAGAGCGGCGCGCGTGGGGTTCTCGTCAGCATCGGTCCGTGGGCGGCACAGAACCCTGGCGAGGGTGACGAGGAGCCCCTGACGGCCGCGGTCGTTGTGCCTGCGAGTCCGTAGCGTTATGGGTAGCGCCGCGTCACAACCCTTCTTCAGCGTCCAGGGTGGGACGTGAACCACAAGCGGGTGGAGCGCGTCTGGCGGCGCGAGGGGCGAAGGCGCCCCGGAAGCTGCCGAAGCGGGGACGGCTGTGGCTCAACGACGGCTCATGCGGACGACTTCGCCTCGAGTATCCCGACCATACGTGGGCGTACGACTTCGTGGCCGATCGAACTCATGACGGGAAGCCACTGCGGATGCTGCCGGTGGTCGACGAGTACAGCTAGGAATGTCTGGCAATCGTGCCGGGGTGGAACCCTGGGATCAGAGGAAGTGATCGAGACTCTGACCGACCTGTTCATTGAGCGGGACGCACCGGAGCACATTCGCTCGAACAACGGGCCGGGGTTTTGCTCCATGGCGGTGAGGGAATGGCTGAAGGATATGGCGTCGAGACGCTGTTCATCGAGCCAGGAAGGCTGCGGGAGAACGGGTACAACGAGAGCTTCAACGGCAAGCTTCGGGACGAGATTCCAGATAGGGAGATCTTCTACACGCCCGAAGAAGCCAAGGTGCTGATCGAGAACCGGCGGCAGGAGTACAACAGCGTCGGCCTTCACAGCAGCCTTGGCCACTGACCACCTGCACCTGCGGCGTTGGCCGTCGGCAGGAAAGGACTAGACTAGCCTGAGACGTCGGCCGCCCATCGGGGTCTACCATTGTTTTTGTACGGAGACGGGGACACCCCCGGCGCGGTAGACTGGCCTCGACGGGGGTGTGGCTCCTGGGGTCCGCGGCCTCTTCGGAGGCACCGCTCGACTCTGAAATGCCGCCCCCGTCATCTGTGCCATCCAGGGAAGTCCGAAGGGATGGTGCTAAGGCACTCACGCTACGCTTGAGTGACCTGTAGCTCTGAGCAGTAGACGAGACCGCCTGGATGAGCGAACTCGCGCTGCAAGGAGGCACGTATGGAGTCTCAGCTTCGCGTCGGCATCGATGTCGGTTGCCACGCACACCGGGTTGGGATCGCCGATCCCACAGGCTCGATCCTGGAGGAGTTCGACATCTCGCACAGCGAGGCCGGCTTCCAGGAGTTCTTTCGTCGAGTCGAGGAACGAAGAGCGGCGCTCGGGTTCCCCGTTGCCGTGGCGATGGAGGGATACAACGGTTACGCCCGTCCACTCGACCGTCTCGTCCAGGAGAAGGGCTACCGGTTGTTCAACGTCAACAACCTGAAGCTCGCCCGGTTCAAGGAAGTCTTTCCCGGCGCGGCGAAGACCGACCCGATCGACGCGCGGAAGATCCTCGAGCTGTTCCACCTTCGCGAACAGCTACCGATGGCGAAGGACGTGCTGCAGGAGGTTCTTCCTGCACCCGAGGTGAACGAGAAGCTAAAGAGGATCAGCCGACGGCGCCGGCAGCTCGTGACCGAGAAGCTGCGCATCCTTAACCGGATGCAGGCCGATCTGCAGGCAGTTTCTCCTGAACTCCTCGGGGCAACCCACGATGCCGACAACCTGTGGTTCCTCCGGTTCCTCAGCTTCCGCGACGATCTTCAGCAACTGGCCAAGCTGCGTCGAGCGACGATCCGGCAGATCCCGAGCGTGGGAGCGAAGTACGCCAAGGTTATCGAGGAATGGCAGGCCAAGGCGACGTTCTCCGACGAGGTCGAGTACGTCGGGCCGATGATCGTTGACGATGCGAAGCGGATCCTCGATCTGCACCAGCAGATCCACACGCTCGACGAGGCGTTGGCGAAGCTGGCAGCAGAGTCGGAGATCGCCCGCCGTCTCTCGACGATTCCGGGGTTCGGGAAGACGTCGATCGCCGAGCTCGCGGGAGAGATCGGGACGCTGTCCCGCTTCTCGAGCGAGGCCAGTCTTGCCCTGTACGTGGGGATGAGTCCGTTGACGGTTCAGTCGGGGCAGACCTCACGAGCGAGAACCCCGCGTCAGGTCAACACTCGCTGTCGCGCGGCGATGATGACGACCGTGGCGCGGCACATCGGGTGCGTTCCTCAGTCGAGAGCCTACTACGACCGCAAGCGCGCTCAGGGCAAAACCCACAACCAGGCTGTACGTGCCCTCGGTCGGCACATGATCCGCGTCATCTGGGCAATGCTGCGGGACGGACGCGACTACGAGCCTCGAGGTGACACCCCGTGACTTGACAATCCAAGAGGGATGTTCAGGTCATGGCGACATCGCTGGCTGAACAGCACATGCATCGCGAGTCTGACATCGTCCGAGATTCCCACGCTCAGCGAGACATGGTGCCGCGGACCGGGTCGCCTTGCGAGACGCTTGTGCGCCCTGTCGCTACGAACGCAAGGCGAGAGGACTGCGCTGTGGACCTTGCTGGACTCAACGAAACCCCAGCTTCCCTTCTGGAACTGCAGATCTGCCAAGACTGGCCGAAGATTCCACGGGCATCAGGACTTACGAACTTGCAGCAACAAGACGAAGGAGAAGCGCGGTCCCGGACTACGAGCGCCTAAGAAGGTGGGAGAGGATCTCTGTCTGCGGAGGGGCTAGATCCCCTGCTCCCCTGCTCGGGCCATAATGCCCTGATCACCATACTCCTCGGCCTCATCTTCTTCACTGGTCTGGACGATGATTCTCTGATCGCCAAGACGAGCACGGATGCCCTGGTCGCCGGAGCAAATGCAAATCCCCTGGTCTCCCATCATGTTCGCGAACACCTTCTCCTCCTTCAGGTTCCTCGAGGAACCACACCCCAGAACCAGACTCTACCACGCTCAAGCACACACCTGCAAACAACATCTGACCCCTCGCAAGCGGACAATGAACTCGCTGAGAGTACACGACGGGAAACTGGAGAGTCAAGAGAGGGGCCGGCAACGCAGTGCTGAATGGAGCGATGGGGTCCGATCTGGCTTCTTGAGATTCCTCACGCCGCTCTGGCTTCAGGGCCCGCCCACTGAGACTCGAGTATGAAGGCGCTCTCTACCACGTCACCAGCCGTGGCAACGCGCGCGAGGCCATCTTTCTGATCAATTCGGACCGTGAGCTCTTCCTTCAGATTTTCGGCGAGACGATCCAGCGGTTCGGGTGGATCTGCTACGCGTACCGCCTGATGACGAATCACTATCACTTGCTCGTCGAAACGCCCGAGGCGAACCTGTCACGTGGGATGCGTCATCTCAATGGCGTCTACACGCAGGCGTTCAATCGCCGACACATGAGAGTTGGGCACGTTCTCCAAGGTCGGTTCAAGTCGATCGTCGTCGAGAAGGAGAGCCATCTGCTCGAGCTGGCGCGCTACGTCGTCCTCAACCCTGTTCGCGCGAAGATCGTGCGCTCCGCGAAGGATTGGCCGTGGTTGAGCTACCGCTCTGCGGCCGGCATGACCGATGCGTCTTCGTTCCTCACGGTCGACTGGATCCTGGCGCAGTTCCACAAGAACCAGCGGCGCGCAGTCGGGCTCTACCGCGAGTTCGTCAAGGCAGGACGCGCCGTCGAGGTCTGGAGCGAACTGCGGGGCGGAATCCTGCTCGGAAGCGACGCCTTCGTCGACAAGCTCAAGCCGCTCCTGTCGGACTACGAGGCTCTCAAGGAAGTGCCGCGGCGCGAGCGACTCACGGCGAGGCCGAGTCTCGCGAAGCTCTTCGCGAAGGTCCCGAACAAGGAGACGCGAAACGAGCGGATCCACGAGGCGCTGCGTATCCACGGCTACACCCTTCAGGAAGTGGGCGACGCTGTCGGCCTTCACTACTCGACAGTCAGCCGCATCGCTAGTCGTGTGGCTTCGACATCAGAGCAGCCGCGCCGCTGACATAGCATGCTCCCGCAGACTGCCACGTGGGCGTCACGCCGCAGACGCTGTCCGTTGCGCACTGGTGGATGCAACGGTGAGGAGACGCTGAACCGGAAGACTCGCTGCGCGTACTCACAGACGGCAGGTTGGGGCATTCACTACTTCGGAGGAAGAACTATGGACAACGGCACGGTGCGTTCGGTGTTGGTGACGGGAGCTTCGAGTGGGATCGGGAACGCGACGGCGAGGTATCTCGCGGAGCGAGGATGTCTCGTTTTCGGCACGGTCCGGAACGAGAAGGCGGCGGCAGAATTGGGCGCGATCCCGAACGTTGTGCCGGTCTTGCTCGACGTGACGAAATCGAACGAGATCGCGGACGGGGTCCGCAAAGTCACGGACGCCGGCCACGGCCTGTACGATCTCGTGCACAACGCCGGACTCGGCGACCTGGGGATGGGCTGTCCGGCGAAGCGGACAGCTTGAGGGATGCCTGGGTAGCGGCAGCGCCTGTTCGGCAACTCCTTCATCGATGTGGTTCTGAACTGCAGATGCGACTGTGACGGGAACACACTAGGGTGCGGGTTTGCGGCACTTGCCGGGACTCGCGGTCGAGCGGGGAGTCGGAACGAGCCGTATCTCGACGTCGCAGCCGACCGCGTGCGCGTACTTCTTGAGGGTGGTGACGGACGGGGAGTGCTTGCCCGCGGCCTCCAAGCGGGAGACGGCACTCTTGGTCGTGCCCATCGACTTCGCGACTTCCTCCTGGGTCAATCCTGCGCGAGTGCGGGCAGCGAGTAGCTCTCTCACGAGAACGTACTCATCCTCCAGCGCCCCATACGCTTGGGCGAAGCCCCTGCGCTTGAGGGCCTTGTCGAGGAAGGCACCGTGGTCGTGGGCGATCGGGCGGTACCCGAGGTTAGCCATCACACACCTCCTTCATCCTCTTGCGGGCGATGCTCAGATCGCGCTGCGGAGTCGCTTGGGTCTTCTTGACGGCCGCGTGCAGAATGACCACACGTCGCCCAGTGACGTAGCAGTACAGCGCTCGTCCGATGCCTTCGCGCCCTCGGGGGCGAAGCTCGAAGAGCCCGCCGCCCATGGCACGCGAATGCGGCATGCCCAGATCTGGTCCGAACTCCATCAGGAGCTCGACGAGCCGTGCGTAGTCTGCGAGGATTCCCACCGGCCAGCTCTCGATCTCGTCCCTGACGTGCGAGTGGAAGTACTCGACGGAGTACGCCATGGCACAAGGTTAGCAAGTATGCTAACGCGCGTCAACTGGTCGCTCCTCTGAGCGATACAGGACTGCTCCAACTCATTCGCCGGTGGCCTTCACGGGGCCGGCAAGGTCTGCGCTTGTGAAGCGCCCTAGGCGGCTAGCACATCACGAGGGACCAGCGCGGTGGCGGATGAACAAGCGATGACGGGAACGATCCTTGACGCCCTGGTGGCATTATGCTACCCTAGCGCCATGAGCCAGCCCGTGAAGCTTTCTGACGATCTCGTTCTCGACGCGCGCCTGGTGGGAAAGGTCGCGCGTCGCTCGATTGCCGCGCAGGTCGAGTACTGGGCCGGTCTCGGGCGGGCCATCGAGCTCGTTCTTCAGGGGCGGCAGGCGTTGGCGTTGAGCCAAGCGGCGGCCGCGCGCCCGTTGTCCGAGTGTCTAGAGGCCGTGGACTCTCCCGCGGGCCGCCTCCGCGTGGCGGAGTACTTGGAGAGTCGACCGTTTCCTCACTACGAGCCGGCGCCGGACTCGCCGGGTCTTCTCGTCCGCGTGGAACAAGACGGCACACGGACTCTTGGGCGGTTCGTCCATCGGGAGTTCCAGCCGGCCGTGGCGCGTGAGAAGTGAGCGAGATTCTCGATCAGCGCCCGCTCATTGTGGCGCTCGCTGGTCCCAACGGCGCGGGCAAGACGACGTTCTATCATGCCTTTCTCGAGCCCACGCAGCTTCGTTATGTCAGTGCCGACGTGCTGGCGGAGGCGTTGCGACTGGAGCCCTATGACGCGGCTGAGCTGGCCAATGCGATTCGCCAGCAGTTGTTTGTCGAACGCGAGAGCTTCCTCTTCGAGACGGTGTTCTCAGACCCCGTGGGCGACAAGCTGGGTTTCCTGAAGATCGCAGCCAAAGAGGGCTATACCGTGGTTCTCTGTTTCATCGGCCTTCCCGGCCCCGGTGTCTCGGAACAGCGGGTCGCGATGAGGGTCTCCCAGGGCGGTCACAATGTGCCAACGGAGAAGCTGGCCGAGCGATTCCCGAGGACGCTGGCGAATCTCAAGGCAGCGATCTGTGAGCTGCCGAACGTCCGGGTGTTCGACAACGGCGATCTTGAGAAACCGTTCCGCAGGGTCGCGGTGTTCAGGAGTGGTCGCCAGGTGGAACTCCACCGGCCCGTTCCTGCGTGGCTTCGGCCGCTGCTGCCAAGTGGCAGCTGACGCAGAGCGGCCGCTGCGGGTCTCGACAGGCTGGCAGATCTTCGTCAGGCGGAGCCGTCCGCCGCGCGGGACGTGAGCTAGACCCGCAGTTGGCTGCCGGCGGACACCTCGACGAGTCGCTCGCCGTAGGCGTCGCGCAGGATCGCGGTCGCGCCGTCGCCGGTGCAGTGGCACGGCGCGATGCGGGCGACATCAAGGCGATGAAGTTGCCCTGCGACGTAGCGAACCTCGGCCTCGTCGTGGCGGTAGAGGTGGAAGCCGCCGAGGATGAGAGCCAGCGGCCGCCCTGCGAGCCGCGTGGCGAGCTCGGCGACGGTCACGATGCCGGCGTGAGCACAGCCGGTGATCAGGACGGGGCCCTCAGCGCCATCGACGATCAGCGCTTGCTCGCGGATCTTGCGTCCGAACTGACCAGTCGACTTCACGCCAGGACAGACCTGCGCGGGGCGTCGGACTGCAATGGCCTGGACGCCGCTCTTGCGATGGCCGGCGAAGCGGCGACCGAGCGCCGCTGGGGCGTACAGGCGCAGTCCCTTGCGCGTCACGGCGGACACGGCGCCGATGTGGTCGCAGTGCTCGTGGGAGAGGACGAGCGCGCCCAGGGTGCTCAAGTTGCAGCCGAGGGTGCGGGCATTCTGCTCGAAGACGAGCTTGTCGGCGCCGGTGTCGAACAGGACGGACTCGTCGCCCGTGCTGACCCAGGCGGAGAAGCCCCAACCGGGGCGCAACTCCCCCTGGGCGCGGTTGTCGTAGAGAATCGAGATCGTTGCCATGGAGCCTCCTCCCTCGCCTGAAGCCTAGTTCGAGCATGCGTCCGAGGCAACTCGAGACTTGGTCGCGCAGGGCCGCTGCTCTCAAGGAGCGGAGCGCATGGCGAACGGCTAGCGACGGCGACTGCGCCCTCTCGCCACGGTGGCGAGACGCTGAACCGGCAGAATCGCTGCGCACACTCACAGGCGATAGATCGCGGCATCCACCCACTTCGGAGGAAGAGACATGGAGAGCGGCACGATGCGGTCGGTGTTGGTCACGGGAACGTCGAGCGGGATCGGGGACGCAACGGCGAGGTACTTGGCCGCGCGAGGCTGCCGCGTCTACGGAACGGTCCGCAACGAAGAGGCGGCCGCCAAGCTGCGCGAGATCCCGAACGTCGTGCCGCTCTTGCTGGACGTAACGAAGCCGCGCGAGATCGCGGACGCGGTCCGTACGATCCGTGGCGCGGGCGACGGCCTCTACGGCCTCGTGAACAACGCCGGGCTCGGCGAGCTGGGCATGGTCTCGACCTGGACCGACGAGGAGCTCTTCCACATGTTCGACGTGAACGTCTTCGGCCCGTTCCGGATGACGAACGCCTTCCTGCCGCTCCTCGTCGCGTCGAAGGGGCGCATCGTCAACATCGGCTCGCAGGGCGGAATGCTGTCGAAGAACTACTACGGCCCGTACACGATGACGAAGCACGCGCTCGAGTCGTACACCGAGACCCTGCGGGTCGAACTTGAGCCGTACGGAGTCATCGCGAGCGTCGTCCAGCCGGGCGGCATCGCGACGAACATCGGTGCGGCGTCGCACGAGGGGACAGTGGCGCGCTTCCGGCGGGCACAGCCTCCGTTCCGCGAGGAGGCCGAGCAGATCCTCGCCTACTTCACCGCGCCCGCTCCTGAGCCATCGGCGGGCGCGCAAGCTCCTTCCGCCGAGGAAGCGGCAGCTGCCAGCGAGGCTGCCGAGTCCGAGTCGAACCGCAAGCCTTCGTCGCCCATGATCGTGGCCGAGGCGGTCTACGACGCCCTCTTCTCACCGGCGCCCAAGCTTCACTACCTTGTCGGAACGAAGTGGGAGGGCGACCGCGTGATCAACGCCCTGCTCTCGAAGCTCCTCGACGAGAACGACAACCCGAAGCACAACTTCTCGCGCGAGCAACTCGTTGCCTTGCTTGACCAGCACCTTGCGGGGCGGAAGACGCCCGAGTGAGTCGTCCCGGCTGTTTGGCGAGTCCGGGGTTGACTGCCGGAGGTTGCGGCCACATACTGAGCTAATAGGTCGAATGGTACAACTCGGCACGTTCCGCGAGGTGATCGATGAAGACGCTCAAGGCATCCGAGGCGCGCATTCCTCCCGATGCGTTCAATCGCGTGGCCTACCAAGGCGAACGTGTGCGCGTGGATCGACGAGACGGGAAGAGCGTATACCTCGTCTCGGAAGACGATCTGAGTCTCCTCGCTCGACTTGAAGAGACGTACTGGAGCGAGGAAGGGGAACGCGCGCTGGCCGAGTTCAAGCGCTCGGGCGAGACGTCCATCCCGTTCTCTGAGTTACGCAAGAAGCTGGGCCTCTGAAGAGTCCGGGCTTCTGCGGAAGCCTAGGCTCTGAGTTGATCGCCAAGGCAAATGACGTATCGCATCGAGCTGACGAACAGAGCATCAAAGGAACTCGAGCGGCTCCCCAAGCCAATCCAAAAGAGGATTGCGCGATGGCTTGGCATCTTGGCCGTGGATCCGCGCTGCGAGGGCT
>Ga0315284_10003273_pt1 | contig 22969 bp, 20 predicted proteins | sample YL17G09_16_MG_FD_203696 | JGI IMG/M metagenome (GOLD analysis project Ga0315284, IMG submission 203696) | Sediment microbial communities from Yellowstone Lake, YNP, Wyoming, USA - YL17G09_16 | ecosystem: Environmental > Aquatic > Freshwater > Lake > Sediment | place: USA: Wyoming | collected... | reverse complement strand
GATGGGGGCGCGCGGGGCCGCCGCGCGCGCGCCGCCCGCCGCCCGGCGCCCTCCGACCACCACCCCCTCGTCCCCCCCACCTCTCTCTTCATCAGGCAAGCACGACGCCTGGAACGCGGCCCTGGGCGGCGCCGCCGCGGGCGCGGCCTTGGGCGTGCGCCTGCCGTCGGCCGGCGCGACGGTCGGCGCCACGCTCGCCCTGGCCGCCGCCGGCGCCGCCGTCGACCTCGGCGGCCGGTCCATCGTGGCCGACCGGGACGCGCTGCGGGCCAAGGTGTCGGCCTATCCCCCGCCGGCGGCGCCGCAGCGCGAGTGAGACGGGGAGGCAGGGACGGCGCCAGCGCGGCGGCGCCCCTTGTTTTTCGTCTCCAGCGACGCCGCGCAACCCTGTGCAACGCGCACACACTATTGCGGCCCCCGGCGCGGCGGAGGACGAGGCGTAGTGGCGGCAACAGCACCCAAAACAAATAAGAGACGCGTGCCTCACCCCTCCCTCACCTCCTCCTCCCCCTCCTCGACCCCCGGCAGCACGCCGGCCATGAGCTCCGCCAGTGGGTCGCGCGCCGGCGCCGCGTCGGCGTCCGGGGCGCCGTCCAGGAGAGACGAGTCGGCCGCGGTGACGCGGTCGGCGAACTCCGCGCTCGGCGCCCACGCCTCCACGAGCGCCGTCCGCTCCCGGGACGCGGCGTCGGCGGCGGCCAGGAGCTCCCACCGGGTCTCCAGGGCGTGGGTGGCCACGATCCAGTCGGGGAGGCGGTCGTCGCCCGGCGACGCCGGCCTCTCGTCGAGCGCCTCCAGCAGCGCCCCGAGCGCCACCGTCTGCCCGTAGAGCGACACGGGGCGCCCTCGCTGCTCGGTCAGCACCCGCATCGCTTCCGCCTGCGTCGCGCGCACCGCCTCGGCGCGCGAGTAGGCTCCCAGGACGGCGTGCAAGGCCTCTGCGCGCTCCTCGGCCGTCGCCCGGGCCAACACCGTCGGGTCGGGCGGGTCCGGCGCGCCCCGGGGCCGTTCCGCGGGGTCGGCCGCCGCGGCCGCCGCCACGGGGCGGCGCCCGCGGCCGCGGGGGGGCGCGGGCGGGATGCCGGGGGGGGCGTACGGGTCGGCAGAGGCCGGAGGGGGGGGCGGGGCGCGCGGGAGCTCGGCTGCGGGGAGTGAGAAAGGACGGTCGGCCGCCCGCCTGTCGGCGTCTGTCGGCCGCGACGCCCGCCGCGCCCGCCCGGGGAGGCGGCCGGCGCGAGCAAGAAAGAGCGGCGCGGCCGGCGGCGGCGGGGCCGCCCCGCGCGCGCGCCGCGCCGCGCGGCGCCCGCCCCAGGACGGGGCGGACCGCGCGCCGCGGCCGCGCGCTTTGGGTGCGGGGCGGTCCCGGCGCGCCACAACGCGCTGTGCGGGGGGAGTAACGTCCGGCGGGGAGGGGCAACGGCCTCGCGGGACTGACTGTCCCCCCAAGGAGCCAAGGGCGCCACGCGCCTCCCTCCCCTCTCCCCCGCCCGCACCCGACTCAAACAGGGGGTCGTCCTCGGGGTCGGGCATGAGCGTCGTCAGCTGGGCGAGCAGGCGCTGCGCGGCGCGCGGTTGCAGGCCGCCGCCGCGCCCGCGGCCGGCGCCGGCGCGCCGGGCGGGGGCTGAGGGCGGGTCGGTGTCGGCGCCGGCGTCCTCGGGCGGCGGCGGCGGCGCGTCGGCGTCGGCTGCGGCCGCAACGCGTCGCGGCGGCCGGCATGGGCGCGCCCGCGGCGCCGCCACGGGCACACCAAGCCGCGGCGCGGTCCGCATCGGCGGCGTGGCGCGCCGGGCGGGGAGTGAAGGTCGCCGCGGCCGGCAGTGGCGACCCGACAGCGGCGGCGGCAACCGCACGCCCGCACACGCCCGATTGGCGCCCCGCCCTTATGCGTCGTGCCATCGCCACCGCCCTGGCCCGGGCGGCGGCGGCGTCGCCCGGCGCGGCGCCGCCCTCAGCGTGGCGTGCGCTCGCGGCCGCGGCCGACGGAGGGGCGCCGCCGGGCGACCGCCCGCGCGGGCGTGGGCGGCCGCGCAGCGTGGCGGATGGCGGGGTTGCTGGAGCCCCCCGCCAGGCGGCCGCCGACCGCGGCGCGGCTGCCGGCGCACGCCCCGCCCCGCCTGCTGCTCCCGCGTCCGAGCGCCTGCGCCTCAAGAAAGAGTATCGCAAGGCGCACAAGGGGGCGGACGTGCCGCCGTATCGCGCCGCGGCCGACGCGCCTCGGCCCGTCGCCCCCACCCCCCCGCCTCCTCCACGCATCAAGCCCCGCCTCGCGGCCGACCCCACCGACCCGCGCCGGGCAGACGTGGGGGCCTGGTTTCCGCTGGACCTGGAAAGGCTGCCGGAAGTGGGGGCGGACGCGGCGGGAGGGGTTGGAGCGTACAGCGGCCTCCCCCGGGGCGGCCTCGTGGGGCTGCCGCTGCTCCAACGAGCGGCCGGCGGGCGCCTGCTGCACCGCGCGTGCCTGGCGGACGTCCTGGACGCCGTGCGCGCCGCGGGCGGCGACGACGGCGCCGAGCACGCCGCCTCAGACGCGCCGCGCGCCGCCCGCCTCCTGCTCGCCGGCCCGCCCGGCTCTGGCAAATCGCTGACGCTGGCGGCCACGGTGGCGTGGGCGCGGGCGGCGGGATGGGTCGCGGTGTACGTTCCGTCGCCGGCGCGGCTGATCGACGGCGGCACGTTCGCCTGGAACGACGCCGCCGCCGGCTGGGACACCCCCCTCCCCGCGCGCGGCGTGCTCACCTCCCTCATGGCCGCCCACGGCGACGCGCTGGCGGGCGTGGCGGTCCCCGGGGCCAAAGCGCGGACCGCGGCCGACGTCGCGGCGGCCGCGCTCGCGGCCGGCCCCGACGCGCCGCCCGCGGACGCCGTGGACGCCGCGTTGACGGTGCTTGCTGCGCTGCGCGCCACGACGGCGACGCGCGTCTTGTTCGCAGTGGATGCCGTGGCCACCCTCCACGGCGCGTCGCGCTTCCGCGAACGGTCGGGCGCCCGCGGCGCGACCCCCATCCCCGCGGGCGACCTGAGGCTGGCCCGCGCGCTGCGCCTGCTGGACGCAGACGCGCCGCCGGCGCGGGGAGTCGACGTATGCGCGACGGCGCCGCCGCCGGGGCGCGGCGCGGCGGCCGCCGCGGCGTCGCCCCGGCTGGGCGCGCATCCCGCCACCATCATCCGTGTGCCCCGCTTCGACCGGACCGAGTGGGACGCGCTGCTCGTGGGCTGGGCCGCCGCGTCCGCGACCGCCGGCGCCCCCGCGGGCCCCGCCCTCCCCGCCCCCGGCTCCGACGACGGCGACCGCGCGTTTTGGCTCACGGGGGGGGCGCCCCGCGACGCGGAGGCGTTGCTGGGGGCGATCCTGTGAGGAGGGAGGAGCCAGGGGGGGAGAGGGAGCTGCGAGGGCGCGCGCGGCCCGCGCCTGTCACACGTGCCGCGCGCCTTGGCCGCCCCCCCACCCCCCACCCGCCGCTATGTGCACCGGCACATCGGGGCGGGCGCTGCCGGCGCAAGTAAGGGAGGGTGGGAGGGCGGATGCGGCGTGGCCGACGCGCGGCAGGGCGCCTTCCGCCCTCCCGCCCCGCCCTCCCACCTCCCACCTCCCCCTCTAGGTCCGCGTCCTGGTCGTGGGCGCCGGCCCCACCGGCCTGGGCGCCGCGCACCGGTTGGCGCAGCACGGCGTCGACGACTGGCTGCTGGTGGACGCGGTGAGAAAAGGAGGGGGTTTTGGGTGGTGTCGAGGCCCGGTGCAGGGGTTGCTGTCTCCGGCTGGGGCGGCGCGGGCGCGGTGACCGTTTTTTTCTTTTGTTTCTCACCCACCTCAACCTCCCTTCTCTCAGGCCCCCGAGCCCGGCGGCCTCGCCTGCACCGTGGTCACCCCGGAAGGCTTCCTGTTCGACATGGGGGGCCACGTCATATTCTCGCACGCCGCCTACTTCGACGCGCTCGTCGACGCGGCCCTCGCCGCGGCCCCCGGCGGCGCCGCCGGGTGGGCCACCCACGCCCGCGTCTCCGCGGTGCGCTGCCTGGGGTCCTGGGTCCCGTACCCGTTTCAGGCGCACCTGGGCGCGCTGCCCGCCGCGGCGCGCGCGCGCTGCCTCGCGGGCGCCGCGGCGGCCGCCGTGCAAGCCGCGGCGTCTCCGTCCAAACCGGTCACGTTTGACGATTGGATCATGCGGACGATGGGGGAGGGCATCGCCGACCTCTTCATGCGCCCCTACAACTTCAAGGTGTGGGCCGCGCGCCCGGCCTCGATGTCGTGCTCCTGGCTCGGAGAGCGGGTCGCGCCCCTGGACTTGGGCCGCGCCATCGAGAGCTGCGTCGCCGCCGACGGCGGCGGCGGGCCCGGCGCCGGCGCCGGCGGCGGCGCCAAGGGCGCGGCGCGCGGGTGGGGGCCCAACGCGACGTTTCGCTTCCCGCGCCGCGGCGGCACGGGCGCCATCTGGAAGGGCGCCGCCGCCCTGCTCCCCGCGTCCAACCAGGCGTACGGCGTGGCGGTGACGGGGGTGGACGTGGCGTCCAAGACGGCGACGCTCTCGACCGGCGCGACGGTCCGGTTCGGCGCGCTGCTCACGACCGCGCCGCTCGACGCCACCCTGGCCGCCGCCGGCCGCCCCGACCTGGCGGCCGGCCTGTCCTACTCGTCCACGCACGTCATCGGGTTTGGCGTGCGCGGGCCGTGCCCGCACGGCGACGCTTGCTGGCTCTACTTTCCGGAGGCCGACTGCGACTTTTATCGGGCCACGATCTTCTCCAACTACGCCCCCCGCAACGCGCCCGCCGCGTCCGTGGCGCTGCCGACGCTGTGCCGGGCGGGCGGCGGGGGCGGGGGCGGGGGCGGGGCGCGGGGCCCCCCGTCCCCGGGCCCGTACTGGTCGCTGATGCTCGAAGTCTCGGAATCGCGCGACAAACCCGTCGACCAAACCCCGACCCCGTTCGCGGGCTCTTCTTGGCCCGCGGTCGTCGCCCGAGCGGCCGCGGGCGCGGTGGCGACGGGCCTGTTGCAAGAGGGGGACGGCGTCGTGTCCGTCTTCCACCGCCGGCTCGAGCGCGGCTACCCCACCCCGACCCTCGGCCGCGACGCCGCGCTGGACGTGGCGTTGCCCTGGCTCAAGGACCGGGGCGTGTGGTCGCGCGGGCGGTTTGGCGCGTGGAAGTATGAAGTGGGGAATCAGGCAAGTTTTTGCCTTCCCCGACGTCGTCGCCGCTTTCGTTGCCGTGCCCCCCGCGCGCCCGCGCGCACGCCCACACACACCCCCACCCCTTTTTTAGGACCATTCCATCATGCTCGGCGTGGAAGCGGTGGACAACATCCTGATTGGCTCCCCCGAACTCACGCTCGACCACCCCGACGCCGCCAACGCGGTGAAGCGGCAAGAGCCCTGGTTCGGGCCGCCGGGGTCGCTGCCGCGGGCGGGGGTGTGAGAGGGGTGGTCAGCGACGGGCGGCCGCACCGCGGGGCGCGAGGCAGACCCCCTCGCCGAGCGAGCGGGGCGGCCGGGCGCCGCCCTTCTTTCCGTCCCATCATTCACAGCAGTGCAAGCAATGGCGGGCCCGCCCCTCTACCGTCCTTGTCCACCCGCGACCCCGGCCGCCGCCGCGGTGGCGGCGTCGAGCAGGGCGGTTTCTCCTGCCCACAGGGTCGCCGCGGCCGCCGCGGCGCGCGCGTCGCGCCCCGCCGCGCCGGCCGGCGGCGCCGGCGCTGTGTCGCCATACTCGGCGCGCCGCGCCCGCAGCGCGGCCACCAGGCCGGCCGCGGCGGCGGGCGAGAGCGGCGGGTCGGCGGCGGCCGCGCGGCGCAGCGGCACAGGCCCCAGCAGCCGGCGCTGCGGGGAGTGGGCCGACACCGGGGCCGCGGCGTCGGCCAGCGACGCCCAACCATCCAATTCAGCGTCGGCCGCGAACAGGACTCGGAGCGCCAGCCTCAACCCCCCTCCCACCGCCGGCCCCGCCGCCCACGCGCCGCCGCCGGCCGTCACCTCCAGCCCGCCCGCGCCCTCGTCGAGCAGGTCGGTGTCGGCCAGCAGGCGGGCGCGGCGGCGCTCGGCGCGGGGGCCAAGGGCGGCGGCCGCAGCGCAGCGCAGACTCTGCGGCCGCAACCGCACCGCGTCAAACGGGTTGCCCGGGAGCGCAAACCCGTACTTGCACACGAGGCCGGCGTTTGCCAGCTCGCCGTAGGTGTTGAATATTTCTTTTCCTTGCCCAACCGCCGACGCGGCGCTGAGGACGAGAGCGTCGCCGCCGGCTCCGTCGCCGCGTCCGTCGCCGCACATGACGAGTTGGAGGGCCAGGCCGTCGTCCCGCGGTGGCGCGAGTGGGGCGGGAGGCGGGGAGGAGGAGGAGGTGGGCGACGGCGGCGCGCTCGGCTCGTCGCTCTCGCTCCCGCTCTCTTCTTCCTCTTCCTCCAGGCACGCCTGCTCCAGTTCGTACCCGCCCTCCACGTCGACGACGGACGCCTTGTGGTCGAACGCGTCGGCCAGGGGGACGAGAGCCTGGCCGTGCTCCTCATCCACGCCAAACGCGCGCGACGCGACCCAGGAAGCCGCCGCCTTGAAAAGGGGCAACGTAACGCCGTGGCGCGTGCCAAGAGACTCGAGAAACGGCGCCGCGGTCTCTTCCCAGTCGGCGTCGACCGCCGCGGCGTCCGCCGCCGCCCTCCCTTCGGCCTCCGTGCCCGCCAGCATGCCCAGCACGCCCGGCGCCCAAAATAGGGGCACGAGCTCGCCGCGAGGGGGGAGGGTGGAGATGTAGCCTCCCCACCTGCTGTCGGGGTCGGCCGCCTCGACCGCGACCGCGAGCACGAGCGCCAGCCCGCCCCCGATCCTCGCGTCCTCCAGCGCCTCAGCCAGCCGACTGTTGGCGACCGAGAGCAGCGCGCTCTTGGGCACGCGCGCGAGGCGGCCGCCGGCGGCGACGTCCGCGGCCGCCACCACGCGCACGCCGCCGCCCGGCGCGTCGACGACGGCCATACATGGCTCGATGGTGACGCCCTGGGCGGCGAGCCAGGCGGCGAGGCGGGCGGCCGCGCTGGGGAGGGGCATTGCAGCCGGCTCTGCGGCCGGAGGCCCCGCGTTCTGGGCCTCGTTCCCACACACACCGCCCTCCTGAGAAGGCCATCTCCGGGGCCGCCTGTCGCCGTCGGCCACCGCCTGGCCCGCCCGAGGCGCTCCGCGTCCGCACCCGACACGCCCGCATGCCGCGCGTGGGCGCGCGCGCCCTCCCGCGCTCGGTCGCCCTCTTTTCCTACCTCGACGCGTGAAGATGGATGGCGCGCAGCCCCTGCGCGAGCGCAACGCTGGCGCGGGCGCCGTGCCCGCGCTCAAACGCGCGCGCCCGCCCCCACCCCCACCACACCTGCGGTCCCCACCACCCCTCGACCTGACCGAGTGGGGCGTGCCGGCCGGCGTGGCGCGCGCGTACGCGGCGGCGGGCGTCCCTCGCCTGTACGCGTGGCAAGCCGCGGCGGTCGCGGCGGGCGCCAGCGGCGGCTCGCTCATCGTCGCGGCGCCGACTTCCGGCGGCAAGAGCCTGGTGGCGGAAGTGCTGGTCGCAAGGGCGCTGGCGGCCGCGGCCGCGGCCGCGCCGCGCGGCGCGCCGCCGCCGCGCGCCGCGCTCGTGCTCCCTTATGCCTCGATCGTCGCCGAGAAAGCGCGCCATTTGGCGACCGTGTTTGCTCCGGCCGGCTGGACTGTGCACGGCTACCTCGCCGGCGCGGCCGGCCGCGCGCGGGCACCGCTCGCGGCGCGCGCGGGCGAGACGGTCGCGGTGCTCACGATCGAGAAATTCAACGCCGCCGCCACCGCACTGTCGTCCGCCGGCCGCCTGGGGGAACTGGCGGCGGTGGTGGTGGACGAGGCGCACATGGTGGCGGATGGCGGGCGCGGCGCGGCGCTCGAGTCGGCGCTCGCGAAACTGCTCACCCGGGCGACCGGCGCCGGCGCCACCCACGTCTACCCCCTGCAAATCGTGGCCATGAGCGCCACCATGGCCGGCCTGGACGCGGCCGCCGCGTGGCTCGGGGCGCGCCTCTTCCTGACCGACCACCGGCCGACCCCCCTTGCGGAGCACGTCGCGATCGGGCGAGAGATATACGGCCTCATCAAGGGCGTGGGCCTCACCCCGCAACCCGTGCGCATGCTGCCAGCGGTCGGGCGGGGCGGGGGCGACGCGCTGGCCGCGCTCGTGTGCGAGGCGGCGGCCGCGGCGGCGCCGGTCCTTGTCTTTTGCGCGTCGCGCGCGTCCACCGAGGCCTGTGCGGCGCGCCTGGCGGTCGCTTTAACCGCCTCCCTGCCGCCCCCCGACCCTCGCCTGGCCGCCGCGCGCTCCGCCGCCGCGTCCGCGCTCGCCGCGGCGACCGGCGGCGGCCGCGGCGCCGCCGCCACCCTCGCCACCCTCTTCCCCGCCGGCGTCGCCTTTCATCACGCGGGACTGACGTCGGCGGAACGCGGCGCGGTGGAGGCGGGGTTCAGGGCCGGGGCGCTGGCGTGCCTCGCGGCGACGTCGACGCTCGCCGCCGGCGTCAACCTCCCCGCCGCCCGCGTCGTCCTGCGCTCCCTCGCCCAAGGCGGCGGCGGCACCATCCCGCGGGGGCACTACGTGCAGATGGTGGGGCGGGCGGGGCGCGCGGGGCTGGCCGCGGCGGGCGAGTCGTACGTGTTGTGCGAGCCGGCCGCGCGCGCCGACGCGGCCGCGCTCCTGACCGCGCCCCTGCCCGCGCTCGCGTCCCGGTTGCTCGACCCGGACGCGACCGGCGCGACGCCCCTGGACCGGCTGCTCCTGGACGGCGTGGCGGCGGCCGGCGGCGCGGCGCCGGCCGCCCTCGCGGCGCTCGTGCGCGCGACGCTTGCCGCGCGCGACCCCGCGCTCGGGCCCGCCGCTGTCGCGGCGGCGGCGGGAGAGTCGTTGAAGCGGTTGCGGGCGCGCGGGCTGGTCAGCTTCGCCGCGCCCTGTGCGCCGCGGCGGCCGCCGCCGACGCGCGCGGCGTCCGGCGTTTTTGCCGGCGGCGACGACTCGCCCCCACCCCCACCCCCTCTTCCTGTCTGGACCCCCACCCCGCGAGGACGCGCCGTCGCCGCCGCCTGCCTGCCCGTGGCGGACGCGGAAGCCTTGGTCGACGCTGTGGCGCGCGTCGCCGACGCGTGCCCCCTCGACGCCCCCACCGCCCTCCTGTGGGCCGTCCTGCCCGCCACGGGCGCGATGCGGGGGCCGCTCTCGATCCGCAACTGGGGCGCGTGGGCGGCTGCGCTGGAGAGGGGGCTGGGCGGGGCCGGGGGGCGCGCGGCGGCCGCCGTCGGCGTCCTCCCCTCCCACGCCGCCGACCGCGCGCGCCGGGGCGCGGTCGACGCGGGCGCCGACGCCGACCACTGCAGGCTGCTGGCCGCGGTGGTGGCGACCAGCCTGCTGGACGAGGCCCCCCCCGTGGCCGTCTCGGCGCGGTGGGCCCTCGTCACCGCCCCCGTCGGCGCTGACGACCCCGAACCCGTCCCCGCGGGCGCGCTGCAGCACCTGCTGGCGGACGCGGGCACGCGCGCGGCGCTGGGCGCGGCGGCGGCGTCGGCTGCGGGGTGGCCGCTCGCAGCGCAGGCGCTCGCGTCGCTCGCCGACAGGTGCGCCGCCGGGTGCAGGCCCGATTTAGCCCCCCTGGTGGCCGCCATTCCTTCGCTGGACGCTGCAAGGGCTCGGGCGCTCTCGGACGCGGGGCTGGGCAGCCTGCGCGCGATCGCGCGCGCGGCCGAGGAGCGCCTCTCGCGCGCCCTGCTCGCGTCCCTGCGCCTGCCGCGGGCGGCCGATGGCACCGCAGCCCCGGCGGGCGCCGCCTGGACGGCGTGGGCGGCCAAGACGGCGGCCGCGGTCAAGCGTGGCGCGCTCGCGGCGCTGGACGCGGCCGACGCCGAGGCGGCAGCGTCGGCGGCGGCGGGTGGGGGGGTGTCTCAATGGTCTGTCGCTACGCGGGCGTGATGGTTTTGTTTCTGGCGCGCGCGCGCGCGTGTTCCGCCCCCCGTCCCCGCTGCGCGCCCTTCCTCACGCGCGCGCCAGCCAGGCCGCCACCGCGCGCCCGGCCTCGCGCACGCCCACGCCCTCGCCCGCCACCGCGCCGGCGCCCGCGGCCGCCAGGCGGGCCAGGGGCGCGGCGCGCAGGAGGGCGGCCGCGTCGGCGGGGCGCACGCGCGCGGCGGCCGCGAGCGCGGCCGCGACCGCGGCCTCGTCGCCCGCGGCGGCCAGCACCGCGCATTCCGCTGCCTCGACGTCGTCGGGCGTGATGGCGAGGAGGGCGGCCGCGGTGGCGGCGACGAGGGCACCCAGAGGGGTGGGGGGGGGGGCGAACGCCAGGGCCGCGGGCGGCGCCCCCATCACCGCGCCCGCGTCGGCAGGGGTGGCGGCGCGGGGGGCGGCCAGGATGATGTGGGGGAAGGAGGCGGCGGCGGCGGTCAGGCTGAGAGGGGAGGGAAGGGGGAAAGGGTCGACGCCGCGCGGTCGCGCCCCCCTCTTCCCAGCCTCGGCGCCCTCCCCTCACCGCCCACCGCTCTGTGGACACCGCCTCTTCCACCCCCAGCAGCACGACGCCGACGGACGCGCCCCTGCGCGACATCACCGCGTCGACCGCGCCGAGCGCCTGCGACGGCCGCGCGAAGCGCCACCCCGCGCTCGCGGCCGCACCCAGGGCGGTGGCGACGGCGAGGGTGGCGGGGATGCAGACGCCTGGAGGGGGGGCGGCCATGGTGGTGGGAGGGAGTGGAGCGGGCCGCGACGAGCGCCGCGCCCGCCGCCCGGCCACTCCTCCTCCCTCTCCCCACCTCACCTCGGACGCCGCGTCTCGCACGTGTCGCCCCTCATCCGACCCCCATGTGGTCCCCCGCGTGCAACGCGTGCGGCGCGGCGCCCCCCGGCGACGCGGTCGCGACCGCGTGCCGCCACCTCCTCTGTGAGGGCGTGAGGAGGGGAGGACGCCGCGGCACGGGCTTGAGATGGAAGAGAAAAGGCCGCGCAGCCGACGCCGTCCCTCTCTCTCCTCCTTAGGCGTCGCCTGCGCCGAGGCCGCGGCCGCCGCCCAAACCCCCGCCTGCCCCGCGTGCGCCGCCCCTCTGGACCGCTCCGACTGCGCCCTGGTCCCCGCCCGCCGCCTGCACGGCGGCCGGGACGGGGCCGAGGCCGCGGCCGAGGCGCTGGTCGGGGTGTCGCCGGCGGCGGCGCTGTCCGCCGCCGCCGCCGCGGTCGAGTTTGCCGCCTCCGCGTCCGCCGCCGCCGCCGCCCGGGACCGGCGGGACCTCATCGACCGCGCCAACGCGGCGGTGGCGGACGCGCGGGCGCGGGTCGACACGGTCTACGAGCATTATTCCAGGGTGGGGCGTTTTTGTCGTTGCGCACTTCTTGTTGGGGTTGCAAAGGGGTGCGGCATGCGCGCCATCGCACGGAGCGCCCCAAGGGCTGCCCGGAGACCTGTCCCCGGTCGCCCCACACGCCCACACCCTTGCCCCCGTCCCCAGGCGCGGTCCAAGGTGCGCGCGGCGGCCGCCGACGCCGCCACCGCGCGCGCGGAAGCCGCCGAGCTCAAGGCAAGGTACGAGGCCAAGTGCCGGCAGGCGCGCGGCCTGCGCGAGCGGCTGGACGCGGCGCTCGGGGGTGGGGGTGGTGGGGGTGGGGTGGGGGGGGCGGCGCGCGGCGCGCGGCGCGCGGCTCCCTGTTTCGGGGGCGCCCCGTTTGACGCGCACCCTCCCCCCGCGCCCGCGTCTGGCTGGCCGGCCGAGCCCGCGTGGGCGGCCGCGCCCGCGCCCGTCCCGGGCCTCCGCGCCGCGCGCCCCCCGTCGGGCTGGCCCTCGCCCGACCGCCGCCGCGGTGGCTCGCTCGCGCCCGCCGCGTCCAATTACACGGCAGCCTCGCTGCCACCGCCGACGGCGGGCGGCGGGGGGGGTGGGGGCGGCTCCTTTTCGCGCGGCGTGTTTGCCGCCGACGGCGGCCGCCCCCGCCAGCGCGCGCGCCTGCCGCCGCCTGCGGCGTCGGGGTCGGCGTTCTGCGGCGAGAGCGCGGGGTGATGGGAGGGTGGGGGAGGGGTGTGGGGGCGGCCTGCAAAAGATGACGCTGCGTCACTCTCTCGCTATGCCCACGCGGCGGCCGCGGTGGCCGCCCTGGGGGGCGCGCCCCGCGGCGGCCATGCACAAAACGCCGTCCACCCAGCACCTGGTGGCGCTGGGCGCGGCGGCCGGATCCGCGTCCGACTCATGGCCCATCGCGCGCGCGCCGCGCCGCGCGCGGGCGCTCCTCCGCCTCCCGACCCCCCCGCAGTCGCTGGCCGTCGCCAAGCTGTGGTACTTCACTGTGTGCGGCGCGCTCGCGTTGGTGCCCTACCTGAACCTGTTCCTCAAGGAGCGCGGCCTCACGTCCGTGCAAATCGGGGGGCTGCTCGCGCTGCGCCCTTGGCTGTCTGCGCTGTCCGGTGAGAGCGGTGGGGGTGGGGGAGGGAATGGTGGCGGGATGGGGCCCCGGCATGCCAGCTGCCCGCGCGCTTTTGAACGAGGAGGGGTCGGTCGCCCTCCTCCGCCACCCCCATCGACGCGCAAGCGCACGCCACGCCCATACCCTAGCGGCGGGGAGCCCCGAGAGGCTGACGCGGCCGCGATGTGCGCGCGCCGACCCCCATGCCCACCTTCTCCCTCCAGGCAACGCCTGGGCCTTTGCCGCCGACGCCACCGGCCGCCACCGCTCCATCCTCCTCCTCACCTTTGCCGCGGCCGGCGTGCTCCGGTACGCCCTCTGGCACGCGCGCGGCTTCTGGCCCCTGCTCGCCACCGTGCTGGCGGTCGAGGTCGCGGCCGCGCCCGTCATGGTGCTGGCCGACGCGGCGACCCAGGCGGCGGGGAAGCGGGACACGGACTACGGGCGGAGCAGGCTCTTTGGCGCGGTCGGCGTCGGCGTCTTCTCCCCCGTCAACGGCGCCCTCGTCACCCGCTACGGCATTGTGAGCCACGTGGAGGCGGGGGTGGGGGTGGCGGGGTGGCGGGCGCGTGGTTGGCGGCGGTTCCGGCGGCCGCGACCGCTCCCCCCCCCCCCCCCCCCCCCCAGCACTCGGCTTTCGTCGCCGCCACCGCGCTGTGGATGACGTTTGGCCTGCTGTTTACGACCATGATGCCGACGGAGGCGCTGTCGCGCGCGGCGGCGGCGGGCGGGGGGGGGCCGACGCCGACGGCGGCACGCGCGTCCGAGGGCGGCGACGCGCCGCCGCTCGCCTCGCTCGGCACCGCGCCGGCGCCGGTGGGGTTGAAGGCGTGGGCGTCGGCGCCGGCGGCCGACCTGGAGGTGGCGGTCGCCGCGGCGGCGACCGACCCTCCGTCGGCGCGCGCGTCGTGGGCCGGCTCCGCGCCCCGCCCCTCCTTGGCGGGGTCGGCGGCCTCCGACGCGGGGCGCGGGCCCGGGTCGGACGCGTCGTCGCGGCGCCCCCTCTCGCCCGCGGCGGCGGCGCCCCGCCCCCGGCCGACGCTTGGCCAGAAACTGGCGACCGTCGCGCGCGACCCCGACGCCGCCCTCTTTTTCGCCACCGCGGCCGCCTTTGGCGTCGGCGTCGGCACCGTCGACTCCTGGCTCTTTGTCGCGCTGGACGAGCGGGGGGCGTCCCGGACGCTGATGTCGATGACGCTCGTCGTGACCGTCGCGGCCGAGGTGCCCGTCTTCTTCTTCGCCGGCCGCCTCGTGGACGCGCTGGGGGTCAGCCTGGTGCTGCATGGGGTGTACGCCGCGTTCCTCGTGCGCCTGGTGAGGGGGTGGGGTGGGGAGGGGGTTTGGACGGGTGCCAGCGCGCGGAGACGCGCGCCGCCGCCACCCGTCCCACCCGCCCGCGACCCCGTGCCCCGCCCCCCCTCCCCAGGCGGGCTACTTTGCCATTCCCTGGATGCGGTCCCTGTGGCTCGTCCTCCCGTTTGAAGCGCTCAACGCCATCACGTTTGGCGCCGCGTTTGCCGCCGGCACGACCGCCGCGTCCCGCCTCGCCCCCCCCGGCGCCGCGGCCACCATGCAGGCCCTGTTCAACGCGGCCTACACGGGGGTGGGGTACGGCGCGGGGTCGTTGCTGGGGGGGGTGGTGCGCGCGCGGCTCGGCGCGCGGTGGGTCTTTGCCGCGGCCGGGGCGGTGGTCGCCGCTTTCTGGCTGGGGACGAGCGTGGCGTCTGTGCTGCTGGCGCGCTCGCGCCGGCGGCGCGCGGCGGCTGCCGCGGTGGCGGGGTGAGCGCGCGCGCGCGCGGCCACTCCTTCCCCGCTCGTCCCCTCCTCCTCGCCGGCGTGCGGCCCCTTCCTGCGCGGGGGACCGCCTGCGCGCGCGCGCGCCGCCCCATTTTTGTGCGGGGGCGGCGCGCGCCGCGCCGCGCCGCGCCGGCGCCTGTTTTCTCGTAGCGTTGCGCCGGCGCCGCGCCGCCGTTGCCCGACCAGCCTGCAACATTGCGCGCACTCTGCGCACGTGGAGGGGGTGGAGATGCGGTGGTGGCGGTTGGGAGGGGTTGTTTCTCTTCCCTCGCCGCGCGCCGGTCTCCACGCACAGGCCGTGGCGGCGCGCCCGCGCTTCCGCCCCCACCCCCACGCCCGTCCATGCTGGCCACGGCGCCAGCGCGCCCAGCGCCCCCCGCCCGCGCCCGGCGCCCCCTCGCGCGCCCCGCATCCGCGGCCGCGCCGCCCTCGTTCCCGCCCTACACACTGATCGCCCGCACCCCGGACTATGACCTCAGGCTCTATGCCGCCCACGTCGTGGCCGTCACGCCGTACGCGCGCCGCGACGACGGCTTTGCCCGGCTCGGCGAGTATCTCGCTGGCGCCAACGCCTCCGCCACCCGCTTCGGCGACTGCCAGCCGGTCGTCATGCGCTATCCATGGGATAAGGTGCGGAGTGGAGTGGGGTGAGGGGCGGTTCGAAGGGTTTGCCGCTGTCGCGCGACCCCGGCTCCTCTCGCGCCACCCACCCGCCCCCAGGCCTCGCCCAAGCTCATGTCGGTGCACCTGCCCGGCATCGATGCCGGCGCCGGCGCGCCCCCCCCGCCGGCCCCCACCGACCCGAGCGTCCGCCTCGACGCGGGGGGCGGGGATTTGGTCGCCGTGTCCCGCTTCGAGGGCTACGCCACGCCTGACGCTGCCGCGGCGGCGCGCGATGCGCTCGCCGCCGCGGTCGCGGCGCCCGGGTCGGGCCTGGCGGTGGCGGAAGAGGGGGCCGGCGCGTTCCGCCTCGCCCAATACGGCCCCCTCTTCACGATGGAGACGCGCGTCAACGAGGTCATGCTCACCGTGCGGCCGGTGTGAGAGGAGTGGGGGGCAGTGACGTGGCCTGGCCGATTTCAAACCGAAGAAAAAAAGAGGAAAAAAAGAATTCCTATTCTCCCTCGCCCCCCTCCCCCTCCTCCCGCCGCCGCCGCGCCTCGATGAGCGCGGACGCGGCCGTCGTCAGCGCCCACACGGTCGCGAGCATGGCGGCGGCGACGGCGAACACGGCAACGCCGCCGAACCGCGCGTGCACCACCCCGCCCACAAACGCGCCCGCCGCTGACCCCAGCCCCAGGTAGACGCCCGAGTAGACGGACTGGGTGGAGGCGGCGAGGCCGGGGGGGGCCAGGGCGGCCGCGCGCGCGACGCCCGCGGCCCACGCCGCGCCGAACGTCAGGCCGTGCAGCGGTTCCGCGGCCAGGACCCACCAGGGGGACGGGAGCCAGGGCAGGGCGCAGTACCAGCCCAGGCGCAGTAGGAAGGCGACTGGGGGGGAGTGGGCGGTGGAGTGGGCGCGCGCGCGCACGCGCGCGCGCGGCCGCCTCGGAAACCATGCTGCCACGCTCCCTTCCCTCTCGCACCGTGCACGACGTGCCACACGCGTCCCGGCCCCCACCGCGCCACCGCGCGCCCCGCGAGCGCCAGGACGGGCACCTCGGCGGCGCACGTGACGGTGAGCGTCGCGCCTAGTAAAATGGGCGGCGCGGCCAGATCCTGGCTCAGCACGACAAAGAGCCACGTGTCGATGCACCCCATGGCGGCCCCAAAATTGGCGGCGGTGGCCAGGAAGACGAGGGCGTCGGGGGTGGTGAGCGAGGCGGCGAGGCGGCGCGCGGCGGTGGCCGTGCGCGGGCGCAAGAGGGGGGCGTCCAGGGCCGCGCCGGCCCCGGCTTCCACGCCGGACGACACGCCGGCTTCTTCTTTGATGGCGTGCGCGTCAAACGAGACGGCCTCGGCAACAGACACGAGGGGCGGCGGCGGCGACGCGGGGACGGCGCGCTCACCCCCGCCGGCCCCGGCGATCGCGCCCATGGGCAGGGCGACCGCAAACAGCCCCCCGACCGCCCAGCCGGCGGCGGAGCCCGCGAACGCGGCGGGCAGGCCGTACGCGCCGACCGCCCACCCGCCGAGCGGCGCGCCCAGCCCCCACCCGATGGCGCCCCACAGCCGCGTTTTGCCATAGTCGCCCGCGCCGCGGGGGGAGGCCGCGATGGCGCACGCGTCGGCGAGCACGTTGACTGGGGCGGACAGAATTTCCACCGCCAACACCGCCACCAGCAACGCCCCAAACCCCGCTTTGGCCGCGGCTTGCAGGCCGTACTTGGCAAAGCCGGCGGCGACGTAGCAAGTCAGGAAGATCGGGCGGTGCGCGCCGCGCGCGTCTGCGGCGAGCGACCACGCATTGCCCGCCGCGGCCGCGACGAGGGGGCGGACCGCCGCCAGGGCGCCTACCCTCCTCTTGCTGACGCCGGCGGAGAGGAAAAAGAGGTTGAGAAAGGGGCACAGCGCCGCGTTGGCGGTGTAGGTGATCAGGAACCAGGCGCGGGCGGCAAAGGGGGGAGGCATGGTGGAGAAGGGGTGGGGGTGGGGGTGGACGGGGCGCGGATGGGGCGGCCGCCGGGCCGCCGGCCGCGTGCGGTGTGCCGCGAGAGTCGGCGGCGCGGTCGCAATCGACCCCGTCCTTGCCTCCCACTCGAATGGCCACCCTAACCTTCATCCTGGTCGGCTCCGGCGGCGCTCCAATCTACGAAGCCGACCTGACGCGCGCGGGCGACCCCGGGACCGCGGCGGGCGCGGCGCCATCCACGCCCGCGTCCGACGACGCGGCGCGCGCCCAGTACCTGCACCATTTCGTTCTGCACGCCGCCCTGGATGCCGTCGACGACGCGGCGGCCGCCACGAGCGCGCCCCACCTCGGCGCGGTGGATCGGTTCAACGCGCTCACCGTCTCTGCGTACGCCTCCCCCTCCCGCCTGCGCCTGCTGCTCCTGCACGACGGACGACCGGACGACGTGGTGCGCGGCTTCTTCCGGGAGGTGCACGAGGCGGTGGTCAAGGCCGCGCTCAACCCCTTCTTCTCCGACGCCGTCCCGGTCGCCGCGCCGGGGTTTGACCGCCGGGTGCGGTCCCTGGCGCGGTCGTACTTCAGGACGGTGGGGTGAGGGCGGGGGAGGGGCGGCCGGGAGGCGTGCTTTGGCGTTTCGCGGTCGGGGAGGGTGAGGGTTGTCGCGGCCCAGCTCTCTCCCCTTCCCTCCTTCTCCCACTCACTGCTCGCGGTGGATGCAGCAGCAGAGCATTGCGTCACGCCGGCGGCACCCGTGGCCCGACGCGCGCGCCTCCTTGGCCGGTCAGTGGCCGGGGTGGGCACGGACGCCGCGCCGCGCCTCTCGCCACAACCCCCCCCCCCCCCCACGACACCATGGCAGCCCCGCCCCCGCCCCCTGGGGCGGCCGGCGGCGCGCCGCGCGGCGGCGCGCCCGCGGCGCCCGGCGGCGCGCCCGCCCCCGCCCCTCCCGGCGGCGGCGCGGCGCACGCGGGCACGAGCACGTCCAAGACGGTGACCGACACCATCATTGGAGGTAGGAGGGGAGGTGGCGGGGGGTGGGGAGGGGCGCGGCGGCGGCGGCGCGCCGCGCGTGCACCCGTGGCGGCCGCGGCCGGCGCGCCACCCGCGCGCTCCGGCGAGACCGACAAACGAGAGCGCGCGTGGGGTGGAGAGACGCTTCGGTCCTCGGCCCCCGGCCCCGGAATCGCCGGCCTTGGCGCGCCCCCGTGGTCTCACCCCCTCCCCACCCCCGCCACCCGCTCCCCCAGAGCACGAGCACACGATAGTCGGCTACTCGCTCGTCAAGGGCATCGGCGACGGTGGGTGGGGGGGTGCCGAGGCGGGGGGGAGGGCGGGAGGCGACCATGGCGCCGCGCCCCCCCCCCCCCCCCCCCCCCCCCCCACCCCCCCCCTCTCCAGGCGAACCGATCGCGTCCGAGCGCTTCACCGTGGGCGGCCACGAGTGGGTCCTCCTCTTCTACCCGGACGGCAAGCGGTCGTCGTCCGCGGGCGACGGCGACAGGGGCGAGCGCGGCGGCGGCGGCGGCGACGACGGCGCGGCGCTCGCCGCCCTCGCCGCCGCGCGCGACCAGCGCGCCGCCGCCGCGCGCGCGGTCGCCGACGCTGCCGCCGCGCGCTACGGGGTCGCGGCGGCGGCGGCCGCCGCGGCGCACGCCGGCGCCGGCGGCGTCGTGGCGCGCGCGGCGGCCGACGCGGCGGCCGCCGCCGCCGCCGGCGACCGCGACCGCGCGGCGGCAGCCGCGCAGGCCGCCGCCGCCGCGGCGGCGCGGCCGGTGCAGGGCGGCGGGCAGGGCGGCGGGCCGCGCGACCCGCCGTCTGAGTACGCCGCGCTCTTCGTCGCCCTCATCGGCGAGGCTGACGCGCCCCAGGTGGGCGTGGATGGGGGTGTGGGCGGGCGTGGCGGCGCCGAGGCGACCCAGTCCCACCCCATCGCTCACCCCCCTCGACTTTTTTGTTTTCGTCTCCAGGGCGTCGTCAACACCTCGGACGGCCGCGTCGTGCGCGCGTTTCACCGTTTCACCCTCGTCGACCAAACGGGGGGGGGGCGGGACATGACCAAAGGCCGCCGCCGCGACCAGGTGAGAGTTTTTCTTCTTTTCTTCTTCTCGACTGTTTTTCGATGTTTGGGCCATTTCCGGCCGCGCTTTCGCCCAATCAACCCCCCACACCCCCTATCACCACCCAGGGCGCGGTCAAGATCGCGTGCGCGCGGTCAGACCCCGCCGCGCGCAACTGCCACGGGTACCGAAAATTCGTCAAACGGTCCCTCCTCGAAAACCCGGCCTCCGGCTACCTGGTCAACGACACCCTCGTCGTGCGGTACACGATCGAGCTCGTGGTGTCGTCCGGGGGGGCGCTGGCGCGGCCGCCGCCCACGCGCGCGCCGCCCATCCCCATCCCCCCTCCCTCGCTCGGCGCCGACCTGGGCGCCCTCCTCGCGTCGGGCGACGGCGCCGATGTCCAGTTTGTCGTGGGCGACGGCGAGCGCGCCGGGGCGCACCGGGTGGTGCTGGCCGCGCGGTCGCCCGTCTTTGCCGCGATGCTGACGGGTTCCATGCGCGAAGCGACCGCCGCCGCCGTCCCCGTGCCGGACGTCGACCCCGCCGTGTTTCGCGCCCTGCTCCATTTCGCGTACACGGACGCGCTGCCGCAGGAGCTGGAGGCTGGGGGGGGCTTGGCGGTCCCCCTGGCCCAACACCTCCTCGCCGCCGCCGACCGGTTCGCCCTCACCCGCCTGCGCCGCATATGCGAGCGGCGGCTGTGCGAAACCGTGGACGCGGCGACGGTGGCGACGACGCTGGCGCTGGCCGACCAGAACAACGCGGCCGACCTGAAGCGCGTGTGCCTCGCGTTCGCCGCGCGCCACCTGGCCCAAGTCATCCCCACGCCCGGCTACGCCCACATGGTGACCGCGTGCCCGGGGCTGCAAGCGGAACTGCTGGAGACGGTGGCGGCGGCGGGCGCGGGGGGGGACCGCCGGCGGCCGGCGGGCGAGTCGGGCGACGAGCGCCGGGTGCGCGCGCGCGGCGGGGGGGAGTGAGGGGTGGCTGTGATGGTTTGCACGCGCGCGCGCCAGGCTGTCTCCCTCGCTCCCCCTCTCTCAGCGCCGCACCGGCGCTGGCGGCGCGCCGCGCTTGGGCGCCGCCGCGCCCGCGCCCACCGCGGCGCGCAGCGCGGCGTCCGCGTCGGCGGTCGACCGCAGCGGGGCGGGGCCGGACGGGCGGGCGGGGGCGGCGGGGCGGGCGCGGCCGGCCGCGGGCGCCGCGCGGCGGCCGGGCAGCGCGCGCGCGGCGACCGCGCAGACCAGCACGCACCCGGCGACCAGCGCGGGCCACGCCCACGCGGCCTCCATGAAGCGGGAGGCCTCCAGGCGGGACGCGAGCCAGGCCAGGGCCGCGCCGCCCGCGAGCGCGGCCAGGGACTGCGCGGCGCCCAGCGGGACCGCGACGCCCGTCGACGCCATCAGCGTCGCCGGGAACGTGGTGGTCGGGAGCGTCACGAGGAGCAGCTTGAGGGACGAGGCGGCGAGGAAGGTGCGGGCGGGGGTCAGGTGGTGCCAAGGGAGCGCGACGGGGCCGCCGTCCCCGCGCCCGCGCGGTGGCCGAGGCATCGGCCCGTCGCCGGGGCCGGCGCCAGCGCCGGCGCCGGCATGCGGGCGCGCGCCGCGGCGCGGCGGCGCGCCTCGCGCCCGCGCGGGCGGCCGCGGCCGGGCCGCGGGGGCCGCGGGGCGCATGGTGGGTGCGAGGGGGGCGCGGAAGAGTGGGGAGAGTGTGTCTCTCAATAACAGGGGAAGCCCGACCCCCCTCTCCCCGCCGCCCACGCCTCGAGCCCGCCCTCCAGGTCGGCCGCCGCCACGCCCGCGGCCTTCAGAGCGACCACAGCGCGCTGGCTGTCGTTGCCGCGGCGGCAGACGAGGATCAGAGAGGAGTGGGGGCGGGCAACGCGCGCGGCCGCCGCGCGCGCAGCAAAGTCGGCACCCCACGGCACGCTGACCGCGCCCGGCAGGCGGGCCAGGGCGTATTGGGACGCCGGCCGCACGTCCAGCAGGAGCGGGCCGTCGCCAGCCCCCTCGAGCGCGCCCGCGAGTGCGGCCGGCGTCACGCGGTCGCCGCGCGGCACGAGCGCAACCGCCGGCGGCGGCCCGTCGTGCGCAGGCGCGCCCACAAACGCCTCGTAGTCAAATGTGGACACGTCGAGGCGGGCGTCCGCCGGGCCGCACGCGGCGCACGCGGCGGCTTTGGGGCGGAGGGCGACCGTGCGCGCGCGCGCGTCGGCGCCGTCGAAGACGAGCATGCGCCGCGCGAGCGGCGCCCCCCACCCGGTCACCACTTTCACCGCTTCCAAAGCTTGGAGGACGCCGATCGCGCCGGGCACGGGGCCAAGGACCCCCGCCTCGGCGCACGACCCGCACGCGGCGGGAGGGGGCGCGACGGGAAACAGGCACCGGTAGCACGGCGTGTCATCGTCGTGCGCATCATTGATGCCTGCCGCGCGCGCCCGGCAGTAGACGCTGACGCTGCCGTCGGCGCCGAGCGCGGCGCCCGACACCAGCGGCACGCCCGCCGCGGCCGCCGCGTCGGACAGCAGGTAGCGGGTGGCCGCATTGTCGGTGCAGTCCAGGGCGACGGTGCAGCGCGCGACGAGGGCGGCGGCGTTGGCGGCGGTGAGGCCTCCCCCCTCCGCCTCGACCGCCACGTCGGGGTTGAGCGCCCGCACCGCGACCGCCGCCGAGTCTGTTTTGAGCGTGCCCACCGCACTGTCGGCGTGAGCAATCTGGCGGTGCAGGTTGGAGCGGGCGACGGCGTCGCGGTCGACCAGCACGAGGCGGCCTATCCCCGCCCCCGCCAAATACAGCGCGGCCGGGCACCCCAGCCCCCCCAGGCCCACGATGAGCGCAGTTGCGCCCCGCAGGCGCTGCTGGGCTGGCGGTAGGGAGGCGGGAAGGGGTGGTGAGGGATGTCTAGGGTCGGCAGGTCCCGGCCTCCCCTCTCTCCCGCCCCCACCTGCTCCCCCAAACGACGGCATCAGCATCTGGCGGCAGTAGCGCTCCACGTCGGTGGCGGAGAGGGCGTGGTCGGCCTCGAATGCGCGCGGGCGATCTGCCGGCGGCGGCGCAGGCGGGGGGCGGCCGCCGCCGCGCGCCACGGCCAGCGCGGCGCGCAGGGACGCGACCTCGGCGCGCAGCGCGGCGACCGCGGGGCCGTCGTCCATCGCGCGGTGGAGAGAGTGCGCGCGCGCGGGCCGGCCCCGTTTGCACACGCCCCCGCCAAAGCACTCCCACCCCTCCCCATCTCTCACGCCGACGCGGGCGCGGCGACCGACGAAAATTCGGTGCGCGCCCCCCCCGCGCCGACGCCGACGTCCGACCCGTCGGCGTCGCCGCCGACGGAGATGTCGACGGGCGGCCGCAGCGAGGAGCAGGCGGCCAGGGCGTCGTGCACGGGGTTGGTGAGGAACGAGGCAAACGCGTCGGCGTCGGTCACGGCGCCGGCGTCGACCTGCACGGGGGGGCAAGGTGTTTGGGTCGGCCCGCGGGTCGCAGGGACCGCCGACCCCCCCACGCCACCCCCACCCCCCTCCCCGTCTCCTCACCGCCGTGTACGCCTGCTGCTCCAGGACGTAGTCGAACCGGGGCGCCCACTTGCGCGACCCGAGGCGCGCGGTGTAGGAGCAGTTGTCCACCATGAAGGCCACGCCGCGCGCGTGCATGTAGGGGTTGAGCGAGTCGACGGCCTAAAGGGAAGAGGGTGGAGAGAAAGTGTGGGTGTGGGTGGGCGGACCAAAACAAAATTAAAAAATCGCCTCCCCCCCCCCCTCCCCGCCGCCCCTCTCACACCGCCCCCACCTCGATGATCGACTCGTTGCAAATTTCGGTCCAGGGGTGCCCGTTGAGGCGCAGCGTCTCCACGGTCGCCATCATGGTCGCGACGTACACGCCCGCAGTGAAGGGGTCGACCGCCGGACCCCCCCCCCCGCTCCCGCGCGCCGCGCGCACGCGTTTGCCGACTTGCCACATGTGGGTGCCGTCGATCTTGCCCATGGGGAACCGGTCGAACCGGGAGACGGCTTGCACGACGGACCGGATCTCGTTGCCGGACGCGACGTCGTCGTAGATCTCCATGCACACGTCCATGGCCTGGGGGGACGGGGGGGGGGGGGGGGGGGGGATGTGGCCGGGTGGA